>ENA-UESC01001005-UESC01001005.1-human-gut-metagenome-genome-assembly--contig:-NODE-1005-length-23716-cov-7.458014_pt1 | contig 23716 bp, 17 predicted proteins | sample MGYA00242998_ERZ507999 | MGnify/ENA primary metagenome ERZ507999 (study PRJEB26167, sample SAMN06115465) | human gut metagenome | host: Homo sapiens | place: China:Hubei | collected 2016-04-27... | reverse complement strand
GTGCTGAACAGCGCGCTGACCTCGACGGGCATCGTGCCTTTCATGGAGCGCTATTCGAACTCGACGCGCGAAGTGGCTCAGGACGGCCGGCGCGGCGCGCTGATGCTGTCGCTGTCGATCAAGCACCCCGACGCGGAAAACTTCATCGACGCAAAAGTCGAAACGGGCAAGGTGACCGGCGCCAACGTGTCAATCAAGATCGACGACGAGTTCATGCGCGCGGTGACCGAAAGCCGCAAATACCACCAGCAGTTCCCGATCGATTCGGACAAGCCGATGTACGAGAAGGACATCGACGCGCGCGCGCTGTGGAACAAGATCGTCCACAACGCATGGAAGTCGGCCGAACCCGGCATTCTGTTCTGGGACACGATCCTGCGCGAGTCCGTTCCCGACTGCTACGCCGATCTAGGCTTCAGGACGGTCTCGACGAATCCCTGCGGCGAAATTCCGCTCTGCCCTTATGACAGCTGCCGCCTGTTGGCGATCAATCTGTACAGCTATGTCGACAAGCCGTTCTCGAAAGAGGCGTCGTTCGACTTCGGCAAGTTCAGGAGCCACGTCGCAGCCGCGATGCGCATCATGGACGATATCGTCGATCTGGAGCTCGAGAAGATCGAGGCCATCATCGAAAAGATATCCAAGGACCCCGAGGAAGAGGACATCCGTCACGTCGAACACAGCCTGTGGGAAAAAATCCGCGAAAAGGCGCTCAAGGGCCGCCGCACGGGTCTCGGCATCACGGCCGAAGGCGACATGCTGGCCGCGCTGGGCTTGCGCTACGGGACCGACGAGGCGATCGACTTCGCCGTCGAGATACAGAAAACGCTCGCGCTGGAAGCTTACCGGGCCTCGGTCATCATGGCCGAGGAACGCGGCAAGTTCCCGATGTACGATCCCGAACGCGAGAAGGACAACCCGATGATCGCCCGCATCCGCGAGGCCGATCCGGCTCTCTACGAGGAGATGACCCGACACGGCCGCCGCAACATCGCGATGCTGACGATCGCCCCGACGGGTACGACGAGCCTGATGTCGCAGACGACTTCGGGCATCGAACCGGTGTTCCGGCCGGTCTACACGCGTCGTCGCAAGGTCAACCCGAGCGACAAGGACGTGAAGATCACCTTCGTCGACGAAGTGGGCGACTCGTGGGAGGAATACAACGTGTTCCACCACAAGTTCCTCGTCTGGCTCGAAGCCAGCGGGTACGACCTGAACGAAGTGAAAAGCATGTCCGCCGCCGAGATCGAGAAGCTCGTCGCGCTGTCTCCCTATTACAAGGCGACGGCCAACGATATCGACTGGGTTAGCAAGGTCCGGATGCAGGGCGCGATCCAGAAATGGGTCGACCACTCGATCTCCGTAACGGTCAACCTGCCCAACGAGGTCACCGAGGAACTGGTCGGGAAAGTCTATATGACGGCGTGGGAGCACGGCTGCAAGGGCGTCACCGTCTACCGAGACGGCTCGCGCGCCGGCGTGCTCGTCGAGTCGAAAAAGAAGAAAAAGGGAACCGCCAAAGTCGAAGAGGGCGAAGCGGCCGAAGGAGGTTACCGGCCGCCCCGCAAGCGTCCGATCGAGCTCACGGCCGATATCGTCCGCTTCAAGAACGGCGAGGAAGACTGGATCGCATTCGTCGGCATCTACAACGGGCGGCCCTACGAAATATTCACCGGCAAGATCGAGGAGGATGCGATGTTCATCCCGAAGAAGATCAAGAAAGGGGTGATTCTCAAGGTCGTGGACAGCGACGGTCGCAAGCGGTACGACTTCCAGTACAAAGACAAGTACGGCTACACGAATACGATCGGAGGCATCTCCCGACTGTTCGACAAGCAATTCTGGAATTATGCCAAGCTGATCTCGGGCGTGCTGCGCAACGGGATGCCGATCCTGGACGTCGTGACGCTGATCGAGTCGCTCCAACTGGACAGCGAGAGCATCAATACATGGAAGAACGGCGTGGCCCGCGCGTTGAAGCAGTATATCGCCAACGGCACGAAAGTCAAGGAAAAGTGTCCGAACTGCGGACAGGAGACGCTCGTCTACCAGAACAGCTGTCCGGTCTGCATGAGCTGCGGCTACTCCAAGTGCGGATAGCCCGCCTTTGTTCTCCGGAAGAGACGAAAAGCGCTGCGGCCGGTTGCCGTAGCGCTTTTACAATTCACACCGGGGTCGGGAAATCAGTCTCGCATTCCGACCTGCGCTGCCAGACAACGGGATTATTCCGCCTGCAACCGGCAGGCTGCTTCCCGATAGAATACGAGTCGCGGAAACGCACCGTAACGACGGAACGGCCTGTAACGAAGCCGGCCGCCCGTAAGCGGGCGAAAGCTATCGTCCCCACAAAACTTTCCTTCCGATGTTTCCCCTGACGGGAAAACGACCGGATGAAAACTCCCCGCCCGAGCGACCGAATTAGAGAAAGCGCGCGGACGGAACGGTCTTCCGCCCGAACCAAAAGCCGGCTCCGGAAGGCCGAACAAACCGCAAACGAAAGCCGGGCCTCGGAAAAGTTCGCGACACGCCGCCCGAAGCAGCGTCGAGGCAATTAACCCCGTCCGATCGGGCCGACAGACCGGAAATGTTAATAAATATCCGATAATTTGCCGCAACGAGCCGAAAACCGCCTCGACGAAAACACTATTTTTACCGGAAATCACAGTAGGGTATACGGCATATGGTGAAAAACGAACTTTCCAAAGGAATCGACATCGAACTCGGCGAGGAGATGGCCGAGGGCCAATACGCCAACATGGTCGTCATCGCGCACTCAACCTCGGAATTCGTGCTCGACTTCGTGCGGATCATGCCCGGCCTGCCCAAGGCCCGGGTCAAGAGTAGGATCGTGCTGGCTCCCGAACATGCCAAGCGGCTTCTGCTCTCGCTCCACGAAAACATCGCCCGCTACGAAAACTCGATCGGCCCGATCCCGATCCCCAGCTCGTCTGCCGACGAAATAAAACAAGCCATGAGCTTCCCGGGAGGAGAGGCCTGACACGGCGAACGGTTCCGGAACGCCGGAAACGAACGGCAGCAATCCGCCGAAGACTCCGTCGTCCGAGTCGAAAGAAAGCCATGTTCCGGCCGCGGGCGGTTGCCAAACGTCTCCCGGGCGGTCTTTCGTCCGCTGCCGAAATACGGCGACACATCAATGGAACGGTAAGCACATAGGGAAACCGGCCCGGAAGATTCGTCCGTCGCACGGTCCCTGAGTCACGAGCCGACGGAGACCGACGATTCGGCCCGCTTTATCGCACGGTCGTCGGACCGAGCCGGAACGGCGAATACGGATGCCGCGACGAAACGATAGGCGCGCCTTACGGGTTTTTCATGCCATCCCCGAACACATCGGACGGACGCGACGCAACAAAAAGCGGGTAAAATTGCAGGAACGGCATCCAGGCCATCCCAAGACGAAAGAAACTTCCGACACGCCCGAAACGATTCCGGACGGAGTTTCGACCTGCCCCGGACCGAAAACCGCGCGAGCGGAAAGCATCAGAACAGCGTCCGCTCGGATGCCGGAGGAACGAGCCCCAAATGCGTATAGGCCAATTCGGTGGCTTCGCGTCCGCGAGGGGTACGCTTCAGAAAGCCCTCCTTGATCAGGAACGGCTCGTACACTTCCTCTATCGTCCCCGTATCTTCGCTGACGGCCGTCGCGATCGTGCCCAGCCCGACCGGGCCGCCGCCGAACTTGTCGATGATCGTGCGCAGAATCTTGTTATCCATACGGTCGAGCCCGCGGGAATCGATATTCAGCGCATTCAGCGCATAGCGGGTAATTTCCAGATCGATCCGGCCGCCACCCTTGACCATCGCGAAGTCGCGCACGCGGCGCAGCAGCGCGTTGGCGATCCGAGGCGTGCCCCGACTGCGGAGAGCCACCTCGCGGGCCGCCTCGTCGTCGATCGGAATGCTCAGGATCGAGGCCGAACGGCGAACGATGCCGCTCAGTACGCGGCTGTCGTAGTACTCCAGATGACACTGTATGCCGAAACGGGCCCTGAGCGGGCTGGTCAGCAGCCCGCTGCGCGTCGTGGCCCCGATCAGCGTGAACGGATTCAGCTCGATCTGGATCGAGCGGGCGCTCGGCCCCTTGTCGAGCACGATATCGATCTTGTAGTCCTCCATGGCCGAGTACAGATACTCCTCCACGATCGGGCTGAGCCGGTGAATCTCGTCGATGAACAGCACGTCGCCGTTGCCGAGGTTCGTCAGCAGACCGGCCAGATCGCCCGGCTTGTCGAGCACCGGGCCCGAGGTCATCTTCAGCGAAGCCCCCATCTCGTTGCTGATGATGTTCGCGAGCGTCGTCTTGCCCAGTCCCGGGGGGCCGTGCAGCAGCACATGGTCGAGCGCCTCGCCCCGCATCAGCGCGGCCTGAATGAACACATGCAGGTTATCGACGATCTTGTCCTGTCCGCTGAACGCTTCGAGCTGCTGCGGACGGATCTTGTTCTCGAAATCGAGGTCGGTCTCTATATTGCGGATATCTTTCATCGGACGGACGGGGCGGAGGCTTCCCGCAAAGCAAAGATAAGCATTATTCGCCGAATTCCGAGCCCGGCGAAGCCTGTCCCCACTCGTAACGCGGCACTTCGACGCCGAGCAAGCCGGCCACGCGATCGACGATCGTACCGCACAGCTCCTCGATCGTGCCGGGACGGCTGTAGAACGAAGGAGAGGCGGGACAGATCACCGCGCCGCATTCCGACAGGGCGGTCATGTTGCGCAGGTGAACCGTGCCGAGCGGAGCCTCGCGCGTGACGAGCACCAGCCGCCGACGCTCCTTGAGCATTACGTCCGCCGCACGGCTCGCCAGCGAGTCGGACACGCCCGAGGCGATGCGCCCCGCCATGCCCATCGAGCAAGGCACGACGGCCATAGCGTCGTAGCGGGCCGAGCCCGAGGCCGGGGCTCCGAACAGGTCGCCGTCGTCGTACAGCGTATAGCGCGGATCGTCCATCCAGTCGGTACGGTCCTCGTAGGCGGCGACCCGCCGCCCGTTCCCGGTCACGATCAGCGCGATCTCGCCGACCGCTTCGGAAGCGGCCAGCCGCCCGCACAGCAGACGCGCGTAAAGCGAGCCGCTCGCCCCGGTCACGGCCACGACGATGCGGCGTTTCGGACTGGTTTCCCTCATAATCCTTACAATTCGATCACGGAGCACTTGAGCCCCCTTTCATACAGGAAATCGAGCGTGCGGGGCAGCGCGTACCGCAAATTGCGGAACGACTTGACCGAGTCGTGAAACACGACGATCGACCCGCCCTTGACATGCTTCGTCACATTGTGCAGGCAGGTGCGGGGAGAAATAAGATGACTGTAGTCGCGGATCAGCACATCCCACATTACGATATGATACCGCTCGCTCAGCCGGTGCGCCTGCGACGGCTTGATCCGTCCGTAAGGCGGACGGAACAGATCGGTCTGCAACAGCCCGTTGGCGAAGTCGACATCCTCCAAATAGCGCTCCAGACTCATCCTCCAGCCTTTCTGGTGACTGTAGGTATGATTGCCTATGCGGTGTCCCCCGTCGACCAGCATCCGGAACAGATGGGGATGCTGCTCGGCGTTCTTGCCCAGACAGAAGAACGTGGCCTTGGCGTCGTAGCGGGCCAGCTGATCGACGATCCACTCGGTCACGCCGGGCGTCGGGCCGTCGTCGAAGGTCAGGTAGACCCGGTCCGTTTCCGGCATCGTCCAGATCAGCGACGGAAATATGCGGCGAATAAAGTTCGGCGGACTGATATACATAGCTCGTTCTGTTCATCTCGGGCGGGAAAGAAAGCGTTGCGACGACTCCCGAGGCTCCCGGCTCGATCCGGCTTCGTCCGGCGGCGGAAGTCCGTCCGGCAGGACACCTCGAGGCATAGCGCGACTCCGGCCACCGGCGAACCGCCCGAAAAACTTCCGCAAAGTAAACGCTTTCGGACGAATTGTCAAAACGTCGGCTCCGCGCAGGAACGGCCTCAGCCGTCCAATCCCCGCATCGACAGGCCGATGCGTCCCCGGCGCCGGTCGACCGACACGACGCGCACGCGGACCTGCTGACGGAGCCTCACCGCGTCGAAAGGCGACGCGACGTAGCGGTCCGACAGCTCGGAAACGTGCACCAGCCCGTCCTGCTTGACGCCGATATCGACAAAGGCGCCGAAAGCGGCGACGTTCGTCACGATACCCGGCAGTACCATGCCCTCGCGCAGGCCGTCGATCGAATGCACGTCGGCGAACTCGAAAATCCGGGCCTCGCCGCGCGGATCGAGTCCGGGACGGGCCAGCTCGGAAAGAATGTCCCTCAGCGTCGGCAGCCCCGTCCGCTCCGTAACGTAGCGCTGCAAGTCTATCTTAGCGCGAAGCTCCGCGCTCGACAGCAGATCGGCGACGCGCACCCCCAGATCGGAAGCCATTCGCCCGACGACCGGGTAGGACTCGGGGTGCACGGCGCTCGCGTCGAGCGGATCGGACGCTCCCGGAATGCGCAGGAAGCCCGCGCACTGCTCGAATGCCTTCGCTCCGAGCCGGGGCACTTTCAGCAGGTCGTGCCGGGAGCGGAACTCGCCGTTCGCGGCCCGATACTCGACCACCGAGCGGGCCAGCGCGGGCCCCAGCCCCGACACATAGGCCAGCAAATGGCGCGAAGCGGTATTCAGGTTGACGCCCACGCGGTTCACGCAGCTTTCGACCGTTTCGCCGAGGCTGCGCCGCAGCTTGCCCTGATCGACGTCGTGCTGATATTGCCCGACGCCGATCGACTTCGGATCGATCTTGACGAGCTCCGACAGCGGATCGATCAGCCGCCGGCCGATCGAAACGGCCCCGCGCACCGTCGCGTCCCGGTCGGGAAACTCCTCGCGGCCGACCTCGGAAGCCGAATAGACCGACGCCCCGTCCTCGCTGACCATATATACCGGCACTTCCCGGCCGAACCGGATGCCGCGCACGAACCGTTCGGTTTCGCGTCCGGCCGTTCCGTCGCCGATGGCGACCGCCTCGATCCGGTAGGTTCCGACAAGCGCCGAAAGCCTCCGGACCGCCTCGTCGGCCTGCGGCCGGGGCGGATGAGGATAAATCGTCTCGTAATGCAGCAAGGCCCCCTGCTCGTCCAGACAAACCGTCTTGCAGCCGGTCCTGAAACCGGGGTCGATCGCCAGCACGCGCCGGCGGCCGAGCGGGGCCGACAGCAGCAATTGCCGCAGATTGTCGGCGAAAACCCGGATCGCCTCGTCGTCGGCCCTCTGTTTGGCCGCCGCAAGGCACTCGTTTTCGATCGACGGCACGATCAGCCGCCGGAAAGAGTCGCGCACGGCCGATTCGACCAGTCGCCGCGCAGGGGAATCGCCCCGGACGAACATCCGTACGAGCCGCGCTACCGGCGCCTCGGGGTCGGAGAGAGAAAGCGACAGTTTCAGAAATCCCTCGCGCTCTCCGCGAAACAGGGCCAGCAACCGGTGCGAGGGCATCCGCCGGAGCGGAAAGCTGCGGCCGAAATAGTCGGAATACTTAGCGCCCTCGTCCTCCCTGCCGGCGACAGCCCGCGACGAGAGGACCGCCGCGCGGGCATACTCCGCGCGGACCGCTTCCCGGGCCCGGGCGTTTTCCGCGACCCACTCGGCCACGATGTCGCAGGCTCCGGCGAGCGCTTGTTCCCGGTCGGCGACCTCGCCCCGGACGAAACGGTCGGCCAGCCGCTCGGGCTGGCTGCCGTCCTGACGCATCAGCAGCGCAGCCAACGGCTCCAACCCTTTTTCGCGGGCCGCCGCGGCCCGGGTACGCCGCTTGGGCTTGTAAGGCAGATAGAGGTCTTCCAATTTGTCGCCGTCCCAGCAATCGTCGAGCTGCGCGCTCAGCGCGCCGGTCATCTTTCCCGCCGCCTCGATCGCCGAACGGACGGTCCGCTTGCGCGCTTCGAGCGCGTTCAGACGTTCGAGCTGGTCGCGGACCGCTCCCACCTGCACTTCGTCGAGCCCGCCGGTCGCCTCCTTACGGTAGCGGGTGATGAACGGGATCGTCGCCCCTCCCTGCAACAATGTCACGGTCCGCTCGACCCGAGACTCGGGCAGCGAACACAACCGGGCAATCTCCCGGATCATTCGTTCGTCGGTATCGGTCATCGTTCCGTTATTAATACAGAAAAGACAAAGGAATAAAATATTTCGGAAAAGCCGAACACGAAAGCTGCCCGTCTCGCTCTACCCGAAGAGAACAGACTACGGATCGCCGGGATCAAGCCGTAAAACCTCCGATCCCTGCACCGGCCGCCTCCCGACGAAACGGGGGCCGGAAACGACAAAAAGGAATGATTTCCAAAATCCCGGACAACCCGTTTCCCCCGCATCGGTCAAAATATTCGATCGTGCCTTAGAGCAACGGATCCGATACGGCGCGGGTCGGCATATACGGCAGGAAGCGGAGCCGTCGTCGATGCGCGGCTTTGCTCCGCAAAACGACCGCACGAACATTTCATATCCGGCCGGCGCGCGGTTAATTATGTCGAATCGCTTCGGATTCCCCCGAAAAAAGCTTACTTTTGGAAACGCATCGCCGATTTCCGCGGGCCTTCCGCCCCGAACGGCGCGAACAGACAAGAATCAATAAAAAACCATACGCATCATGTTCCGCAAAGAAACATACGTCCGCCGCCGGAGCGAGCTCCGAAAGAGGATCGAGGGCGGCCTCGTGCTGCTGCCGGGCAACGGAGAGTCGCCGGCCAACTATCCGAGCAATCAGTTCCGCTTCCGTCAGGACAGCACCTTCCTATACTTCTTCGGCCTGAACCGTCCCGACTACGTAGGGCTGATGGATATCGACTCGGGCGAGGAAACGCTCTACGGCGACGACTACACGATCGACGACATCATCTGGATGGGTCCGCAACCGACCCTCGACGAGCAGGCCCGGGAGGTCGGCATCGGCAAGACGCTGCCGCTGTCGCAGCTCGGCAAGCGGATCGAAGCGGCCGTCGCCAAGGGACGCAAGGTCCATTTCCTGCCTCCTTACCGGGGCGAAACGACGCTGCAGATCGCCCGGCTGCTCGGTCTCGCGCCCGAGCGGGTTCCACTTTACGCCTCGGTCGAGCTGGCCAAGGCGGTCGTAGCGCTGCGCGAGATCAAGGACGCCGACGAAATCGACCAGATCGAAAAGGCCTGCGAGATCGGCAGCAAGATGCACCGCATGGCTATGAAAATGTGCCGTCCGGGCGTCGTCGAGCGCGAGATCGCCGGAGCGATCGAGAGCATCGCGCTGCAGCACGGAGCCGGCGTCTCGTTCTTCTCGATCGTCAGCCAACACGGCGAGACGTTGCACAACCACTGCCACGAGGGCACGCTGCTCAGCGGGCGTCTGATGCTCGTCGACGCGGGAGCCGAGACGACGATGAACTACTGCAGCGACTTCACGCGCACGTTTCCCGTCAGCGGCCGGTTCACGCAGAAACAGAAGGACGTGTACGACATCGTGCTGGCGGCCAACGACCGCACGTTCTCGTTGGCCGGTCCCGATTCGTACTACTATCGGATGCACAACGAGGCGTCGCTCGTGATCGCCGAAGGCCTCAAGTCGCTCGGCCTGATGCGGGGCGACATGCAGGATGCGGTAACCGTCGGCGCTCAGGCGCTGTTCATGCCGCACGGTTTGGGCCACCAAATGGGGCTCGACGTGCACGACATGGAGAATATCGGCGAAAAATACGTCGGCTACGACGAACAGACGCTCCGCAGCTCGACGCCGGGCTTGTCGTCGCTGCGCATGGGCAAGCGGCTGCGCGAGGGCATGGTCATCACCGTCGAGCCGGGCATCTATTTCATCCCCGCGCTGATCGAGAAGTGGGAGCGCGAAGGATTGGGCGGCGGCTTTATCGACTTCGCCAAAGTACGCGAATATCTCGACTTCGGCGGTATCCGGATCGAGGACGATATGCTGATCACCTCTTTCGGCAACCGGCTGCTCGGCGGCAACCGTCCGCCGGTCACGACGGCCCAGATCGAAGAATATATGAACGACTGACGGAAAGCCGTCAGAAAAAGCAGGTCCCCGGAACGGATAGGGACGGGCGAAACGCCCGCGCGACGGTCCGTCCGAAACAAACGGGCAGGGCCACGGGCCGAACGGTCGATCGCCGGTTTCCGTCAAAGCGGATAAACGGAAAACACGGCCGGGCCGAACGGGAACGCCATACCGTTTCCGCGACGACGGTCGCACCCCGCCATAGACGCTCGTACAAGCTGAAAAACAAGGAGGACACGAATCGAACGACGAGCGGGACCACGGTCGACTCCGGTCCGAAAACGAACCGATCGCGGCGGTACGAGCCGTACCGGTCGGACATAAAAACACAAGGCCCATGAAAACGAAATGGCTTTCCGTCGTCTGTTGCCTGCCGCTGATCTGCGGCTGCAGCGCACTGAGCGTAGCTCCTACCGCCAACAGCCGGTTTACGAGCGAGACGGTCCGTCTCGGCATGACCAAGGAACAATTCGTCGAACAGTTCGGTCGGCCGTTCAAAGAGAGCTTTTTCCGCGACGAACACGGCGTGTTGCATGAAACGCTTTACTACAAGGAATTTATGGGATCGTGGTATGCCGTCAACACGCTCTTCCGGTTCGAGGATTCGGTACTCGTGGCTCAGGAGCAGGGCGACGAGGAACGCCTGTACTCAACGGCCGCCTCGAAGATTGACCGGAACCGGGCGATTCCCTTCCGCATCGGCAGCTTTCGGACCGTCCCGCATCAAAACCGATCTTTCCGCAAGGACGGGGAAAAAGGGTCCGGACTTCCGCCATGCCGCGCATCCGCGCGGTAACACCCAACGGAGTCAGGACCGTGTCGGCGCCCCTGAGCTTCCGCATGGAAAACGCAAGAAAAAAGGCTGTCCGGAAAATTCCGGGCAGCCCTTATTCCGAGCGTTCTATCTACAACCCCCGTAACGGGGGAGGCAGAGTCTATCAATACTCGACGGTAGCGAACAGCAGCTTTCCGCTGTAGCTGGCCTTCACCTGATGGCCGTATCCGTCCTTGAACGTAGCGTTGATCGTATAGAAATCGAGGCCTTCGTTCTCGATCTCGACGGTTCCCTCTTTCATAGCCGACTCGATGTGCTTGCCGGTCGAGTAGTACCATGTGCCGTAATAGCCGCCATATTCGTAAAGTCCGGCGATGGCCGTTTCGGGCTCGAGGTCGTCGACCTCGTTCATGTCAACGATCGTATAAGTCCCCGTCGGAATACCGTCGTTCGAACCCGGCGTTACATTGACCGAAATCTGAAGCGCGTCGGCTTGACCGAAGTTGGTTTCCAGGTCGTAGTCTTCGCCCGCCAGAATCACCATGTAAAGGTCGGAGGTCGTGGTAAACGCCTCGGGCTCGTACAGAGCCATGCCCTGAGTCAGACCGCTGATCTCGACGTTGTCCGTCAGGTTGCTCATCTCGCCCTCGCCGGTACGGTTATAGAACGGAATCGGACCGACATAGGTGAACTCGTACTCCTCCTCGTCCACTGTCGTCATCTTGCACTCGATCGTGTAGATGCCGTTTTCGTAGGCGATATCCATCGTACCCGCCGTGAAGCTCGTCTCGGTCACGTTTCCGTTCGCGTCGTACCGGTTCAGGTACGTATCGTAGGAATCGGAATTGATCGAAAAAGCGGGATAGTCGGTGCTCTCGCCGATCGTATAAGGCCCTGACTGAGGAACGGCCAAATCGGGGTTGGACGCCAGCACGGAATTGAAGTCGACGCACAGAATGAAGCCGGGACCGTAGTAGGTATCCTCCTCGCTGTCGTACTCCATATCCTCGCTTACGAAATTGATCCAGTAGTTGCCCGTCCCTTTTTCGTATGTGTCGCCTTTGTAATAGCCTTCGGCAGAAATGCCTTCGGTCAGCTCGGGAGTCGAAGGACCGCCGCCTTCGCCCTCACCGCCGCCGCCTTCGCCGCCGCCGGGACCACCTCCGCCCGGCTCGTCGTCGGAACAAGCTACCGCCCCGATCATCATCAGGCACACGGCGAATCGGCTCAGTGTCTTCAGTGTGTTTTTCATCATCATTTCCTCTGGATTTTAAGTTTATATTAAAAATCGCTCAAATATAATTCCTGGATAAATAAATCGCAAATACTGCCGCACGAATCGCACTCGTTTTGGCTACGAATTCCTCGGCTTACATTTCCTCGTTCCCCCCGAAAGTCCCATGTCTTTCCATTCTTTCATCGGTCTAACCCTGCCCCGCACCGAAACGAGTCGGTCCCGTCGAAATTCTATTTCCGGGACGGAGCGGCGCGCAGGATTTCCCGCCACGGCACGGGCAACGCGCCCCCGAAAAACGATGTCCGAAAACGAAGCCGAGCCGAAAGGGAACATCCCGCCGGATCAAGACCGCTTTCCGGCAACCGGACGGACGGCAAAATCAGGAAAAAAAGAGAAAACCGTTTCCCGTTCACAAACGAGAAAGCGCGTCCGGACATCGGACGCGCTTTCTCGGATATGGCCCGGCAGAGCCGGCAAGCCTCGTTATTCCTTGATTCGCTCGCTGTACTCGCGAGTGCGGCTGTCAACGCGAATCTTTTCGCCGGTCTGGATGAACAGCGGCACGCGGATCGTCGCGCCGGTATCGACCGTCGCGGGCTTCAGCGAGTTCGTCGAGGCGGTATCGCCCTTGACGCCGGGTTCGGTATAGGTCACCTCCATGTCGATGATCGGAGGCAGCTCGGCCGACAGCACGGTCTCTTTCTCGGTGTGGAACATGACCTCGACGATCTGCCCCTCGCGCATCAGATCCGAGTTCTCGATCAGGTTGCGGTCGATGTGTATCTGCTCGAACGTCTCGGTATGCATGAAGTTGCAGCCCAAATCGTCCTCGTAGAGATACTGGTAGGGACGGCGTTCGACGCGGACCGGCTCGATCCGTTCGCCGGCCGAAAAGGTCTTGTCCAGAATACGGCCGTTCTCGAGGTTCTTCAGTTTGGTGCGGACGAAAGCCGGACCTTTGCCGGGCTTCACGTGCAGGAATTCGACGACCGAAAACGTCTTGCCGTTCAGCTCGATGCACATCCCGTTCTTGATATCAGCTGTGGTTGCCATTGTATTAGATAGTTTTAGTCTGCAAAAATAATTCTTTTTCTCCAAAAACGAAAACCGCGCTTTCCGGACGCGGGCCGCCGAAAGGACGAAACAGCCGGGCGCTCGCGGCCCGCAACGGTCGAAACAATCCGGAGTTCCGAAACAAACGGGCCGAAACGCCTTTGCCAGCAAAGCGAAGAACTTCGCGCCCGGTCCCGCGTCCGGCGGCATCCCCCGCAGTCCGTGCAGAAATCGACGCGCAATCACGCTTCCGATCCGCCGGCTCCTCGACTCGCAAGGAAATCCGGTTCGGACGACCAACACCTTACGACTCGGAAATGTCCCGCCGCCCGGAAAACCCGCTCCCGGTCAGGGAAAGGATACCGCCCGCCATCAATAAAACAACCCGTTGCGATTGAAAATCGTGAAGCCGAAATTGAACGTCAGGAACCAGTTGTCGCGGTTCGTCGCGTCGTACTTGGAAACCGTCAGGCTGACCGGCCCGACCGGCGTCTGGTAGACCAGCGACGAGTTGTAGATGAAGCGCACCCGCTTACGAATGTTCTCCTTCACTTCGTTGTGGTCGTTGGGCAGAAACAGGTAAAAACTGTTCTTCAGATAGAACTTCGGGCCGAACTCGAACGTAGGCATAAGACCCAGCCCGATGAACGAGCTGCTGCGGAAATCCTTGATATAAACGAACTTGCTGTGCGGAGTCGGCGTGAAGGCCGGCGAGGTGATATTCGTCGCGTACTCGTTCGTGAACGTCGGGTGATTCGTCAGTACGGCCTGAAGCAGATAGCCGAACGAGAACCATTTGCACACGGGATAATAGTGCTCGCGCAGGAACTGAGCTCCGAACCAGTGACGCGAATCGCCTCCCCGGGACGTATAGGTCACTCCGTCGGGCGGCCGCGTGCCGGGCCGGAACATCTCGTTGCCCGTGATGAAGATAGCCGAGATCGACTGCCTGATGCCGCGTGTCGGATAGAGCAGGTAGTTCAGCCCGTTGCGGTCTACCTCGAGCTTCAGTCCGAAAAACGGGAAGCGCGTCTGGTCCATGTAGTCGTCGTCCTCGTAATCGGTCGTCTGAAAATAGCGGTAGGTGTCCCATCCTCCGTTCGCGCGCAGCGACAGCACCGTATAGCGCCCGATAGGCATCGTCAGCGCCGCCGTGGCATAGGTGTCGAAATACTTGGAATAGGTCAGGTCGTTGCGGCGCCCGATCGCACCGAAATTGCTCTTGAAATAGTTGTAGTAATTGAAGTTGAATCCGTAATCGAGCGACAGCAGCGAGCGGGCGAAAAAGTCGGTGCGGCCGCGTACCGACAGCGAAGTGTAGAGCGGACTGAAATAGCCGTCGAAATTGTAGGTCTGCGAACTCTTGCCGATCCGGCGATACTCGAGACCGACGTAGGCCTGATTCATCGACGTGGACGAAATGTTGCCGCCGAACATGACCCGAAAACTGGGTTTGGTGCGCATCTCCAGATCGAGCCCGAACAAGCCCGTCGAATCGTTGAACCGCACATCGGGATAGCTGCCCTCGATGTCGTCGTCCGACAGCACCTTGAAATAGCCCGACTTGAAGCGTTCGAAGTCGAAAACCGAATCGTTGCGGCTCTTTTTCAGCGGCAGGTCCAGCCGCATCAGCCGCTCGACGTATTTCGTCTGATTGCCGTTCAGACCCGAAATCTCGTACCTGTCGAACAGCAGCGGCGGAAGCGACGCCCGATAGGCCGCGCGCCGGGCGGCCAGCGAGTCGGCATCGACCCGGCGGCCGATCCGCTCCTTGATCTTCGGCATCGCGTCGATCGCGTCGCTATAGCCGCGGTTGATGATATAGTCCACCTTCGAAAAATCGAGCGTCGACACGTCCTCGAACGCATGCTCGATCAGCACGTCGCGCTCCGACGGCAGGTCGTAGTCGGTATTCATCATCGTCAGCGACAGAATCTGCTCGACCACGTCGTCCTCGTCGGGCTTGCTGTTGCCGGCCGTACACTTGCTTCCGATCAGCACGTCGGGATGAAAATCTTCCTGCAGGACCTGCCACGGAAAGTTATTGTACAGTCCTCCGTCGTAAAGCAGCGTCGAGTCTTGCTTGATAGGCTTGAAAACCAACGGTATGGTCATCGAAGCGCGGATCGCCTTGCCCAGATCGCCGCTGCGGTAGACGACCTCCTTGCGGGCGGCCGCATCGGTCGCAATGCAGCGGAACGGCACGAAAAGCCGGTCGAAATCGCCGCCGCACGCGGCGTTGGCCGCCGAGAAGAATTCGACGAAAGCCATGTCGATCTGGCCGGAGGGAATCAGGTTGGTCGGCAACCGGGCTACCTTCTTCGGATTGCGGAAGTCGAAGCGCAGCGTCACCATCGCCGCGCTGGGCCGCCTCTGCTTGAAGTAGTAGAGATACTCGGATTCGATCCGCCCCGACATCCAGTACGAGATCCGGTCCGACTTGAACAGCTCGGCCATCTGGTCCGGCGTATAGCCGATCGCGTACAGCCCGGCGATGATCGAGCCCATGGAGGTCCCCGACACGTAGTCGATCGGAATGCCGTTCTCCTCCAAAGCCTTCATAACCCCGATGTGGTAGAGCCCCTTGGCTCCGCCGCCGCTCATCACGAGTCCTACCTTCTGAGCCCCGGCAGAAAGAGCGGAAAACAGCGTCAGCAGGGTAAAAAAGCTTTTAATGCGCGTCATTTACAAATTATTCTTAACTTTGTCTGTTAATCCACTTCGTAAAAGTAGAGATAAAAATATAAACCACCAACGATGATTGACAAAATAAACAGCCTGTTGAAACGGGTCGAGGAGTTCCGGCCGAAAGCCGAGGCGGAAATCGAGGAATTCAGAGTCCGCATGCTCGGCCGCAAAGGCGAGATGAACGAGCTTTTCGAGGAATTCAAGCAAGTGGCTCCCGAACTGAAAAAGGAACTCGGCCAGAGGATCAATGCGTTGAAAAACACGATCGCCGAAACGATAACGCGCTACAAGACCGAAATGGAGAACCGCCCGGAAGCCGCCGGAGCCGGTATCGACATGACCCGTCCCGGCACGGCCGACCGCATCGGCAGCCGACATCCGATCTCGCTGGTGCGAAATCAGATCGTCGACATATTCACGCGGCTGGGCTATACGGTGGCCGAGGGACCCGAGATCGAGGACGACTGGCATGTCTTCTCGGCGCTCAACTTTCCGCCCGAGCATCCGGCCCGCGACATGCAGGACACGTTTTTCATATCGAAGAGTCCCGACATCCTGCTACGCACGCACACCAGCTCGATCCAAGTCCGTACGATGGAGCGCAGCAAGCCGCCCATCCGCGTGATCTGCCCGGGCCGCGTGTTCCGCAACGAGGCGATCTCGTACCGCGCCCACTGCATATTCCATCAGGTCGAGGGGCTGTTCATCGACGAGAACGTCTCGTTCGCCGATCTGAAGCAGAGCATTCTTTATTTCGCCAAGGAGATGTTCGGCGAGAAGGCCCGCATCCGGATGCGCCCCTCCTATTTCCCGTTCACCGAACCGTCGGCCGAGGTCGACGTATCGTGCAACCTGTGCGGAGGCAAGGGATGCAACGTCTGCAAGCATACCGGCTGGCTCGAGATCATGGGCTGCGGCATGGTGGACCCGAACGTGCTGGAAGCCTCCGGCATCGACTCGGACAAACACTCGGGATTCGCTTTCGGTATGGGAGTTGAGCGTATCTCGATGCTCAAGTACGGCGTCAAGGATCTGCGTCTCTATTTCGAAAACGACGTGCGCTTCCTGCGCCAGTTCGATTCGGTGTTGTGAGCGGGAAACGCCGGGCAACCACCTAACGACCGAACCGTATGAACTTCAAAAGCCTTTTCCGCGTTTGCGTCCTTGCCGCCATGCTGCTTCCGATCGAGGCGGCCTGCTCGTTGTCGGCGCGTCCGAAAGGAAAACCGGCGGCGGATCGGGAATACGATCCTCAGACGACCGCTTCGTTCTTTTACACGGAGGGAATCAAGAACAACGTGATGGAGGGCGACACGGCCCGCTCGATCCGGCTGTTTGAGAAAGTGCTGGCGATCGACTCGACGCACGCCCCGTCGCTCTACGAGCTTGCCATCCTCTACGCCGGAGCCGGCGCGCCGGAAAAAGCCCTGCAATACTGCCTGCGGGCCAACCGGCTCGACACGGGCAATCTTTGGTACCGGGGACAGCTCGGACGGCTGCTGATCGCCACGAACCGGCTCGACTCGGCGATGACCGTCTACCGTTCGTTGCTCAGAGCCGATCCGGATAACCCCGACAACTACCGCCTCACGGCCGCCCTGTACGATCAGAAGGGAGAATACGAGCAAGCGCTGGCGGTACTCGACTCGGCTCAAAGCCGGTTAGGGAGAATCGAGATTCTCTCGTCTTTCCGCCGTCAGATGTTGATGAGCATGGGGAAGTACGAGCAGGCGGTCGAAGAGGCGAAAGCGACGGTCGAGGACTTTCCCTACGAGGAACAGAACTATGTCGCGCTCGCCGAGCTGTACGCCATGCTCGGACTCGACTCCCTCGCCCAAAGGACTTACGACGAGGCGCTGGCGCTCAATCCGGGCAGCACGCCTACGATCATCTCGCTGAACGAGTTCTACAAGCAGCGCAAGGATAACGTCCGTTTTCTGGCGACGGCCGAGCTGCTTTTCCGCGCGCCCGAGCTGCCGCTCGAAACCAAGCTGAAATTCTACGACGACCTGATCCGGACGCCCTCGTTCTACCGGGACAACTACTTTCAGATAGGCAAGCTGGCCTCGGCGCTGGCGATCGCCTACCCGCACGACCGCCGGACGAGGGAGCTCTATGCCCGGCACTTGATCGCGGGCGGCAATCTGGAGGAGGCTCTCAAACTGTACAAGGCAGGAATCGACGATCCGGAAGGACGGCGCGAGGCGCTGAACAACGTGCTCGACATCGAAGCCTACCTGAACCGGCCCGACTCGGTAGCCAAGTACGCCGCCGAGGCGACCCGCTACTACCCATCCGATCCCGAGCTTTATCTGCGCAAAGGAGGCGTCACGGCCTTTTTCCTGAAAGACTACGCGGCAGCCGAGGCCGATTACAAGCAGGCGCTCAAGTACGCCCGCAGCGATTCGCTGCGCAGCGTGATCTACGGATCGCTCGGCGACAACTGCCAGAACCGGGGCGACTACAAAAACTGCTTCAAATACTACGACAAAGGCTTGCGCCTCGACACGACGAACGCCGTGATATACAATAACTACGCCTATTTCCTGAGTCTCCGGGAAGAACGGCTGGACGACGCGCTCGAAATGGCCCGGAAAGCCAACCGGCTGTCGCCGAACAATCCCACTTACCTCGACACCTACGCATGGGTTCTCTACATGCTGGGGCGCTACGAGGAAGCGCGCGAGCCGATGCGCCTGGCCGTCTCGCTCGACCGGACCGACAGCAAGGAGCTGCTGATCCATTACGGCGACATACTCTACAAGCTGAACGACCGCTTCATGGCCTCGATCTACTGGAAAAAGGCCTTGGAGAAAGGATACGATCCCGAAGAAATCGAGAAACGACTCAAACTGATCGAATAAAATGGCGACCGGACGACGACTGCTCATCATCTGCCTGCTGGCCTTTCTCGCACGGGAAGCCTCCTGCCAGACGCTGGAATCGTTGCGAGAAGACATCAAGCGGGCCGAGCGGGAAATCAGCATAACGAACGACCTGCTTTCCAAGACGCGCAAGAACCAGCAATCGGCCGACAAGGAGCTGAAGCTGATCCGCAACAAGATCCGCAATCGCCGCAACATCATATCCAACCTCGAGCAACAGGCCGGTCTGCTCAACCGGAACATCGACGAGAAGGGCTCGACGATCGCTTCGCTCGAACAAGACCTGGCCCGTCTGCGCAAGGAATACGGCGAGATGGTTTACAGCGCCTACAAAAACTACAAGCTGAACAGCTTCCTCGTTTTCCTGTTTTCTTCCAAGGATTTCAACGACGCGACACGGAGGATAGCCTACATGCGCCGCTACAACCGCATGCGCGAACAGAAAGCCGCCCGGATCGACTCGACGGCCGCATCGCTCGGACGCGAAGTCACCGACCTGCAGAACAAGAAAAGCGAGCTCGACAAGGTGTATCAAAGCCGCAACCGGGAACTCGCATCGCTCGGCAAAGACGAAACGCAGTACAAGGCTTCGTCGGAAAAATTCCGCAACGAGGCGAGCCGGCTCGACTCGACGATCAAGCAGAACAAGAAAAAGATCGAACAGCTCCAGCAACGGATACAACGCCTGATCGAGGCCGAGTCGCGCAAGCATAAGGCCCAGCCCCGTTCGGCCGCCCAGAACGAGTACATAGCCAAGCTGTCGGGCCAGTTCGACCAGAACCGGGGCAAGCTGCCCTATCCGGTGCGGGGCGTTATCGTCGACGGCTACGGAAAGCATGCGCACGCCGTCCGTCAGAGCGTGACGGTCAACAATACGGGAATCAATATCGCGGCCGAGGCGGGCGCGCCGGTAAAAGCCGTGTTCGAAGGCGAGGTCAGCGTGGTGTTCTTCGTGCCCGGCATGAACAACGCGGTCATGATCCGGCACGGCGACTATGTGACCGTCTATGCCAATTTGGAAGCCGTTGGGGTGAAGACCGGCGACCGGGTCACGCTGAACCAGACCATCGGCAAGCTGCCGGCCGACGACGCCTTCCTGCATTTCGAGATATGGAAAGACCAGCAGAATCTGAATCCGGAGCTCTGGCTGCGCATGGCTGCGCAAATAGGAAACACTAATTTGAAAGGGATATGTCCGTAAACTACTGCAACCAATCGTGCGAGTTCGCTTTCCGGGGCAAGCGCAAGACCTCCGCATGGATTCGCCGGACGGCAGCCGCCGAGGGATGGGAGACCGGAGCCGTGTCCGTCGTTTTCTGCTCCGACGAGGCGCTTCTGGAGATCAACAGGCGCTATCTGAAGCACGATTACTACACCGACATCATCACATTCGACTACAGCGATCCCGACAAGCGGACGATCGCGGGCGATCTGATGATCTCGGTCGACACCGTGCGGGACAATGCCCGGGAACTGGGCGTTCCGTTCGAAAACGAGCTGCAACGGGTCATTATTCACGGGATACTCCACCTGTGCGGTTACGGCGACAAGCAGCCCGGAGAACAGCAACGGATGAGAAAGCTGGAGGACCGGTACCTGAAACTGTTTTACGAACAAACGAACTGACGGCGCGCGTGCGCCGGACCTTATTATAACGGCAGCAGCGGCGCCGGACCGCAATATGGAATTCGAATTCGACATTATCGTGATAGGAGGCGGGCACGCCGGATGCGAGGCGGCGGCGGCGGCGGCCAATATGGGTTGCCGGACGCTGCTGGTGACGATGGATATGACCAAGTTCGCGCAAATGTCGTGCAACCCGGCCATAGGCGGAGTAGCCAAGGGACAGATTGTCCGCGAAATCGACGCGATGGGCGGATACACGGGTATCGTGACCGATCGCTCGACGATCCAGTTCCGGATGCTGAACCGCTCGAAAGGACCCGCCATGTGGAGCCCGCGCGCCCAGTGCGACAAGGCCCGATTTTCGCAGCTCTGGCGCCGGATGCTCGAGCAGACACCCAACCTCAGCCTGTGGCAGGACAGCGTAACGGGCCTTTTGACGAACGATCGGCATGTGACCGGGGTAAGGACCCGCATGGGCGTCGTATTCAAATCAAAAGCCGTCATTTTGACCGCGGGAACCTTTTTGGAGGGTCTGATGCACGTCGGGCGCTCGCAAGCCGAGGGAGGCCGGGCCGGCGATTCCGCGTCGCACGGCCTGAGCGCGCAACTCGCGGAGCTCGGCTTCGAAATCGGTCGCATGAAAACCGGCACGCCGGCACGCATCGACGGACGCAGCGTCGATTTCAGCCGACTCGAAGAGCAGAAAGGCGACGAAAACCCGGGCAAGTTTTCGTATTCGAATGATACAGAGCCTATTAAAAATCAATTGCCGTGCTATCTGGCTTACACGTCCGAGGCCGTGCACGACCTGCTCCGGACCGGCTTCGCCGATTCGCCCTTGTTCAACGGAACGATCAAGGGGATCGGCCCGCGCTATTGCCCGAGTATCGAAGACAAGCTCCGCACGTTCGCCGGCAAGGAGTCGCACCAACTGTTTCTGGAGCCCGAAGGAACCGATACGAACGAATATTATCTGAACGGATTCTCCTCGTCGCTGCCATGGGAAGTACAGATCGCCGCACTGCAGAAGATCGAAGGGTTTGAAAATGTCCGGATATTCCGTCCCGGCTATGCGATCGAATACGACTATTTTCCGCCGACACAACTCTATCATTCGCTGGAAACCAAGCAGATAGACGGTCTCTATTTCGCCGGGCAGGTGAACGGAACGACCGGATACGAAGAGGCCGCGGCTCAGGGACTGATGGCAGGAATCAACGCTTCGCTGAAGCTTCGCGGCGACGAACCTCTCGTGCTGAGGCGGGACGAGTCTTACATCGGCGTGTTGATCGACGACTTGGTGACCAAAGGAGTCGACGAGCCTTACCGCATGTTCACGAGCAGAGCCGAATATCGGATTCTGCTCCGTCAGGACAATGCCGACATCCGACTGACCCCCGTTTCGCATAAAATCGGTCTGGCCAACGATGAAAGATACCGGAATACGATGCAAAAAAAATCGTCCGTAGAATCGCTTATTTCTTTCGCCCGAAGACAGAGTGTCGCTCCGGCCGAAATCGAGAGCTATTTGAAATCGGTCGATTCGACGCCGCTGACACAAAGCCGAAAGATATACGACGTGCTTTTAAGAAACAAAATCACGTTTTCGGGGCTGATCGATCATCTGACATCGCTAAAAAATTATATCGAGGAAAACCGCTGCACTCCCGAAGCGATCGAGGAAGCCGAAATACAAATCAAATATCATGGTTACATCGAACGCGAAAGGCATATCGCCGACAAAATGGCTCGATTAGAAAACATTCCGATTCGACCCGATTTCAACTACCATCAACTAAACTCGTTATCGATCGAATCGCGCCAGAAACTCACTCGTATCAGACCTGCGACGATAGGGCAGGCATCGCGCATACCGGGAGTCAGTCCGGCCGATATCAACGTATTATTGGTATATTTCGGACGATAAAACAACAATGTTCCACGTGGAACATTGCAAACACAAACAATAAAGTCAAACTTGTTCCACGTGGAACAGCAATAATATGAAACGAATGGAAAACATTTTCGATCTTTCAAAAAACGGAGCGAAAAAAGTCTATATAGACGGAGAATTATTTCCGATTCGAGTCGGAATGAGGGAAATTTCATTGCAAAACGGAGAAAAAGTGCTCGTATACGATACGAGCGGTCCGTATACGGAGGAAAATCATACGATCGATATTCAAAGAGGTATCCGGAAAGTACGTGAAAACTGGACGCGCGAGCGATTCGACAAGCAGAATTTCCACACGCAGTTATGGTACGCGCGGCAAGGAATCGTCACCCCTGAAATGGAATACGTAGCCATCCGTGAAAATCAAGGTGTTACGGGCGAAAATCGGATCACTCCCGAAATCGTGAGAGAAGAAATAGCCGCAGGCAGGGCCATACTTCCTTCGAACTATCGTCATCCCGAAGCAGAACCCATGATTATCGGCAGCAAGTTCCTCGTCAAGATCAATGCCAATATCGGCAACTCGGCGCTCGGTTCCTCCATAGAAGAGGAAGTGGAAAAAGCCATGTGGGCGATCAAGTGGGGAGCCGATACCGTAATGGACCTATCGACCGGCAAGAACATTCATAAAACCCGCGAGTCCATTCTGCGGAATACGCCGGTTCCGGTCGGAACGGTCCCCATGTATCAGGCGCTGGAGAAAGTGCATGGCAAAATCGAGGACCTGACATGGGAAGTCTATTACGATACGCTCGTCGAGCAATGCGAACAAGGGGTAGATTATTTTACGATTCACGCCGGAATCCTTCAGGAACATTTGCCCGCCGCCTTGAAACGCGTCACCGGTATCGTCTCGCGCGGCGGATCGATCCTCGCCAAATGGATGAACATCAATAAGAAACAGAATTTCCTGTATACGCACTTCGAAGAAATCTGCGAATTGCTCAAAAAATACGACATCGCTTTCTCGCTCGGCGACGGCTTGCGCCCGGGCAGCATTGCCGACGCCAACGACGAGGCGCAGTTCGGCGAACTGAAAGTGCTCGGCGAACTGGCGAAAATCGCTTGGAAGCACGACGTTCAGGTGATTATCGAAGGTCCGGGACATGTTCCGATGAACAAAATTCGGGAAAACATGGATCGTCAGATCGTCGATTGCGCCGGAGCGCCGTTCTACACGCTCGGCCCGCTGGTAAGCGACATCGGAGCCGGATACGACCACATCACTTCGGCGATCGGCGCGGCGATGATCGGTTGGATGGGGACTTCGATGCTTTGCTATGTCACGACGAAAGAACACCTGGCCCTGCCCAATAAGGACGACGTACGCGAAGGGGTAGTGACTTACAAGCTGGCCGCCCATGCCGCCGACATCGCCAAAGGACATCCCGGAGCCGCCGAACGCGACCTGCAAAGGCTTTTTTCATCTTTTTCGCAACAGAAAGGAGAAGCGATTGATATTTTTTGTATTTTTGCATCAATTG
>ENA-UESC01001002-UESC01001002.1-human-gut-metagenome-genome-assembly--contig:-NODE-1002-length-23735-cov-7.204962_pt1 | contig 23735 bp, 20 predicted proteins | sample MGYA00242998_ERZ507999 | MGnify/ENA primary metagenome ERZ507999 (study PRJEB26167, sample SAMN06115465) | human gut metagenome | host: Homo sapiens | place: China:Hubei | collected 2016-04-27... | reverse complement strand
TGTAGGTAACGTAATATATAAATATCTATTGCTTTACGCGATGTATGTGTAGTCGCTGTCTTTACTATAAATATGTTTTTCTTTTACTTGGATTTTAATACTTTTATATAGAATGTGGAGCTATATTAATGTTATCTTAAAGATACGTATTTTATGTAGCGAATTTATTCGTCCTACCGGATATATTGAACCTTGTTTTTCTTATATTTGCAGCACATGATTTCTAAACAATAATTAAATTATTCATTCTTATGAAAAAGATTCTGGTATTATTCGTTTTAACAGCGATAGCTATGGTGAGTGTAAATGCGCAGGACAACTTGAAATGGGGTGTTATGGCAGGTATGAATGTGAGTAAATATACTTTTACCGGTTTTGACAACAGGGTAGGCTTTCATGCAGGTGTCAAAGCTGAGTTGGGGTTATCGCAGGAAGCAAGTGGGGCATACATGGATTTTGCTGCGTTACTGACGTTGAAAGGTGCTAAAATTGATGGAGGATCAATTGCAACCGTTAAATTTAATCCGTATTATTTGGAGATACCAGTGCATGTTGGTTATAAATATGCTGTAAATGAAGATTTTGCGCTGTTTGGTAGCGTAGGTCCTTATTTGGCTGTCGGTCTGTTTGGAAAAGCAAAATTGAACATAGGCAATGCGATTGGTGATTGGGCTGATATAGAAGGTATGGAAAGTGTAGGAGGCCTGGAAGGTAAATCTGTATCTGAAGATATATTTGGCGATGACGGGTTCAAACGATTCGACTTCGGCCTCGGATTGAAAGCCGGTGTTGAGTTCAACAAAAAATATCAGGTTGCTTTGAGTTATGATTTCGGGTTGATTGACGTGCAGAAAGATTTGGGTATGAAAAACAGGAACCTGATGATATCATTTGGTTATATGTTCTAAAACGGACTTTGCAACTTTGTTGCACGAATCATTCGTTACCTTTGCAACAGATAAAAAACGAATGAATATGGGACATTGTTGTTGCGGTGCACATTCATGCACGACAGAAAATAAAAAGAATGCCAGTACTTCGATAGTTCACGAATACTGGAAAGTAGGGCTTTCATTTATACTTCTGATAGGAGGTATTATAATGAATGCCCTGAATTTTGCCTTTTTCCTTGGAGAGTATGTTGCTTTAATATGGTATATCCTGGCTTATCTTCCGGTAGGAATACCAGTGATGAAAGAGGCTTGGGAGGGTATCAGGGAAAAAGACTACTTCAGCGAGTTTACACTGATGATTGTTGCTACGCTGGGAGCCTTTTATATTGGTGAGTATCCGGAAGGAGTCGCTGTAATGCTGTTTTATACGATAGGAGAGTTGTTTCAGAATAAAGCGGTAGACAGGGCGAAACGTAATATCGGTGCTTTGCTGGATGTGAGACCTGAGAACGCCTTGGTGCTTAGGGAGGATAATCTTGTGGTAGAAAGTCCTCAAAATGTAAAAGTAGGAGAGGTCATTGAAATAAAGGCGGGTGGGAGAGTTCCTTTGGACGGAGTGATGTTGAATGAAATCGCTGCTTTTAATACGGCCGCGTTGACGGGAGAAAGTGTTCCCCGTGACATCAGAAAAGGAGAGGAAGTCCTTGCGGGGATGATTGTGACGGATAAAGTAATCAGGATTAAAGTAGAAAGACCTTTCGATAAAAGTGCGCTTGCACGGATATTGGAACTCGTTCAGAATGCTTCGGAACGGAAAGCACCGGCAGAATTGTTTATCCGTAAGTTTGCCCGTATCTATACTCCTATTGTCATAGCACTGGCGGTATTGATTGTGCTGCTCCCGTTTGGCTATTCATTGATAGACCCTCAATTCGTGTTTACATTTAATGATTGGTTATACAGAGCTTTGGTTTTTCTGGTAATTTCGTGTCCATGTGCGCTGGTAGTAAGTATTCCATTAGGTTATTTCGGTGGTATCGGAGCAGCTTCCCGATTGGGGATTCTGTTTAAAGGCGGCAATTATCTGGATGCAGTCACTAAAATCAATACAGTCGTATTCGATAAAACGGGAACGCTGACCAAAGGAACATTTGAGGTGCAGGATTGTAAGTGTGTATCTGGGATTTCGGAGAAGGAACTGGTGAGGATGATTGCTTCAGTAGAAAGTGACAGTACACATCCGATCGCTAAAGCGATTGTGAACTATGCAAAACTGCAGGATATAGGGCTTGCGGTTGTCACCAATACTAAAGAATTTGCAGGTCTCGGTTTGGAGGCAATAATAGACGGGACTTCGGTGCTCGTTGGAAATAGTCGGTTACTGTCTAAGTTTAGCATAAAATATCCGACAGAATTGCAGAGTGTTACCGATACGATTGTAGTTTGTGCTATTGGAGGCAGTTATGCGGGTTATCTCTTGTTGGCGGACGCATTGAAGGATGACGCGAAGACGGCGATTGATAACTTAAAAGCATTAAACATTGAAAACATTCAGATATTATCCGGTGATAAACAGAGTATTGTTACTAACTTTGCAGAGAAGCTCGGTATATCAAAGGCTTATGGCGATCTGCTTCCTGACGGTAAAGTGAAACATCTGGAGGAATTGTGGAAGAATGAAGCAAATCAGATTGCCTTTGTCGGTGACGGGATGAACGACGCTCCTGTGCTTGCGTTGAGCCATGTCGGTATTGCTATGGGTGGATTGGGCAGTGATGCGGCGATTGAAACAGCTGATGTCGTGATACAAACAGATCAACCGTCGAAAGTGGCCGAAGCCATTAAAGTAGGAAAGCTGACTCGCCGGATTATCTGGCAGAACGTGTCGCTGGCATTTGGAGTGAAACTGTTGGTACTTATCTTGGGAGCTGGCGGACTGGCTACACTTTGGGAAGCTGTCTTTGCGGATGTCGGCGTTGCATTGCTTGCCATTATGAATGCAGTGAGAATACAGAAGATGATAAAATAAAAAGAATATGGAAGAGAATGTTTATTTGGATAAGCTGGAAAGACGGGATATCAAACCGACAGCAATAAGGCTTCTCATATTGAAAAATATGTTGGAAGTTGGACGGGCCGTATCGTTACTGGATCTGGAAACTCTCCTGGATACGGTAGACAAATCGACCATATCCCGGACAATAGCTCTCTTTCTGTCTCATCACCTGATACATAGCATAGATGATGGAAGCGGTTCGTTGAAGTATGCCGTTTGCGACAACTCCTGTAACTGCGTGGTGCAGGATTTACACTCGCATTTCTATTGTGAGAAATGTCATCGGACTTTTTGTCTGGAAGGTACACATATTCCGGTTATTGATTTGCCTAAAGGATTCACGTTACATAGCATTAATTATGTTCTCAAGGGGATTTGTCCGGAATGTGCTTCTCATTCAAAGAATGAATAAATAGAAAAAGCCGGAACTCAGACCAATAGAAATATCGGTAGAGTTCCGGCTTTTTATCAATATGCTTGTTTAATCGATGTTTGGATTCAATGAATGCCAGTCTTTGATGGCAGGTATGATTCCCATTTCAATAACTTCATCACGGAGCTTGCACAAGTGTTCGTAGCTCTTTTCCAGTTCAGCCTGTTCGGCAGGAGTTCCGGCTACTTCCTTATAAGTGACACCGTTTTTGGTGATTGAAGTTTCCATTGCCATCATGATATGATCGAATTTTCCATTGGAGACATACGTTCCGGCAGGCCAGCGGAAAGGTTGTCCGCCCATAGCGGCAGCGATCATCTCGATAGAAAGATAGGCGGGGCTTTGGAAAGAAGAACGGCCGCGCAGATCGATGATGTGCTTTCCACCTTGGATAACACGTACTTTCAGTTCTTCCCATTCGGTTAATGGGAGACGGGTCGTACCAATGAAATCAGTCAACGGTTCTCCTTTCACTTTAGTGGTAGAAGCAAATACGGCCATTTGTTCGCCATGACCGCCGTATGTGCGGCAGTTCTGAATTTCAGAAGCCGGGATATGGAAGTATTTCACCAGTTCGTTTTGCAGACGGGTGCTGTCCAATGCTGCCAGCGTAGAAACCTGAGACGGTTTCAGTCCGGAATACAGTAAGGTAATCAAACCGGTAATGTCGGCCGGATTGAAAATGACAACAATATGTTTTACGTTCGGGCAATATTGGCGGACGTCTTTACCGAATTGAGCGGCGATTTCTGCATTTCCTTTCAGCAAGTCCTCACGGGTCATACCTGCTTTGCGGGCTGCACCACCGGAAGAAACGATGTAAGATGCTCCGGTCAACGCTTCTTTGATATCAGAAGTATAAGTAAGGTTGACACCTTCGAAGCCGCAGTGGTACAATTCTTCTGCCACCCCTTCCAAAGCGGGAGCAAACGGATCATACAGACAAATATTCGGAGTGAGTTTCATCATCATGGCAGTTTGAGCCATATTGGAGCCAATCATTCCGGCTGCTCCTACAATTGTAAGTTTCTCGTTGGTTAAAAATTCCATAAAGCTATCTATTTAAAGGTGAATAATCTGTTATTTCTTTTTGTCGCTACAAAGTTAACACTTTATTGACCTGATTGTTCATTGAAAATAGTTTTATCAGATAACGAAAAGTTATAGCTGGCTGATTGAAGGATCTGTCTAAAATAGATTATCTTTGTATCCTATATTATATAAATGGATAAATATGAGCATCGAATTAGGAAAATTCAATCAGCTTGAAGTTGTAAAGGAAGTCGATTTCGGGGTGTATCTCGACGGAGGAGAGGAGGGGGAGATTTTGTTGCCCACCCGTTATGTGCCCGAAGACTGTAAAATAGGAGACTTTTTGAATGTCTTTCTTTATCTGGATATGGATGAGAGATTGATTGCCACTACGCTGACTCCGTTGGTGCAGGTAGGGCAGTTTGCCTGTCTGGAAGTGGCATGGGTGAATCAGTTTGGAGCTTTCTTGAACTGGGGGTTGATGAAGGACCTGTTTGTGCCGTTCAGTGAGCAGAAGATGAAGATGCAGGTTGGACGGAAGTACGTGATTCATGCACATTTGGATGATGAGAGTTATCGCATTGTGGCTTCGGCAAAGGTGGAACGCTATCTGTCGAAAGACAGGCCGGAGTATGCTTCGGGGGATGAAGTGAATATTCTCATTTGGCAGAAAACGGATTTGGGCTTCAAGGCAATCATAGACAATAAGTATAGCGGTTTGCTTTACGAAAACGAGATATTTTCTACATTGCAGACAGGTATGGAGATGAAGGCTTTTGTGAAACAGGTGCGCGAAGACGGCAAGGTGGATTTGATCCTTCAGAAACCAGGCTTTGAGAAGATAGATGATTTCTCGAAAACCTTGCTGAATTATATCAGGGAGAATGACGGAAGGATCAGACTGAATGATAAAAGTCCTGCGGAAGATATTTATGCTACATTTGGTGTCAGCAAGAAGACCTTTAAGAAAGGAGTGGGTGACTTATATAAGAAACACCTGATAACCTTGCACGAAGATGGCATCACTTTGGCAGACTCCTAATCAGAATAGGGAAATCCCTATGTATGAATAGAGAGAATCACTGGGGTGGGGAGTTTCCTCGCCCTATTTTTGTAGTATCAGATTAAATAAAGAAGTAATAATAAAAACTAGATAAGTTATGCGTAAGATAATAATAAGTTTCTGCATCCTGTTATCCGCTCTCTCTTTACAAGCGCAGTCCGTCAGCGGAATCCGTATTGACGGTGGTAATACCCCTATTCTTGTTTACTTTGGTGGAAACCAGATGTGCTTGCCGACTACCACTTGCTTTGTAGCTAACCTGGATCGGGGATATTACACGGTTGAGGTTTATGCTACCCGTTTCACCCGTCCGGGAGAGCGTGTTTGGAAAGGGGAGAGGTTGTACAACGAACGTGTTTACTTCGACGGAAGAGGTGTGAAAGATATTTTTGTAGATGACCGTCATGCCAATGTCCGTCCGGGCAGACCGGGACAAGGAGAACACCGTCCGAATTATGACCGTCACGACAGGGTGATGAACGATCAGCTTTTTAAAACGTTCTATAATAATCTGAAGAAAGAACCGTTTGAGGATGATCGCATGGCATTGCTTAATACTGCATTGGCAAATTCAGATTTTACGTCTGCCCAATGTCTCCAAGTGACAAAGCTCTATACTTTTGATGATGACCGAATGGCAATCATGAAAAAGATGTATCCCCGGATTGTTGACAAGGAGGCTTTCTTTACGGTGATTGCTACACTGACGTTTTCTTCCAATAAGGATGAAATGAATAAGTTTGTGCAGAACTATGGCAGACGCTGATACTAACTATTAAAACTATATGGCTATGAAAAAGATACATATCATCCTACTGTTGGCATTGGGACTGGGAGTCAGCAGCTGTTTTACCAGCTATATTTCTAACAAGCAGGTTATGGGTGTACAGCAAGGGATGACTCAAAGAGATGTTGAAAGTATTTTTGGAAAACCGGATTACCGACGTTTCGACGGTGATATGGAAGAATGGGAATTTCATCGTGATAACGGGACGCCTGTTTTGACTTCGGAGCCCATGACAATCATTGTTCAGTTTGCCAATAAAAAGGTGATCAGTATGGATACATTCAAAGGCTATGGCAGACCTTCGCCGCATCCGGTCGTAGTACCTCCTCCTCCTACTGTCACTACTGTTGAAGTTGTTCCCGGTCACCAGCCGGAAGAAATTCGTCTGATGACGGATACTGAGTTTAATAACTTCATCGAAAAGTTGAAATTCACAATTATGAGTGATGACCAGAAGAGGTTGATCGGACAGATGTTGGACAAGCATGATGTCACTTCAAGCCAATGTGTGAGAATTGTAAAAGAGATTTCTTATACGCCCGATCAGGTTGAGATGATGAAGAAACTTTATCCTTATGTAAGGGATAAGCAGAATTTTAATAAGGTGATTGATAGCTTGTTTTCCACTGTGTATAAAGATGAAATGTACAAGTTTATCAAAGAATATCATCAAACAAATAAATGATAGGAGATTAAATTATGAAGCGAATATTATTTTTACTCTTTGCTATCGGGCTGACTGTCGGTACGACAGCGATGGCTGGAATGAGCACTAGCAAAGTGCGTAAGGAAACACGCTTTCTTACTGATAAAATGGCATACGAATTGAGTTTGAGCACTCAGCAATATAATGATGCGTATGAGATTAATTACGACTTTATTTATTCTGTTCGTAATATCATGGATTATGTGGCCCGTGGCTATGAATGGGCATTAGATGATTATTATGAAGCTTTGGATATTCGTAATGATGACCTCCGGTGGGTATTGAGTGACGCACAGTATCGTCGGTTTCTGGGAGCTGATTATTTCTACCGTCCGATTTATATTACCGGCGGAAGATGGAGTTTCCGGGTTTATGTGAATTATCCGAATCGTAGTTTGTTCTACTTCGGTCTGCCTTATCATTATCGGACTTACTGTGGAGCACATTATCGCCCGCACCTTCATCACGTAAGTTTCTATCGGGACAGATATAATTTCAGACATTATCCTACTCCGTATCGGGTAAGAGAGCAGAGATCTTTCCATTCTTATCGTCGTTCGGATTTTGGTTCGGTTCATTTCCGCCCGAATTCTTCCGTCCGTCCGCACAATGCACCGACTCGTCCGGGGGTAACGGGACGTCCAAGTCCATCACAGCGTCCGAGTCATAATTCACGACCGGGAACATCAACTCGTCCCGGAACGACAACGCGGCCCGGCAGTTCTTCACGGCCCTCAACATCAGTTCGTCCTGAATCAGATCGTAGACCGACGGGAGGTAGCAGTACGACAGCAAGCCGTCCTAATCGTGAGAGTAGTAGCTCGAGTACAAGTAGAAGAAATGATAGTCGTCCGTCCGGTAGCGGCAGTAGCTCTTCGTCCGGTCGAAATAATCGTTCCGATAGAAGTAACACTTCCACTAGCCGGGGCAGCAGTTCCGGTCGCAGTAGCAGTACTTCCGGTCCGAGCCGTAGCAGTAGTTCTAACCGGAGCAATGTTTCCGGTGGAAAAACGGAAAGACGTTCCTCTTCCGAAAGTACGAGAAGCAGCAGTCGAAGTTTTTCTTCCCGTTCTTCAGAGCGAGACACCAATTCAAGAAGATAACCTATTCCTTTAATTATTTATATCATTGCTCCTCAGCGGTAGGAGAGCTAGACTCCGGTGTTTTGCCGGCTAGACTATTCAGGGCATCGCCCGTAACTTGGATTTCGGGGCGGATAGTATCCGCCTCGATTTCACTTATCAAACCTTTTTGGGCAAGACGTCCGGCAATGAGTTTATAATATCCTTCCATGCTCTCTTTCAGTTTTCCGTTTTCTGTGAAAGAACTGCGGAAATGTTTGGGCTTCGGGATGATAGAAGCCAGGAAGATACTTTCTTCCGTAGTCAGTTGGGAAGGACGTTTGTTGAAGTAGTAGGCGGAAGCCTCCTGGATGCCGTAGATTAGCGGGCCCCATTCCGCAATATTCAGATATACCTCATACATCCGTTCTTTCGAAGTCAGTCTCTTTGTTTCTATGATCCATACAATCAATGCTTCTTCCAGTTTGCGGGCAAAGTTTTTATTTTTGTTCAGAAATACATTCTTCACTAATTGCATTGTGATAGTGCTTCCGCCACGTGCAAAACGTTTGACTTGCAAATCGTAAATCAACGCTTCGCGGAGTGCATCGGGCAGGAAACCATGATGATAATAAAACGCCCCGTCTTCACTTTGCATCACAGACATTTGCAGGATCGGTGAAATGCTGTCAAGTGGGGTGAAATGTTCCCAGGAAGGGCCGACGGGGAAAGTGCGTACTGGCATTCCATTTTCATATGCTGTGTAGACAAACTCGCCTGACATCTTGGACAGTTGGGTATCGCCATATTCTACAATTTCGAAATTCCTCTCTTTCAACTCTGATTCTAATTTGAGACTATCCAATTGTGCAAAATCAATATCCAACAGGAAATGATAAGCTAACTCACCACTTGTTTTGATACTTTCCAGGTTGTTGAACAGGCCTTTGGGCAGAGAACTGAACAGCTCGTCTGCCGGAAACCATGATTTGTCAACGGCTGCAGTGAAATGCCATAAATCTTTTTTCTTTTCGGCTCGTAGATAAGGATGAACCTGAATTTTATTGAATATAACCGTAGTGGTGCTATCCAATTCAAAAGAATGGTCGCTAATGTTCATTTGATATCCTAAATGTCCGCGGTCGAGATGAATCACTTCGGGAGACAGTACTTTGTGGAATATATCAAGTCCGTTTACTTTCGCTTTTCCGTTGAGATATAGCTGGTTTTTTCCATTACTTTCTTTGGTCATGCTATAAGATAAGGTGTCAAAAGTGACTTTCGCACCAAAACGGCGGGTAATATAAGGTATAGAAACTTTTGTGGAATCGGCAGAGTATAGCTTTGCCATTAATGTATTGGCAGATTGTTTCAGTTCGCCATCAGCTATCCAATGCCGGGTTAGTGTATCTTCGTGTATCTCAATGGTTGACCGGAACTTGTTCTCTTTGATGATAAAAGAAGGGAATACCATAGAAACGAAGTTGCTGTCTTTTCGTTCAGTGATATAAATCTGTTTTAATTGTCCGTTTTCAGGTAGAAAACCGTAGCATAAATTGAGTAGCTTGTTTATTCTTTCCGCATAATTGATTTCCGTTACGGTTTGACCGGATGTTTGTGATGGAACTTTCCGGTCTTTTTTAAAGAGAAAATCATAATTGGCGATGGAGTCTTGCTTTGTAAATGTGAGTCTGATATCTTCTGCTGCTATGTAGCTTACTTCTATTTTCTTGGTGAGTAATTTCCAAAAATTCAGCTTGATGCGGGTTGATGCTAACGTGAATAGTGTATCCCGTTGTTCGGGGATAACCGAAAGGCCTTGGAGAGATATTTCATTTAAACCATTCATCTCCAGTTTGTCGTAATGAATGCATAACCCGTGTGTCTGCTCGATACGGGATGTGTGTCGGTTGACTATGCTCCGTAGAAGAACGCTGCGACCTGAGTAGATACAAATGAGGCAGATGAGTATTCCTCCACTGAGAGCTAGCGGAAGAATACGCTTTTGGCTATTTGTTTTCATCATTTACCTTTTAATTATCGGATGCAAAGGTAGGTAAAAAAATGCATTAAACGTGATGGACAGCCTTTGAAGGACAGTCCGCCGTTCTTTTTTTATTTGATAAGCGGTAAGTATTCTCCGTAGCCTTCCTCTTTCATTTTTTCTTTCGGAATAAAACGAAGAGAAGCACTATTGATACAGTAACGTAATCCTCCTTTTTCTTTCGGACCATCCGTAAATACATGTCCTAGGTGGGCGTCTCCGGTTTTACTGCGTACTTCGGTACGTGTCATTCCATAAGAAGTATCTTTCTTCTCTGTAATCAAGTCCTTTTGAATCGGTTGGGAGAAACTAGGCCAGCCACAACCGGAATCGAACTTGTCGGTCGAAACAAATAGGGGTTCTCCGGTGGTGATATCTACGTAGATACCGGGACGGTACTCGTCCCAGTATTCATTCCGGAAAGCAGGTTCCGTAGCATTTTTCTGGGTGACGGCATATTGCTCTGCCGATAATTGTTGGCGAAGGACTGTGTCATCCGGTTTTTGATAAACTTTGGACTTGGGAGCATTGGCTTTGCGTGCCATTTCAAATAAAGCCGGGTTGATATGGCAATAGCCGTTCGGATTTTTATCCAGATAATCCTGATGATAGTTTTCTGCCGGATAGAAATTTGTCAATGGTTTTACTTCTATGGCAATGGGATTTTTATATTGATCCGCTAATGCCCGGACAGCCTGATTGATAATAGCGATATCCGCTTTATTAGTATAATAAATCCCCGTTCTATATTGCGTACCGCGATCATTTCCCTGCCGGTTGAGACTGGTAGGATCAATCGTTTTAAAATACAGATCAAGAAGCAGACTTAAATTAACTGTTTCGGGGTCATAGACTACTTTCACCGTTTCAGCTGCATTGGTTTCTCCCGAACATACCTGTTGATAGGTCGGCTGGTTGATAATACTGTTGGCATAGCCTACCTCGGTACTTTCTACTCCTCTGATTTGTTTTAGGAAATGTTCTGTTCCCCAGAAACATCCTCCTGCAAGATAAATTTCTGCTGCGATGATAAAGTGTTTCATATCCGTTGGTTCTTTCTATAGTAACGAATGAACCGGCGGATATGTTTGAAGTATTTCTTGTAAAAAACTCAATGGCGTTTTCTATTCTATAATTTCTCCTTTATAGAAATCCAGAATTTTAGTACGGAATAGATAATCATATTTAGCTTGTAACTTGTCAGAGAGTGCTTTAGTCAGATTCAACTTTGACTCATTATATTCCACGAAAGTTGCTTTACCGTTATTGAATTTCTCGCTCATTAACCGGAAAGATTCTTCATTGGCTTTCACTGCCACTTCACTGGAGTTATATTTACTTTCTGCTGCCAAAGCATTGTACCAGGCTTGTTGGATTTCTTTGTAAAGAATCTTTTTGGTATTATCTAGTTGTAAACTGAGATTTGCTTGTTGTAACCGGGCGGTTCGTACACGGTTTCGTGTAGCAAAACGGTTAAAGATAGGGACACTAAGATTAAATCCGATATATTTGTTGAGGTTATTTTTCATTTGGCTGCTGAAACTTCCCTCTGATTTACCACTCACTGTATAATAGTTGCTTCCGAGTCCGGCACTGAAAGATAATTGCGGATAAAAATTACTTTGAGCGATACGGATGTTCTTCTGACTACCTTGCAAGCGATATTCCGCTGCTTTAATGCTAGGTTTGTAGGCAAGCGCTTGTGTATATATATCATCCGGCGGAGTTAGCGCTTCGAATTCCAGTTCTTCTTTCGGATTTTCGAGAATGAAACCTTCGGGAGTCGGTAACTCAAGCAGTTGGCTGAGGTCTAGCAATGATAATTTATATGTATTGTCCGCTTGTACGGAAGTCATTTCATCTTGTGCCACACGTGCTTGTGCTTCAGCCACTTCCGATGGTGAGGCTTTACCTACTTCGAAGAGTCCTTTGATGCGTTTCAACTGATCTTTGCTCAAGTTCGTCTGATTAAAGGCGACTTTGCTTAACTCCAGGTTAAATAGAACTTGCAGATAAGCAGAGGTAACGTTGATGGCTATATCTTCTTTAGCTTTGTTCAGGTCCTCGATAGCGGCCCTAAGATTCAACTTGGCTAATGAATATTGATTTGATAACTGTAAACCTGTAAAGATCGGTACATTGGTCCCTAAGCTGAGGCTCGTATTCGCGCTGTTGATATCACTGTAGGAGTTATCTACCGGCGAGGCACTACGCCCCCAACTCCAATTCTGACTCGCACTTCCGCTTAGATTCGGGAGGCGTGCCCATTTGGCTGTATTTACGTCCACTTTATTTTGTTCTGCTTCATTAGCTGTCTGGCTAATATTGATGTTATGCTCGATAGCATAATCAATACATTGCCGCAACGTCCAGGTTTGCGAAGAACCGTTCTGTGCCTGTGCGGAATCTACTCCTGTTCCGGCGAGTAGAAAGATAGCTATGGTTTTATAGATTGTTTTCATAGAAAATGAATTATTTGTCTTTTTTCTCGGCGCCGCGAATTTTGTCATTGGCAGTCACCCCTTTCTTAATCTCAATTTTGATACCATCACTCATTCCTGTGGTCACTTGTGTACGTTGGAATTTCTGTTCGGGTACGGAATCAGTCATGATATATACAAATGTAGAATCACCTTTAAATTCAACGGTGCTTTCGGGTACTGCCAGTACCTTATTGGCACGCTGCAATACAATTTCCGCATTCGCCGAATAACCGGAACGAACCTGTACGGAGTCCGGAACTGAAATAGCAGCTTTAATTTCAAACTGGTTAGCTCCGTTAGTCTCTACTCCTTTAGGAGATATATATTCCAATATCGCGTTGAATGTCAGATTTTGTAAAGCTCCGATAGTCAACTTAAGCGGCATACCTTCATGGATGCGGCCTACTTCTGTTTCATCAATATTACCACGGAAAATCAAATCATTCATGTTGGCTACCGTAGCAATAGTTGTTCCGTCATTGAAGGTGTTACTCATGATCACCGAGTTTCCGGCTTTTACCGGTACGTCCAGAATCAGTCCGTCGATAGTAGAACGAATCATGGTACTGCTGAATGAAGCACTGTTTTTGGTAATACCTTCTTTTACGATTTCCAGGTTATCTTTGGCAGTCTGCTTTTCTTCGCGTGCCTGTTTGACGGCTACTTCACTTTTCTCATATTCTTCCCGGCTGATTAGTTGGCCCTCATACAGTTTCTTCACGCGGGAAAAATCCGTTTCCGCCTGTGTTGCATTAATCTCCGCCAGACGGACACGGCTTTCTGCCGAGTTTAACTGTCCGAGTTCGGGGATAACCTTTACCTTGGCTATCACCTCACCTTTCCTCACTGCTTGTCCTGCCTCCTTGTATACTTCGTCAATAATACCCGAAATCTGGGGCTTGATTAGAATTTCATCTCTTGGTTCTACTTTTCCGGTAGCTACGGTGGTCTTTTGCAGATCAGTCACTTCCGGCTTGAGGGTTTCGTAGACAACAACCTTCGGGCGCGACTTCTGATAAAGGAATACGAACGTTCCGACGAGGATTATGGCAACAATTACCAATAATACGATTTTCAGATACTTTTTCATCTTGAATATATATGTTTAATTTTTAATTCTTTATTCAACTTTCAACTCTTCCTTCTCAATACTCAACTTCTACTCATCTCTGATTGCTTCAATCGGCTTGATAGCCATTGCCCGATAAGCAGGTGCCAGGCCGGCTAACATCCCCAATGCAGCCAGAAGTGCGCAAGTGCCGACCGCTAATCCGAAGCTGACTTGAAAATGGCTGTCTCCTCCGTTTGAACTGGCTAGCATATCTGCTACTTGCAATATCATTACGGCAAAAGAAATCCCGAACATTCCGGCAATCGTGGTGAGTACCATACTTTCCGATAGAATCTGTTGCAGGATATCTTTCGGACGTGCTCCGATAGCCCGGCGGATACCAATTTCGGTCGTGCGTTCCTTTACGGTCACCATCATGATATTGGATACACCGATAGCACCTGCCAGTAACGTTCCTAATCCTACCATCCAGACCAATATATTAATGCCGTTGAATAAGTTGTCTACCATAGAAAACATCGCTTCGGCATTCAGATACATAACTGCTTGTTTGTCGTTAGGGGCGATATAATGGGCAGCTTTGATAATCTGTTCCATTTTCGGTTGCAGTTCAGACACCTTGACACCTTGTTTGGCTGTGAAGCATACTACATCAATCTGCCCTCCCAGATTATAAGCCTGTTGCATGGTGGTGAAAGGTAGAGTGACGGCTTCCGAAGCTCTTCCTTGTATATTCATATCTCCTTCGGAAGAAGACATCCCGATCACCTGATAATAAATCCCGTCTACTCTCACGTATTTGCCGCACGGGTTCTCTCCCGGTTTGAAAAGGCTTTCATAAATTCGTTTGCCGATCACACAAACTTTTCGCGCTTCGCGTATATCAACTTCATTGATAAACCGTCCATACGCCATTTCCTGTGATTCGATGTGGAGATAATCGGGGTATAGTCCTTTTACACTGCAATCATATTTCTTATCTTCGTATACAGCTTTAGATCCCCAACGTGCAACGGAGGGGGTAATGACTTCCACTTCTTTGACCTGCGAACGAAGGCGTTCGATATCTGTAGATTCCAGATTCCACCACCTTCCTTTGCGAAAACCTTTATACGCTTCTCCTGTCCTTTGTGAAGCTAGGAAACCGGAGTTAGTCGCAAATCCTTCAAAGTTCTTTTTTAGCATATATTCCAGTCCCTGTCCGCCGCCAATAAGGGCTACAAGCATAAAAATTCCCCAGAACACACCGAATGCAGTCAGCAGACTTCTTGTCTTATTTCTTGTGATAGTGATGAGGATTTCCTCACAAGTATCTATGTCTATTCTCATAATCTTAATCTGCTCTAAGTGCTTCGATCGGCCGGATACTGACTGCTTTCCGGGCAGGGAACAATCCGGCTAATGTTCCAGCTATTATTAATGTGAGTGTAGCTTGTATGGCGATTCTGATGTCGACAGTAGGATTCAGAAAAACCGTTTCTGTCCACATTCCGGTATCCATTGTCTGATTGCCGAAAGCGTTGTTCATCCATTCGGTTGCTCCGATACCGGCCACCATGCCTATATATCCGAATATTGTGGTAATAGTGACACTCTCAACGATAATCAGCCAAAGAATAGAAAGCGGTTTGGCGCCGAGTGCTTTGCGGATACCAAATTCGCGGGTACGTTCTTTTACCGTAATCAACATGATATTGGAAACTCCGACAATTCCGCTTAGTAATGTAAAAATACCGATAACCCAAATCGCTATACGGAGCATGGCCGACCCCTGCTGTTGTTGTAGATAATTGGTAAATCGGTTCCATATCCAAATTGCACTATGGTCGGTCGGGTCAAAACGATGATTGGCTCCCAAAACTTTGCGGTAGTAGGTTTCAAACTTCTCATTGGCTTCTATTGTTTCCAAATTTTTGGTAGTCATGATGAGGTTATTCAGTTTGTCACCCTTATTATAAATGGTTTGCAGAGTACTGAAAGGAATGTAGGCGTCGCTGTCTCCGCTGTCTCCCTTGTCGTTATAAAGTCCAACCACTTGATAAACCACATTGCCGGCATTGACAAACTGTCCGATAGGATCGGTATGGGTCTTGTCGAATAAGATTTCAGCAGTCTTCTTATGGAGCACGATCACTTTGCGTCGTTCCCTGATATCAATCTCGTTGATGAAACGTCCTTTGAAGAGTTTTACAACTTCTACTTCCGTATGATTGGGATATACACCGGAAAGACTCAGGCTTACATACTCTTGCCCGAAACTAAGATTTACGCCTCCTTGCCATACCGTTCCACCGGTATTGATGACATGATCCGGGAAATACCGGTTGGTAGCGTCTACGTCTTTATTGTCCAGTTGCACCCGTCTTCCTTCTTTCAATCCATCGTAGGATTTACTTGTCCAACCCGGGAAAATCTTGATAGAGTTCATCGCCCGTTCCGAAGCCGATTGCTCGAATGCATGAATCAGTCCGTTGCCTGCACCCAATAGGACGATAAGCATGAATATTCCCCATGCTACGGCAAATCCCGTAAGGAAGGTCCTCAGCTTATTGCGTTTGATAGTACTATAAATTTCTTGCCAGATGTCAATCATGATATCGTTTGTATAGTAGTATATTTTGATTTATTTCATGATACCGTTTTTGCCGAAAGGAGAAGCGTCGTGATCGATGTTGTCTTCAATTCGTTCAATGATACCGTCTTTGATGTGGATGATTTTATCGGTCTGGTTGGCCACTCCGCTTTCATGGGTGACCACTACAATCGTCATTCCCATTTTATGCAGGTCTTTCAGGATTTGCATCACTTCTACTGAAGTTTTGCTGTCCAATGCTCCCGTCGGTTCGTCGGCCAGGATAATTTGCGGTTGGGTGATGAGTGCGCGGGCGATAGCTACACGTTGTTTCTGACCGCCGCTCATTTCGTTGGGCATATGGTGCGCCCAGTCTTTCAGTCCCAACCGGTCGAGATATTCCAGTGCAAGTGCATTTCGTTTCTTTCGGCTGATCCCTTGATAGAATAAAGGAAGTGCAACGTTTTCTACGGCGTCTTTGAAGGAAATTAAGTTGAATGACTGGAAAATAAAGCCGATCATACGGTTCCGGTATTCGGCGGCTTTGGTTTCGCTCAAGTCTTTGATAAGTACGTTGTTCAGATAATAATCTCCGGTATCGTAGTTATCAAGTATTCCTAATATATTAAGTAAGGTTGATTTCCCGGACCCGGATGCTCCCATGATAGAAACAAATTCACCTCGTCCGATAGTGAGATTAATGCCTTTAAGTACATGGAGGGGTGCTCCGTTGTTGTAGGTCTTGTTGATGTCCGTTAGTTGTATCACAATTTTCTTTATTTAGTTCCTGTTTTCTAATAAATTTCTACTATTAGACGGCTTCAAGATACGAAAAGTTGCAAGGTGGCCGAACTTTTTTCTAAAAACATTTTGTAGACTCAATCTTCTTTACGTAATTTGTGTGCAGTAAACTTAATGATTAACTAACCCTTTTAAATAAAAGTATCATGAATTCAAACATGGAAAAGCCCTACGTAGTAGGTATTGACATAGGCGGAACGAACACCGTCTTTGGAATTGTTGACGCACGCGGAACTATTATTGCCAGCAGCTCAATCAAAACTGCCGGTTATCCTACTGCCGAAGAATATGCTGACGAAGTTTGCAAGAATCTGCTTCCGTTGATTATCGCTAATGGCGGTGTCGATAAGATCAGAGGTATCGGTGTGGGTGCTCCGAATGGTAACTACTATACGGGAACTATTGAATTCGCTCCAAACTTGCCTTGGAGAGGGATTCTTCCGTTGGCTGCTATGTTTGAAGAAAGATTGGGTATTCCTACGGCTTTGACCAATGACGCTAATGCAGCTGCTATCGGTGAAATGACTTATGGTGCTGCCCGTGGTATGAAAGACTTTATCATGATTACCCTGGGTACCGGTGTAGGTAGCGGTATTGTTATCAACGGTCAAATGGTGTATGGCCATGACGGTTTTGCCGGTGAATTGGGGCACGTGATTGCCCGTCGTGACGGTCGTATCTGTGGTTGTGGCCGTAAAGGTTGTTTGGAAACTTACTGCTCGGCTACTGGTGTAGCCCGTACAGCCCGTGAATTTCTAGCTGCTCGTACTGATGCCAGCTTGCTTCGTAACATTCCGGCAGAAAGTATCACTTCAAAAGATGTATATGACGCTGCTGTACAAGGAGATAAACTGGCACAGGAAATATTCGAGTTTACAGGAAATATTCTGGGTGAAGCTTTGGCAGATGCTATTGCATTCTCCAGTCCTGAAGCAATCGTATTGTTCGGAGGTTTGGCTAAATCAGGCGATTATATCATGAAACCGATTATGAAGTCAATCGATGATAATGTACTGAATATTTATAAAGGTAAGACAAAATTGCTCGTTTCTGAACTGAAAGATTCTGATGCTGCTGTATTGGGTGCCAGTGCTTTGGCTTGGGAGCTAAAAGATATCAAGGAATAATATCGATTTTATAATAAAGGTAATGAAAATCCCCGGGAGCTATTGTTTTCGGGGATTTTCTTTTTATATACCGGGAAAATTACAGTTTCTCACTGGGGAACAATTCCTTGACCGTGAGGAAAAAGAGGTGAGGCTAAGAAATAAAAAAGGGAATTTCATGTTGAATGAAGTTCCCTTTTTTATCTCGAATCTTAAAGTTAATCTTAGTTGTTAACTCTTTTTTCTTTGATTCTAGCTTTCTTACCGGTAAGAGCACGCAGGTAATACAATTTAGCGCGACGAACTTTACCTACCTTGTTCACCTCGATACTGTCGATAGCCGGTGATTCGATGGGGAAAATTCTTTCTACGCCTACAGTTCCTGACATTTTACGTACAGTGAAACGTTTTTTGTCTCCGTGACCAGCGATTTTGATAACAACACCACGGTACAACTGTACACGTTCTTTGTTACCTTCAATAATACGATATGCTACTGTTACAGTGTCTCCTGCTTTGAAGCTCGGGTGCTGTTTTCCGGTAGCGAATGCTTCTTCTGCAATTTTAATTAAATCCATTGTTGTTATTATTAAATTGTTTCATCGTTACAACGCAACATACCAAGTATCTCGTCTCTTGACAGCGATTGCGCGAAAGCGGTGCAAAGTAACAAATTATTTGGCAGATAGCCAAATGTTTTTTGTATATTTGTCGCATATCTAAAAAACAACGAGCATGAAACGAACTTATGTAAAGTTACTGACTGTGGCAGGCTTGACGGGATGCTTCCTGTTTACTTCCTGTCGTTCAGCACAAGAAACTACCGCCCGCTATGAAATATCCAAGGTGGAGGGCAACATGATTACGATTGACTCTACTTGGGATGCTAATCCTGACAAAAAAGCGACCACCGTATTAAAACCCTACAAGGATAAAGTAGACGCGATGATGTACGAAGTCATCGGTACCAGTGAAACGAAAATGGATAAGGGGACCCCTGAAAGCTTGCTCTCTAATTTGGTGGCAAGCGTGCTGCAAGAAGCTGCCGCGCAAGTGTTGGGCAAACCGGCGGATATGGGACTGGTCAATATGGGCGGATTACGTAATATCCTGCCTAAGGGAGACATCACGGTAGGTGCTGTTTTTGAAATTCTTCCTTTTGAAAATTCATTGTGCGTCTTGACGATGAAAGGTACGGACATGAAACGTCTGTTTAAAGCAATTGCTTCTTTACATGGAGAAGGTGTAAGCGGTATCCGTTTGGAAATCAATAAAAAAGGAGAATTGCTGAATGCTACGATCGGTGGAAAACCGGTAGTGAATGACCAGCTTTATACCGTGGCTACTATCGACTATCTGGCAGACGGAAACGGACGCATGGATGCTTTCCTGCAAGCTGAAAAAAGGGAATGCCCGGAAGATGCTACTTTACGCGGATTGTTTTTGGACTATGTACGGAAGCAAACGGCGGAAGGCAAAATCATTACGTCGAAGTTGGACGGACGTATAACCGTAAAATAAGTAAAAAGGAGAATCTAAAAATATAGGATATGAAGAGATTTCAGCTATCATTATGGGTATGCCTTGTAGTGTGTTTCGGCTTTTCAACTTATGCACAGGATACCAAAGAAATTATAATTTTGCAGACAAGCGATGTGCATAGTCGCATCGAACCTATAAATCAAAAAGGCGACCGTAACTATGACGAGGGCGGTTTTGTCCGTCGTGCCACTTTCCTCGACCAGTTCCGCAAGGATCATAAAAATGTGTTGCTGTTCGACTGCGGGGATATTTCACAAGGTACGCCTTATTATAATATGTTCCGTGGCGAAGTGGAAGTCAAGTTAATGAACGAAATGGGATATGATGCCATGACTATCGGTAATCATGAATTCGATTTTGATCTGGACAATATGGCTTTACTCTTCAAAATGGCTAAATTCCCGGTGGTTTGTTCCAATTACAATCTGGACGCTACGGTGCTGAAAGATTTGGTAAAGCCATACGTTATTCTGAAACGGTTTGGGCTGAAAATCGGTGTCTTTGGACTCGGAGCGAAACCGGAAGGTTTGATTCAGGCAAATAAATGCGTCGGAGTTGTTTATGAAGATCCTATTGAAGTGTCGAACAAGGTAGCTGCCTTGTTGAAAGAGAAGGGATGCGACCTCGTTGTATGCCTGTCTCACCTAGGCATTCAAATGGATAGGGAGTTGGTTGCAAAAACACGGAATATCGATGTAATTTTGGGCGGACACTCGCACACTTTTATGAAAGGACCGGAGAATTATCAGAATGTGGATGGAAAAGAGGTACCCGTTATGCACACAGGAAAAAGTGGAGTTCGGGTAGGTCGTCTCAACTTGACTTTGAAACGTAAATGAGAATATTTCCCTTTATCTTAGTTGTTTTATTTTTTATTTTAGCCGGATCCGTTTCGAGTTCGGCCCAGAATGCTGCTTCTGTTGAACCTTTGCTCTTATATAAAGCACAGCAGGATAAGAATTGCCGGCATTGGGTCGATTCGGTGATGGATAAGTTATCCTTTAAAGAAAAGGTCGGCCAGTTGTTTATCTATACCATTGCTCCGGTAAACACCAAGCGAAATTTGGAGTTATTGCGTGAGGCTATTGATACTTATAAAGTCGGCGGGCTTCTCTTTTCCGGTGGGAAGATGCAGAATCAGGTTGAGTTAACCAACCGGGCACAACGGCAGGCGAAAGTTCCTGTGATGATCACTTTTGACGGGGAATGGGGGTTGGCGATGCGTTTGCGCGGCACACCTGTGTTTCCACGGAATATGGTGTTGGGATGCATTCGTGACAATCGCCTGATTTATGAATACGGGCGTGAAGTAGCCCGTCAATGCCGTCAGATAGGTGTGCAGGTGAATTTTGCTCCGGTGGCGGATGTGAATATCAACCCGAAGAACCCGGTAATCAACACCCGTTCTTTCGGAGAAGATCCGATACAAGTTGCCGATAAGGTAATCGCTTATGCTTCCGGTCTGGAAGGAGGAGGAGTATTGTCTGTGTGCAAACACTTCCCCGGACATGGAGATACTGATGTTGATTCGCATAAAGCTCTACCCGTACTTCCCTTCACGCGCGAACGTTTGGACAGTGTCGAACTCTATCCTTTTAAGGAAGCGATTCGTGCCGGAGTAGGTGGTATGATGGTGGGACATCTGCAAGTCCCGGTCATTGAGCCGATCGGCGGGCTCCCGTCTTCTTTGTCTCGCAATGTCGTATACGACTTATTGACGGATGAACTGGCTTTTAAAGGATTGATTTTTACTGATGCGCTTGCCATGAGGGGCGTATCGGGCAATGGGAATGTCAGCTTGCAGGCATTGCAGGCAGGTAATGACATGGTACTGGCTCCACGTAATCTGAAGGCGGAAGTGCCGGCTGTGCTTGCAGCTGTTGAAAAAGGCGAACTGAGCCGGGAAGATATAGAAAGTAAATGCCGCAAGGTACTGACCTACAAATATGCGCTGGGACTTAGCAAAAAGAAGTACGTGCAATTGTCCGGCCTGGAGCAGCGGGTGAACAGCCCGCAGGCGCGCGACTTGGTGCGCCGGCTGAACCTGGCGGCAATTACCGTTCTGAATAATAAAGATCATGTACTGCCGCTACATACGGACAAAGACCAGAAGATAGCTTTGCTCGAAGTAGGCGACCCGGGTGAGACGGAAGCATTAGCAAAGCAAATGACACGTTATGCATCTCTGGTTCGTTTCCGCCTTCGTCCGAAACAGACAGAAGAAGAAAACCGTCAATTATATGATTCATTAGCTATTTATAAAAGAGTTGTAGTAGCTGTCAGCGAACAACGCCTGGCTTCTTATCAGCCATTCTTTACGAAGTTTGCTCCCGATGCTCCGGTTGTCTATCTTTTCTTCACCCCCGGCAAGATGATGTTACAGATTCAGCGCGCGGTGAGCCATGCTTCGGCAGTAGTGTTAGCGCATAGCCACAATACGGATATTCAGCGTCAGGTGGCAGACGTCTTATTTGCCAAAGCCACTGCGGATGGAAGATTGTCGGCGAGTTTGGGCGGATTATTCCATACAGGTGCGGGGGTGACAATCACTCCAAAAACTCCTTTGCATTTTGTACCTGAAGAATACGGCCTTTCATCTGTGTCGTTGAAGCGGATTGATTCTGTTGCTTTGGACGGTATCCGGCAAGGAGCCTATCCCGGTTGTCAGGTAGTAGTTATGAAAAATGGTCATGTAATGGTCGATAAAGCTTTCGGCACACATACAGGAAAAGGAAGTGCCCGCGTCGAATCATCGGATATCTATGACCTGGCCTCCCTTACGAAAACGACGGCTACCTTGCTTGCTGTTATGAAACTCTATGATAAGGGGCGCTTTAACCTGACAGATAAGATTTCGGATTATCTGCCGTTTTTGCAGCGCACCAATAAAAAGGACATAACGATTCAGGAGATCCTGTATCATCAGTCCGGTCTGCCGTCTTGGCTACCTTTCTATCAGGAAGTGATTGATAAGGATAGCTATAAAGGCCATTTGTTCAGTGCGCGTAGAGATGCACAGCATCCGGTGAATATAGGAACAAATACGTGGGCAAATCCGAATTTCAAGTTTAAGGAAGAATATGTATCTCCAACGAAAACCGGGGATTATACCATTCAAATCTGTGATAATCTGTGGTTGAACCGATCGTTCCGCAAGGTGATAGAAGAGAAAATTGTGGAAGCGCCGTTGGGGCAGAAACGTTATGTATATAGTGATATTGGATTTATCCTGTTGGGAATGCTGGTTGAACAGCTTGCGGGAATGCCAATGGAGGCATACTTGCAAAGCGAGTTTTACGAACCGTTGGGACTGGAGCGTACAGGTTACCTGCCTTTGCGTCGTCTGGCAAAGTCGGAAGTCGTTCCTTCCAATAACGACCGCTTCTTGCGGAAAGATACCCTGCAAGGATTCGTGCATGATGAGGCTTCCGCTTTCTTCGGCGGATTGGCTGGCAATGCCGGATTATTCTCTACTGCCCGCGAAGTAGCCCGTGTATATCAGATGTTATTGAACGGGGGAGAAATAGACGGCCGGCGTTATTTGAGCAAAGAGACTTGCCAGTTGTTCACTACTTCGGTTTCAAAGATAAGCCGGCGGGGACTGGGATTTGATAAACCGGATAGGGAAGACTCGAAGAAAGGGAACTGCGCTCCCGATGCTCCGGTAGAAGTCTATGGCCATACCGGATTTACCGGTACGTGCGCATGGGTGGACCCGGTTAACGAACTGGTTTATGTCTTTCTTAGCAACCGGATTTATCCGGATGTTACCAATCGCAAGTTAATTAGGCTGCACATACGCGAGCGGATACAGGAAGTGATTTATGATGCGATGAAGAAAAAGTAATCCTTCCGCACTGAACACAGGTATAAAATAAAGGAAGGTGTGTCGTAATACACGATGCGCCTTCTTTTTTTTCATTGACTATAAAAATCGGTTCATTTTCTTTAAGCTGCGATATTTTGAGGATTTCTTTGGTTTATGTGTTCGCAACATCTAAATAGAGCAACTGTAAGCTCATAAAACGGTCTAATCAGCCAATCCATACCTTCTTTAGTCATTTTTGCACACATCTTTTTTATA
>ENA-UESC01000963-UESC01000963.1-human-gut-metagenome-genome-assembly--contig:-NODE-963-length-24616-cov-42.120543_pt1 | contig 24616 bp, 10 predicted proteins | sample MGYA00242998_ERZ507999 | MGnify/ENA primary metagenome ERZ507999 (study PRJEB26167, sample SAMN06115465) | human gut metagenome | host: Homo sapiens | place: China:Hubei | collected 2016-04-27... | reverse complement strand
TTGATACCGATTCCTATCACGATTTCGTCCATAAAGGTGAGTGCACGTTCCACTACCGAATAATGTCCGATGGTGAAGGGGTCAAAAGTACCCGGGAATATTGCTTTTCTCATGATGCCAAATCTTCTTCTATAACCAGATTATCTATAATAAAGTTCTGTCGTTCCATGGTATTTTTACCCATGTAGAATTCAAGTAGTTCTTTCACTGCGTCTGTCTTTCGCAAAGAAACTTGCTCCAGACGCATGTCTTTACCGATGAAATGCTTGAACTCGTCCGGTGAAATCTCTCCTAAACCTTTAAATCGCGTGATCTCCGGATTCGGGCTTAGTTCGTTAATTGCATTGACACGTTCTTCTTCACTATAACAATAGATTGTTTTTTTCTTATTGCGTACACGGAACAAAGGCGTTTGCAGAATATATACGTGGCCTTTTTTTATAAGGTCAGGGAAGAATTGCAGGAAGAAAGTAATTAGCAGCAGTCGGATATGCATACCGTCCACATCGGCATCGGTTGCTACGATGACTTTGTTGTAGCGTAGTCCGTCCAAGCCATCTTCTATATTCAGGGCTGCCTGAAGCAGATTAAATTCTTCGTTCTCGTAGACCACTTTCTTGGTTAACCCGAAAGAATTCAGCGGTTTACCACGTAGACTGAACACTGCTTGCGTGTTCACATCACGGCTTTTGGTGATGGAACCACTTGCAGAGTCCCCCTCGGTGATAAAGATGCAGGAGTCTTCTTCCAGTCCTTTTCCTTTCGGGTCGTTGAGGTGAATACGGCAGTCGCGCAATTTGCGGTTGTGCAGGTTTGCCTTCTTTGCACGTTCACGGGCAAGTTTGGTTACACCTGCAATGGCTTTACGCTCTTTCTCGGATTCTTGGATCTTTTGTTGTATCGCTTCGGCTACATCCGCATTTTTGTGCAAGAAGTTGTCCACTTCCTGTTTGATAAAGTCGCCTACATATTTATTGACTGTCACTCCGCCGGGAACCATATTGGTAGAACCCAGCTTCGTTTTCGTCTGACTCTCAAAGATAGGCTCTTCCACATTGACGGCAATGGCAGCAACCAGTCCGTTACGAATGTCGGTATAGTCCATATTCTTGTTGAAGAACTCCTTGATAGTGCGGGCGATGTGTTCCTTGAAAGCACTCTGATGTGTACCTCCTTGGGTGGTATGCTGACCGTTGACGAAGGAGTAATATTCTTCTCCGTATTGTCCGGTATGCGTGAAGGCGATTTCGATGTCTTCCCCTTTCAGGTGGATGATCGGGTAAAGTCCGGTTGCCGTCATATTGTCGTTCAAAAGGTCTACCAGACCATTACGCGACAGGATACGGTGTCCGTTATAGATAATGGCAAGCCCGGTATTGAGGTACGTGTAATTACGTAGCATTGTCTCAATAAATTCAGGCTTGAAACAGTAATTCAGGAATAATGTATTGTCCGGTTCGAAGAAGATGTAAGTTCCGTTTTCCTCTTCGGTATCTTGCGTATTGTCACTCAGCAGGTTTCCTTTCGAGAAAATAGCGGTACGTACTTTACCGTCACGGTAACTGCGTACCTCAAAACGGGAGCTCAAGGCATTGACGGCTTTCACACCGACACCGTTTAGTCCGACACTTTTCTTAAATGCCTTGCTGTCGTACTTACCACCGGTGTTCAGCATGCTGACGGCTTCGATGAGTTTTCCCTGCGGGATGCCTCGTCCGTAGTCGCGTACGCTGACACGGAGGTTTTCTTCAACGGTAATCTCGATTTTCTTACCGGCTTGCATTTTGAACTCGTCAATACTGTTGTCAATTACTTCTTTCAGGAGGACATAGATTCCATCTTCGGCATGTGCACCGTCGCCCAGCCTTCCGATATACATACCGGGGCGTGTGCGTACATGTTCCATGTCACTCAAGTGGCGGATGTTGTCGTCAGTGTACTCTACTGCATTGTTGTTGTCTACAGGTATCAATTCGTTCTCTTCCATAGCTGTTTTTTTATTTTATCTCTTTGATGAACGCACGGCGGCGCTTATGTTGTTGAGTCTCAAAGTAATCCCATTGTGCCTGAACTTTTCCGTTCAGTTCCAGTTCGGGGTTGCTTTCCGCAAAGATAAAACCTAATTTTTGATAAACTGGAATTAAATCGGAAAATAACAAAGCGTTAACACCTTTGTTTTGATATTCCGGTTTCACTGCAACGAGTAGCAGATCAAGCATTTTGGCACGGCGTTTCATAAATAGTGCCTTTAACAGATAGAACCATCCGAGTGGCAACAGACGCCCGTGTGATTTCTGTAAAGCTTCGGCGAGAGATGGCATGGAGATACCTACACAGACCAGTTCGTCATTGGCATCAGTAATCAGTGTAACCATCCGTAAGTCAAGGATCGGCAGATACATTTTCACGTATTGGTCGATTTGCCGCTGTGTCAACGGAGAATAGCCATAAAGAGGACTGTATGCTTCATTCATCAGCTCGAAAATCTTCTGTCCGTAGTCTTTGGCTATTTTTCTTCCGGAAGTATATTTCTTTATCTTGAGGTTATATTTTCGTTGGATCAGTTCGGAAATACGTTTATGCTTGTCGGGAATGGCATCCGGTATGTAGATTTTGTATTCCACCCAGTCGGCGTCTTTCTCGAAGCCTAACTTTTCCATGTGTACAGGATAGTATGGGTAGTTGTAGATAGTAGCCATGGTGCTAAGTTGGTCGAATCCTTCAACTAACATTCCTTCCGCATCGAAATCAGTAAATCCGAGAGGACCGGCAATATGAGTCATACCCCGTTCTTTTCCCCATTCTTCCACTGTTTTGATAAGTGCGGATGATACTTCGGGATCGTCGATGAAGTCTATCCATCCGAAACGAACGTTTTTACATTCCCACTTCTCGTTCGCCTGATTGTTGATGATTGCAGCTACACGTCCTACTATTTTATCGTCCCGGTATGCGAGGAAATAATCTGCTTCACAGAATTCGAATGCTGCGTTTTTCTTCTTGTTGAAGGTGTTAAGCATGTCGTCATAGAGGTCAGGCACAGAGTAAGGGTTACCCTTGTACATTCTGTAATTGAAACGGATAAATTTCTTAAGTTCTCTCTTTGTGGAGACTTTCTTGATTGTAATAGCCATATCTCGTATTTATGATTTGAGCAGGCAAAGATACGTGATAATCTTTAAATTACAACGCGACGGAAAGAGAAAATATAGTCTCTGGACGATTAGGGAGTGGACTGTAAATATGAAAAATACCGGAAATGATGATCATACATTCATTGCCGGTATTCTTTTTCTGTTTTTGTAGGCCGTTTATTGGCTGATGTGTCCTTCGAAAGGCGAGGCAGGTAAACCGGCTGCGTTGTATAAGTTAGCATCATTGGGATTATCTCCCCAAGCATATCGTACAGAGACCGGTTGCTGTATTTCCTTATTCCATACTATTACTTTATTGTTTTCGATTTTAGCCTGTGCCCATTGGTATTTTCCATCTGCGCCGGCAATGGCGAATCCTGATAAATAGCCATATTTATTACGAGCTACTAGTTGCTCGTCACAAGCGTTAAAGGTGACCTCCAGTGCATCTCCGATTCTTTTTACCGACTGGAATATCGGGCCGGTGCAAACAATAGAGTTATATCCGTAATCATTGTGGAGAGCATGCAAAGCAAGTCGTTTACCTACATCTTGTTTGTTGCGGGGATGTATGTCATTTTCTTCACCGATGTCTATAATGACGGCCTGTCCTGTATGTGGTAAGGCCAGTGTCTTCGACTGTGTATCCCGCAGGTTTGCCCAATGACTTTCAGAGGGCTGCTTGGCCGGAGACATGAAGTTTGCTAATTGAACCCAATAAAATGGAAATTCGTTATTCCATCTACTTCTCCAGTCTGTAATTAAAGCCGGAAATAAATCAATGTATTCGTTGGCGCGGGCGGCATTGTTTTCTCCCTGATACCAGATTACCCCTTTCATCCCCAAACCTACCAGTGGATGAATCATTGCGTTGAACAGCAAAGAAGGAAAAGCGTTAGGACCATATTCTACATAATCATATTGTGCACTCGATACTGCAACTTTATACTTCCAATTATCACACAAAGGGAAAATTCGGTTGTTGACTTTCAGGTATACTTCATCTTTAGGACCATATAGACCGCCTCCTCCACGATAGTCGGATATTTTAATAGTGATGGTATTCTGTTCCTTTAATACTTCTGCCGGGATCTTGTATAAACGTTTCAGGTCATATCCTACCGTTCGTCCTACTTCATGTCCGTTAACCCAGGTAATGTCATCGTCATCGATAGTACCGAGACTCAATTCTGCATCCTGTCCTAAACAGTTGACCGGTATGGAAAACTGATAAGTAAACCATACAACTCCATCTATACCGGATAATTCCTCATTTGACCATAATGACGGAACAATATGTTCCTTCCAGTTTTCTGTAGAGGTGTTTTCTAAATACCATTTCTCTTTTTCTCCCGGTTCGTTTATGATGGCTTGTTCGAATTCTTTTTTGACTTTGTCACTGTGCTTGATGTATTCTTCGAATTCAGAAGAGCGCATACGGGCTAATGATTTTTCATATTTCGGGAAATGCTCTATCACTTCCATGCTCATCCAGGTTTCGATGTCCGTACCACCCCATGAGGAGTTGATGAATCCGATAGGAATATTGAGTTTTTGGTATAATTCACGCGCAAAGAAATAGCCGACAGCTGAAAAATCAGAAGCGGAGGCGGGTGAACATACTTCCCATTTACCTTTTAAGTCGGTTTTAGGAGTGTGCCCCATTTCTTGAATTACGTTGAATGAACGGATTTGAGGGTAATTGGCAGCTGCGACTTCTTCGGTAGCATGATTAGCGCTACGCAGACGAAACTCCATATTTGACTGTCCGCTACAAATCCATACTTCACCGATTAAAATATCTGTAAATGATAAAGTCTGCTTGAGGCTTTTTACATTTAGAGTATACGGTCCACCGGCTTGCATAGGAGGTAGGCTGACTGACCATTTCCCATTTTTATCGGTTCGGGTACTCTTTTGAGCATTTCCTAATGTTACGCTAATTCGCTCACCGGCACTGGCAGTTCCCCATATATTGATTGGCTTCTCACGTTGCAGCACCATGTGGTCTGAAAAGAAAGAAGGTACGGAAAGCTGTGCCATTATTTGTGATAGGACAAATAACAAGCAAACTGTTAATGATAGAAGTTTTTTCATCCGATGAGTATTTGGTGATTATTCATTAATATATTCTTTGGGAAGCAATATCTTACGAAGCGTATCGGCAAAGATTGCAGCCATGCGCTGTTGAATAAATGAATGTTCTCCATGTGGCGGATGCCATCCAAATATTTCTCCATGAGTCTCTTGTGAATCCCCAGTGTAAATTAGGCTATATTGTTTTCCTGTAACCGGATGTTTCTGGTTTTTGGAGAATCCGATGTATCTGTCGAATTCTACTACCGGGAATCCCCATTTTTCTGCCAGTTTTCGGACCGAAGTGTTGAATATCGGACGACTGTCATGCCAATGAGTACATAAGACAATAGAAGCAGGTTTCCCATAAGGAGTGTTGTAATATCTGGATTTTGGATTGAATTTCTGGTTATAACAGTCTGATATGTAGCGCTTGATGACATAATCATAGCAAACGGCATAGTCGGAAGCATCAAAAGGAGTTTTATAATCCTTGTAGTTCTCTTTTAAGTTTGCTTCGTTATATACGTCTTTTTCATGTACTTGCATCAAGACAAATACATCAATGTTATCGAACTCTTCCGGGGTATAGAGAGTGCCGTCCAGCATTTTATTTGCAGTGTGAGCAATAGATTCTGCACTTACAGCCCGATTGATGGGGATGGCGTGAAGGGCACGACATCCCATTTCAAACCACTTATTGTTAGGTTCGGCAAAAGATGCTCCGGATAATAAAATGGTATAAGTGTCTTTATTTTGGGCTATTCCTGCTAAAGCGAGCAGGCAAATGAATGTGAATAAGGTGATTCTTTTGTACATAGTTATCGTTGATTGATTAATTGGTGAATAAAATCAAGTTCAAGTGAATGTTTTCCGGCTTGTAAAGTTATAGATTTTTGGGGTTCTGGCATTGTAAAAGGAACAAATGTTGCAGAAGTACCTGCCGGAATATCGATTGTATAACGGATGCAGTCATTAGTTTGACGAACCCAGTTGATATTTAACCAGCCATAGGGAGTATTATAGCGTATGGTAAGTTCATTCATGTCTGCCGGAAAGAAAGGTTTTAGCAAAATATGCTTGAATCCGGGATGTTTTTCATCCATCTGAATTCCTCCCAGTCCTTTGTATAGCCATGCTCCTATTTCTCCGAACATAATATGGTTATATGAGTTGTCGATAACGACATCTGTCCGCCAATTTTCATGTAGAGTTGTAGCACCTTGTTTGATCCAGTACCCCCAGGAAGGATAGGTGTCTTGTGATGCGACTTTGTAAGCTGTTTCTGCATATCCGTTATCTGACAGGGCGGAAAGTAGGGCCTTGCTTCCTAATAAACCGACGTCCAGATGATAATCGTCTTTTTCTACCAATTCATGTAGTCTGGCAGCAACTTTCTTTTTATCTTCTTCCGGAACGATTCCCCAGTATAATGGCATGGCAAGTTCTGTCTGTGTTCCCTCTGCATATATTCCTGTTTCCTTATTGAGAAAACTGGTGTTGATAGCCTCTTTTATTTTTTGTGCCAGCGTGTTATAATAGGAGGCATCTTCGGCATATCCGAAAAGTCTGGCTGCTTTGGCTAGAATACAGACGTCCGTATAATAATAGATAGAGGAAGTCAAGGTTATATTGCTTTTTGAGCGTACAGGTACCCAGTCGCCCAGTCCCCAGTCTGTAAGATGATTGGTTGATATGGATTCTATATAGGAGACATATTTTTTGATTGGTCCGTACATGCGGCGGAGTAATGTGGTATCTCCGTAAAATCGATAAATTTCCCAGGGGATAATGGCGACAGCACTCGTCCAGTCGACCCCGTTGGCCCAATCATAGCCCCATACAGAAGTTGGGATGATACATGGGAGGACTCCGTTGTCTTTTTGTTCATCACAAAAGTCGTTCATCCATTTCTCATATATAGAGATACCATCGAAATTGTATAATCCTGTTTCTATGGCAATATGTGCGTCTCCTGTCCAGCCATTTTTTTCCCGTTGAGGGCAGTCAGTCGGGTAACCGAACAAGTTGGCTAAATAGGAACTGTTAGTGGCTTTCCATATTTTGTTTAGCAGATCGGATGACGAAGACCAGTAGCCGATGGCCGGAACATCACTGTGCATTTCTACTGCAATAAGATTTTCGTCGGATAATTGAATGGGGGCAGATGATGAGACTTCTACAAACTGAAAACCTTTGTAGTTGAATTTGGGCATGAATCTATCTTGCTTTCCGCTAAGTATGACGATGTCTGTTTGAAAAGGATCGCTGTCGTCTGTCGGCCGGTAGTGATAATCTATATTTGCCATGTTTACCATACCGTTTTTGTCTAAAAGTTCCCCATGTTTCAGGCGCAGTTTTGTTCCTTTTTTTCCTTTCACTTTTAGCTCGGTGACACCTGCAATGTTTTGGGGGAAATGATAGACGTAGCAGCTGTCATTTATTTTTTTGCATTGAGTTGCTGTATAGCGGGCCGTTTCACGAATCGGATGCATAACTTGTGATTTGATCGTTTCCGTAGGCGATTCGGTTTCTTGTGCATGATACCATCCGGTAGCGTTGAATCCGGGGGAGTCCCAGCCTGCTAATTCTTTCTGTGCATCATAATGCTCGGCTGTATAGATGCTGTTGAAAATAACCGGGCTGTCAGTTGTTTGCCAGGTTGAGTCAGTACCCAGATATTCTGTTGTTCCATCTGTGTAACGCAGATGGAGTTGTGCTGTGAATTTAGGGCGGTTTCTCCATGAAGCCTTGTCGAAAAACCATACTGCTGTGGATTGATGATTATACCAGCCGTTCCCCAGTTGTACTCCTATTACATTTTCACCCAGAGATAGTAATGACGTAACATCATGAGTGACTGATAGTATACGTTTGTCGAAATGTGTATACATAGGGTCCAGGAAATGATTTCCTGCCCGTTGCCCGTTGACAGAGAGCTCATGCAGGCCTGCCGATGCAATAGTGAGTAAGGCTTGCTCGATTGTTTTGTCTAATTGGAAGCTCTTTCTATAATAGGGTGCCGGACGGTATGTGATGTCATGTTTGTCAGTAATCCATTTCCCTTTCCAGTTGTCGGGTGATAAACATCCTGTCGTGAAGGAGGATATTGGAGAAAATGTAGTTTTCTGTTTGGAAGAGGTTTGATAGCCTATTTTCCAATAATACGTTGTATATGAATCTAATGGTTGTCCATCATAGGAGACTCTTATGGGAGCTCCTATGATGGATTTGTTCCAATGACCGGACTGTCTGCCTGATAATTGAGTACTGTCTGTTGATAGCCATATCTCAACTCTGTTGATACTATCTTCCTCTAGCAGCGGAAGTTTCCAGGAGAGCCTGGGAGTTTGAGTATCTACTCCTACAGGAACGGGTATATTCTCACATTTTAATTCAAATGGCGGTTTTAGCTCTTGAGGTGCACATGAGAATAGGGTTGTACCCAATAGTAAATACAAATAGGACCGAATTGAAATATGAGCCATATTGGTTAGTTGGTTAGTGATGAATTTACTTTTTTCTTCTCTCTTCGAGTTCTGTTGATATTTCATATAATCTTTTTTCATTTAACGGATAACGTGAAATGAAGAATGCTGATAGCATGGTGGCAATTGCCGGAAAGATACTCATCATCATACAAATGCCGGTTTGAGCAAAGTCGGATTGGATTACATTTGCTTTGAAACCGAAATAGGCCAGTAGCCATCCGGTCAAAGCACCTCCGATTGTCCAACCGAACTTTTGAGACATGGACGAAGAAGAGAATATCAGGCCGGTTGCCCGTCTTCCGGTTTTCCATTCGGAATAGTCTGATATATCTGCATACATAGACCATAATAAAGGAGAAATAATACCCGCACAGATACTTATTAAGACCTGTAAACAAAGAATTCCCCAGATAAAATCTTTAGGAAGGAAGTAGAATAAAACACTTAGAATGGTAGCGCCAACCATTGCTACAAAATAAGTTTTCTTTTTACCGATTCTTTTGGTGAGTGACGGCACAAACATGATTCCGAGGATATTGGCGGCTTGTCCTAATACCAAGTAGATCGTGATTAGAGTAATGGCACTATTCATGAATGAGAAAGAGAATGTATCGGAGCTGTCTACATAATATTTGAAATAGAATACAGCAGAACCGTCACGAAGAGAATTGAACACTAATGCCATGATTCCTGCGCATAAAAGAATCCACCAGGGTTTGTTTCTGCCCAGATCTTTCAGATCTTCTTTCAGTGATCCTTTTTCTTCCTTTATGGGCTGCACTCTTTCTTTTGTCCATAGAAAAGTTAATAAGAACATTCCACTAGCCATAATCGCAAATACGACTGCAGCCATCTGCCAGCCGAAAGCGATGTCAGGTATATTTTCCGTTATCTTCATTTTACTGAATATATCAACCAGTGGCTCAATGAGGAATAGTACCAGAATACTTCCTCCAAAAGCAAATGTCATGCGGTAGGAGGAGAACTCTGTGCGTACTTGTGGATTGGCAGACATTACTCCTAATAGAGATGCGTACGGAACATTGATTAATGAATATACCATCATCATAAGGGTATATGTGGCATAGGCAAATATTATTTTGGTAGTCATGTTATCTCCAAAAGATGAGAAGGTCAGTATACCACAGATGCCGAATGGTATGGCTACCCATAGTAGGTAGGGGCGGAATTTACCCCAGCGTGAGCTTGTCCGATCGCCTAATATTCCAACAAACGGATCGAGGAAAGTATCCCAGACGCGTGTGATAAGGAACATCGTCCCTACCACAGCCGAAGAGATACCTACCACGTCTGTGTAGAAGAATAGCAGATACATTGTGAATAACTTCCAAAACATGGAAGAAGCAGCATCTCCTAATCCATACCCGATTTTTTCTCTTAGTTTTATGTTTTCCATGGTGATGTATTTATTGTTTCAGGTATTGTTTATTGTGGTTTACCATAGTAATGATCCGCTTCACAGATTCTATAGAACGGAAACCGTCGGTTGGTGTGTGCAGACAATAATCTACAAGCTGGCTTACTGTTGATTCGGCTACATGAAGACGGGTGTCCGAAGACGCATAATAGATATAAATTTTTCCGTTATCATCTTCAATCCATCCGTTTGAGAATAATACATTCGATACATCACCGATTCTTTCTTCTCCTATAGGGGCCATGAAATAACCTGCAGGTTCAGCTATAATTTCTGTCGGATCTTCTAAAGAAGTCATGTATAAGTATAATACATAGCGTAATCCGGCTGCGCATCCTCTTACACCATGTGCCAGATGTAACCATCCTTGTGGGGTTTTAATAGGGTGTGGCCCTTCTCCGTTTTTCACTTCCTTGATCGTATGATAAAACCGTTTATTGATGATTTTTTCCTCTTTTATTTCGGCATGACAGATGTCATCTATGAGTGCCCATCCGATACCTCCTCCATTGCCGGCGTCAATAAAACCATCTTGAGGGCGGGTATACAGGGCATACTTCCCATTCACAAATTCCGGATGAAGCACTACGTTACGTTGCTGGCTCGGAGATTTCAGATCCGGCAAGCGTTGCCATGTTTTTAGGTCTTTTGTTCGTGCAATACCTGCAACGGCTACTGCGGAAGATAAATCACCGGCTGGAGCGTTTGTATCTTTGCGTTCCGCACAAAAAATGCCATAAATCCATCCATCTTCATGTGCGGTCAGGCGCATATCGTACATATTGGTATCAGGAATGTCTGTCTCCGGCATTTCTATCGGATAATCCCAAAAACGAAATCCGTCTACGGGACTATTACTTTCTGCTACTGCAAAGAATGATTTTCGGTCTGCTCCTTCCACACGCGCCACAAGATAGTATTTATGATTGATCTTGATGGCTCCCGTATTCATTACAGCGTTGATACCAATTCTTTCTTCCATGAATGGGTTTTGTTTTTCATCAAAATCATACTTCCAGATGAGTGGTGCATGTTCTGCTGTTAATACAGGGTGGTAGTAACGTTTATATATACCGTTGCTATTGTTACATATCTCATTTTTTCGGTTGATAAGAGCTTCATAATTTTGTGTTAGCTCTTCTAATCTATTACTTTTCATATTCTATAGTTATTTTTTTCGGTTAATTATTCTATAATTAAAACCCAGTCATTTCCTTTTCCCTTTGTGGGAGAGGATACGGGAATGGTATCTGCTGTTGTATTTTGATGGAATGTGATTCTTCCATTGCGAGGATTCATCCACTTTAAAGACCGTTTGGATGCCTTCATTGAAGGCAAATAAATCGTTCTCTCTCCACCTTGTGGAAAATATACTAATAAGTAGTCTTTGTTGCCGAATGCTACGGGATAGTTTTTATTTTCTAAAGGTATATTGCCAAAGATGGTTTGTTGGTTTTTTCCTTGAGTAAAGTCAAATTTTTCCCATAATCTGCGAAAGTGAATTAAATCCCAGGCTCCTTGTTTATCCATTGATTGGTACCATGGAGTGTCGGCGTCACATTTAGGCTCACGTCCGGTATCAAACATCTGCCATATATCATTACAGCCGTATGTATATCCACAAGCTCCGCTGAACATACTTTGGTAAAGTGTATGGCGGATATCATCATCTCCAAATCTTCCATTTTCTTTTTTGAAATTGATCGGAATATTTTCATATCGGGGTTCTCCGTCCATGCATGGCTTGTGTGGTTCCTTATTTAAATCGGGCAAAAGCAGACGTTGATAGATTGCGAAATCTTGTTGTGCGTGTCCGGATTGACACATATTGAAATCCAACCAGGAAGCATTGTGAAACCAGAACGAGGATGAGTGCTCTCCATGAGGATGATAGGTCATCAAATGGTTTTTGTCTACACTTTTAATACCGGTTGCTAATGCATTCCAAATGGCAAAGTTTTTTCCGTCTCCACTTCGATCACCTCCTATTACCCATATCAGATTGGGTGCGTTCAGATAGCGTTCTCCTAACCATTTGCCGTATCTATATGCATTTTCCGGTGTAAAAATCTCCGGTCCTTTTCCCCATTGTTTGTCTACCTTATCTCCCCAGGTTGGTAGTAGAGCTATGTATAAACCTTTGGCTGCTGCCAGAGAAATAACTTTGTCTACATGAGTGAAATAGCCGGGAGCGGGCTTGTCAATATTGCCGTCAATTAACTTAGGTTCTCCGTTAGATGAAACATCCATATCATCTAATTCATCCAGGATTACCGTTTGTATGACGGTAAATCCTTTTTCTCTGCGATTCTCCAAATATAGTTCAGTCTCTTTGTCATTTAAGCGGCTGATGAGTTCCCATGCTGTATCTCCCATGTAGAGAAAAGGAGTTCCGTCACTGTATTCTAGGTAACGTCCTGAAGAATTTACTCTTAAGTTTCCTTTGGATAGATTCGTGGCGTTTCCTGTCCACCGGTCTTCTTGGGCGGAAGTTCCAGTTATACAAAACATGAGTAAAATATAGCAGATGGAGAATCGTTTGAACATAATTCTATTTTTTAAAGGTACTTGTATATTTCTCAATGATAGGCATTTGCGGTCTGTCTTTCCCGTCTTTGGGGGTAATTGCCATGAAATAGGTATCCCACCACGGACCCGCAGCCCAATATGTACCATTGATTCCGTTTTCTTGTAAATATCCCAAGAATAAGTCGAGGGTTTCATTCCAACGGGGATCATTGTCGGGGATTCCATATTCTCCGATAAAACCATGGAATTTATTCTGTTTAATCCATTCTACAAATGGTTTTACCCGGTCGATTCCTTTCTCCGGATAACATTCTTCCTCTTCGTATGAATATTTGTACGTACCGGATGCATCCTTGTCAAAATATACATGAGCTTCAAAAGCAAGGTTATTAGCCGGGTCTTTTAAGAATTTGAGTGTATCACTCTGCTCGATCCAACGCTCTGCTGATGACCAGTCGTTGCCGCCTACCATAATAAGCGTATTTGTGTCGACTTCTCGTATGGCATTGATGGACGCTTGCGCCATGTCGAACCACTTGGTTTCCGGGGCCAGATCATGTGGCTCGTTCATTAGCCCGTAACCATATATGTTTTTAAAAGTGGAGAATTCTTTAGCGATAGCTTGCCAGAAAGAAGCCAGGTCTTCGATTGTTAATCCGTTGTTTCCAATGAGGGTATGTTCGTTGTTCATGAAGCGGCGACAGTAATTATGTAAGTCAAGAATAACCACCATATCGCGTTTCTCTGCTGCTCTGACCAATTCTTTCATTTTATTGAGGTCATGCTGGTTTAGCGGTCCTTTTAAGTCAAGTTGTAGCCGTTCCCATTTGAATGGTAACCGGATAAGTTTCAGCCCTTTCTTTTGCCAATATTCGAGGTCTTGATCTGTCGGGTAGGTATAGTCTTTATTATACTCACCGGGGAAAGATGAACCGAAGTCCGCGCATGCCAAGTTTACTCCGTAGGGTTCACCTGTCTCTTTTGCCGGAGGTTGATTACTTTTACATCCATTTAGAGTAAGAAGGCTAAGTAGTAGAAAAGCCGAAATAAAAACTTTTTTCATAATGTTCTGTTTAATAGGGTGATTGAAGATTCCAGCCTTTTACAATAACTGGAGATTCCAAATTTATTTTTAATATTTTTGATTCCTGTGGGTTAAGCCATATATAGTTCTCCGAAACGATAAGTTGGTCCATTTTTTCTGGTACTTCTACGTGTACTCCGATAGCAGGGTGCTTTCCTGTATTTGTTAAAGTCACCATATTACCTGTGCGTTCCATTTTAATTTCTGTTTGGGGCATTGATACGATGGAGCCCGGACGTACTTCGTAATTGGTAAAGTAATAATTCCGATATATGTTTTTGTTATCTTTGATTATGTCCAGAACAAAGAATAGCATGGTCGATTTGGTTTGTTCTCTATTCAGATTTATTTCTCCTAGTTTTTTGACGACATTATCATCGCCGATACCGTTGAATGTATGGGTGGCAACAGTATCTAGTAATGCATTGTATATAGACACTTTGACTTGATAAGGTTCTTTCTCTAATGTTTGGCAGTCATCAAGTAGATAGGCAGGAAGACTGACTTCTTGACTGGCAAGGTTGCTGCGGTCAAATAGCATGACTGCTGCTAACGGGGCAAAAGACTTTTGCACAAAATAGTGAACGGGTTTGATGATACCATAATAGTCTACACATGACCATGATACACCAGGATAGTTATCGTTCATCTTATAATAAAGTGCTCCGGTAGTATGAGGCCATAATGTGCGTGCCCGTTCTAATGTATGGCGCACTCCTACTACTTGTGCTAACTGTGACCCGAGGATGAAAGAAGCCAGCGAGTCCTTCGGCATAAAATAACCGGAATATTGAGTAAGTTTCTCCATTTCTCTCATCGTTCCGAAGATAGGAGTGTGGTGCGTGAAATTACCGCTCCTTTGGGGAGGCCACACTTCTTTTTCCTCGTCCAAATATCTACGCACTGTCTCGATGTGAGGCAATGATGCTATCCCAAATTCTCCCCAAAAAGGAGCGGTCATATTCAAATTGTGATTAAGATGAGCATCGTCCCACCAGCAGTTGTAATTGTGCAGGCTGCCTCCCCAGGCTTCCCCACGATGGAAGGGACGTGTTCCGTCAAGTTCTATACTAAGTCGTCCCATCATGTCAATTGCAGGTCCGAATGGTTTATCTGATTCATTCCCTGCTCCCCACATAATAAGAGAAGGGTGATTTCTTAATCGTTTGGTATTTCTTTCCACTGTTTCTTGCAGGATAGTGTACGGTTGCGTGTTATGGCTATTCCAGGCCGTTGGCCATTCTTGCATGACTAAAATACCATATTTATCGCATAATTCGTAAAAATCATCGGTTTCGGGCATTCCTCCTCCCCAGGCTCTTAACATTTGTATGTGCTGCCTTTGGGCTATCTGGAGCAAATGTTCGTATTTATTTCTTGAGAAGTCCATTAATGCATCCATAGTGCACCAGCCTGTTCCTTTTATGAACATCGGCTTGCCATTGATGACGAATGTCCAGTTATAATAATCTTCTTTAGCACCATCAATTAATGGTCTCATCTCAATAGTCCGTATACCGAACGACGTTTTTATATGGGCTGTCTTCCCTTTTTGTGGAACGAAGAATAGGTTGAGGTCATATAGTGATTGTTCTCCTCTGTCATTGGGCCACCAAAGATGCGGATCTTTGATTTGAAAGTCTAAAGATAAAGTTTCCTGTTTTTTCGGACTATTTATGTCGAAACGATAATATTGTGTTATTCCTTTGAAGTTCTTGGGAGATACTTCTGCATATAATACTCCTTTTAATGGAGATGATTTTTTATGCAGATCAAGAGTTAAGCGCATTTGACCATCGAGCGAACGAGTAGCGATGAAGGGTGATTCTATTTCTACTGCGGCTTGTTCTTTTAATTGAACACTACGCCAGATTCCTAATGATGGGATTTGTGCATAATGCCATCCATAAACGCAATTGAATACAACTGTATATTTCCAACTTTCATTTGCGTTGGGAGGCCAGTTGCCCAGAAACATTTGAGGGATGGCTTCTAGTTTTACTATGAGAGTGTTTTTATTTTTTAAATAGTTACCTATTGAAAAATCGGGCCCTCCGAACATACCTTCGTGTGTTCCTAAAAGTTTTCCATTGAGCCATATTGTACATTTGTTAGCAATTCCGCCAAAAGATAATATACAGTGAGATGAGGGGGAGTCTAGTTCGAACTCCCGCTTCATCCACCATGTCTTGTAAGATTGTTTTTCTGCAATAGAGTCATTCTGTCCGATGTATGGATCGGGTATGATTCCATTTTCTACTAATGCGGTGTGAATACTACCAGGCACATGGGCAGGTATTTGATCTGTCCAGATAGTGTGTAAACGTTCTTTTTCAGTTCCTCCTTCTGCCAGTTGCCAGGTTCCGTCCAAAAAGATGTTTGCAGGAGTATCTCTGACAAGAGGAATATTTCCTGTTTCAGTCATCTGTATACCTTTTACTTCCATTGGAGATAGCTTTGCTGCAAAGCTTTCTCTGTCTATCTCATCCATTGATTTTTGTGCAATAACCATTGGAGTGGATAGCAGTAAAGTGATAATAGTGATGATTCGAGTTCTCATGGACAGTATTTATTCTGATTATTGTTGTGTACTTTTATATTTCAGGAGCGTGCTTAATTGCGGACGATCCTGTGTGTAATTATTGGTCGGTTGGACAGATAAGGGATAATCACCCCATCGTGGACCGGCAGACCAGTAAGTTCCGTTTATTCCATTTTCTTGTAGATATTTAAGTGCTGCATCAAGAATATCCATCCAACGGCCGTCAGTATCAGGTATACCATATTCACCAACGAATCCACGTTTATTATTTTCTTTCAGCCAGTCAACAAAAGGTTTCAAACGAGCCACCCCTGTTTGAACGGTTGCACCATCTTCATCATATCCTTTATTATAGTTTCCGGAAGAATCCGAATCGAAATATATATGTGCCTGGAATATCAGGTTATTACTTGGATCTGTAAGAGTTTTCAGATTGTCACTGCATTCTTTCCATCGTCTGGCAGAGCTGAATTCGTCTCCGCTAACTATGATGGTCGTTTTAGTATCTATAGTGCGGATGGCATTAATGCAGGCTTGGGCTATGTTAACCCATGGTGTCGATGCCAGCATTTCGTAGGGCTCATTCATGATGTCGTAACCCCAGATATTTTTATAGTCTTTAAACTCTTTTGCCAGTTTCTTCCATACGTCACAGAAATTGTCAACAGTGCATCGTGCATTACCAATGATTGCATATTGATTATTTTGTGAACTTTGACCGTCGCAATATACACAATATCTTCCAAAGTTATGCATATCCAGAAGTATCTGTATGTTTCTATCTTCAGCGGCTTTGACGAATTTCTTCATTTTTGCCAGCTCTGTTGCATTTAATTCCCCATTCATTGTGGGTTGTATACGTTCCCAACGAAAAGGAAAACGTACCAGATAAAGGCCTTTGGCTTTAAAGTAATCCAAATCTTTTTCTGTGGGATAACCATAGTGGGTACCATCCACCCCCGGATACACATTCCCAAATTCAGCTCCTGACAGGTTAACTCCAAAATAAGCTGTTTGTTTGGTTGGTTGAGGCTCATCACTATTTTCTTCTTCGTCTGATTTGGAACAAGATGAAAATAGAAGTGCTACAATCGTTACTAATGAAAATAAGTCTTTTAGCATAAATCGAATCTTTTTGATTATGAGGGAACGCCCATATTAAAGCGTTCCCTTTTTTATTTTTACTTATGAACAAATCTGAAATTACACATACTTAAATCAAAATCCTGTGCAGATTCAGGAGAGAATATGATTTTGAAAGCTGTGTTGGTACTGGGATCGATGGAACTGGGCAACAATGATTCTGTGTCAGCACTGATCCGTACTGTTTGCCATCCGCCATAAGTATTGACCGGAATTCCTCCTTTGGAAGGATACCATCCATAATCTCCTAAGATGATACGCGCTTGGGCTGATATCGGGAATTTAGCTCCAGTACAGATTTCAAATCTTAAATCGTATGATGAAAGATCTGCGGCTACTTCTGCTGGTACAGTAATATATCCGGCCCACATAACCATCCATCCCCAAGCTTTCACGGAATTATTGAATCGAATATATTTTCCTCCTTCTACTAATGGTTCCGGTTGTCCTTCTAATGTGCCGTCACATAAGAAATTTTTCGGGGCATCAGGGAATTGGCTGGAATGTGTAAAAGCACCGCTTCCCGGCCAATTATTGAAATCAAAAAGTTGAGATACTCCCGGATCCATGTATGTGAGCTTGTATGCTTCATCCATATTGGCTCCTTTTATAGTAAGGGTAGATTTCGGAGTGGCATTTGCCGGGATTTCTATTGTTAGTTCTGTACGAGTGGCATCGATTACATTTACCGGTAAATTACCTAGATTAACAATTGCTTCTTCGATTGTAATACCGTAAAGGTCAAAGTTGTCACCTGTAATAACTGTCGTATCTCCCGGTTGGGTAAATTCATTCTTGAGTCCATTGATTGTTAAATCAGGGATGGAAACAACAAAAGGAATACTTAGTTCTCCGTGTTTGGTTGTAATATAAATCGTGTTGGTCACTTCTTTAGGAAGTGCACGGGGAATAGGTGCGAGAAGCATATCGTAGGTCGAATATACCTCCTTGCTGTCCACTTCGATATCATTGAATTTTAGAGAGGTGATGTCTCCGAGATTTGTTCCCTCAATTCGTACTACTTGTTCGAAATTCGCTCCCTCAATGGGAAATTCAGCATCTGTTGCCAAAACAACTTTGTCTACAGTCGGAGCACCTGTTGACGGTTTGTTTTCTTTGGCTTTCAGATCGTCGACTTCAACAATATCCGTACAGGATGTTAAAGCAAATATGGATGCTGCGATTATTGCAAAATATTTTATTTTCTTCATAATCTGTTTTATTACATGGTTATAAGTGATTAATCCCAGCCAGGATTATTCTCATTAATTCCTTGGTTCGTCAGGATTTCAAGAGTCGGAATCGGGAATAGCAGATGTTTACTGGAACGTTGTTTTACGTTATTGGCTTCATCCATTCCGCCTAGAGCATTCATTGCCTGCAAATAAATTCCCCAACGTATTAAATCCCAACGACGATCGCCTTCCAAGGCTAATTCCATTGCACGTTCTTCAAGGATTGCAGAACGCAGGCTGGTTTTATCTGTAAAGTTTGCCAGTTCTTTGCCTGTTGCATTACTACGGGTGCGAACATCATTTAAAGCATCTACCGATTCTTTTGTCGGGCCATTTAATTCATTAGCTGCTTCTGCAAAAATTAGAACAATATCAGCATAACGTAAAAATGGGTAATTGGCATCTGTACGAGGTTGAGTCTGATCGGCTATTTGTTGTGAATATTTAGTGGTGAAAGCAAAGAACTGTTCTGAACCTGCTTCATCACATCTCCATCCGGAGGTTACTTTTGGATTATCGAACGGAGGCTCTTTGGCTTCAACCATACGTTGCCATTTCCCGAAGTTCGGATAGTATGAACCACCCCCCCAACTTGTATCGGAGTTCTGACGTATCCAACAATGCAACACTCCTTTGTCCACGCGGTAGTCTTTTTCTTCAAACAATAGATACCAGTGTTTTCTACATCCTACCGTTAAACTATTGTCTATGTTTCCTGCTGCATTGAGTCTGCCACAGTAGTGCGAGCTGAATAGTGTACCGTATAATTCATCACCGGATTTAGTTTGTAAACCGAATAAGTGTTCACTACAAGTTTTGCCGGAAGGAGACCAAATCAAATCATAGTCCTCAAGTTTGTGTGTCCCATATTCTCCTCCGATTACATCTCCCGCAACTTCGTAGGCCAGTCTGTAATATTCTTGAGAAGAAAAGCTTTCGTAACCGGCAACTTGATCCTTGGAGAATGTTGTCGGAACAGGTTCTGTATACACTTTGGTCATAGTACCATTTACATTCTGCATAACAAACGGTGCACCGGTTTTTACTGTTATTTGTTCTCCGGTAGACATGGAAGCAGAACCGATAGTTGCATATACTTTGGCTAACAAACCTGCTGCAGTTGCAGCACAGACTCTTCCGGGTTTAAAGCCATTATCTGTGTTTTTATAAATCATATCTTTAGCATCTTTAAGCAAAGGTATGATTGTTTCCGTGTAGACTTGTGCAATCGGAATACGCGGATTGTTAGTATATTGTCCGGATTCGTTTACACTGACCGAATAAATAGGGATAGCTCCATAAGCACGTACCAAGTAGAAATATGCCCATGCTTTAAGAAAATAACATTCTCCTAATGCATTCTTTTTAAATTCTTCCGATACATTCTGCATCTTATTGATTTCAGAGACCGCTATATTTGCCCGGTTAATCAACGAGTACATTCCGGTCCAAAGTACATCGGCCTGTCCGTCACCTCCCTGGAAGTTACCGCTTCCAAACTGGCTGAACTGCCATACTGCACCGGAAATATAGTCACAGTCATAATCCAGCGGTCGTGGGAAACTACCGTATCTGAACATGGCTTCGTGTAATGTATTATATACTCCTGTTACCCACATGTCGGCACCATTATCAGAATCCTCAACATCTTCAGGGACAATGAAGTCGAAAGGCTTTTCTTCGATCATACTTTCGCATGATGTCATTACTGCTCCGGATAATAGGAGACTGGATGCCATCAGATATATGAATATATTTTTCTTTTTCATCATTTCTTGAGATTATAAAGTTAATTTAAAACCTATTGAATATGTTCTGCTGCTCGGGTATGAGAAAATATCAACTCCTCTTCTAGAAGCGTCAGAACCAAAGGCGTTTACATCCGGATCAAACCAACTATAACCTGTAATCGTGAATACGTTTGTTACTGTACCGAAAACAGATAAATTGCTAATACCTTTTATGACTGAACCGAAATTGTAGTTTAAGTTGATTGTTTTTAGTCTGAAGTAAGAACCATCTTCTACATAACGATCGGAGAGTTTCATGTCACGAGTCATTGCAGTAGTGACGCGAGGCCATCTGGCGTTAGCTGCATTCTCTGGTGTCCAGCGTGAATCATAAGCATCTTGAGTGATGTTTGCAATACTGCTCATTCCGATATTAGTCAAGTTTCCGTTAAAAATATCATTTCCATGAGTTCCTTGGAAGAACAATCCCAAAGTCAGATTTTTCCATCGCAAATTGGCGTTCAAACCATAAATAAAATCAGGATTGGTATCACCGATGATGGCGCGGTCTTCTGACGTTATTTTTCCGTCATTGTTTTTGTCCAGATATTTGATTTCACCGATCATTCTGCGAGCCTCATCATCAGATGCTTTAGCATATATTGGATCTGCACGGACTTCTGCTATATTATCATAGAAGCCGTCTTCTATATAGCCGAAGATTGTTCCGATAGGTAGTCCGTTTCTTTGCAGAAATACTTCTTTGGCACTATACCATAATTGGTTAGCATATTGGTCAGCTGTTAAACCTCCGATTTCATTTTTATTAAAAGAGATGTTGCCGTCGAAGTCTAGGCTCCAGTCTTTTTTGTCTAATGCAATGATTTTACCAGTTAGTTCAAGTCCTTTGTTTTTTACATGGCCGAAATTCGTCCACATTGTAGTATAACCGGTACTGTTCGGTATAGATACATTTTGTAGCAGGTCATTGGTTTTCTTGTAATAATAGTTAGCGGATAAACTAATTCTGTTATTCCAGAATCCCATGTCGAGCCCGACATTATATTGGTCGGTTGTTTCCCATTTGAGTTTATCATTCAAAGGACCTTTGTAAGTTTGTCCTGCAAATCCGCTGCTTAATGTTCCGTCCAGAGGATAATTGGATGGTGCAAGTGAAGCGATAGTCTGATAACTGCTGATAGCTTGATTACCGGTTTGACCGTAGCTGAGTCGCAACTTTAAGTTACTGAATATATTCAGGTTTTTGATGAATTCTTCTTCCGATATAGTCCATGCTACTGCTCCTGAAGCGAAGTTCGCGAATTTATTTCCCGGAGCGAAACGACTTGAACCGTCACGACGGAATGATGCTGTGAAAATATAACGATCCTTGAATGTGTAGTTGGCACGTCCTAATAAAGAGACTAGAACTGCTTGTCCTCGATAGCTGGCCGGTGTTTCAATATTTAATGCCTGACTCATATCGAAGTCTTGTGTGATGTCAGTCGGGAAGTTGGATGCATTCATTGTTTTTCCACCCCAGTCCGATTTTTCGTAAGTGAAACCGGCTACTACATTGAGATGATGTAACTTGTTAAATGTCTTATCGAAAGTAACCAATGATTCTGCTGTTAAGTTCTGCCAGAAGTTATCACTCTTACCAGCACGTCCGTTAGATGCTTTACCTTCTCCTGTTTCACGATTGTAGTAACTTGCACGATCGTTTACTGAATAACTGATACCTAGATTCTGACGGAATTTCAAACAGTCGAGGATTTTAATCTCGGCAAACGCAGAAGTAAATACATTGATTGACTTCAGCTCATCTTTAGCTGTATTAACGTATGTACGTGGATTGGCTGACAACCATGCATAAGAATCATCTTCTGTCTTGTCTCCTACATATAATGTCGGTAAATAAAGCATGGCAGAACGGATGATACTATAATCATAAGAATTTGACTTGGCAAACTTAGTTAACGAACGGGTGAAGTTGATATTTAGTCCCGTATTTAACCAAGGTTTCACATGGCTTCCGATGTTGGCACGAACAGCAAAACGTTCATAACCAGAATTCTTGATAATACCTGTCTGGTCTGTATAGTTGCCTGAAAATGCATAGTTGCTCTTTTCATTTCCTCCTGATACACTAAGATTGTATTCCTGTGTTAATGCATCTTGTAAGATCTCGTCCATCCAGTTGGTACGTGTGGTACCTACCCATGGGTTCTTGGTCCAATCCCAACCGGTCGGCAATGTAAGCCCCGCGTTTGCGTAAGACAGTTTTCGCATCTCGAGTTGCTCTTCCGCATTTAACGGCTCGATTACGTTGCTAGCTTTACGAACACCGAAAGTCGCATCATAGCTCAACGAGGTCTTGCCCTCTTTCGCCTTCTTGGTGGTTACCAAGATAACACCGCCGGCTCCGGATTGCGCTCCATAGATAGCGGCAGAGGCAGCATCTTTTAAGACGACAATCGTCTCGATATCATTCATAGAGGCGATGGGTGCGCCGGGAACACCGTCAACAACCCATAATACGTTATCGCCATTCTGTGAGCCCTGTCCACGAATCACGATCGAGGGTGTAGCCGTCGGGTCTCCACCGTTCGCTTGTACGGTAACACCCGCTAACTGCCCTTGCAACATACTTTCGGTAGAGGTAACCGGACGGGCCACCAAGTCTTCCGTGTTGTTCAGCACGCCCACGGAAGCGGAGAGATCTTGTTTGCGTTGCCCCGCTCCATAACCGAGTACGACTACCTCATCCAATTTCTGCGTATCTTCTTCTAGGATGATGTTGAAGGTCGTTTTCCCGTTTATCGGGATACTTTGCGTCATATAACCGATATAACTGATCTCTAAGGTAGCGTTTTCCGGAACTTCCAGTAGGAAATCTCCATCGAGCCCGGTGATTACTCCGTTTGTCGTCCCTTTTACGATCACGTTCGCGCCAATTACAGGAATCCCCGCCTGGTCTTTGACGATACCGGAAATCTGTTTCGTACTTTGTTGGTAGATGCTGGGACTCGGAAGTTCTAAGCCCGATGATTGCCCGAAGACGGGAGAAGCTTGAGCGGTTTGGGTACCTGCCACTATGCCACATAAAGACATCCCTACGCATAGATGCTTGACAGGGATGAAATCATAAAGCCGTTGTTTCATGTTTGCGTATTTTAGTGTTTATCCTTAATTCCGCAACACTATTATAAAATATTTTTTTTAAGTACCTGAGCAACAAAAAGTTGCTCAGGATTTTGCCATGTCAGAGGATTCACTTAACTTAGTGTTGCAAAAAAATAATCAAACAAAACCTCATCAGGCATGGCAAAAATACAAATAAAATCCGAGAAGCTCACTCCTTTTGGAGGAATATTTTCAATCATGGAGCAATTTGACTCCACATTGTCATCTGTAATCGACTCGACACTCGGTCTAAGGTGTAGCTCGTTCGGTTATCAGTACAGTGAAATCGTCCGTTCCCTCATGAGTATCTACTTCTGTGGTGGCTCATGCATTGAGGATGTCACTACTCATTTGATGAACCATCTCTCGCTCCATCCGACACTTCGTACTTGTAGTTCTGATACTATCCTCAGAGCGATAAAGGAACTGACGCAAGGAAACATCTCATACACATCAGATACGGGTAAGAACTACGATTTCAACACGGCTGACACACTCAATACCTTACTGCTCAATTGTATGTTTGCATCCGGCCAACTGAAAGAGGGCGAGATGTATGATGTTGATTTCGACCATCAGTTCATAGAGACTGAGAAGTATGATGCAAAGCCTACATACAAGAAGTTCCTTGGTTATCGCCCTGGCGTGGCGGTTATTGACGACTTGATTGTTGGCATTGAGAATAGCGATGGTAACACCAACGTTCGTTTTCATCAGAAGGACACGCTGAAGAGATTCTTTGAGAGATTTGAGCAGAACGGACTTACAATCAATCGTTTCAGAGCTGATTGTGGATCATGTTCCGAGGAAATCGTGGAGGAAATAGAGAAACACAGCAAATCCTTCTATATCCGCGCAAACCGCTGCAGTTCGCTCTACAATGACATCTTTGCTCTTAGAGGCTGGAAGACTGAGGAAATCAATGGCATTGAGTTCGAATTGAACTCTATTCTTGTTGAGAAGTGGAAGGGTAAAGCATACCGACTTGTGATTCAAAGACAGAAACGGATGGACGGTGTGCTGGATCT
>ENA-UESC01000942-UESC01000942.1-human-gut-metagenome-genome-assembly--contig:-NODE-942-length-25055-cov-7.541797_pt1 | contig 25055 bp, 19 predicted proteins | sample MGYA00242998_ERZ507999 | MGnify/ENA primary metagenome ERZ507999 (study PRJEB26167, sample SAMN06115465) | human gut metagenome | host: Homo sapiens | place: China:Hubei | collected 2016-04-27 | study... | reverse complement strand
GCGCGGGCGTACGAAGTGGCTTCCATGATGGAAATATCTCCGAGCTGAAAGGGTCTTTGCGCCGGATTGCATGACCAGTAGAACGAGTTTTGGAACTCCGGCGTGGAAGCGTAATAGGTCGTCAGCGTATTTTCCAGCTCTCGGATGGTCGGCAGGTACCATCGCATGTTGTCGTAGGAAATCATCCCGTCCCCGTCGGTTTTGTTCTTGCGGTAACAATACTCTGCCGCCGTGGAGGGTTTGACGTCCAACACCATCGCCTGCAACGGTTGCGTCGGGGAACCGTCGCCGAGAAAACCGTCGTTTTGGCCGTAAATGCCCTGTTCCATCAGGATGGCTATGGTGTTTTTTCTGCCGTTGAAGAAACCTTCTATCGCATCCCGTCGCGGTAAGAATCCGCCAAGTCCGGTATTTATATTTCCCATGTCGGACGGTCCCCATGACAATCCGTCGTACACCTGATCCGTCGTCCACGAGGAGAGAGGATCATAGTAGTCCAGATACTCTTCATAGGCTTCCGCATAGATATAATATTGGTGTATGCCGGCATTCTCCACGCTGACTTTCAGCAAGCCGTGCTGTTCGAGCGTGACGGTGTGCGATTCGCCGACCGGCTGCCCGTTCTCCTTGTAGGTCAGCACGAGGTCTGCCTTGCGGCTTTTCGTGCTGATATTCTCGTCCGCATAAATATAGATTCGGTCGCGGTCGAGCACATCGTCGTATCTCGTATTGTCTGCCAGTTGGTCGGGATCGGTCAGCAGGTCTGTGGTGAAGAACCTGCGCTTGCCCGTTCCGGCGGCGTATGCCTGTCCCGGATGGCTGATCTGGTAGTCTTCCGCATTGCCGCTCGCCATGACGGAAGCCGGGACCCGCTCGATACGTACCCAGTCGTTCTTTTCCGGGTCTTTTACCTCTATGTCCATCGACGGATTGCGCTCCGTATCGTACAGGTAGATGTCCATCGGCGTAATGTTGAAATGAGCGTCCAGATTCTTGTGCCGCAAGAGGGAGATATAGTAAGGGTTGGTCGTCTCTACGTTGATGCGGGCGTCGAAAGTTACGCTGTTGCCGGAATGATCGTCCGTGCGGGTGATGCCCGAGATCGTCACTCGGTTGCGGTACTGGTGGTTACGCCTGACATTGAAGTCGCTCACCGGGTCGCTGCCCAGATAGATCGTACAGGTGGCGGTGTAAGTCAGGTCGTCGGCATCAGTGTAGATACCCCCGATAACCAGACGTGTTGCGGGGATCGTATCGCCGTCCTTTCTAACGGCCAGCAACGGCTTGTAGCATTGGTAGGCGTCGGAGGCTATGCTGTCGGGATAGGGATACGCCCCTTCGTATCCCGGTTTGCGCAGGTTCTCGAAAACATAGAACGAAAGGGTCGCCTCGCCGCTTTGGTTGTAGATAATGCCGCTGGCCGGGTCCATGACGCCTTCTCTCTCGGTGACCTTCTCGGCGATTCCGTCGCCGTCCCGGTCGAGGCTACTCTCGCTATCCGGGGCGATGAGAGGGACGGAGGTGGCCATGTTGCTCACCTTGTAGTCGGTGAGGTTCAGCGAGGGTAGCTTGCCGATTTCGCCACTGCTCGACGACACCTTGAAGGAGAAGTCGATGCGGGCCATCAGCGCTTTCATCTCGATGACCACCTCGCCTTTCGCTTGTGTCAGATCGACGGTCTTATTCGACTTGCCCACCATAGGCATGCCCGAGGCGGGCAGTTCCATGAGCGTTTCGTATGAGATCGGTTCGTAATGGAATGCCTCGAAAGCGGTTTCGTCGGGTATTCTTTCCGGGTATCCTTCCTCGGTCAGATTTCCGAACGTTCCGGGTTCTACGTTCGCCACTACGTATACGGTGGCTCGGGACGCATACGCATTGTCGGCGAATCCTTCGTTGTCTATGCGCAGCGTGGAAGTTCCTTTGACGCTCTGGTATCCTTGATAGGAATGGCCTCCGCCGTCCTGCCGCGCTTGCAGGTATTTGCCGTCCGGTCCGAAAAGGAATACGTGCAGCTCCTTGATTTCGCGCTCGGCCTCGGTCTTGGGGTCGGAGGCGCGGGTGACGACCTCTTTGCGCGACATGCTTTTCGTGACTACCGAAAGCCTGAAGCCGCTTTCGTTAACGGTACCGCCCGGTGCGGTATACTCCCCTTTCGTGCACCCTGTCATGCTCAACGCCGCGATGGCCACCAGCGGTAAAAACAGGTATTTCCGTATCGTTCTGCCGTTCATCTTCTGTGTGTCTGTCTCCTTATTCAAATTCCAAATCGCTGTCGCCTCCGTTTTCCCATGTCTGGTTGTTATCGACCACGAAACTTATGACGAAAGCGTCGCCGATAAAATTCAGCTCTACGGTATAGATCGTGCCCGACATGGGGAGAAAATTGGCTACGTCGCCTATATACTTGTCGGTGTGCTCTGTTCCCATAAACGTATAGTCGATATAGATTCCCGCTTCGCCCAGATAGGGCGAAGCCGTCGGGTTGGGAACCAGCATCAGCGACTTGCCGCCGATCTTCTCCGCCGGATTGCCGTATGTCACGTTCACGTCGTCTTCCTCGCGGGCTCCGTCGAGGAAAACGAAAGTCCCGGAATAGGTGTCCGCCGGATAGCGCACTTCATCACCGGCCATGTCGATCTCTATCGAGCGGTAGAAAGTCCCTTTCAGACGCAGGCCGCGAACGACGACGGCATTCGTTTCGTTATGGTTGCTGACCTTGAAGTTCAGGCAGGTCAGCAGATGGTAGAATCGGAGGTCCACATGCCCGTCGCCGCGCGTTACGTCCGTCGAAGCCGCCACCATCGCGTCGGGTATCCGCTCGATCTCGCGCGGGGTATTTTCCGTGCCGCCCTCGAACGGCATGGAGAATCTCATCGTAGGAGCGCCCATGTCCGCCTGTGTTTCCGGGGTGACGGCGAAGTAGTCGCCGCTGTAGGGATAGTAGGCAAAAAAACTGTATAGGTAATCCTGTCGCTCGTACCAGCGTTGCTGCGTGCCGGTATAGTAGCAGGCCGAGCCGTTGTAGGCGACCTCGGTCTTATGAAACAGGTGGGGCGTGCTGCGCGGGGCTTTGGAGTTCCATGGGTCGGGTCCCGTGCTGTAGTCGAGGTCCGTATTGTCGCCTTTCATAGCCAGACAATAGCCCAATACCCCGAACGATCCGCCTTCGGGAAACTCGTTCACGGGTCCCGCGGCGCGCGACAACAGCTCGCCGTCCAGCGCGATACCCGGAGCGTCGAAGCGTATCGGCTCGTCCGAGAGCGTCGCCGGGGCGGTGTATTCCGCTTTCTGGCAGGCGGTCAGCGCGGCCAGCAGGATTGCGACATATAGCGTTTTTTTATTCATATCCGTATCTCGTCTGTCGTCGTTATTCGGGGATCATTCTACCGTGATGTTGCCGCCCGAGGCCGAAGACCAGGGAATGACCTCCGGTTTCTCGAACAGGATGTACTCGTTGCCCACCGTGAAGGTATAGCGGTAGCTGCATCCCGTTTCCCATGTGCCAATGCCTGCGCCGGCGAGGTTGATGCTCTTTGCGAATGTGCCGCTCGTGCCGTTCCCCGCATATTCGTACTCGATCTCCAGCACGAAGCCGTCGCCCACCTGCTGGGGGAACAGCAGCGGATCGTCCGCGAAGACGGAGATTCCGGCGGGCGTCAGTTCCCGAGAGACGGTATCCCGGGCAAAAGGATTGTCGGCATCCGTCGCCTCCCCGAGGCTCCATGTCCCGTTCTCTCCGGGCTGTACGGCGCACTCCCCCGTTCCCGGCATGCCGTAGAGCTTGACCGAGCGTATCGTCGCCGAAACTTCGGAGGCTGCCAGCGCAGGATCGATACGGCCTATGATCTGTACCTGAGAGAGCAGATGACGGAAGGTGAAGGCGACGCGTTGTGCCGGTGGCCGGTATGCGAGCCCCGTTTTCTCGGCCGTCATCAGATCGACCGACCGCGTGGCGTCGAAATCCCTGATGCGCAAGCACGGAATCTCCCCCGCGACGGTATGATTCTCCAGCTCGGCCTCTTGTCCGGCCGGATAGAGGGCATAGAAATCGTACGTCGCCTCGTCCCGCCAATATTGCAGGTCGTCGTACTGCCACGATCCGCCCGTGCATGTTACGGCCTCGCGCGTCAGAATCAGCCGGGGCGTGCCGCCTGAGGGGGTCTCGCGGGCCCATACGGAAAATGCGTCCCCGTCGTTCCCCAGCGAAGTCACTGCCGACCGCGTAACGGTCGTCGTAAAGCCGATGGCTCGCTGTGGCGCATCCGTGCCGCTCTCCGTCGAGCAGCCCGCCAGCAGCAATGTCCACGAGACCGACATTCCAATAGCCCGGATCGTATCGTTGCGTTTCATCGTTCTGACATTGATTTCCTATGGATTTTGCGGCCGGGAGGAGACAGAGGCAGGCTTCCGGCCTTTCTCCCCGATACCCGGCGGAAGCGATATGCTGTCATATCGTTTCCGCCGGGCTTACCGATCGGTTCAACCCCGCCCGACCCGTTACGATATTTTCCGACCGTATCGTCGGATAGACCTGAATTCCTGTTTACATCGGAATCTCGACCGGTATGTCGGTCGGCTCGTCCGGCCATTCCGTTACGGTCGGATCGCCGAACTCGATCGGCTTCATTTCCAGATTCTCACCGTCGATCGTTACGGTATAGTTATAGCACTGCCCGGCAGTCCAGCCGTTTCCCAAAGTCTGTAACTGAACGCTGATGGGCTTGCTTTTCGTTGCCGCTCCGGCGCCGTTTGTCCAGATTTCGGCCGTGAAGGATACGGTCATAGTCTGAGCAGGCACGCTTTGCGGGATGACGAGGTAGTCGTTCGTAACTTCTCCTTCGGTTCCCGGAATCTCCAGCTCGCTGTTTGTGAATGCCGTGCTTTCGATAACAGGGGTGGTATGATTGTCCCAATCCATTTTACCCGTCTGGTAGGAATAGTTGCCCTGCGAGTTCATGCCGTAGAATTTGAAGTCCTTGATATGCAGGGTCGTGTTCTCTCCGAAAGCGCTTTTGAAAGTAAAACGGATCATGGAAAGCGCATGGCTGAAGGAGAACTGCACCTTTTTTTCATGCGTCGCATTCGATACGTGAGCGTATATTAGGTCATGCTGATGGTCCTTATCCGATACGAAATTCGTGAACGAGATCGCTTTGTTGTCTACGTCCGCAGCTACGGTGGCAACGCTTGTCAAATCCGGGGAATAGGCGGCAAAGTCGTAGGTTTTATCCTCCACCCAGTATCTTACGGGAGAATAAGTCCAAGAGTCTGCGGCCTTCTTCGTTACTTTCGTTCCGATCGCTTGCTCTCCGGCCTCCGCCGTTCCGAATACGTTGTTGAAGCCTTCGTATCCGCCGAATACGAAGAAATGGTCGATTCCCTCGGTGGTAATGTTCGCGTCGTTCTGAGCCTTCGATTCCACGGCATGGCCGATCCATGCTCCTGCGAAGCCGATGGCCGAGCCCTGCGGCCGGTCCGTCGTCTCGGTCTTGCTGCAACTTGCCAGAACCGCTGCGGCCCCGGCGAGTAAAAGAAAACTTTTTTTCATCTTTTCGTTGTTTAAAATGGTTTTACATGATTGTTCGCGTGTATTTCCCGATCTACGCCCGCTTTCAATCGAGCGGTAGCTCGATGTCCTCGTACGGGCCCCAGCCGTCTACTTCCACCTCGAAACCGGCATCGCCTCCGGCCTCGTCGTCCGTGACCGCGAGCCCGGCGACCGTAATCACGCCTCCGCGAGGCTGTGCGGCTACCTGCTCCGTTACGTCGAACTCGAAGCTCTTGAGCTTGCCATTGCCGAGTATCACTTCCAAGTTCAGTCCGTAGCGATTGTCCGACCGCTGCATGGGTGCGCCCGGCGTGTAGCCCGGTGCTCCGAACGAGGCGACACGCGCCTCGACCCCGAATTCCTTCAGCTCGCCCTCGAAGAGGATCGTCGCGGTCTCGCCGCTCGTGCGTCCGTCCTGCAGATAGACCGATTCGGCCATGCCCGAGAGTGCCCCCCGCGCCAATGCCACATGCTCCAGCCCCTGAGCGAACTCGTAACGGATCAGGTAGGTATAGACCAGCGGTTGCAGTTTCGCCGGGAGCGTCACGGGCTCTTCCGTCGGTTTCGCTTCGTACCTCTCGATCCATTCGCCGTAGAGCATATCGGGGGCGTTGACCGTGCGCTCGTCCCCGTGCGTTTCGCTGTAAGTGGAACGGGTGCGGGTACGCGTGGTAGCCGAGGCCGAAGCCCATGAGTTCATGTCGCTGAAGACGATAAAGCGGGTATCGTCATTGTGCAGCAGGATCGATTTCCTCCCCTCGCTCATCGGCAGCTCGCCTCCTTCGGCCGACAGGTGGCGCTCGGTACGCGATCCGTCCCCGTCATAGACGAAAGCCGCGATTCCCGTAGCCGGATCGGGACAGAGGTCTTCATATCCGCAGCCGAATCTTTCTTCCGCCCAGTTGTCGTCCCAGTTCATGCCGTGATCGCGCTCCCAAACGCACTCCCATTCAGGCTGCACGACGACGCGCACGTTCAGCCCGTGCATGTCGTGGTCGTAGCACAGTTCCTTGCGGCAACCGCACAGCAGCAACGATACGCCGCACAGACAAAGGAATATTCCGCCGTATCTCCTGTTCATCGCGCACCTCCTTTCCGGTTCGCGTCCCAGAGCCGCCAAACAAGGGCGAATTTGAGCTTGACGGGGCCCAGCCAGTTCGTCCGGCTGGTCTGCTGATAGACATAGTGCCCGTCGATGGGCAGATACTCTTCGTACTCCGTGTGCAGAAAGCCTATGCCGAGCCCCGTCTCCAGGGAGAGGCGGCGGCCAAGGGGAAACATGTAGCCGTAGCTGAGCCCGACCATCCAGAAATCGCCCTTGTAGCCACGGGCGCCGTTCTCCAGGTCGTACCAGCTTCCGCCCACGAAAACTCCCAGGTAGTGGCCGTGCCACGGCTGTCTGGTTTTGAACCAGTATCGCGCTTCGGGGCTGATCGTAGCGATCTGATAGTATTTGTGCCTCGGCTTTTTCGACCACCAGGCCACCTCGCCTTCGAGGTTCACGCTCCAGCGGTCGTCGATGCGGTATTCCGCTTCCAGCGACGGCATCCCTACCGCGTCGTATAGCAGGTTGGTTTTGATCGCCAAGCGGTACAGAGGCTCATGCCGTGCGGAGACGGAAGCCGTTCCGGGAACTTGTTCCACAATCTGTCCGGGAGCCTGCTTCGGATGCTGTTCGTTCGGAGTAGTACGATCGGCTTCATCCGTCCGGGGCCGGTCTTGTATGGAAGCTGCGGGATGCGGCATGGAATCGTGGACCCGAGCTATCTGCTGGCCGGGAGCATCCCCTGTCGTGTAATGCAATTCGATCGTGCAGTTGCGAAGCTCTGCGAAGAAACGCTCCTGCAATAGGCGATAAATCTTTCCGCCGCATAGTTCCATGAGCTGTTTCTTGCGTCCGTCGACGATGCGTCCCTGCCTGTCATAAATCCATACGGGCGTATTCTGCAAAATGTTCAGCACCTCGTCCCGATCCGAAACGGAAGGGTCGGACTCCACCAAAGCGGCCAAACCGTCCCAGTCCACGCCCTCGGCAGTCGTGACGATCAGCGAATCGGGAAACGATACGCGCGAACGAATATAGACCAGCACGCTCTCCGTGCGCCGGCGGCTCAAGCGTAGGTTAGCTTCGTTCATTCCGTCCGGAGAGGCATTGCCTTCTACCGAAAATACGATAAGCTTCCGAGTGGTATCGGACGCATAAGCCTTCAGCCGTCCGACAAGGTCGTCGAGAGTCCGGCGGTTATCGCGCAGCGACAGGTCCAGTACGGAATAGCCATGGCGGAAATAGATCCGTACCGGATCTGCGGCAGAGCGGGCCTGTACGTGTGCGCCGTAAAGAAAAATCAGGTATAAAAGAACAGCACAACGCTTCATATTCATCATACGTTCAACTCATACGAAACTGATAATCGGCCGGTTGCCCGCAGGGCGTTCTGATACGGCGACCTGCGGCCGCGCCGAACGGCGCGGCGGATAGCCTGATTATTCGTTGGTTAAAACGGTTGAGCGATAAATACGGAAGTATGAAACAGAATTTCTGCAAAATAAGGTGCAGCCAAACTGTTGATTAGCGGCTTTTTTTTACGAATGTTGGTAAATTCCCTCTTTTTTCGTACCTTCGTAATTATAAACCAACGTTTTAACCAACGTTTTTGCCAATGCAAATTCCAATCGTGTTCCTGTCGGGACGGAAAGGAAGGGCGGTTCTTACGTTTGTTTTCTCCTACTCCGTCGGGTCTGGATAAATATTCGGAGAACGGAAAGAAACTTTAGCACACAAAAATGCCGGGAAATTGCGGTCGGATCGTTGCCGTTTCGTGAAATTAAATTTGCAATTCGTAAAAAAGAAGCGTGGAAAGGGCTTTTGCAGGATGCGGAGCCGGCGAGAGGATTACTCCTGGGTCGATTGTCTGCGATAGCGGTTCGGAGTAAGGCCGCCGTGACTCTGTACGAAAGCGCGGTGGAAAACCGAAGGGGACGAGAAGCCGCATAGCTCGCCGACCTGCCCTACCGGAATATCCCTGTGGCTGACGAGCATCTCCTCCGCCTCGCGCATGCGGTAACCGCGCACTACGCTGCTGAAGCTATCCCCGAAACCGTCGTTGAATACTCGGGAAAGGTAAGTGCGGTTCAGAGGCAGTATCTCCGACACGTCCATAAGCTTGAAGTCCCCTCTCAGATAGGGCTTTCTCTCTGCCATCCAGCGGGCCACCTCGTCGCGGTAAGCGGGCAGTTTTCTGAGGAATATGCTTTCGTCCCCCGGGGAGTCGGCATGGTCGGCCGACAGCCGTTCTTCCCGAAGCTCTGCCTCCCGGCGTGCGTCCGTCTCGTCCAGCGTGTGACGGAAGAAATCCTCCGTGTAGGGATTGTCGTGGAAGAGTCCTTTGTAGAGGGTGTAGCAGAAGAAACACTGTACCGTGAGGTTATGTACGATAAGGCAATAGGTGCTCCCGTCGAAAAGCAGCCAGAAATAGGCTACGCCGATCAGCATCACGCCGATACCGTAACGGCGCAGCCACGAAATATCCATGTCCTTGTCGTCGGAATAGTTGTCGCGGCACCATTGCCGGTAGACCTCCTTGTAACGCCATGTCAGCCGGAACAGGAACGCGAGATACAGCACGATGGATGCGATCATCAGCAGGCGGTACCAGACGTTGAACTCCCCGATATGTTCCATGAACTGGTCCGTATCGCGCAGCAGCAGCGGCTCTTGGCCGAGCAGATACAGGCCGGCGTAATAGAGCAGCGACAGCGCGGCGTAAGGAAACAGCAATATTCCCGCCCGTTTCAGGCTAAGCCATCCCGGGCGTACTACTTCCAAAGGATAGAGCAACAGCACGATCAGGAAAAAGTTGCCTACTACCAGTACGAGCGTGTCCGCCGCGCCGGTACTCGTGAAGTTCAGGTCCGGATTTCCCATGAGCGTTCCCGCGACACGCACCGTATAGATGAGTCCCCATATCGACATGACGACGGCCAGCATGCGTCGGGAGCGGTTGCCCCTTCCGCGCAGAAAGAGCAGGGATGCTCCGCCCATGCAAATGACGGTCGCCATCGTTTGCAATATCGGCAGTATATCGGCGTATTCGGACATAGTGACGCGCATCAGTAAAAGACGATGCAAAGTTAGAAAATGTAGAAAAATTCTTAACAGCCGACTCGTCCGGTTCTCATAGTCCGGCCGCGCGAAAAGGGAGCGAAAGAAACGAAACCGCCGGATATGCCCGGTATCCCCACTTCCGGATTCGCCGGATACGGCTTCGTGCGGAGTGCCGAAAAGTGTATCGGCCCTCTTTCTTTGCGCCTTGTCGGCCGACGGGCATGTATTGCGAAATTTCGTGAAGACGCCGCACGGGATGTCGGTGTCGGTCCGTCATCGACAGGCTCGCGCCTTATTGCCGGTGCGGGAGCGAAAACATGCCTTCGTGGGGGGAGGTTGATTTAGCGGCTCATGCGCTTGTCCGTGATCGCCTGCCATGCCGTCGGGCGAAAAATCCGTCGGGAAATCGGTCGCTTCAAAAGTCTTGAACAGCGTTCCGGTATTCGGGCGTCGATGAGCCCTCGTGTGAAGGCGCATGTCGCGCAGGGACCATGACGAACGGGTACGGAGAGGAATGCTCGGCTGCGGAGGCTTGTTACGGTTTTCGGATCGGGAGTTTCGGGAACAGTTTCCGAAAGCGTATCATGTAGGTCGTTATGTTGCCGCCGGCGATGATGAGGGTGACGGCCAGAATGATCATCGCTATGCCGCAGCCGATTCTCGGCGTCAGCGGTTCGCCGAAGACGGCGACTCCGAAAAAGACGGCCGTGACGGGCTCCAGCGCCCCGAGAATGGCTGTCGGGGTCGATCCGATGTATTGAATGGCGCTGGTCGTACATAGGAACGAGATGGCCGTCGGGAAGATCGCCAGAGCGAGCAGATTTCCCCACAAGTACCATTGGTCCGGGACGGTTATGTGTTCGCCGAAATCCAGACGGACGAAAAACAGCGTCAGTCCGGACAGCAGGATGTAGAATGTGACTTTGAGCGTTGCCACGTTCTTCAGGACCGTCCGGTTGATTCCGACGATATAAAGAGCGTACGAGAGGGCCGATGCGAATACCATGATCGTTCCGGTCAGGTTCAGGGTCGATCCGTCTCCGTTCCGGTAGAGCAATCCGATGCCGCAGAGCGCCAGTAAGATGCACAATGCGGTTTGCAGCGTCACTTTCTCCTTGAAAGCGACCGCCATGATCAGCGCCACGAGGATCGGATAGACGAACAGCAAGGTCGATGCGATGCCGGCATCCATGTAGTGATAGCTCTGGAACAGGGTCAGGGAGGAAACGGCGACCAGCAGGCCCAGCACGATCAGCGGCAGGATCTCCCGGCGCTGCAGCCTGAAGTCGCGGCCTCTGGCCTTGAGCATGATGCCTAGCAGCGGAAGCGCGAACAGGTATCTGAACAGCAGGACGGAATCCGTGTCCATTCCGTTTTCGTACAGCGGAAGGGCGAACAGCGGGTTCATGCCGTAGGTGGCAGCGGCCACCGCCCCGAGAATGTATCCTTTGGTTTTCGCGTTCATAGTTTTGTCGGTTCGGGGCAAAGATAATCGATTCCTCGCGGCTTGCGAAATTTCCGTTTCGTTCCGTCGCTTGTCCACGGCCAAGTCCGGTCCGTAACCGTACCTTGGCCGCCGGAGGAACAAACGGTTGCGAGTTTTTCCGCCGCCCGTCTCTGTTTTTTTCGGATTTTCGGTATCTTTGCAATCTCCGTATTGGCCGGTGCGATTCCTCGGTCGGCCTTGTTCTCGAACGGACGTTAAACGATCGTAATATGGCGAAGCAATTGGATGGAGCGACGGCCCGGTTGGGCACGGAGCGCGTGGGGCGGTTGCTGCTCGAATACTCGATTCCGTCGATCATCGGGATGGTCATGATGTCGCTGTACAACATCGTGGACCGGATTTTCATCGGACAGGGCGTAGGGCCGCTGGCCATTTCGGGGCTGGCGCTGACTTTCCCGCTGACGGCGCTCGTAACGGCTATCGGTACGCTGATCGGAGTCGGTTCGGCGGCTCGCATATCGATCGTGCTGGGAATGAGGGATATAAAATGGGCTCGTAATATTCTGGGCAATGCTTTCGTGCTGACGTTTCTGCTCTCGGCGGTACTGATCACCTGCTCGATGCTGTATCTGGACGATATTCTGCGCGCTTTCGGAGGCAGCGACCAGACGATTCCCTATGCCAAGGACTATTTGCGGATCGTAATTCCCGGCAGCGTGCTGTCGAATCTGAGCTACAGCTTCAGCAACATCATGCGCGCGAGCGGGTATCCCAGCAAGTCGATGTATACCATTCTGATCGGCGTGGGGCTGAATATCCTGCTCGATCCGCTGTTTATCTTCGGGTTCGGCATGGAAATCAAAGGGGCGGCCGTCGCGACGGTCATTTCGATGTTCGTCAGCTCGTTGTTCGTGCTGAGCCATTTCTTCAATCCGAAGCATCCGGTACATTTCCGCCGCGACTGCTGGGTCCCGAAAAAGAGAATCATCCGCAATATCGTGTCGATCGGCATGGCTCCTTTCCTGATGAATCTGGCGGCGAGTATCGTCAATGTCATCATGAACAATCAGCTGGTCCGCGAGGGAGGCGATCTGGCGATCGGCGCTTTCGGAATCATCAACAGCTACGGCATTCTGATCGTTATGACCGCCATGGGACTCTGTCAGGGCATGCAGCCGATCGTCGGATTCAATTACGGAGCCCAGAAGCTCAAGCGTATGAAAGACGTGCTCAAGTTGACGATCCGGACCGCTACGCTGATCATGGTGGTCGGCTTCGTGGCCTGCGAGCTGGTGCCGCGACTCCTCGTCCGCGCTTTCACGACCGATCCCGGATTGATCGATATTTCGGCCCGGGGGCTTCGGCTTGCATATGTCATGCTGCCGGTCGTCGGGTTCCAGATCGTGGTCTCTACTTTTTTCCAGTCCATCAGCAAGGCTTGGAAAGCGATTTTCATGGGGCTCTCCCGGCAGGTGATTTTCTTGATACCGGCCCTTTATTTCTTTTCCCGCTGGTTCGGCCTGACGGGCGTTTGGCTCAGTATTCCGTTCGCGGATTTTCTGGCGTCGGCGGTAGCCGCGCTGTTTCTGCTTTCCGAAAAGAGGGTGTTCTATCCCAAGGCGGCCCGTCGGGTATAATTCTTGCTCGTTCGGGAAAGGTGTGTATTGACTTAAACGGGTAGAATATGAAAAATCTGATGGTCGAGCCCGGGAGCGAAGCGGCTCCCGAGCGCTTTCATATGACGATTACGGCCGACGGGCCTTACCTCGTGTTCGGACATCCGCCTTTGCGGCAGCAGTTCATGCTTCCGAACCGGGACGGTGAGATTTGGTATTTTCAGGCCGGAGAAAAGTATTCCACCGAGTCCGAACCTACGGCGCTGTGTCGTTGCGGCCATTCCGGCGACAAGCCTTATTGCGACGGCTCGCACGTGCGAACCGACTGGGATCCTTCGCTGACGGCTTCCGAAGAACCGCTGCTCGACGGAGCCGAGCGGTACGAAGGGCCGGAAGTCGCCTTGACGGACAATCGCGCGTATTGCGCCTTCGCCCGGTTTTGCGATGCGAAAGGACAAGTGTGGAATCTGCTCAGCATGGAAGGGAAGCAGGCCCGCGACCTGACGGTTCGCGAAGCCGACCACTGCCCTGCCGGCAGGTTGTCGGCGTGGACCGGCGGACAGGAGCCTCACGAACCGCATTTCGAGCCGTCGCTCGGCTTGATCGAGGATCCTCAGCAGGGCAGCAGCGGTCCGCTCTGGGTTCGGGGCGGCATTCCGTTCAGTCGCGAGGACGGATTTACCTACGAAGTGCGGAACCGGGTTACCCTGTGCCGTTGCGGCCGGTCGTCGAACAAGCCTTTCTGCGACGGGTCGCACGCTTCGATCCGTTTTCAGGACGGACTGCCTTCCCGTCCCGATCCCGACGGAGAACGTTGGTAGCCGGAACGAGAGAAACGGGAGCACATGGGAACGAGGAGAATTTCCCATGCGCTTTTTTATGATGCGCCGGGCGGGGGGTACTTCTTCCGCACTTGCGCCCGGAAAAACAGGTAGGGAATCGAGTCGGATAAATCCGCTGGAAATATTATATTTGTAAACCGGGGCTTGGGTGTGAAGAATCCCGGCAGGTTTCACTTATAATCCGACTTGAACGAATGAATGACCGAAAAATGATTTTCCGGCTGTTGGCCGGAGCGGCTTGCCTGCTATGGGCGATTCCGGCGACGGCTGTCGCCACGGGCGCGGATATCGTTCCGCGCAAGCTGACATGCGAATACAGGACCGATCCGTCGGTCGTGGATGCCGAGCACCCGCGGCTGTCGTGGATCAACGAAGCGGTATCCGGCCGCCGGGGCGCGAGCCAAAAGGCTTGGCAGATCCGGGTGGCGTCGTCCGAGGAGAGATTGCTGTCCGGTGAGGCCGATCTGTGGGACAGCCGCAAGGTGAAGGACGACCGTTCGATCCTGATTCCCTACGGCGGCCGTCCCTTGCGCTCGTGCGAGAGCTGCTGGTGGCAGGTCCGCGTCTGGGACGATCGCGGCCGCGTTTCCGAGTGGAGCGAGCCGGCCGTATGGCATATGGGACTGCTCGACGAGTCCGACTGGCAGTGTCAGTGGATCGGAGCTCCGTGGCAGGGCGACGAGCCGCTGGCGGATACCGGCGGGGACGTTCCGCCGCGCGCCCCGCTGCTGCGCAAGGCATTCCGTGCGGATAAGCCGGTGGCTTCGGCCCGTTTTTACGGGACGGGACTCGGTTATTTCGAATTGTACATGAACGGGGAGAAAGTCGGCGACGACGTGCTCGTCCCCAATCAGACGAATTACGGCAAGCGGACGAACCTGGACCGGGGAGCGGTTCCGCTGGAGGACAATTTCAGGGAATATCGGGTCATGTACCTCGGCTACGACGTGACCGATCGGATACGCCTTGGCGAGAATGCGATCGGCGCGATGCTGGGCAACGGCTTTTACAATGCGAAGATTCACTGGGTGAGGCCGTACGGTACGCCCCGGTTTTTCGGCCAGCTGCATATCGTCTACGAGGACGGGACGCAGCAGGTGATACCGACCGATCCGACATGGAGGGTTTCCGAAGGGCCGCTGACCGATATGGTCTATTCGGGCGAGCATTACGACGCGAGGGCCGAACAACCCGGCTGGTGTTCGCCGGGCTTCGACGATTCGTCGTGGAAACAGGCCGTACCGCGCCGTGCCCCGGGTGGGAAGCTGGTTGCGCAGACTTCCCCTGCCGACCGGGTGATGGAAGTTCTCCGGCCCGAGAAAATAGAGAAGCTCGGCGAAGGCCGGTATCGGATCGATTTCGGCGAGGAGATTTCCGGCTGGGTGCACCTGCACGACGTGACGGGCGAGGCCGGACAGCGGATCGACATCCGCTACCTCTGCGAGTCGCCCAACGGATCGAACAGCTATACGATGAGGGGCGGTGCTCCGGAATCCTATCATACGCGCTTTACGTGGTACGTGTTCCGCGAGGTCGAGATCGACGGCTGGCCCGGCGAGCTGAGTCCCGGGCAAATTACGGCCGAGGCCGTCTACACCGATGTGTTGTCGACGGGCCGTTTCGAGTGCTCGAACCCCTTGTTCAACCGAATCAACCGCATATGGCGGCGCAGCCAGACGGACAACATGCACGGCTGTATCGCCAGCGACTGTCCGCACCGCGAGCGGTCGGCCTATACCGGCGACGGGCAGGTGGCCTGCGTGACGGTCATGCACAATTTCGACGCGGCGGCGTTTTACAGCAAGTGGATCCGCGACATCTGGGGCGCCCAGAACGTCGAGACGGGGTACGTGCCCAACGGAGCGCCCTGGCAGCCGGGCTGCGGAGGCGGCGTGGCATGGGGAGCCGCGATGAACATCATGCCGTGGGAGTTCTACGTGCATTACGGCGATCTCGACATGCTCGAAGACTGTTTCGATGCGATGAAGGAGCAGGTACGCTATATGATGCGCTGGGTCGATTCCACAGGCGTCATGTGGATGAACTCGCCTTGCCAGTGGATGAATCTGGGCGATTGGTGTCCGGCTTTCGAATTTCCGCCGACGGAGATGGTGCACACGTTCTATCTGTGGCGATGCGCCGATCTGACGGCCCGTGCGGCCGAGGCGCTGGGCCGTAGGGAGGACGTCGTGCGGTACGACGAATTGGCCGCGCGAACGGCCGAAGCCTTTCACGACCGGTTCTACGATGAACGGAAAGGCTCCTACGGGGCCTACGGGGGCAATGTTTTCGCGCTCCGGATCGGCGTTCCGGCCGATCGGCGCGACCGGGTGATCGCTTCGCTCCGGCAGGACATCCTGTCGAACGGGGGGCATCTCGACACGGGCATATTCGGCACGCAGTTCTTTTTCGAGACGCTCTGCGACAACGGCCTGAACGAGTTGGCCTACGAGGCGATGAACAAGCGCGACTACCCGAGCTTCGGCTGGTGGATCGAGCAGGGCGCCACGACGACCTGGGAGCAGTGGAACGGCGAGAATTCCCGCAATCATCCGATGTTCGGCGGCTCGCTCGTGTGGTTCTACCGGCGGGTGGCGGGTATGAACGCCGATCCCTCTCGTCCCGGTTACCGGCATATCGTGTTCCGTCCGGTGCCGCCGGATAGTCTGACTTTCGCCCGTTACGACAAGGAGACTCCCTACGGCGAGGCTTCGATCGAATGGCGCAGGACGGACGGCCGTTTCGAAATGACGGTGCAGGTTCCGGTCGGCTGCACGGCGACCGTTTGGGTGCCCGGAGCCCGGTCTTCCGATTCGGTATCGACCGATGTCGGTCGGGCAGGCAGAGACAAGAATCTTTCGTTCGAGGGCATCCGTGACGGGTATGCGGTGTACGAGGTCCGTTCGGGCCGCTACGGCTTTCGGGTCGAATAGGCCGGTTGCGGTCTTTGAGCGCGGTCCGGCCGGTTCAGGGAGCGTATTTGTCGGATAGGCCGAGAGTCCGTTTGTGCGACGAATGCGGTCAGAACAACGAGTGCTTTCCGTTTCGGAGACTGTGCGCCGGCCGATCCCTGATTACGGAGTCCTCGCACGGCTCTCCGATCATCGTGGGCGAGTCCGGATTGTGCCGCAGGAAATTGTTCGCGACCGCGTTCTCCTTGCTTCTGGTAGCGTAACAGTACGTGCATCCGTTCGGGCAACTGTCGTACATGCCGATGTCGATACTTTCGATACAGCGGCAGGTTTTTCGCTGGTTCCGGTCTTTGATGGCGGTGATGCGGTAGCCGGCGATCCGCTCGATCAGGTCTTTGTCGATACACGGGCCGCCGGGAATGCCCGCATGGCTCAGATCGATCTTGACTGTGCATGTTTCCAACCGGATCGGGCTGTCCGCGACCGCGCATCGGAACGAGGCGGCCATCGATTCGATCTCGCCGCGTTCCGGCGGACGGATGTCCTGCCGGTCCAGGGCCGGACGGATATGGCGATAGCGGTCGATGAAGCCGAGCATGCAGCGTTCGGTGTGGTTGCTCAGCTTACGGGCGAGGCGGGCGAAAGCTTCGCGGTGGAAGCGTGTGTCGTAGGTTTCGTTGATCAGAATCGGGTCGTAACGCCAGACTACTCTTTCTTTTCCGATCATTTCGGAAAGTTTTCGGAATGTCTCGATCCGCTCTTCGATCGAGGGAAGGTTGCGCTCGATGTCTTTCCCGTACGGGTTCAGCGTGAATTGGAAATAATACTTGAAGCCGTTCAGCTCGCCGAGCCTCGGCAGCATCGGAGCGGGGTTCTTCGTCCAAAAGACGATGCAATCCACTGCGTCCGGACGGAGGCTCACGCGGCTGACCGACCGCGGATTGAACGGATTGGGAACGAGTACGTGTCCTTCCCCGAGGCGGTTAAGGAACCACGGGGCGTAGAAGGCGGGAATGTCCGTCCGACGGCTGGCGCTGATGATCATACGATATGAACGGTGCGGAGGCCTTTCGTATTGCGCGTTTCCTGTTTGCGGATTCGGGAAAGCGGCCGCCGGCGTCGCACGGACAGGAGGTTTCGGAACCGCCCGTTTCCCGCCGAGAAACGTTCCCGCATGCAAGCCCCGCAGTCGCGCGGTTTCATGAAAGTCGATTTTTTGTTAAATTTGAAGGCTTTTAACCCAAATAATCTCGTTATGAAAAAACTATGGTTGCTTCCCTTGCTGACGGCTGCGCTGATCGGATGCCGGCCCTCGCAAGAAAAACAGTTGGTGTCATGCTGGCCGAAATTACCCTCTGCGGGCGAAATGACGGTTCTGGCATGGTACGGCATTCCGTCCGATTGTACGTCGGTCGAACGTTTCGAAGAGCTCAAGAATGCCGGATTCACGCATCAGTTTACCGAGTATCCCGATGCCGAGGCTATGGCCCGCGCGCTGGATACGGCCGAGCGGGTCGGCATTCGGCTGATCGTTTCGTGCCCCGAGCTGAAAGCCGAGCCCGAGGCGACCGTTCGCCGTTTCATGAATCATCCGGCGACGGCGGGCTATTTCCTGCGCGACGAGCCGTCGGCCGACGACTTCGCGGAACTGGGCGCATGGGCCGCGCGGATCCGTGCGACCGATGACGCGCACTATTGCTATCTGAATCTGTTCCCGAACTATGCGCCTTGCGAGACACTGAAGACGGACAGTTACCGGGAATACGTCAATCGTTTCGACCGGGAGGTGCCCCTGCAACTGCTCTCGTTCGATCATTATCCGGTCGTAGGCGACACATGCCGCCCCGAGTGGTACGAGAATCTGGAGATATTCTCCGACGAGGCGCGCAAGGCGGGCAAGCCGTTCTGGGCCTTTGCGCTCGCTACGGCTCACGAGCCCTACCCGATTCCCGATCTGGCGCAACTGAGACTTCAGGTCTACAGCGACCTGGCCTATGGCGCTCAGGGAATTCAATACTTCACTTACTGGACTCCGGAGAAGAATCCGACATGGGATTTCCATCATGCACCCGTCGAGCGGAGCAGCGGCCGTCGGACCGACGTGTATGACAAGATCAAGCAGATGAATGCCGAGATTCGGGCTTTGAGCGGCGTGTTCCTCGGCTGCGAGGTGGTTTCGGTCCGTCATACGGGCGAGTCGATTCCTCGGGGAACCGTTCGGCTGACCGAGCTCCCTGACGGAGTAAAGAAGCTCGAGACGACAGGTGCGGGAGCTGTCGTATCCGAGTTGCGCAACGGGAATAACCGTTTCATTGTGATCGTGAACCGCGATTTCAAGAATCCGATGACGCTGCAAATCGAGTTGGACGAGACGGCGAGTCGGATTCTCAAGGACGGATCGGTCGTTCCGGCATCGCTTTACCACGAAACTATGGTCGTGGAGCCGGGCGACGCGATGATTTATATGCTTGAATAATCTATGTAGCTGATTGGATATGAGTGTGAAAAGAAAAGTGTGGATTGGTTGCATGGCCTGCATGATAGGCTGTTTCTCGGCATCGGCTCAGCCACGGATCGAGCCGGCCGATTTGCCGATTCTGGCTTGGTACGGTATCCCCGCGCACGAGGCGACCGTGGAGCGTTTCGAAGAGTTGCGGGATGCGGGCTTTACGCTGAACTTCCGTTCCTTCCCGAGCGCCGATGCGGTAGCCAAAGGGCTCGATGCGGCGGAAAAGGCAGGTATCAAACTGATTATCGGTTGCCCTGAATTGGAAAAAGAACCCGAGAAGACCGTGCGCCGCTTTATGAATCATTCCGCTTTGGCCGGCTATTTCCTTCGGGACGAGCCCCGGAGCAACGAGTTCGCCGAGCTGGGAGAGTGGGCGCGGCGGATTCAGGCGGTGGATAACGAGCATTTCTGCTATCTGAACCTGTTCCCGACCGGCCCCAAGGAGCATCTCGACCAGTTGGGCGTGAAATCCTATCGCGAGTATGTCTCCCGTTTCGACGAGCAGGTGCCGCTGCCCTTTCTGACTTTCGACCACTACCCGATCACGCGGGACGGGCTGAAGGCGGAGTGGTACGAGAATCTGGAAGAGTTCTCCGACGAAGCGCGCAAGGCGGGCAAGCCGTTCTGGGCTTTCGCGCTGGCGACTTCGCACGGTCCTTATCCGGTCCCGACTCCGGCCATGTTGCGGCTTCAGGTTTACAGCGATTTGGCTTACGGAGCGCAGGGGATACAGTATTTTACCTATTGGACTCCGCAGGGCGACTCTTTCTGGGACTACCGGTTCGGACCGATCGGCCTGGACGGCAAGCGCACCGTAGCCTACGACCGTGTCCGCGCGATGAATCAGGAGCTGAAGGCCCTGTCGGGCATATTCGTAGGGGCTAAGGTGATTTCTGTCCGTCATACGGGCGACCGGATTCCGCGCGGTACCAAGCGACTGACCGCCTTGCCCGAGCCGGTCAAGGTGCTTGAAACCGAGGGGACCGGAGCCGTCGTTTCGCTGCTCGAGAATAAGGGCAGACTGTATTTGTTGATCGTCAACCGCGATTACGAGTGTCCGATGAGGCTGACGTTCTATGCCGACGAGTCGGTCGGCCGCGTGCTCAAGGACGGTTCCATTGTGCCGGCACAAGCCTATACGGGCGTTCTGGAGGTCGATCCGGGCGATGCCATGATCTATACGTGGACGAAGAAACGGAAATGAGATTCTCCTTTCGATAGGAAGTCCGCCCCGATCGGGGCGGACTTCTGCGTTTTTATTGCGGTTCGTGTTCTCGAAGGTCCGTTTGCGAACATAGCTTTGATTCGATATGGGCTTTCGATTTTTTACCGTACGGCGTGCAGGATTTTATCGGGCGAGTCGATTCGTTTATCTTTCGATTCGCTATTTTTGCGGGCGATTGACAGCAAGAAACATGAAATATCGCAAAAACTTTTGTCGAAGCGTTTCGTCCCTGCTTTGGATCGTGTGGACGGTTTCGCTTCTTGCGGGCTGGGCCCCGGTTCGCGCTCAACGGGTAGACACCGTCAGCGTGTATAGCCCTTCGATGGACAAGCAAGTCAAGAATCTGGTGATTCTTCCCGAAGGATACGAGGCCGATCCGGCCCGCCGCTATCCGGTCGTTTACCTGTTGCACGGCTACAATAACCGTTACGACAGCTGGCTGCGTAAAACCAAGCCCGAGCTTCCCCGCACGGCTACGGCGTACGGGACGATCATCGTTTGTCCGGACGGCGCTTCGAGCTGGTACTGGGACAGTCCGGTCGATCCGAGAAGCCGGTATGAAACTTATGTGAGCGCGGAGCTGGTGAGCTGTGTGGACTCCCTTTACAGAACGGTACGCTCGCGGTGTGGACGGGCGATCACGGGATACAGCATGGGCGGTCATGGCGCGCTGTGGCTCGCGTTCCGGCATCCCGACGTTTTCGGAGCATGCGGATCGATGAGCGGCGGCGTCGACATTCGGCCTTTCCCGAACAATTGGAAGATCAGCGAGCAGCTCGGACCCTATTCCGAAAATCCGCACTTGTGGGACGAGCATACGGTGATCGAGCAGTTGTATCGCGTCGTGCCGTTCACGGACCGTAACCGGGAAGTCGCTTCCAAGGAGGCCCGGCCTGTCGATTACAGCCTGCAGCCCGGACAACTGGCCATCGTGATCGACTGCGGAACGGAGGATTACTTTTTCGAAGTCAATCGGCAGCTGCACGAGCGGATGCTGTACAGACACATATCGCACGAGTATATCGTCCGGCCCGGCGGACATACGCACGACTATTGGCGCGAGGCCGTCGAGTATCACATGCTCTTTTTCCGCCGGTTCTTCGACTCGCAGGAGCGCGAAGACGTTTTAGCCGGGGCCGGGCGACCGTAATCCGGGGACTCCGGCTATCGCGCCGGATCATCGTACTCGGGGTGGCGGCGGATGTAGGCTCTGGCATAGGAACAGGTCGGCCGGACCCGCAGGTTTTCGGCGCGCGCGTATTCGAGGGCGGCCCGGGTAAGAGAGGCTGCGATCCCCTGCCCTTCTAGTGGTGGCGGGACGAAGGTGTGCGTCAGTTCGATCTCATTTTCGCTTTGACGGTATTCGACGACGGCTGTCAGTCCGTTTTCGGTTCGTTCGAACCGTTGTTTTTCCGTATTGTGCGTTATCATGTCTCGCCTGTTTTTATGGTTTCAAGTTAGCGATTTTTCCGTTTGTCCGTGCCGTGCCGGGAAAAATGATTTGCCGGAAACGAAAGCGTCCGGCTCTCCCGAAAAGAGCCGGACGCCGTGCAAAACGTGCAAAAGAAGAAAGGGTCAGAATCGCCAGCCCGCCGTGACAGCAAATACGCTGTTGCGTGTGTAACCTGCGTTCTTGGCCAGATTCGTTACGCCGATGTTGTAGCGGGCGTCGAGGATCAGACCGAACTTGAAATCGTAGGACAGACCTACCGGAATCGACAAGTCGAACGTTTTATATATGTTCTTGGCATCGACTTTGACGTCGCCTTCTTTCGCTTTGGCCGCCAGCAGGAAGCCGGGCTGAACGCCGGTTTTCAGCGCCATGCCGCGCGTCAGATAGAAATTGGCGAGAACGGGAATGTTCAGGTAATCCGTGCGCAGTTTGATGTCGGAGTTCTCGATCTTGCTGCCCTGACGCGAGTAGAGTACGTCGACCGATACGGCGAACCAGTTGCAAGTGCGGTAGTCGGCGAATATGCCGCCGGTGAAGCCGGCTTTGTACTTGGCTGCGTCGTCCAGCGTCTGATTCGAGATATTCACGCCGGCTTTCACACCGAATCCGAAACCGGTTTCCTGTGCCGAGGCGAAAGAAAATACAGCACATGCGGCCATGAGGGTCAAGAGAATCTTTTTCATTGCAGTTTCTTTTTAAGTTAGACACATGAACGATCGATCGGTCTTCTGACATTATAACGCAGCGGGACCCGTTAGGTTACAACCGGTACGGGATTCTCAGGGAACGGCAATTTTGAGAAATAGCCGTATGGCTCTCTTTATCAGTATGTTTTTTTTGTGTGGAATCCGGATATTTTTCCGGAATTCGTTTTCGTATCGCGAACAGGACGACCGGAATCTGACGTGCATCCGGCGGTTTTGCATTCTTTTTGACATACCTTTGCCGGATCGGAAACGGTCGTCCGCAATCATTGGAAATAATGAAATTTTTCAGAGTGAACAGCCGGGTACTTTTGCTTTTTGCCGGGCTCGTTTGGATCACGGCGGGAGCCAATGTCCTGCGGGTCGGTATCGAGGCATGGAGAAGTGGCGGGTCGTCGTGGCCTTTCGGTGCGGCTGCTGCGGCTGCCGTCTTTCTGCTATTCTACCTGTTTGTTTTTAAAAGGCTTTATTTCAGACACGCGAACCGGATCGAGAGCAAGGAAGGACGGAGTTGTCCGTTCTCCTTTTTCGATATCAAAGGATGGATCGTGATGGGAGCGATGATTGCGTTCGGAGCGGCAGCCCGCTCCTTCGGACTGTTTTCCGATTCGTTCGTTTCGGTTTTCTATATCGGCTTGTCTTCCGCCCTGATCGTGACCGGAATCCGATTCTTGTATCGCTGGAAAAGATTTCGCCACCCCTGACGAGATCGATGCGTAAAATCTCTCGAGGACTCGTCCTCGACCGGTATCTTTTTTGCATGGTCCGAACATACGCCGGATGAGGTTTTCTTTGTGTATAATTATATTTTATTGTAATATAAAAATTATCGATTTGATTTATGTTTATGCTTGTCGTATCTTTGTCTCAACGAAAGAAAAGAATCATTAACAACTAAAAATAACCATTATGAAAACGTTGGATTATCTTCATCTCGATGAGAGCGCAGCCGGTAAGCTGGTTCAGTCGTTACAGCAGTTGCTCGCCGATTTTCAGGTTCATTACATGAATCTCCGCGGCTTTCACTGGAACATTCAGGGACACGGATTTTTCGTGTTGCACAGCAAGTTCGAGGAGATGTACGACGACACGGCCGAAAAGGTCGATCAGATCGCGGAGCGTATTCTGATGCTCGGCGGTGTTCCCTCGAACAAGTTCAGCGAGTACCTGAAGATCGCCAAAGTCCGCGAGATCGACGGCGTATCGTGCGGAGGCGAGGCTCTCGGCCATGTGCTCGATACCTACAAGTATCTGATCGGTCGCGAGCGCGAGTTGCTCGCCCAAGCCTCGGAAGCGGGAGACGAAGTGACCGTCTCGATGATGACCGACTATCTGCAGGAGCAGGAAAAGACGGTATGGATGCTGTGCGCCTTCTCGGCTCACAAGCATGGCGATTCTTGCGCCCGATAGTGTCGGGGCTTGACCATTGCGGAGGAGCGGCGGAAAGAACATTTCCGCCGCTTTTTTTCGGGCCTTAGCCGAGGATTTTTTGGTATGCACGACGGGGAGATTTTCGGTACCGTATCTCTCCGCAGAAAACATAGCCCGAGCGCTCCAGCAGGCTGCGCATAGGTCCGTTGGCGGAATGGGTATCCGCCCGTATGTCGAATAAGTGTCTGTCGAGACACAGCCGCTCGGCCTGCTGCAAGAACAGTCCGGCCAGTCCCTTTCGCTCGAACGCTTCGTGTACGGCGAGCCGGTGTACGACCGCATAAGGCCGGTCGTTGAGCCACCGGCCCTCGATCGGCCCGTATGCGGGTTCTTCGTCGAAAAGGATTGCGCCGTAAACGACCGGACGGTTATGCAGGCACAGTACGTAGCCGTTGCCCGCTTCGATGTCGTGCCTGACGTCTTCGTCCGCCGGGTATCCGTCTTGCCATTGCGGGTTGCCTTGCCGCCCCATTCGCTCTCGGGCCAGGCGAATGATCTCCTGCGCTTGGGCGCAGTCGCCGGGTCCGGCTTTTCTGAACAGCATGTCTGCCGAAGTTCCGGTGACCGGGGAGACCGGGAGAGCGGCAGCTCCTGATTTTTCGTTTCGAGTCATAGTGGAATCGGAAAATTTCCTGCCGCTTTTGAACAGCGGAAAAATGTTTATAAATTTACGATAATTGTTTCCAAATCGGTCTCCTTGAGTTTCAATATAATGTTTTTACCGTCGTTTACAGCGTTTGATTCTTCTTCCGTTTTTCGCTTTACCATAATATGCTGGAAGCAAAAGGAAATTCTGTCTGACTTCGGGAGATCGATCTGTTTATAAATTATGCCGTTCGACAAAGTGAATTGCGATGCTTAATGACAGATTCATAATTTGTGATGTGACGATTCGATAACATAAAATTGAGATTGTATGAAAAAGTCTTTCCCGATAATTTCCTTTGTGGCCATGTCTTTTGTTGCGGCGTCGGCTCCGGATATCCTAAAATGTATACGCAAGAAGAGAAAATATACGCATTAGGGGTTTGCTGGTCGGAATTGAAGTTTAATTTTGTTGGAATAGAAGATATCACGTTCGATCTGGATAGCCTTTATCGAGCGACGCTCGATCGTGTCATTAAAACAAAAAACGATGTGGAATTCTATCGAGAGCTAGATCGCTTTTTCGGCGTTTTCCATGATGGTCATACGGATATTGCGCTTAAACATTATGATGAATCGCTATACTATGATGATATTCCCGCGTCTATAATGGCA
>ENA-UESC01000935-UESC01000935.1-human-gut-metagenome-genome-assembly--contig:-NODE-935-length-25171-cov-10.528612_pt1 | contig 25171 bp, 17 predicted proteins | sample MGYA00242998_ERZ507999 | MGnify/ENA primary metagenome ERZ507999 (study PRJEB26167, sample SAMN06115465) | human gut metagenome | host: Homo sapiens | place: China:Hubei | collected 2016-04-27... | reverse complement strand
ATGCTGCTCCCCTCTGCGCCCCCTCCCGTGAAAAAGCAAATCCGGCGGGGCCGCAGCCCTGCCGGATTTGCAAAATCTAAAATAATTTTTCTGCTATTTATGCCCAGAGCAAAGCGGAGGGCATTCTAAATCGTTTGCCTTCCAGAGAACAGGCCACTTTCCTTAACGCCCATCCGTGAAAAAGCAAGCCCGGAAAATCCGCAGATTTTCCGGGCTTGCATATCTTTAAAAATAATTTTCCGCTGATATTGCCAGAGCAAAGCGGAGGCAATTCCAAATCGTCCTGCTTACTCCGTGATCCGCCCTGCCGCGCTGGTCTCCAAGACCGGGTAGGCGGTGCGGGTGCAGCGCACGGCGCAGCGGGCGCGGCCGCCGGTGGTGCAGGTGAACAGGGTCAGGTCCCAGGCGTCCTCGTCGCTGGCCGTGATCATCTTGTCGATATCCGTGGGCTGGATGGTCTCCACGTTGGACACCTCATAGCTCCAGCGCTGGCCGTCCATGTCGGTAAAATACACCTCGCTGCCCAGGGCCAGCCACTTGATGGGGCTGAAGTGCTTGGCGTAGTTGTGGGCGCAGACCACCATGTTGTCAGCGTAGGTGGAGCCGCTGTAACGGCCCGGGGCCACCTTGAGGCCGGCGTAGCTCCACTCGCTCATCACGGGCAGTTCCAGCCCGATGGACGGGACGGACAGATAGCCGATGTAGCCCCAGCCGTCGATGTCGGTGACGGTCATCTCCTGCTCCGGGTCCAGCTCCGGCTGGACCACCGGCTCTTCGTCCTTCGTCTTGTCCTCCATGGTCTCGGTCAGGGTCTCTTCCAGCTTGCCCAGGGCGTCCTGCGAAGCCTTGTCGGCGCGGTTGGCGTCCCACTGGTTATAGCCCAGCAGGACCAGCGCGCCCAGAATGAGCAGGATGCCCACGATCATGCAGGCGCGGCCGATCTTCTGCTTTGTGTTCATGCCAGCGTCTCCTTCCGGTCCAGCACCCAGCCGACGGCAAACAGCAGCACGCCGCTGCAGGCCATGAACGGGATGGGCCAGTTCAGCTGGCCGCTCTGGGGCAGTGCATTGCCGTCCGGGCGGCCCGGCGCCACCGGGTTATCCGGGTTGCCGGGGGCCACGGGGTTGTCCGGGTTGCCAGGGTTCACCGGGTTATCCGGCGTACCGGGCGACACCGGGCGGTTGGGGTCGTTGGGATTGACCGGCATGTCCGGGTTGTCGGGCTGGGTGGGCTTGTCCGGCTCCGAGGGCTTCTCCGGCTCGGACGGTTTGTCCGGTTTCGAAGGCGTGCTGGGAGTTTCCGGTTCGGGCGGGGTCACCTCCTGCGTGGGCGCGCCCACCTTGGGGGTGGCGTCCACGGTGTAGAGCCAGCCGCTTTCGTCCGCCATGGGCAGCGACACCAGGAAGGAATTGATGGCCTCGTAGCCCTTGGAGTTCTCGGTCTGCACCACGAGGTACAGGCCCAGCGGCAGCGCGTCAAAGGAGACGATGCCCTGCTCGCTGATCTTATGGGTGGTGCCGGCGGCGCGGGCGGGCAGCTTGGCTTCCAGCCTGGAAGCCAGCGTGCTGTCCGTCAGGTCGCCCAGCGCGATGCCGCAGCCCGTAAAGTCGGCGGTGTACACAAAGTGCAGGTCGCCATTGGTGCGGGCCACGTCCGCCACCTTGTACACGGTGAGTGCGCCGCCCCGCAGGGGGACGTCGTTCTGGTGGTCGTACAGGGTCACGTCCATGCTGCCGGTGCGGCTCAGGTCGATGTTGGCGCTGGCCGCGGGGGCTGCCAGCGCGGGCAGTGCACAGCACACGGCCATGCACAGCGCCAGCAGAAGAGCGGCAAACCGGTTGTTTTTGTTTTGTTTCATGGCTGCTCACTCCTCCTCGTTCTGTTTCCGTTTGCGGACCAGCAGCAGGGCTGCTGCAGCGGCCAGTGCGCCGCCCAGCACCCCGAAGGGTGCCGTGCCCATGCCGCCGGTGGACGGCAGCTCGTAGCCGGTGTAAACGTAGTTCTGCACCGTGATATTGCCGGTCTGCACGCCGTTGTTGGAGATGTACACGTTCCAGTTGCCGGTGGTCGTTTCCTCCACCAGGTAGTGGTACGCATTGCCGTTCTTGTCCGTCAGGGGCAGCTTGTCCCCCGACTCGGACCAGGTCCAGTTGTTACCTGCGGTCAGGTCGGCTTCGGCAAACAACGTTCTGTCCTTGTCATTGTCGGTGTACTGCCAGACCTTGATGTGGATGCTGTCCACCGCCGGTTCCACCGGCTGGCGGGTATCGGCATCCAGCCAGAGCTTGCTGACGGTCAGGTTGCTGTAGCGGTTGGTATACTGGGCCGTGGTGGTCTGGGCGGCACTGCCCACCTGGACATCTTCAAACTGGATGATTTTTTCTCCATCCATCGCCGTCCCCTTGCCCGTAGCGGTATCAAAAGCCGTCTGGGGGGTCTCGTTGCTCTTGTGGAACAGCACATAGTGGGGGGTATCGTCCTTCTGGTAGTTCTGGGGTGCTTTGGTCTCCACGATCTTATACAGCAGGTCCGGCTTCAGGGTCTGTTCGCTGCCGTTTTCCAGCACCGTCAGGCTCACCTGGCCCTTTTCGTTGGTGGTGACGGTGCCGTTTACGCCGCCGCTCCAGCGCTGCCATGCCTGGGTTTTCGGATCATACTGCCAGATGGTAAACTCTGCTCCCTGCAATGCCACGCCGGAGTAATCGTCCACCTTGTGGAGCAGGAACTGTCCGGTGGAGGCTGTGGCGGCAGATGCATAGGTAAACTTGATGGAGTCCGAATTGGTGGAGGCCCCATTGCCCAGCTTGACGGTATTGTCCACGTTGTAATCCTCAGCAGCACTGCCCTGCTTTACATCACATTGGTACACCAGGATCATGGCGGTCTGGTTGGGGATCACCATGTGGAGCCAACCCTCGTCATCTGCCGGCAGCACCTGGTACAGGCTGCGAGGCACTTCTTTCCCTCGGGTCACGGTGTTGGTGGCTTCGTCATACTGGAAGTAATACAGCTTTACAGACTCCGGGTCTCCCCGGACAATGGCACCGTTCTGGGCCTTTACGTCGTCCCACAGCTCAATGGTCGGGGCCTTGTTGGCTTCCACCGACAGGTCCTTCCGGGCCGGGTTCACCACCACCTGGTACTCGATGCGGTCGGTTTTGCCCTCCACCAGCTGTCCGGTCTTTTTCAGGGGGTCCACAGTCTTTTCCACCGTGGTGTGGAGGGTCTCAGTCAGCTCGCCCCACTGGGCCGTGTTGGTGTAGATCACCTGGCCCACCGAGGGGTTCTTCCAGGCAGGGTCGTTGCTGACCCCCACCTTGTACAGAATGCGGAACTTGTGTTGTTTGTTCTTGCTCAGGTTGTAGCCGCGGATGGTAATGGTCAGCTGCCGGGTGGTTTTATCGTAGGCTACCGTGGCAGTGGCCCCTTTCAGCGCATTGACCTTATCCGGGGCCCCTTCGTCCATGCCGATCGTTACCCAGTCGGTCTTGAACTCGGTGTTTTCCGGCAGGGTATCGGTGATGACGATGTCGGCATCATCCTCGGCAGCGGTCTGCACCACCAGCTGATAGTGGAGGTTTTTGCCGTCGAGTTTACTGTACTGGTAGGTCTGGTCTCCGCTTTGGTAACCAGATTCGTCCTGATCGCTGTTCGCCGACACCCGTTTTTCAAAGCTCTTGTAACTGTGGTAGGTGTCCTCTGCCGTGTCACTCTGAGAGCTGCCTTGGATGCTGACGCTGTTTTTGTAAGTCCATTTCTCTCCGGTGGGCACATTGCGCTGATCCTCGTGGGTAGGGAGGTCCTTTACCTCCACACGCCGCACCGGGTTGCCATCTGCCTTGTTTATCTGGATGGTAAAGCTCCGCACCCAGGTGGAGGGGTCGTTGGCAGTCACCGTGCCGCCGGTGCCGTCGGCACCGCTGTAGTAGGTGACGGCAATGACCCCGGCGGCCTTAGCCTGGGCATAGGTCATGGTGCCGCCGTCGTGGAGGGTCAGGGTCAGGCCGTTTTCCAAAGCCTTCTCCAGCTCTGCGGCGTAGGCGTAGTGGGTGTCACTCTGGGTCTGGCCGCTTTCGTTCACAGCGTCCTTGAGGGTCTCCACCAGGGTAAAGCTGCTTTCGCCAGCTGCATTGGCGGCAGAGATATCCCATTTTGCCAGGCCCTTGCTGCTGCTGGACAGCTCCTTGCTCAGGGTCCAAGCCCCCTGCCCGATGTTCACGGTAGCCGAGGCCTCAAAGGTGTGTTTGCTCTTGGTCTCGATCTGTGCTGTGTTGGTCACCGAGCCGCCACCCAGGGGGGTGGTGGTCTCAAAGGTGATCTTCAGCTCTGTTCCACTATAGTTCTTCGGGATGGTATAGCCCTTTTGCAGAAATTCCTCTGCCGATATCGTATCGTCGCCTACCTTTACATCCCCTACAATTTTCACACTGTCTGGCAAGGCATCTGTGATCCTGCAGCCCTGCAGCATATAGGACCCCAGCTTGGTCCCCAGAAAAGAATGCGGTATCTTTACAGTGATCGTCCACTGGATGCGGCCTGTTTTGGGGTCGTACTCGCCTTTCTTCTCAATGCGAGGGGTTTTACATGTGTAGTATGCTTCAGCCTTCTTTTCCTCCTGGGAGCCTGCCTGCGCTGTTGCCGTATTGAAGATCATACCGACACCGTCGGGCATTTCGTCAAAGTCCGCATAGTTCCGCTGAACGTCATAGTACCAGATGTACTTTTCTTCGATCTCCAACGCCGGCAGCGGATCAAGGACCACCTGGGGGTTGCCGTTGCTGTCGGTTCCCAGTTTATACTCAGGGAAGGGGATCTCCGTTTCTTTGCCCGAGGCATCCACTTTGCAGAGTTTAAAGGTGTTTACCAGGTATTGGCCGCCCTTCAGGTAATCACCAGCACTGATTCCGCTCTGATTCGTGTTCAGGGTATCCGTAAGGGTCACCGGGTCTTTGGTACCGTTGGTGGTCTCCACCGTCACCATATAATGGTTTATGAAGGTGCCACTTTCCGGATGATTCTCAAAGGCACTCCAATAGGAAGTGTACCCTTTACTGATCTTTATATCCGCTGTTTTCCGCTTGATGGTCAGAGTAAAGCCATCTTTAAAGGTAATGTTTTTGTCATTTGCAAAATCATCTGCCCATACTTTCCGGGAGAACTGGAAGGTTCCGGTAAACTCCCGGTTGCCGTTGGCATCCAAACCGGTGAACTTCTCACTTTTGTCAAAGGTCAGCTTTGCCAGGCCGTCGGTGTCGATGGTATAGGTACCAATGACCTTGTTGTTGTCGGTCTCGTCCTTGATCTTGCCGGAGGTGGGCTGCTTGGGCTTCATGGCATCCGGCAGCTGGTAGCACAGGGTCGGCCGGTCCGGCGTCAGGGTGCCTGGAAGCAGCTTGTAGGTCACGGTGACCTGCACGTTGGTACCGCTTTCCACTTCATTCCCCACCAAAGGCTCCCAGGAGCCATTGACCTTCTGCTCGAACGCTATCTTAGTGATCCAGGTGGGGTCCAGCATCACCTCCGTATCGGCAGTTTCTGCCAGCAGGGCCGGGGCATCGGGGTCCTGCTGCCGGGCCTCGCCGACCCATTCCACCGTAGCCCCAAAGCCATCCTCATCTTCCAGCAGCGCATAGCTGCCGTCCAGCTCCTCCTGGGAGCCTGCCGGGTCCTCCGGGGCCACAGCGGTGGTCTCGGCGGCATAGGCGCCGGTCACCGAGATGACACTGGTCACGTCGGACATGGCAGCGGACACCTCGGCCACCTTGCCGTCCACGTTGCCGGAGATCACGGTCAGGGTCCCGGCGTCGGGGTCCACGGCGGACACGACGCCCACCGTCTCGGTGGTCACGGTGCGGGTGTCCACCTGCGGCTCGGAAGCCGTGAGCTGGGCGGCGGTGTCGGGGTCCTCGTCCAGGTCCAGCAGGGCGATGCCATAGGAGCTCTCGTCCACGGCCACCTGCTCGGTGGTGAGGGTGTTGTAGATGACGATATCGCCGGGCCTTGCGGTGGAGCCGTCGGCGTCGGTGAGCCACTGAGAGCCGCGCAGGTCACTGTGCAGGGCCATCACGCCCGCACGCTGGGGCACCACCGTCTGGGGCACACCCGCAAAGTGCAGGCAGTAGGACAGGAACATCACGTCCCAGGCGCCGTAGGGGTTGCCGTACCAGGCACCATAGCGGGAGTAGCCGCGCAGCACCTGCTGGTCCTCCACATCCAGCTTGAAGTTCTTGTCGCTCTGCTGGTAGTCCAGCTGGGACTTTGCCACGGTGAGCAGGTCCTCGGCCCAGTTGCCGTTCAGGGCCACGTTGGCCGCGGCCTGCCATTCCTCGGCAGTCTCCACGTCGGCCTGGGTATCGGCCAGGCACTCCACGGTGTGGTGGTGCTCCGGGATGGTGCACACCAGCTCCTCGGTGTAGCAGGCGTCGGTGTGGTGATGCAGCACCGGCTCGTCCGGGGTGGTCTCGGCCGGCTCAGGGGGCAAGTCCACCACAGGGCGGCTGGCAGGCATTTCCTGATAGGCGGGGTTGGGTTCCTCCACCAGTTCGCCTTCGTCCAGGCCGCACACCAGCTCATACTCGGTGGTGTAGCAGCTGTCGTCGTGGATATGCTCGAACTCGCCGCAGATGAGCGCACCGTACTCGTCAAAGCAGTCGTCGGTGTGCTCGTGCTCTTCCTGATAGCAGGTCAGCACCCGGTGCTCCTCGTAGCAGGCATCGGTGTGCTCATGGGGCACCCAGATGGTCTCCGGCTCGGTCTGCACCGGCTCTTCCGGCTCTTCCGGCTCTTCCGCGCTGTAGGCGGACACCAGATCGGCGCTGCTGTCCGAAGAGGTGACGGGCGTTTCCGGCTCGCCCTCCTCGTAACCGCAGGTGAGCACTTTTTCGTAGCAGGCCGCCGTGTGCTGGTGCTCCTCGTAGCCGCAGTGGTAGTCGGCAGTCATGGTGATGCCCACCCCATGGAGCTGCCAGTTGACGAACAGGGTGGTGAGCAGGGCCAGCACCAGCATCATGGCCACATAGCGCCGGGCCTGTACATGCTGCCTGCGGAACCGCTCGATCAACCCGTCGATGATATCCTTCATAGTAAACACGTCCTCTTGGTTCGCTCTGTGCCCTGGCAGCCGCACACCGCTGCAGGCCCACAGAAGGGTCCGTTCATCATTTGTGCAACAAAAGCGTCACAAAATTTTCGATACACTGTCATTATACCATTTTAGGGCGTTCGTTTCAACTCAGGGGCGTTCTTTTCCGGCAATAGAATGCACACGATGCGCACCATGCAAGGGGTCAGGGGCAGCCACAGCACCGTGCAGCCCAGATTGAACAGGGTGTGGGCGTTGGCGATCTGCCGGGCCAGCACGGCGCTCTCCGGCCCGTGGGGCGAGACCAGCCGCACCAGCGCGGTGAACTGGGGCAGCAGCAGCCAGCACACCGCCGCCCCGGACAGGTTGAACAGGGCGTGGGCCGCCGCCAGACGTTTGGCGTCCCGGCTCTGCCCCACCGATGCCAGCACCGCCGTGACGGTGGTGCCGATGTTGTCCCCCAACAGCACCGGGATGGCTCCCGCAAGGCCCAGCAGGCACCCGCCGTCCGGCCCGGGGCGGGCGGCCGCCTGCTGCAGCACCGCAATGGTGGCGGAGCTGCTCTGCACCACAAGGGTCATGCCCAGCCCGGCCAGCAGGCCCAGGCCGGGGCGATGCCGCACCTGGGCCATCCACTGCCGGAACACCGGCCCCGCTGCCAACGGCTCCATGGCCTCGGCCATGACCGCGATGCCCTCAAACAGCAGGCCGAACGCAAACAGCGCCTGCCCGGCTGCGTGCAGACGCCCGCGCCCCGCGAACCAGAGCAGCAGCCCCGCCACCAGCAGCAGATACCGGGCATCCTCCAGCCGGAAGGCCAGCAATTGCGCGGTGACCGTGGTGCCGATGTTGGCTCCGAACACCACCGGCACGGCCCGCTGCAGGGTCAGCAGCCCGGCCCCCACAAGGCCCAGCACCAGCACCGTGACCGCCGAGCTGCTCTGCACCACCGCCGTGACCGCCGCCCCCGTGAGCACCCCGGCCAGCGGGTGGGCCGTGAGCCGGGCAAGGGCCTGCCGCAGGGTGTCCCCCGCCGCCTGCTGCAAAGCGTCCGTGAGGGTGTCCATACTGTATAAGAAAAGTGCCGCCCCGCCGAACAATTGCAGGATCATCCACAAACGCTGTTCCATGCCCGATGCCCCCTTTGCTTTATGTGTATGCGGGACACAAACGTTTGTGAACTTTTGTGAAACAATCCCTGCAGGGGGTTGCAATCCGGCCTGCAAAAGCCTATTATTATCAAGCGTTAACAGTTAACAGTTGTTAAGCAATTTTCGAGAGGAGGGATCGCGTGTCTGAGGAATCCACGTTGAGTTTCCGTGGGCTTTGCCGCTACATCCACCGGCTGAGCAAAGCATCCAAGGCCGGCATGAAGGCCGCTCTGGCCGACTGCCCCAAGTGCCACTTTCCCATGCTGGAAGGGCTGCTGGGCTGCATTCGGCTCCATGGACAGGACGGTGCCGTTTATATCTCCGACCTTGTTCAGGAGCTTCATCAACCGCTTCCTGCCATTTCCCGCACGGTGCGGCAGATGGAGCAGGACGGCCTTGTGGAACGCTTTGCCGACCCTGCCGACCGCCGCAAGACGCTGGTGCGTTTCACGCCCAAGGGATACGAGGCCTGCCGACAGTGCGAGGCTGCTCTTGGGGACTACTTTTCCAGTGTCATGGCCCGGCTGGAGCCGGAACAGCTGGCCCAGATGGAAGCGCTGCGCGGCGCGCTGATGGAAGCCATTCTTGCGGAAAATGCTGCGCGTACCACCAAACCGAAGGGAGAACCAAACCATGACAAAGATCTTTAAGCAGCTGGCCCGTCACTGGGCCGTCTGCCTCGTGGTGTTCGCACTGCTGTTCGTGCAGGCGTACTGCGATCTGTCGCTGCCGGACTACACCAGCAAGATCGTGGACACCGGCATCCAGCAGGGCGGCATCGAAAGCCCCCTGCCTGCCACTGTGCGGCAGAGCACGCTGGATGCCCTCTCGCTGCTGATGCGCGAGGAGGACGCCGCTGCCTTCCAGAACGCCTACACCGCCGACGGCGATGTGCTGCGCCTGCGCACCGACCTGACCGCCGACGAGCGCACTGCGCTGGAAGATGCTGTGACCACGCCGGACATCGTGCTGTATCTGGCGGCCGCCCAGGCAGCCAACACCCCCGCCGGGCAGACCGGCATGGGCATGACCGGCCTTGCGGACCTGCAGGCCTCCGGTGCCGACCGCAATCCCGACACGGAAACCGAGACTGCGGCCCCCACGGCCAAGGACCTGGACACCGTGTGCGGCCAGTTTGCCGCCATGCGCCAGATGCCCGGTTTCCGCCGCGACGCCGTGCAGCAGCAGCTGACCGGTGCCATCGGCCAGCTGGACGACACCGTGGTGGAGAACCTGAAGAGCCAGGCTCTGCTGCTGGTGGGACTGGAATACGAGGCCCAGGGCATTGCCCACGCTGTGCAGATGCACTATTTATATAAGGTAGGCGGCCAGATGCTGGCCCTGACCCTGCTGATGGTGGCCGTGTCCATCGCGGTGGGCTTCCTGGCCTCCCGGGTGTCCGCCGCCATCGGCCGCGACCTGCGCCGCGAGACCTTCTCCAGCGTCATCCACTTCTCCAATGCGGAGATCGAGAACTTCTCCACCGCGTCCCTCATCACCCGCACCACCAACGACATCCAGCAGGTGCAGTTTGTCTGCGTCATGCTGCTGCGCATGGTGGCCTATGCGCCCATTCTGGGCATCGGCGGTGTGCTGCACGTCATCGGCAGCTCTTCGGGCCTTTCCTGGATCGTGGTGCTGGACGTGGCTTTGCTGCTGCTGCTCATCCTCGTCCTGATGAACGTGGCCATGCCCAAGTTCAAGATCATGCAGACGCTGGTGGACCGGCTGAACCTCGTCAGCCGCGAGATCCTCACCGGCATCATGCCGGTGCGTGCCTTCAGCCGGGAAGCCTTTGAGGAGGCTCGTTTCGACAAAGCCAACAAGGACCTGATGGGCACCCAGCTGTTCACCAACCGCGCCATGGTGGCCATGATGCCCTTTATGACCCTGATCATGAACGGCACCAGCCTGCTCATCGTGTGGTTCGGCGGCAAGGCCATGGACAACGGCACCATGCAGGTGGGCGAGATGATCGCCTTTATCACCTACACCATGCAGATCGTCATGTCCTTCCTGATGCTGGCCATGGTGGCCGTCATGCTGCCCCGTGCCGGTGTGGCCGCAGACCGCATCGACGAGGTCATCCGCGCCAAGGCTACCATCCACGACCCGGACGAAGCCGACGCCAAGGCCGCAAAGGAGCACAAGAACTGGCAGGGCGTGGTGGAGTTCCACGACGTGAGCTTCCGCTTCCCCGGTGCCGACAGCGACGCACTGGAGCACATCAGCTTTACCGCAAAGCCCGGCGAGACCACTGCCATCATCGGCTCCACCGGCTGCGGCAAGAGCACCCTGCTCAACCTGATCCCCCGCTTCTACGACGTGACCGGCGGCAGCGTGACCGTGGACGGCATCGACGTGCGCCAGATGCCCCAGGCACAGCTGCACGACCTGCTGGGCTATGTGCCCCAGAAGGGCGTGCTGTTCAGCGGCACCATCGACAGCAACCTGAAGTTCGGCGGGGACCACATCACCGACGCCGCCGTGAAAAAGGCCGCTGCCATCGCACAGGCCACCGAGTTCATCGACGCAAAGCCGGAGGGCTACGCAAGCCCCATCGCACAGGGCGGTTCCAACGTGTCCGGCGGCCAGAAACAGCGCCTGTCCATTGCCCGTGCCATTGCCAAGGACCCCAAAATTTATCTGTTCGACGACAGTTTCTCGGCCCTGGACTACAAGACCGACGTGGCCCTGCGCCGGGCTCTGAAGGCCCAGACCGACAACGCCACCGTCATCATCGTGGCACAGCGCATCTCCACCGTGCTGCACGCAAACCAGATCCTGGTGCTGGACGAGGGCCGCTTGGTAGGCAAGGGCACCCATGCCCAGCTCATGGCCAGCTGCCCGGAGTATCAGGAGATCGCCCGCAGCCAGCTGAGCCAGAAAGAGCTTGACCTGGGCATTCTGAATACGGAAAAGGAGGGTGTGTGATATGCCAAGACCCGGACGCATGACCACCGAGCGCGCCAAGGACTTCAAGGGCACGCTGCGGCAGCTTCTCCAGACCATGAGCCACTACAAACTGCCGCTCATCACGGCCATTGTCTTTGCCATTCTGTCCACCATCTTCAACATTGCCGGCCCCAAGGTGCTGGCCAAAGCCACCACGGCCCTTGCCACCGGCTGGGTCGCCAAGCTGCGGGGCACCGGCAGCATCGACTTTGTTTATATTGGCCGGGTGCTGCTGTTTTTGCTGGGCATGTACCTGCTGAGCAGCGCCTTCAGCTTTATCCAGGGCTGGCTGATGACCGGCCTTTCCCAGAAGGTCTGCTACGACTTCCGCCGCCGGATCAGCGAAAAGATCAACCGCCTGCCCCTGGCCTACTTTGAAAAGCGCACCGTGGGCGAGGTGCTGTCCCGCATTACCAACGATGTGGACACCCTGGGCCAGAGCCTGAACCAGAGCATCACCCAGCTCATCACCAGCGTGACCACCATGATCGGCGTGCTGATCATGATGCTGTCCATCAGCCCCCGCATGACCCTCATTGCCCTGCTGATCCTGCCGGTGTCGCTGGCCTTGGTGCTGCTGGTGGTCAGGTTCAGCCAGAAGTACTTCAAGGCCCAGCAGGCCACCCTGGGCGTGGTGAACGGCCAGGTGGAAGAGGTCTATGCCGGCCACAACGTGGTCAAGGCCTTCAACCGCGAGGCCGTGGTGCTGAACGACTTCAGCGCCGCCAACGACAAGCTGTACGAATCCGCCTGGAAGAGCCAGTTCCTCTCCGGCCTGATGATGCCCATCATGAACTTTGTGGGCAACCTGGGCTATGTGGCGGTGGCCATCGTGGGCAGCATCTTTGCCGCCAACGGCACCATCACCATCGGCGACATCCAGGCCTTCATCCAGTACGTCAAAAACTTCACCCAGCCCATCCAGCAGCTGTCGCAGGTGTCCAACATGCTGCAGAGCATGGCCGCTGCCGCCGAGCGGGTGTTCGAGTTCCTGAACGAGCCGGAAGAGGACCAGACCGCCGACCCGGCCCGCCGGGCAGACCCCGCCTGCATCGACGGTCAGGTGACCTTCGACCATGTGCGCTTTGGCTACACCCCGGACAAGACCATCATCCACGACTTCAGCTGTACGGTGAAGCCCGGCCAGAAGGTGGCCATCGTCGGCCCCACCGGCGCGGGCAAGACCACCATGGTCAAGCTGCTCATGCGCTTCTACGATGTGGACGCCGGTGCCATCACCCTGAACGGCCACGACGTGCGCGACTTTGACCGCAGCGCTCTGCGCGAGGGCTTCGGCATGGTGCTGCAGGACACCTGGCTGTTCAAGGGCACCATCCTGGAGAACATCCGCTACGGCCGTCTGGACGCCACCGACGAGGAGGTCATTGCCGCCGCAAAGGCTGCCAACGCCGACCACTTCATCCGCACCCTGCCCGGCGGCTACCAGATGGAGCTGAACGAGGACGCCTCCAACGTGAGCCAGGGCCAGAAGCAGCTGCTGACCATCGCCCGCACCATCCTGGCCGACAACCGCATCCTGATTCTGGATGAGGCTACCAGCAGTGTGGACACCCGCACCGAGCAGCGCATCCAGACCGCCATGGACCGCCTGATGGAGGGCCGCACCAGCTTTGTCATCGCCCACCGCCTGTCCACCATCAAGGACGCCGACCTCATCCTTGTGATGCGGGACGGCGACATCGTGGAGCAGGGCACCCACGACCAGCTGCTGGCCGCCGGCGGCTTCTATGCCGACCTGTACAACAGCCAGTTCGAGGACGTGGTGGAGTAAACACCGATATTTTAAAAACCGGGAGCATCTGCGGATGTTCCCGGTTTTTTTCACACCTCTATTTTTTCCAGCTCCACCCCGAACAGCTGCTTTGTCAGCGGCGGCAGAACCTGCTGCAGCTCCTGCACGTACTCCTGCACCACCGGGTCCGGGTCGGCCCGGGTCACGATGCCAAAGCGATGGCCCCGGTCCCAGTCCAGTATCCGGACAAAATCCATGTCCGGCCTGCGGTAGTACACGCCCGGGATCATCTTCAGCGATGTCACCGGATACTGTGCGCTCCGTGACATCTCCACCCGGATGATCTCCGCGCCCCGACGGGTTCCCTCCCGGAACAGCGCCGATTCATAGATGTTCTGATCCATGTTATCGACCGGCATCCAACGGTATTGCAGCGCCTGCTCCAGCGTGAGCCGGCCTTTTGGCATATCTTCCGGTGCATGAAATGGGATACAGAACTCCGGCACATAAAAAACCGGCGTAAATGCCAGCCCCTGTGCGTGGATCTCTGTACAGTCCAGCTGAAAGGAAAGATCTGCATCCCCCTTTTGCAAAGCGTTCCAGACGTCACTGCGGCGCACACAACGTCGGAGCACCGGCGAAAAACGGATGCACAGTTCTCCGGTCAGTGCAAACAGATCGTAACCGAACATCCGCAGCGCCTCATGGCAGTATGCGATCAGGATATGCCGCTCCGGAGGATCTGTATGCTGCTGCACCGCCTGCGCATGTTTTACCGCATTTTGGTAAAGATTCAGTATCATCTTTGCCTGTGGGTAAAAATCCTGCCCTGCAGGGGTCAACACGACCCTGCGTGGCACATGCTGAAACAGTTCAAGCTTCAGTTGACCTTCCAAAGTACGTATCTGCTGTGAAAGTGCTGACTGCGAAATATACAGTGCGTCTGCCGCAGCTGAAAAACTATTCATCTCCACAATTTTAACAAATCCTTCCAGTGCGCTTTCGTTCATTTCCAGCAGCTCCTCTTATATTAGGATACTCTAAATTATAATATAAGATAAATGAATTGTAAACTCCCGCCTTTCATGCTAACATTGTTAATGTTTCAGCAATATATATGCTGTATGTATCACACACGAAGAAGAAAAAACACAGGAAAGAGAGAAAAGCATGAACAAGATCTCCCGCAAAGGCTTTCTGAAGATCGCCGCTGCCGCCGCCATGAGCGGTGTGACCGCCGGCGCTCTGTCCGCCTGCAATGCCGCCTCCGGCTCCACCTCCACCGCTGCTTCCGGCAGCGCTGCCGCTTCCGGTGCAACCGGCACCTACATCCCCGGCACCTATGAGGGCACTGCCGAGGGCATCTCCTCCACCGTCAAGGTCACCATGACCTTCTCTGACAGCGCCGTTACCGATGTGGTCGTGGACACCTCCGGCGAGACTGCTTCCTACGGCGCTGCCGCTGCCGATGAGCTGCGGGAGCAGCTGATGGCTGCCGGTTCTGCCGAGATCGACGGTGTTTCCGGCTCTACCGTCACCTCCAATGCCGTGATGAAGGCTGCCAAGAGCTGCTACGCACAGGCCAAGGGCGAGGCTGTGGTTTCCAGCGTGCAGCTGCCCACCGGCGACGAGAACGACTGGCTGGGCACCGAGCCCGACATCGACGAGGCCGCCATCACCGAGACATGGGATACCGATATCGTCATCGTGGGCGCAGGCAACGGTGGTATGTGCGCAGCCGCTTATGCTGCACAGAACGGGCTGGATTTCCGCGTGATCGAACAGAATTCTTCCGTCATGGAGACCCGTCACTGGTATGGCACCATTGATAGCAGCGAAGCACAGAAAAAAGGGATTGCTCCGGTTGACCGCGCCGAGCTGCTGAGCGAGATCTCCCGTTCTATGGGCGGTCGCTGCGACCAGCGTGTGGTCAAGACCTGGATCAACGAGTCTGCCGCCATGCATGACTTCGTTGCCAGCATCCTGGAAAACGAACCCTATAACTATGTGTGCAACCTGACCTCCGGCGATGAAGCCAAGTGGCCGGATGACACGCAGGTGAGCCAGAGCAAGCTGATGTTCCCTGTGCAGCAGGTCGATTACAGCAGCGCTGAAAAGCCCCGCAACGTGGTGTTCCAGGAGTACATTGAGAGCAAAGGCTACAGCATCGACTTTAACACCAGCCTTGCCAAGCTGGAAAAAGATGCCGATGGACGCATCACCGGCGTGATCGCCCAGAGTACCGCCGACGACCACTTCATTCGCATCAACGCAGCCAAGGGCGTGCTGCTGGCCTGCGGCGGCTATGCCGGCAACCCCTACATGATGGAGCAGCTGGACCCGCTGGGCACCAGTGTGACCACTGCCTGCTCCTATACGCCTGCCGACAAGGGTTACGGCATCCGTGCCGCGATCTGGGCAGGTGCACATCTGGATGCAGAGCCCGCTCCCGTTCTGTTCGACCGTGGTCTGGTGGCCCCCGGTGTGGATGCCGGCTATGTGGACAGCGAGAACGCCTTTGGCGGCAAGGCCTTCCCCGGCACTGTGGGTCAGTACAACCCCGGCAGCCAGCCCTTCCTGAAGGTCAACCGCCATGGCGAACGCTTTATGAATGAGAGTCAGGAGTACGACAACGCTTCTCACGCTTCCTTCCAGCAGCCGGGTCATGTTTATGCCATGATCCACGATGCAAACTTCCGCAGCGACGTAGATCGCTTCCACACCATCGGCTGCTCTGCACTGACCCGTTACATCCCCGGCATGATGGAAGGTCAGCTGGAGCAGTACGAGGGTGAGGGCCTGATCATGAAGGCGGACACCATTGAAGAGCTTGCCGACAAGATGGGCTTTACCGGTGCCGACAAGGACAACTTTGTAGCCACCGTTGCCCGCTACAACGAGCTGTACGACAAGCAGAACGATGAGGACTTCGGCAAGCCTGCAAGCCGTTTGAGCGCCATCCGCACCGCTCCCTTCTACGGCTGCTGGCTGGGTGCCTCTCTGCTGTGCAGTATGCAGGGCATCTCCATCACCGAGAACTGCCAGGCCAAGGACAGCAACAATGAGCCGATCCCCGGTCTGTATATCACCGGTGATATGTCCGGCAGCTTCTTCCAGAACAACTATCCCTGCGTCATGGGCGGTACTGCCTGCGGTCGTACCCTGACCTTTGCCATTAAATCCATCAAGCAGATGGCAGGCCTGGAGAACGCCTGATAAGGCGCAGTTCTCCCGCATAAATCCAACATTTCTTTTTTTCTTCTTTTTCATGTGAAGAGGGGCGGTCCCGGTCGGGGCTGCCCCTCTTTGCTGTTTTGCCCCGCACGCCCCCTACACAAATGCCCGCGATTGTGCTATGATAGGGCTGAGCAGCCGGTTTGCTGCAAACAACCGGCAAAGCATCGAGGTGTATTGTACAATGTCTGAACTTCTTGAGACGCTGCGGCAGGAGGGCGTGGACCCGGCCCTGCTTTCTGCGGTAAAGGAATACCGTGCCGCCCATCCGCTGGACGCTGCGCTGCGGCCCCGCATCCCGGCCCCGGCCTTTACCTACTACGGCAAAGAGGTGTGGGAGCAGGCGCTGGCCGCCCTGCTCTGCGGCGAAAACCTGCTGCTGGCGGGCGGCAAGGCCACCGGCAAGAACGTGCTGGCCGAGAACCTCTCCGCCGCCTTCGGCCGCCCCGCGTGGGACATCTCGTTCCATGTGAACATGGACGCGGCCTCCCTCATCGGCATGGACACCTTTGCCGACGGACGGGTGGAGTTCCGCCCCGGGCCGGTGTACCGCTGCGCCCAGTGCGGCGGCTTTGGCGTGCTGGACGAGATCAACATGGCCAAGAACGAGGCGCTGGCCGTGCTGCACGCAGTGCTGGACTTCCGCCGCGCCATTGACGTGCCCGGCTACGACCGCATCCCGCTGGCCGAGGAGACCCGCTTCATCGCCACCATGAACTACGGCTACGCCGGTACCCGGGAGCTGAACGAGGCCCTGACCTCCCGCTTCGTGGTCATCCAGATGCCCACCATCACCCAGGACAACCTGGAAAAGCTGCTGCGGGCACAGTTCCCGGATCTTGCTGCGAAGTACGCCCACCAGTTCGCCCTGCTGTTCCTCGACTTGCAGAAAAAGTGCGACAGTGCGGAAATTTCCACCAAGGCACTGGACCTGCGCGGCATGCTGGACGCGCTGCGCCTGATCCGCCGCGGCATCCCCGCAGGGGCCGCGCTGGACATGGGCATCACCAACAAGGCCTTTGACAGCTACGAGCAGGGCCTGATCCGCGACGTGATCGCGGCCCGCATCCCGGCCAAACTGGACGCGGCCAAGCTGTTTGCCTGATGGAAGCCCAGAGCTACACCGCACAGGAGCGGCGGGCGGCCAATCAGGTCTGGGCGGCTGCGGGCGCCTATGGCTTTGAGCCGCTGTTTCTGGCCCACAACACCGACGGCACGGTGGATTTTTACATGAACACCATCGTGGGCCTTGTGCACAAATATTACGGTGACAAGTTGATAAACAGCATCTTCGACCGCTGGGCAGGCGATCTGCGGCAGGCCATGCTGGACGATCTGGCGTGGCTGTACCTCGAAAACGCGGCCTACCGGCTGGAGCTGCCCCACCGCCCGGTGCTGGAAGCGCTGCGCTATTCTCACGCCGACTACTTTTTTGCCATCCAGTACAAACTTTCCCGGCAGGAGTGGATGGCCAGGAACCAGCTGGTGTACACCATGCAGGCGGCCCGCTGGCGCAGTGTGCTGGGGCGCAATCTGCCCGTGATGACCCCCTACGAGAGCGGGTTGTTCCGGGCGCTGGCCCCGGACACCGCCCCGCAGCCGGACCAATTGCAGGACGCCCTGCTGGCCGTGTACGCAAGGTTTGACCTCTTCGACGGCACCGTGCATCCGAAAGCGGCGCTGCACCTGCATCTGGACGGCCTGCTGGCCACCCTTGCCACCAAGGCCCTGCCCACCCAGATGATCAAGACCGACCGGGTGACCGTGGAGCACTCCAACGCCGTGGACGCCGCCGGCAGCGGCCCCAGCGTGGACAAACGGCAGGCCCACATCACCCTGAAGCAGAACGCCGCGCAGGACCGCGCCTACATCGAGAGCTGCTTCGGCCGCTCCCTCTACCCGCCGGAGCGGCTGCGCAAGGCCGAACAGGAGCTGTGCACCGGGGTGCATCTGGGGTGCCATTTGTGGTTCAGCGCGGGCGTGCCCAGCCCGGAACAGGCCCCCACCCCGGAGGCCCGGCATCTGGCCGAACAGGCCGAGCTGCAGGCCGACCGCAACCGCGCCTACTACGCCAAAAATCAGGAGCTGCACCGCAGCGTGGTGCTGCGGCTCACCGAGCAGATCCGCAACTGCATCCTGGTGCATCAGCAGCCCAACGCGCGGGTGGCCCGCAGCGGCAATGTGGACCCCGGGCGGGTGTGGCGCGCCCCGCTTTTGAACGATGACCGGGTGTTTTTGTGCGCCGAAGAGGAAAATCACCCCGCCTTTACGGTGGACCTGCTGCTGGACGCTTCCGCCTCCCGCCTGCACTGTCAGGAGGTCATCGCGGCGCAGGGGTCCATCCTGGCCGAGAGCTTGGCCAACTGCGGCATCCCGGTGCGGGTGAGTGCCTTCAGCAGCCTGCGGGGCTACACCGTGCTGCGGGTGCTCAAGGACTTTGCCGACAAGAATCGCCAGAACATCAACCGGTATTTTGCCTCCGGCTGGAACCGCGACGGCCTGGCCCTGCTGGCGGCGGGCGATCTGCTGGACTTTGCCCCCGGCCCCGCCCCGCGGCACCTGCTCATCCTGCTGACCGATGCTTCCCCCAACGACAGCCGCCGCATCCCGCCCAGCCCGGAAAACCCGCTGGGCTGCGGCTACGAGGACGCCGCCGGTGTGGCCGACGCGGCCGCCCAGGTGCGCGTGCTGCAGCGCAAGGGCATCCGGGTGTCGGCCGTGTTCATGGGCGAGGACCGTTCCGCCGCCGACGCTGCCCGCATCTATGGTAAAAATATGGCCCGCATCCGCGGCATGGACCAGCTGGCCCGCGCCGCCGGCCGCCTGATCCAGAACGAGATCCGGGAGCTGGGAGATTGAGAGCTTGCCTTCCCCTTTTGGGGGAAGGCTTTTTTGTTGTCCGGCACACAACCACTTCGGGCATTTTACAACCAACCGTCGCGTTGTATTTTGGAGCGGTTCCGGGGTGTCTGCAAAAATCTGGTTGTTTTTGCAAACTTTTAGTTGTTTTTTGTCGCAGTTTATGCTATACTATGTTCAGACGAACCACAGGAACACGCGATGTCCCCCGCAGTGCACGGCGGCGGCCCGCGTTGGAAGTCCTTTGAATACAACACTTTGCTGTCAGTCGAACCATTCAGGGAGGAACGTATCATGGATGCCAACCGCTACTTTACCGCCATGCACAACGCCATGTCATCCCGTCTGCCGGGGGCGCAGCTTCTGGCCGCCGTGCGCCTGCAGGATCTCTGCGGCAACGACGCCTACCTGGAAGTCCGGCGGATGCCCGGGGAGCACTGCGCCACCGTGTGTTACTCCACGATGGGCCGCAGAGGGCTGAACTTCCAGCTGTTCCGCAAGGGGTGGATGCTCTGCCACAACGAGAGCGGCCAGCTCACCGGGCAGTTCCCCGCCAAGGCCGAGAGCCTGCTGGAGGACACCGACTTCCACGCCTGCTGCCGCGAGGACCGGCTGGACGCTGCCCGCACCGACCGCATGGTGCAGGAGCTGGAAACGCTGGCGGGCACGGACTGCGATCTGCCTTTGCCCCGTGACGCCCGCACCGGGGCCGTCATCACGGTGGACAGCTTTGTGGGCCGGGGTGCCCACTGGAGCTACAGCACCCTGAGCAAGGCCCCCTGCCTGCCGGTGGCCGCCATCCTGTACTGGCTGGCCGACAGTCTGGCCGGAGCCGAGCGCCGCACCCTGCAGGCCGACCCGGAGGCCGCCCAGCTGGCCGCACAGTGGCAGAGCGGCACGGTGGAGATGTTTTTCCACCCGGCCGTACCGGCTGCCGCCCAGCTGCAGACGCAGCCCCAGACCCCGCCGGTGAGCCGTCCGGCCCGCCCGGCCCCCACCTGCGCCCGCACCAAAAGCTGGCAGAGCATTCTGGCCGTCATGGCGAGCATGTAAAAAGGCTCCCCCTTGCGGGAGAGCCTTTCTAGGATAAATTCTTATTCCAGATAGGGGTCCAGCAGCTTGTCCACGGTCTGGCTGCGCTTGGGCGCGGGCTTTTTCACCACGCGGCCCTGGCAGGCCACCAGCTCCAGATGCTGCAGCGCCCGCAGGTCATCCAGCGGGTTCTGACGGGTGACGATGAGGTCCTCGCTCTTGCCCACTTCCAGCGAGCCGGTCACGTCCCCTACCCCGGCCAGCCGGGCGTTGCGCAGGGTAGCGGTGTACAGGGCAAACCGGTTGCTCACGCCGCAATACTTGTGGAAATAGCACAGCTCCCGCCAGAAGTCGTACTGGGTGATGTAAGGGCAGCCCACGTCGTTGCCAAGGCCCACCGGGATGCCGTTGGCCAGCGCCGTTTTGGCGCTTTCCACGATGCCGTCAAACACGATCCTGCCGTTGTACTGGTCTTTTTCCGACGCACCGGACACCGCCGTGTCAAACAGCGCATAAGGCAGCGCCGGGGAAATGGTGGTGCACAGGAACGCGCCGTGCTCCTTGTACAGTTTTATCGTTTCTTCGTCCATTTTTGCGCCGTGCTCGATGGAGTCCACGCCGTTTTCCAGCGCAACCTTCACCCCTTCGGGCGATTCGGTGTGGGCCGCCACGGGATAGCCCATGGCGTGGGCCTGATCGCACACGGCCTTTACCATCTCCGGCGGCATCTTCAGCTCGCCGGGGGTGCCCTTTTCGGCGGCATCCAGCACGCCGCCGGTGATCATCAGCTTGATCAGGTCCACCCGCTGGGTGCTGACCTTGGTGAGCTGGGCCAGGGCCTCTGCCAGGTTGTGGGCCGCCACGGCCACCGAGCCTGCCATGTGGCCGCCCGGCACCGAGATGCCCTCGTTGGCGGCCAGAATGCGCGGGGCCAGGATCTTCCCGGCCTGGGCATCGTCCCGGCAGCGGGTGTCAAAATCCGCGATGCCGCCCACGGTGCGGATGGTGGTCACGCCGCCCAGCAGCTCCAGCTTTGCATAGCTGCACACCATGCGGTAGGCCACCGCACGGGTCAGGCCGTTGCTCAGAATTTTACGCACCAGCGCCGCATTATCCCGCGGCTTTGCGCTGGGCTTGCCGTTGCCGGCCAGATGCACATGCAGGTTGATGAGGCCCGGCATCGCATAGCCGCCGTGGAGGTCGATGACCTCATAGCCGTCCAGGTCGGTGCCCTCGTCCGCAACGGCGGTGATGACGCCGTCCTCGCACAGCAGCACCTTGTGTGCCTGCGGCTTCATCTGCTGGGTGCCGTCCAGCAGAATGCCATTGATATATGCCCGCTTCATGGTCGTTTCCTCGCTTTTGTACAACCTTGGTTGTTTTTTGTTCCAGTATAGCACGTTCGTGCCCCGGGTGCAATCGGGCGCACAAAAAGGGCAGGCAAAGGTTTTGCCCCTGCCTGCCCTGTTGCTCTTAGATGCGGCTGAAACCGTGCCTCCCCGCCCGTACCGACAAAAGCCGATACGGAGGCTTTTAGATGCATGCGCGATTGCATTGCTGCATTTTATCAAAGCCTTAACCTCATCCATAACCTTGATCAAATAACAAAACAACCCAAATTTGTAACCTTGTACCAGAACCTTATGGCTCTCCCAGATTCAAATAAAAACGCATTCACCCCGGAATATCACGGTCACCCCTCCAGCTCCACTTCAAATTCCAAAAGCAGATTGGCGCGGTCCAGCGTCAGCTGCAAAGCCGTCAGCTGATCACTGACACGGCGGTATTCCTGTTCCACCTGTTCTGCATCGTAGTTGCGGCAGGTCATTTCCGGAGTGTTGCTGCCATAGCCGGGGGATGTGCGCACCAGCAACGGCACCTGCTTCATCTGTGCCAGACGCTGCTTCTTTTTTGTCAGCATTGCCATGCGCACCAGTGCCTCGTCGATGGTAAACCCAAATCCCTCCAACATAGTGGTGGTATTAAACACGTTCACTGCATGACGCAGCACAGCGATCTTCTGGTTCAGCGCATCCATCTGCTGCTGCATCCGAGCAAAGTCGTAGTTTGCGGGCAGCGGTTCCTCATTGATTCCATAGGTCGTTCTGCTTTCCGCTTCTTCTTTTTTCAGCAGCCCCTCCAGGTCTTCGTTCCATGCTTTGATCATTTTATTTGCGCCTGCGGATGTCAATTTCATGCGTTGTCCCTCCCTGTCGTTTTTTCTTTCAGTATAGCACATTCGTGCCCCGGGTGCAATCGGGCGCACAAAAAAGGCAGGAAAGGTCCTGCCCTCTCCTGCCCGGTTGATGCAATGATGCTTTCCTGTGCTGCGGCGCTGGAGGCTGCGGCCTCGCTGGATGTGTCAGCGGCGGCGTTTGCGGCGGGGCAGCGCGAAATAGTAGCCGAAGGCCGTGCCGCACAGCCCGCCCACGATGTGCATGAAGTTGGCCACGTTGTCGTGCACAAGGATGATGTCGTACACCTGCTGGCCGAAGTACAGCGCCGCTACCAGCAGCATGGTGACCGGGATGCCGCCGGAAAAGCCCGCCAGCGACGACAGCATGATGAGCATGAACACGATGCCCGACGCCCCCAGCAGCCCGGTGCGGGGGAACAGCACGCATTGCAGCACGCCGGTGACCAGCGCCGTGAACACGATGCCGCCCAGCAGGGCCTTGCTGCCGTATTTTTCTTCCATGGGCGGGCCCACCACCAGCAGCAGCAGCATGTTGTTCAGGAAGTGCTCCCACCCGGCGTGACCCAGCACATGGCCGAACAGCCGGATGTAGAACAGCGGGTCCTTGAGCGACGAGCGGTAGACGCAGAACAGGTGCATGGTGGTCCAGCCGCCGGTCCAGTCGTCGAGGAACAGCACCAGAAGCGACAGCAGAAAAAAGGTGAGGATCACCGGGGAGTTGTATTGAAGCTCCAACTTGAATCTTGCCTTTTTCGTAACGATACGATCCTTTCTCTCTTATAATATAAGGGGTCAGCCGCGGGTAATATAAGGGGTCAGCCGCGGGTCTGCAGCCAGTAGGCCCCCATGCTCTGGCCGGGCTGGCCGGTCACCTCGTCGCTCAGGTAATCGGCAAGGCCCCAGGCGGCAGGCTGCCAGGCGTTGGCGGCCTCCACGGTGGGGTACTCCACCTCCGCATACCAGAACGCGGTGGGCTGGCCTGCGTCCACATGGTTCACTTCCAGCGCGCTGCCGTCCGGCAGGCGGTAGGTGCGGCGGGTCTTGGGGATGAGGGGTTTGCCGATGATCTTGTGTTCCAGCTCCTCAAACAGTTCTTTGTCGATGCTGCGCTCGATCTCCTCCCGGGCAAGGCCGCCCTCGCTCTTGAAGCAGAGCACATAGTCGGTCTTGCCGCCCGCAAGGGCTTCCTCCCGGATGCGCACCGTGGGCCGCACACTGATGTAGCCCTGCCGCATGGCAAATTCTTCCTCCATGGGCAGGCCCTCCGGCCAGCCGGTCACCATCCATTTGCGTTCGATCTCCATTGCAGATCCCCTCTTTCCGGTCTTTTTTGGAAATTTCTTATTTATAATACCATGGATCTATGGTATTATAAAGGGGTGAATTTGAAAAGAGCAACCAAGGAGATCTCCATGAAAGAACGCGCTTATCCTGTATACACCGTCAACAAACACGCCGAGGGCCTGCTGGTGGGCGGCCACCCCTGGGTGTACGAAAACGACATCCTCCAGAGCCCGGACCAGGAGCCCGAAAACGGCGCCCTGGCCGATGTGGTCAGCCCCAAGGGGGCGTACCTGGGCACCGGCTTCGTGTCGCTGCACAGCAAGATCCGGGTGCGGCTCATCAGCCGCAACGCCAACGACACCTTTGACGCCGCTTTCTGGCGCCGCCGGGTGGAGTACGCCTGGGCCTACCGCAAGACCGTGCTGGAGCCCGCCGACCTGACCGCCTGCCGGGTGATCTTTGGCGAGGCCGACCAGTTCCCCGGCCTGACCGTGGATCGCTTCCACGATATCCTGGTCACCCAGACCCTCAGCGTGGGCATGGAAAAGCTCAAGCCGGTGCTGTTCCCCCTGCTGGCCGAGGTGCTGCGGGCCGACGGCCAGACCATTGCCGGCATCTACGAGCGCAACGACGAGGCCCTGCGCGCCAAGGAAGGGCTGGAGCAGAACAAGGGCTGGTTCGACCTGCCCGGCGAGACCCACCCCGCCAGCACCCAGACCGAGATCTGCGAGAACGGCGTGTTCTACCATGTGGACTTTGAGAACGGCCAGAAAACCGGCTTTTTCCTGGACCAGAAGTACAACCGCCGGGCTGTGGCACGCCTTGCCGCAGGCCACACCGTGCTGGACTGCTTCACCCATACCGGCAGCTTTGCGCTGAACGCTGCCAAGGGCGGGGCCGCCCGGGTCACCGCTGCCGACATCAGCGCCGACGCCATCGCCATGGCCAAGCGCAACGCCGAACGCAACGGCCTTGACAACATGGACTTTTTGTGCGAGGACACCTTCGCGCTGCTGCCCCGGCTGGAAAAAGAGGGCCACCCCTATGACTTTATCATCCTGGACCCGCCCGCCTTTACCAAGGCACGCCGCACGGTGGACAACGCCATGCGCGGGTACAAGGAGATCAACTACCGGGCCATGAAGCTGCTGCCCCGGGGCGGATATCTGGCCACGGCCAGCTGCTCCCACTTTGCCACCGAGGAGCTGTTCATCAAGATGCTGAAAGCAGCGGCGAAGGACGCCCACCGCCAGCTGCGGCAGATCGAGGTGAAGCAGCAGGCCCCGGACCACCCCATCCTGTGGGGCGTGCCGGAGACAAATTACCTCAAGTTCTTTTTGTTCCAGGTGATCTGACGTTCAAAAGTCATACCAAGCTCAGTTGTGCCAAAATTCGCAGAGAGCGTTTGTGCAGAATCGTCAGATTTGTCAATTGCCTTTTTGACCCGCCGGGGCTATAATCAAACCATAGACAGCAACGGCGCTGTGGGTCACCTCCTGACTCGCAGCGCCGTTTTTGTTAAGCATAAGGGAAAGCCAACTGAGACATGTAAGGAGTAGGATTTATGGCAGCAAATGTTATGGAGATCTACGGCAGCAAAGTCTTTAACGAGCATGTGATGAAGG
>ENA-UESC01000896-UESC01000896.1-human-gut-metagenome-genome-assembly--contig:-NODE-896-length-25860-cov-45.943839_pt1 | contig 25860 bp, 26 predicted proteins | sample MGYA00242998_ERZ507999 | MGnify/ENA primary metagenome ERZ507999 (study PRJEB26167, sample SAMN06115465) | human gut metagenome | host: Homo sapiens | place: China:Hubei | collected 2016-04-27... | reverse complement strand
GCCAAGACGGGTACGGAGTATAAGAACCTCCTCTATCAGATCCGCCCGGCGTTCGGCGGCAACATCATCGCCACGATCGTCAACCCCGACCACCGTCCGCAGATGGCCACCGTCCGCGAGGGCGTCATGCGCAAGGAGTACGCCGCACAGCCCGGCGCGGGCGAGGTGAAGGCGATCGACTGGAAGAAGATGGTCACGGACGCGGACCTCGCGGTGAAGATCATCGACCGTCAGATCGAGGAGCGCAAGATCGACATCAAGGGTGCGGGCATCATCGTCGCCGGCGGCTACGGCATGGGTTCCAAAGAGAACTTCAGGCTGGTGCACGAACTGGCCGACGTTCTGGGAGGCGAAGTGGGCGCCAGCCGCGCCGCCGTCGATGCAGGTTTCACGGAGCATGCGCGTCAGGTGGGCCAGACGGGCGTCACGGTGCGTCCGAAGCTCTACATCGCCTGCGGCATCTCGGGTCAGATCCAGCACACGGCCGGCATGGACCAGTCGTCGATGGTCATCTCGATCAACTCGGACCCCGAAGCCCCGATCAACAAGATCGCCGACTACGCCATCACGGGCGATGTCAATGAGATTATCCCCAAGATGATCAAGTACTACAAACAAAACTCGAAATAGCGATGCGCAGGCTTCTGACGGTAATCTGTACGCTTCTCCTCTCTGCGTCCGTTTCCGGACAGCAGATCAAGAGCCGGCCTGTCGGGTTCGACGACTTCCGCTCCCTGCTGGAAGCTGCCGGTTACGAGGCGTTCGGTTTTGACCTGTCGGAATTGCTCGAAGGACCGGGCCGCTATGACATGACGGTATATATCAAGGAGTACGAATCGGGCGTGGAGATTCGTTCCCGGGAGTTTCCCTGCGGGCCGAACAAACTGCTCGTAAGCGATTTCCCCGAGAAGGTGCGCGGCGAAATCCTGCCCGGCGAGATGGCCGATCCGCAGGCGGGCATTTACATGCTGGCCAAAAAACTGACGATTGGATTCTATCCTTCGGGGACGGATTCGACGGCGATGCTGAATTTCAGTATCCCGGAGATGCGGGAGGCCAGTCAGCGGCTCAAGCTCCGCAGCGTGACTTCGTCGAGCGGTTATACGCTTACCAAGTACTGCACCCGTCCGTTCGGGATCGACTCGTTCGAGGCCGGAAAGTTCATTCCGCTGGTCTTTTACGGTTCGATGTGGTTCGATGCGGAGCACAATCTGTTCCGTTTCTGCGGCGAGAACGAGATCGCGCCCGACCTGTCGGGCGAAATTGTCGGCAACATTCCCCACTTCTATGTCATAGGTATTGAATTTACCCCAAAACAGGAGCCTACGAATCTTAAAAACAACTAATTATGGCTAATTTCTTTTCAGATAACAAGGATTTGCAGTTCCACCTCCAGCATCCGTTGATGCGCAAGATCGTGGAGCTGAAGGAGCGCGGTTTCGCGGAGAAGGACCTCTACGACTATGCGCCGCAGGATTTCGACGACGCGATGGACAACTACCGCCGCGTGCTGGAGATCGCCGGCGAGGTCTGCGGCGAGGTGATCGCCCCCAACGCCGAGGGTGTGGACCACGAGGGTCCGCGCGTGGTCGACGACCATGTGGAGTACGCTTCGGGTACGGTCGAGAACATGAAGGCGGTGGTTGACGCGGGGTTGAGCGGCATGACGCTTCCGCGCAAGTACGACGGACTGAACTTCCCGCTCATCTGCTTCGTGATGGCCAACGAGATGGTGGCCCGCGCCGACGCCAGTTTCGAGAACATCTGGGGGTTGCAGGACTGCGCCGAGACGTTGAACGAGTTCGCTTCGGAGGAGATCAAGCAGAAATACCTGCCGTGGGTTTCGGCGGGCGCGACGTGCGCCATGGACCTCACGGAGCCGGACGCCGGTTCGGACCTCGGAGCCGTGATGCTCAAGGCCACCTGGTCGGAGGAGCGGCAGACGTGGCTGCTGAATGGCGTGAAACGCTTCATCACCAACGGCGACGGCGAGGTTTCGCTCGTGCTGGCGCGTACCGAAGAGGGTACGACCGACGCCCGCGGCCTCTCGATGCTGGTCTACGACAAGCGCGACGGCGGCGTGAAGGTGCGCCGCATCGAGAATAAGCTCGGCATCAAGGGATCGCCGACGTGCGAGCTGGTCTTCACGAACGCCCCGGCGCAGCTGGTCGGCGACCGGAAGATGGGCCTGATCAAGTATGTGATGTCGCTGATGAACGCCGCACGTCTGGGCATCGGCGCACAGTCGGTGGGTCTCTGCGAGGCCGCTTACCGCGAGGGGCTGAAATACGCCCACGAGCGCGAGCAGTTCGGCAAGCCGATCATCCAGTTCGCCGCCGTTTCGGAGATGCTCTCGAACATGAAGGCCAAGGTGCAGGGCGTGCGCGCGCTGCTGTACGAAACGGCGCGTTTCGTCGAGGTCTACAAGCAGTACGGCCATATCTCCCACGAGCGTTCGCTCGAAGCGGAGGAGCGTCAGGAGATGAAGTTCTACAACCGCCTTGCCGACGGTTTCACGCCGCTGGTGAAGCTCTTCTCGTCGGAGTACGCCAACCAGCTGGCCTACGACGCCATCCAGATCCACGGCGGGTCGGGTTTTATGAAGGACTATCCCTGTGAGCGGTTGTACCGCGACGCACGCATTATGAACATCTACGAGGGAACCTCGCAGTTGCAGGTCGTTGCGGCGATCAACGCCGTGACGAAGGGCACGTTCCTGGAGCAGATCGGGCGCTATGCCGCCGAAAGCTACACGGAGGCGATGTGCCCCGTGGTGACGAAGCTCAAGGAGCTGACCGTCAAGTTCTCGGAGATGCAGGCCCGTGTCGAGGCCGGCGACAAGGAGGTCTGCGGATTCAAGGATTTCCATGCCCGCCGCCTGGTGGAGACCGCCGGACACATCATCATCACCTACCTGCTGGCCCGTCAGGCCGGTGAGGCGGAGGAGTATGCCGCTTCGGCGCGCGTGTTCTGCAAGCTTGCAGAGGCGAAGATCGCGGAGGCCTATACCTACGTGATGAACTCCACGACGGAGGACGTCGCGCTGTTCAAAGCTGTCGAAAACGAGGTTTAAACACACCGGACCGGATACGATGCGGGGGATCCTGAACAATCCTCCGCATCGTTTTTCATGCCGGGGCACAGCCTTGCTGTGCAGGGTCTTGCAGTCCGCTCCGGTATCCGGGTCCGATTGTCGGATCAATGTATGAAAGCGAGATTATTGGCATTGTATCTGCCTCAATTTCACCCCCATCCCGGAGAACGACCTGTGGTGGGGAAAGGGTTTTACCGAATGGACGAACGTGGGTAAGGCCCGGCGGTATTTCAGAAATCACTATCAGCCCCGAGTTCCGGCCGATCTGGGGTATTACGACCTGCGGGTCGCCGAGACGCGCCAGGCGCAGGCGGATATGGCCCGCGAATACGGCGTCGAGGGCTTCGTCTACTGGCATTACTGGTTCGGCAACGGCAAGCGGTTGCTGGAACGTCCCTTCAACGAGGTGCTGGCCAGCGGCGAACCCGATTTTCCGTTCGCGCTGGCCTGGGCCAATGAGAGCTGGCGGGGCTTCGCCCACGGGATCACGAACCGGAACATGCTGATCGAACAGCTCTACGGAGGCGTCGAAGACTATACGGCGCATTTCCGGGCCGTGCTGCCCGCTTTCCGGGACCATCGTTACATTACGGTGGACGGCAAGCCGCTGTTTATGATCTACAAACCGCTGGCGGACCCCGAGGTGAAGGTTTTCATCGCCACGTGGCGGGAGCTGGCCGAAAAGAACGGCCTGCCGGGAATCTACTTCGTCGGGCACGAGAACACCCCGGTTCCGAACGTCGGGGCTATTTTCTCTACGGGGGTCGACGCCGTCAATCCGCTGCGGCTGGTCGGGTATTTCAATGTAAGGCATTCGTTTTTCGAACGGCAGCGGGTAAAATTCGACCGCTGGCGGAAGATTCCGCTCAATTATCCCTATGAACGGATGGCCGCTTATTTTCTCAACGGGGACGAAGACACCCGGGAGAACGTGTTCCCCTCGGTCATTCCGAACTGGGACCACACGCCGCGCAGCGGGAAAGAGGGGTGGATCGTGACGGATTCCACGCCCGAGCTGTTCGGGAAACACCTCCGGGAGGCTGTGGAAATGGTCCGGGGAAAAGCTCCCGAACACCGGATCATCCTGCTGAAATCCTGGAACGAATGGGCCGAGGGAAATTATGTCGAGCCGGACCTGAAATGGGGGCGCGGGTATCTCGAAGCCATCCGGCGGGAGGTGATGGACGAGTGATTGTCCGTGATGCGTTGCCCGTTCCGCGCCCGTTCTGTGCCTGTCGCATGCTCGTTCCGCGCCCGTTCCGTGCCCGTCGTGTACTTGTTCCGCGCCCGTCGCGCGCCTGTCCGCCGAACGGATTGATTTCGTTGCGTGATTTTTGCTATATTAGCAGTCGTAAAACCTGAAAAACAGAGAACAATGATCAAGAAATTGCTGATGGCGGCGGCCGTCGTCGTGATGGCCGTTCCCGCCGCCGCCCAGGGATCGCGCCGCAGCGAGGTTTCGGTGTCCTACGGCGTCGCTCCCGTCACCGATTGGATCGACTCGTACAGCGACATGCTGACCGGGCTTTTCACGAATGCGAATACCGACCTCGAGGGGTGGGGCGCCGTCACCGTGGGTTACAGTTTCCGCCTGATCGGCAGCCTGCGCCTCGGCGCGCAGGTCGTCTACTCCTCGAACACGCAGGAGGTCAGGGACGCCGGCTCGGAGATCCGGAACCGCTACTGGTCGCTGCTGCCCAACGTGAAGTGGAACTGGATGAACCTCAAGGTGGTTTCGTTCTATTCGCGCCTCGGTGCGGGAGCCTCGTTCTCCAGATCCGAGGTCGGGGGCGAGAGCGACAAATCCACGCAGTTCGCCTTCCAGGTGTCGCCCGTCGGCGTCGAAGTCGGGGGACGCGTCGCGGCCTATGCCGAGGCCGGTATCGGTACGTCGGGCTGCCTGCTGGTCGGCGTCCGCTACCGCTTCTGACACCCTGTCCGGATACGGAAAAGGGGCGCATTCCTCGCAGGATGCGCCCCTTTTCGTCGGCGGGTCTCCCCGCAGGGGAGTTCTTACGCCTTCACAGGCTCTTTTCCGGCCATCACGCAGCGCGTCGTGCCGAAGACGTTGAGGTTGAGGTGTCCGGCGATGAACGCCAGCGCCTTCTGGGCCTTCACCGAGTTGCCGGCCCCGTCGAGCGGGGGCGCGAACGCTGCAACGCCCATCACGCCCGGCACGACGCCCATGATGCCGCCGCCCACGCCCGTTTTGGCCGGAAGCCCCGTCGTGAAGAGCCAGTCGCCCGTGTGCTCGTAGAATCCCACGGTGGCCATCATCGAGGCGATCTTGGGCGTCAGCTCGGGCTTGAACACAGCCTTTCCGGTCACGGGGTTCACGCCGCTGTTGGCGATCGTCGCGGCCATCGTGGCCAGCTGCCGGGCCGTCACGCCGATCGAGCACTGGCGCGTGTAGATGTCCAGCGCCATGTCGGGATCGTCGTAGATGCGGTTGTAATTCTTCAGCAGCCACGCGATCGACTTGTTGTTGAAGTTGGTCGCCGTCTCCGATTTGTAGAGTTCGTCGATCACCGCGACGTCCGATCCCGCGAGGTCGGCGATGAACGAGACGATGGCTTTCCATTTGCCGTCGCTGTCGCCCACGGGCTTGATCATCGAGCAGGCCGAAATGGCTCCGGCGTTCACCAGTGGCGTCGAGGGGTGGTCGTTTTCGAGCAGGATGGCCATGATCGAGTTGAAGGGGAGTCCCGTGGCGTCGGCGCCGATCTTGCCGAGCACCTCCTGGCCGCCGTACTGGTTCATGGCGAGGATCGCCGTGGGGACCTTCGACACCGATTCGATGCCGAACTTGTAGTCCGTGTCGCCCACGGCCACCACGTCGCCGTCGGGAAGGCAGGCCGCGATGCCGAACAAGTTCGACGGCACATCGGCCAGATAGGGGATATAGTCGGCGTTTTTGCCGCCGGTTTCGTTTTTGCAGCGGTCGTATGCCATCTGCACGGCATCCTGAACCGCTTTTTTGTCGATCTTCTGAATCATGTTATGAAATTTGTAAAATGGTTTGTATCCTTTTTCCGCTGTGGCAGGCCGTAGTCACGGCGTTCCGCCGTGTTTGCAGGCCCGCCCCGTCCCCAAACCCCCGCCTCGGCGGGGGGGGGTAAGGAGTTCGGAGGCATTTCTTCGGCTGTTATTTGTTGCTACCGGGTTTCTGCTGTGCAGATGCGGCTGCCGCGGGGGCTGCGACCTTGGCCTGCGCTTCCCAGTGGAAGGGAGCGAAATCGGCGGCGGCCTCGGGGTCTTTCCACGACGGCTTGCGCATGGAGTAGATGACGAACGGGGCGCCCACGACCACCACGCAGCCGATGATCAGCACCGAGAACCAGACGGTGTTGCTGCCGGTCGAAATCTGACTGGGCGGCACGAAGCTCAAGACGAAGGCCAGCAGTGCGCCGCAGAAACCGAGGCATCCGAGGAACCACATCAGGCCGTTCTTTTTGCCCAGGCGGAACGGACGGGGCGTGCCCTTCATCTTGTAGCGCAGGACGATGGCGGCCGAGAACATCAGCATGTACATGATCAGGTACAGCAGCACGGTCAGCTGCGAGAGGATCTGGTAGAACGACTGCACCGAGGGCATCACGACGAACAGCAGCGCCAGCAGCGTCACGACGCAGCCCTGGATCAGCAGGATGTTCTTCTGTACGCCGTTCTTGTTGGTCTTCTGGAAGAACGGGGGCAGGTAACCGGCCTTGCCCACGGCGAAGATACCCTTCGAGGGACCCGCCACCCACGTCAGCACGCCTGCCAGCACGCCGAACATCAAGGCGATGGCGATGATCGGGCCGGCCCACGAAATGTGGAGGTAGTGGAAGTAGTTGTCGAACCCGACTAACAGCGACTGCGTGAGGCTGATGTCCTTGGCGGGGATGATCAGGCCCAGCGAGAAGGTTCCCAGAATGAAGATCAGCACCGTGACCAGCGAACCGATGATGATGGCCTTGGGGTAGTTCCGCGACGGGTTCTTCACGTCCATGACGTGAATGCCCATCATCTCCATACCCGCGTAGAACAGGAAGATACTGCTCGCCAGCACGAGGTTGTTGAATTTCGACAGGTCGGGGAAGAAGCCCTGCGACATGTCCATGTGGTTGTGTCCGCCGGTTGAAATGTAGATGATGCCCAGCACGATCAGCAGGCCCGCGGGAATGATCGTACCGATCATGCCGCCCCATTTGCTGATTTTTCCGACCCATCCGAGACCTTTCAGGGCGATCAGCGTGGCGATCCAGTAGATGGCCAGCACCATGCAGAGCGTGAAGACCTTGTTCGAGGCCAGCAGCGCGTCGTGCGTGTCGTTCATGCCGATGAACGCGATCGACACGGCGCCGAAGGTCAGCACCGTCGGATACCAGATCGTCGATTCGATCCATTGCAGCCAGATTGCGAGGAATCCCGTGCGTGCGCCGTAGGCTTCGCCGACCCAGCGGAATACGCCGCCCTGCTTGTCGGCGAACATCGCGGCCAGTTCGGCGGCGACCATCGCCGTCGGGATCAGGAACACGATGGCTGCAAACAGGTAGTAGAATGCCGACGAAAGTCCGTAGACCGCCTCGGCGGGCAGTCCGCGCAGACTCACTACGGCAGTCACGTTCATAATTGCCAGTGTCATAACACTCAATTTGAACCCTGTGCTTGTGGTAGTTTTCTTTACATCCATAATGAATTGATTTGGTTTTTTGTCGCTGTTGGGTGTTGCAACTACCGTGCAAAACCGCCGGGAAGTCGCCTTTGCAGCCTTCGGGTGTACGATTGTTGCCGGAAATTTCTATCTTTGCGTATAAATAATCTCCATGCCCATGCAACGCATCCTGATCATCCTCCTGGCAGCCCTGTGCGTCGCCGCGTGCGGCCGCCGCCGGAGCGCTCCCTCGCAGGAGACCGCGGTCTCCGCATCCCGTCCGCGGGTTTTTCTCCCGGCCATCGCCCCCGCGGGACTCTCTCCGGACGAGCAGCGCGACTATCTCCGCCGGCACTACTGGGACCGTTTCGACTTCACCGACACGCTTTTCGTCTCCGAGGCCGACACCGTGCAGATGATCGAGGCCTTTGCGCGCTACATTGCAGTGCTTTCCGACCGTCCGGCGGATTCCGCGCCGATGGATTCGCTGATGCGCCGGGCTTCGTCGTCGAAGCCGATGCTCGACTATTTCGCGATGCTCGCCGGGACGGTGCTGCACGACCCCAACTCGCCGCTGCGCAACGACGAGTTCTACATTCCCGTGCTCCGGGCGCAGCTCGCCAGCCCTTTCTACGACGAGTACGAACGCATCGCCCCGCAGTACGACCTCGAAATGGCCATGCAGAACCGCCTGGGCCAGCCTGCCAACGATTTCCGCTACACGCTCGCCTCGGGCGCCTCGGGGACGCTCTACGGGCTGCAAGCCGAATACGTGCTGCTGTTCATCAACAATCCCGGCTGTGCGATGTGCCGTGAAATCCGCGAGGCGATCACCTCCTCGCCGATGCTTTCGGAGATGATCGAGCGGGGGCGGCTGAAGGTGCTGGCGCTCTATCCGGACGAGGACCTTACGGAGTGGCGCGACTACCGCGACCACATTCCGGCGTCGTGGATCAATGCCTACGACAAGGGGTGCGTCGTCCGCGAAAAGAGCCTGTACGACCTCCACGCCATTCCGGCCCTCTACCTGCTGGACAGCCGCAAGCGGGTGCTGGTGAAGGATTCGACCGACGTGGCGCAGATCGAAGAGATAATAGACCGCCGGGCGTAAGACGCTTGATAGACGGGATTTATGGGCGATGGATGACCCGGCGCCTCTTGTCCTGTTCTGCGCTCCCCGGCTTAAAAAGCCGGTTTTTGAGGCGACCGGCGGTTCACACGCCTCCTGCCCGGTTCTGTGTTGCGGCTATAAGCGCAGCCTATCCCGCCATCAGAAAAGACAATCGGAAACCTATACGGATTCCGAACGGATTTGCTATCTTTGCACTACAAACAGAATACAATCACACACATTAAACAGTAGAAGATTATGGCAAAGAAATGGCGTTGTACCGTATGCGGTTACATTCACGAAGGTCCCGAGGCACCCGACCAGTGCCCGATGTGCAAGGTAGGCAAGGAGAAGTTCGTGGAACTCGTTGAGGCCGAGGGCGACCTCGATTTCGTAACGGTACACAAGATCGGCGACGGCAAGGGCGCCAGCAAGGAGCTTTGGGAAGGTCTCCAGAATCATTTCATGGGCGAGTGCACCGAGGTGGGCATGTATCTGGCTATGAGCCGTCAGGCCGACCGCGAGGGCTATCCCGAGATCGCCGAGGCTTACAAGCGTTACGCCTGGGAGGAGGCTGAGCACGCCTCGAAGTTCGCCGAGCTGATCGGCGAAGTGGTCTGGGACACCAAGACCAACCTCGAAAAGCGCATGAACGCCGAGTGCGGCGCTTGCGAGGACAAGATGCGCTTGGCCCGCATGGCGAAGGAGGAGAACCTCGACGCCGTTCACGACACCGTTCACGAGATGGCCAAGGACGAGGCCCGTCACGGCAAAGGTTTCGAAGGTCTTTACAAACGCTACTTTAAGTAGGTTTCGATTTTACAGGGCTTTTTGCCCTGACATGTCCGGCCCGAACGGGAATACGTTTGTATTTTTCGTCCGGGCCGGATTACGTTAGGCCGAAACACGAACCGCTGAAATCGGAAACGCAGTTCGGAGCAAGTTCGAAAGGCCCGTTCTGCGAAGGTCCGTGCGGAGATGGCGGCGCAACCCTTCGCGGAAGGCCTGAAAAAGCCGGAGCAGCATGCTGCTCCGGCTTTTTTCATTTTTTCTGCAACTCCTCGCGGAGCTTCAGAAACAGAGAAACCTTTCCGGCGAGCCATTCGTAGCCCGTTTGCGCTGCATGGGCCACCTCGTAAACCGTTTCGGCCTGCCTGCGGATCTGTTCCACGGCGTCGCGGATCGCGAACAGGTAGACGAGGAGTGCGAGGACGGCGAAAAAGCCGCCTGCGATCAGCGCCGAGGCGATGAACGAACCCGTAACGGACGAAAGCCAGATAACCAGCGCCGTGAGCAGCAGCAGGATGGCAATGCCCGCAGTCGTTGCGAAAAACAGCAGCGCGGCTATGAAACGGCCGCCGGAAGGTTTATTTTCCATTGTTGCGTCGTGCCGGGAGGGTCATTTTTCGTCACATTTGCAGCGGGCTTCCTCGATCTCCCTCTCGACTTTGCCGAGTTTGTCTTTCACCTTGTCGATCTCGTCGTCGATCGAATCCTTGATTTTCTGGCGCAGTTCCGGACCGGACTGGGGCGTGAAGAGCATTGTGAGGGCCGAACCGATGATCATGCCGCCCACGAGCGATACGATGGCAATTCCTGTGTTTTTCATAGTTGCTGAAAGTTTTAATTCAGCAATGGGGCTTGCAAAGTCCGGGCCAAAGCCTTACCTTTGGACGCATGATCGCCGATCGCCGCACATCCGTCGCCTTTACCGGTCACCGCACCTATCGCGGCGCGGCTGCGGACGCCCTGCGCCGGACGGTGGGGGAGTTGTACGCGCGGGGTTTCCGGATCTTTTTGAGCGGCATGGCCGTGGGTTTCGATTTGGCCGCCGCCGAGGCGGTGCTGGAACTCCGGGAGCGTGTGCCCGGCGTGCGGCTCGTCGCTGCGGTTCCGTTCCGGGGGCAGGAGATGCGCTTCTCCCCGGCCGACCGCGAACGCTTCCGGCGCGTGCTGGCCGAGGCCGATTCCGTCGAAGTGCTTGCGCCGGCCTACCACCGGGGCTGCTATGCCGTGCGCAACGATTTTCTGGTGGACAACGCCCGCGTCCTGGTGGCGTGGTACGACGGTTCGCCCGGCGGCACCCGCTACACCGTCCGCCGCGCCCTCGGCCGGGGACTGGAGGTCGTCAACCTCTGTCCGGCGGCTCCCGTGCCGCCCGCCCCCGAACCGACGCTCTTCGGATAAAAAAGCGGCCCGGAGGCCTCGCGTGGTCGGCAGATTGTGACAAGCTGTTACATTGAGTTTTACTCTTGAATAATCGCTCTGTTTTTCAACCCGAAGCCAGCGGAGTGGCAAAACATGTATGTTGCAGCCCTCCGCAGCCGGGGGCTTGCCTTCGGCTTCCTCCTTGCACCTCGGTAAAATCAGCGAGCTGTTTTACCCTCTGTCGCTGCGTCGGTTCGGGCTGCCGGACTTGCATTGCAAGAAAAAATAACAACCCCTCTGTCGGATTATTCTGAATATCTGTTGATTGCGATCTTTTGACCACTCATGGCCCGGAGGCTGCCCTTCTCTGTCGTGCGAATCATTTTTATTCTGCCGTTCCTGCCGTCTCCTCCGGCTGCGTCAGCTCAATGCCTCGGAGCAGTTCTTCGACGCGTCGGAGGGTCCTCGTCTTGCCGTATTCCTTCGAGGGGTAGCTGATGCCGACGGTGATGAGCGACTGCCCCTGTTTGAGGTCGTAGGCCGTGAATACGAATCCCGGATATTCGGTCCGGCGGCCTTCGCTGTACAGCATGTCGGTGCCGTTCGATACGAGGGGGCGCGAGGCCTTGATGATCCCGCCGTCGTAGTAGGCCGAATCGCGGCTCGCGCAGTAGTCCGAGAGGTCGGCGATGCTCTTCGCCTCGGGATCGAAGACATCTTGCAGGGCGTCGATGTTGAATTCCCATTCGCCGTCGAGGACGTACATCGTGTAGCGGGCGTAGGTTGAGTCGGTTTCGGGTTCAATGCTCTCTTCGAGGGCGGAGTATCCGGCCGGAATCCGGATTCGCAGCCCGAGGTCCGTGCAATCATAGGTCTGTTCGGTGTCGAGCAGCGGCAGCTCGCCGCCTTCGTCCACCAGTTGCGTGGAGAGCACCGTGAGGTATCCGATGAGCAGGGCGGTGCAGACGGCTGTTGCGAGCATGCGCCAAAAGGCGGCGTATTCGCCGGCTCCATGCTTGATTTTCAGCCAAACGTATAATCCCATGATTGCCTGCCAGGCACCCCAGAGGATGGCTCCCGTGGCGATGACGTAACGGCCTCCGGCTTCGGTGAGATAGTAGGAGATGAAACTGAAAGCCAGTCCGCCGACGCACCACAGCAGTCCGACGAGGATGTTCTTTTTCGCTTCGGCGAGCGATGCCGCCGGCTGTCCGGCGGATTCGGAGGCCGTGGATGCCGGCTCCGCAGGTGTTTCGGGCATCGGCTCGAACACCGGTTTTTCGGTCTTTTCCATGATGAATTGGGTTATTCTGGGATGCAAATATACGAAATCCCCCCCCCGAGCAAATATTTTGCGAAAAAAATCCCCGCCCGCGATGGGCGGGGATCAGAGTATGGGATTGCGACCGGATTATTTCCAGTTCAGGATCTTGTGGAAGTCGTACTCCTCGGGATTGGGAACGTAAGCCTTGGCGGCTTCGTAGTCGGCCGGGGTGATGGCGTTGAGAATGGTCTCCACCACCGACGTGAACTTGTCCGACTTGATGTCCACCAGACGGGGCGGAATCTTGCCCGTCGTGGGGTCCTGCAAGTCCTTGAGGTAGAGCGGCGAGACGTTGCCCTCCGAATCGACGTAAACCATGCAGCCCGTCTTGCCCTCGGCGAAGAGCTTGTGCACGCCGATACCCAGCTCCGAGCAGTAGGTCAGGTCGTAGGCGATCGGGGTCTGGCAGCGGATTTCGTAGCCCAGCTCCACCGGACGGCTCTTGACCTTGAGACCCAGCTCCTTGAGCTTCATCTCGATCATCTCGTTGAAGATGTGCGCCTTCGACACCTTGCCCAGCTCGGGATGTCCGTGCTCGTCGTAGGTGAAGTGGATGCCGCTCTTGCGGATCTCCTCGTCCGACAGCGCGTGGAACACGCCTTCGGAAATCACCGCTGCGCCGTAGTCCATGCCCATGATCTTACGCTTGATGATCGACGAAATCACCAGGTTGACGATCTTCTCGACGGTGATTTCCGTCTTGTCGAACATCTCGGGAATGACGATCATCGGGTAGTGGCAGGCCTCGCCGATGCCGAATGCCAGGTGGCCGGCCGAACGGCCCATGGCAGCCAGCACGAACCAGTTGCCGCTCGTGCGTGCGTCGACGTAGACGGCGCGGGCGATGACTGCGCCCTTGTCCTTGGCCGACTCGTAGCCGAACGTCGGCGTGCCCTTCGGAAGCGGCAGGTCGTTGTCGATGGTCTTCGGCACGTGGATGTTGGCGATGGGGTATTTCTTGGCCTCGAGGAACTTGGCGATACGGTTGGCGGTCGAAGCCGTGTCGTCGCCGCCGACGGTCACCAGCAGTTTGATGTTGTTGTCGGTGAAGAACTTGAGGTTGAAGTTGTTCTCGAAATCCGAGTCCTTGGGTTTGAAACGGCTCATCTGCAGGAACGAACCTCCCTGGTTGAAGATGCCGTCGGCCATCGGGTAGTCGATGTCTACGGTGCGGGGCGAGGGGTTGAACAGGCCCGTGTAGCCTTCGTGCAGGCCGATGACGCGATAGCCCTGGCGCAGGAACGTTTTAGCGACACTGCCCACTACGGTATTCATGCCGGGAGCCGGTCCGCCGCCGGTCAGAATTGCGATTGCTTCTTTCATGGTTTTGATAGGGTTTTTATGTTTTGAGAACCTTTTTTTCGGTTTCGGACGCCCAAAAGTACTGCTTTTTTTTCAAACGGGCAAGAAAAAAGGAGGCCTCCGGTTCGAGGGGACCTCCTTTTTTGCTCTCTGTAATTATAGTTTGCGCGATTACTCAACTACAGTTACGTTAATAGCCTGTTCTCCCTTGGCACCGGAGCCAACTTCGAACTCGACTGCCTGACCTTCGTTGAGCGACTTGAAGCCGTCCTTTGCGATGCCCGAGAAGTGTACGAAAATCTCTTTTCCGTTCTCCGCCGTAATGAATCCGTAGCCTTTCTTGCCATCGAACCATTTTACCTTACCTGTCATAAAAATAGAGAATTAAAGTGTTAATGTGTTCGGCAAAGTAAAATAAAAAACATTGGCTTTCAAAACTTTTTGGCATGTTTTTTCGTCTTGTGCGGAAAATTCTTATCTTTGCATTGAGAATGTTAAACCTCATGGCGTTATGAACAGAAATCTGAAACTCGCGCTGGCAGCCCTTCTGGGCTTCTCCGCAGCCTGTACGTCGGTGAAAAACGCTCCCAAGGAGGACACCGCGAAGACGCAGGGCGCCGATACGACGGCCGTAAAGGGATACCCCGAATTTCCCCGCCGCGTGGTGGTCATGTACGGCGTGCGGACGCCCCGGCAGGACAGCGTCCGCAACGAGCGGCTCAAACGCCTGGAACGCGAACGTCCCGATTCGCTGCCTCCCGTGGCCGAACGTCCGCAGGAGGAGGACCCTTCCGTCGGCAGAAAATAAGCCATGTCACGCCGCCGGCTGGGGCTTCGCAAACGACTGGCCCTCAATATTTTTTCCGAACTCTATGCTTCGACGGTGCGCGAACACCGTCTCGATACGCTATTCTGGGAGTGCACGCTGCGCTGCAACCTTTCGTGCCGCCATTGCGGCAGCGACTGCCGGGTGGACCCCGGCGTGGCGGACATGCCGCTGGCTGATTTTCTGAAGGTGCTCGACGAGGAGGTGACGCCCCACGTCGATCCCGCCGACGTGCTGGTCATCTTCTCGGGCGGCGAGGTGCTCGTTCGCGCGGACCTGGAGGAGGCGGGCGCCGAGGTCACGCGCCGCGGCTACCCGTGGGGCATGGTGACCAACGGCATGGCCCTGACCCCGGAACGTTTCGGCCGTCTGCTCGACGCGGGGCTGAAATCGGTTTCGGTGAGCCTCGACGGGTTCGAGCGCGAACACAACTATATCCGCGGCAATCCCCGCAGTTACGACCGCGCGCTGGAGGCCGTGCGGATGATCGTGTGCGAACCCTCGCTGTCGTACGACGTGGTCACCTGCGTCACGGGGGCGATGGTCCCGCAGCTGGAGGCCTTCCGCGACATGCTCCTTTCGGAGGGGGTGCGCCACTGGCGGCTCTTCTCGATTTTCCCGATGGGGCGTGCCAAGAACGACCCGACGCTGCGGATGACCGACGCCCAGTTCCGGGAGATGCTGGAGTTCATCCGCCGCACGCGGCAGGAGGGCCGGATCGAGGTCAGCTATGCCTGCGAAGGCTTCCTGGGCGGTTACGAGGCCGAGGTCCGCGACCATTTCTACCAATGCGCCGCGGGTGTTTCGGTGGCTTCGATCCGTGTCGACGGGGCCATTTCGGGGTGCACGTCGATCCGCGCCAACTACCATCAGGGAAACATCTACCGGGATCGGTTCTGGGACGTGTGGCAGAACCGCTTCGAGCCGTTCCGCGACCGCGAATGGGCGCGCAGGGGCGAATGCGCCGATTGCTCGATGTTCCGCTACTGCCAGGGCGGCGGCATGCACCTGCGGGGCGACGACGGCGAATTGCTCTACTGCCACTACCACCGGCTGTGACCGTTCAGAGATGGTTCAGATAGCCCCGCCGGACCAGGTCTTCGTCGTTTTCGCACGGATAGGCCTGCCCGTCGGCCATTACGTACAGCCGGTCGGCAATGCCGGTCACGTGGCGGTACATGTGGTCGGTGAGCAAAATCCCTTTCGTGGCCTTTTCCTGCCGAATGAGTGTTTGGAGCGTTGCAACGTGCAGGGGTGCAATCTGCGAGAACGGCTCGTCGAGCAGGATGAACCGGGCCGGGCTGCGCAGGATGATGAAACATTCCAGAATCCGCTGTTCCCCGCCCGACAGCTCCCCGATGCGGGTTCCGCGCAGGGAAATGAACTCCGGAAACCACCGTTCCAGGTCTTCCCTTTGCAGCCCGAAATCGCCGAGCGCGCGTTCCAGCCGCAACCATCCGGGAATGAACGGATGCTGCGGAAGGTAGCGAATCTCCTTTTCGGTAAACCGTCTGTGCCATTTCCCGTCGATGCGCATCGAGCAGAATCCCGCTTTCAGCGACCCCGACAGAATCTTCATCAGACAGCTTTTTCCGCATCCGTTGCGCCCGAGCACTGCCGTCACGCCGCCTGTTTCGACGAGCAGGTAAACACCCGAGAGAATGCGCCGTTCGCCGAACGCCAGCTCTGCGGAGTCGATTTCGAGAATATGTTTTTCAGCGGGTGGTATGCAGCAGGGCGGCGGAATAGTTCAGCAAAAGACAGCATAACCCGAAATCCACCGCGCAGCTTACGCCCAGCAGTGTTCGGCGGCGGATGCCGAGGTTGCGGTAATAGTAGAATTCATCGGAATAGCGCGGGATGATCCACACGTAGAGGAAAAGCGGGTAAATCAAAGCCTTTCCCAACAGCAGGGCCGGGACGATCGGCGTTCCGTGAACCTTGGCGACCCATGCCAGGGCGAGGCTCGCCGCTCCGCAGAAGAGGAGCATCGCCGAGCGGTAGAAGCGGAGTATGAGCAGCAGTTTGGCGGTCATTGTCTGTAAACATGAAAAAACGGGCGGCCGCAAAACCGGATTGCATCCGGGGCGGTTGCGCCTCCTGGCCCGTGAAAGCGTCGTTGCGGCATCAATATACGAAAAAAATCGGTCTCTTGTTCCGGAAGCCGGGATTTTCCTCCGCCTCCGCCTCCGCCTCCTCCGCCTCCTCCGCCTCCGGGGCGGGCCGGGCGCTGCGAGGCGGCCGCGATCGTCCGCTGCGGGGCTTTTGAGTCCGGTCCGTTATTTTTGAAGAATGTTTTTTCGGAAATAATTTTGTCTTTTCGGATTTTAAACTTATCTTTGTGCGCTCTTAAAACGATAAGGGCACTTGTTCGGGGTGTAGCGCAGTCCGGTTAGCGCGCCAGCTTCGGGAGTTGGAGGTCGCTGGTTCGAATCCAGTCTCCCCGACAAATCGGCAGACTGCTCGATAGGGTGGTCTGCTTTTTTATTGAAATTCCGGCGGAAGCCGCGGCGTTCGGAGTGTAGCGCAGTCCGGTAGCGTATCTGGTTTGGGACCAGAGGGTCGCAGGTTCGAATCCTGTCACTCCGACAGACGATGTATGAAATGAGGCACCCCCTCCGGTCCTGCGACCGGAGGGGGTGCTTTGTTTTGTTCCTGTCTTTGCCGGATCGGCGGGCTTTCGGCTGGCGGCGCGGTTTCTGCGTATGACGCGGATGATGCGCTCCCTGCCGACGGCGCGGTTTCCGTTGCGTCCGGCGACGGACCCGTGCCGTCGGCCTGCGCGATTTTACAGGATCTCTTCGTAACGGTTGAGATTGTCGAGTATGTGGCCGAAATCCTCCCCCGGACCGGGCATGTAGACCGCGAATCCGAGTCTCTGCGCAGCGTCGACGTTCTTCTGTCCGTCGTCGATGAAAAGCGTCTCTTCGGGGCGCATGCCGCCTGCGGCGATCATCTTGCGGAAAATCGCCTCCGAGGGCTTCAGCTCGTGCAGTTCGTAGGAGAGGAAAACGGCATCGAAATAGTCGTCCATCGTCTTGCCGTCGGCCGTGAACATCCGTCGGATGTATTTCATCGACGCGGGGTTGTTGTTCGAGAGCACGCAGGTCCGGATTCCGCGCTCGCGCAGGGCGTCTATCTGGCGGAGTTTCGCGACCGGGATGCGCACGAGAAACTGGCCGTAGGCCCAGGCGATCTGCGCGTCGGTTATCTCGGGCGTGCCCGACAGGCGGCGCATTTCGTCGCAGGCTTCGTGGAACGAAATGACGCCGTGTTCCAGCCGTCCGATCATCTCGGCGGGGTAGTAGGGGTTGATCAGATCGGCCACGGCATCCATTCCGAGGCTCCGGAAGGCTCCGGTGCAGCGGTCTATGTCCAGATCGACCAGCACGCCTCCGAGGTCGAAGACGACGGTTTTGATTGTGTTCATAATTTATTGTTTTTTTCGTGCTCGAAGAGCCTATTTCTGAAACTTCATCGTGAACCTGCGGACCGGACGCAGCACCCACATCGGCAGTATCTTGCAGAGGGGAATCCACACGCGGTTCCACCAGTCGGGGACGATGCACCGGCGTCCCCGCCACAGGGCGCGCAGTCCGCGCCGGGCGCACGAGTCGGCCGTGATAAGCACCCCGAGGCGCGTGCCGATGCGCTGCCAGCGGGGAGTCAGTCCGTAGAGGTCGGTCGCCACACCCGCCGGGCAGACCGCCGTGACGCGGATGCCGTGCTCGCGGACCTCCTTTGCGAAGGCCACCGAGAACGACCGCAGGTAGGCCTTCGACGCGCTGTACAGGGCCAGTCCCGGAAAGGGCATCCACAGCGAGTAGGAGGACATGTTGAGAATGTGCCCCCGGCAGCCGCGGCGCACCATGTCGGCCGCCGCCATCCGGCACAGTTGGGTGTTCGTCAGGTCATGCAGCAGGATGATGCGCTCGATGCGCTCGGCGGGGGTTTGCAGGATGTCGCGGAACGAGAATATCCCGGCGTTGTTCACCAGTACGTCGATGGCGGCTCCTTCGCGTCGCACGGCCTCCCACAGCTCCGCAGCGGCTTCGATGCGCGCCAGGTCGATCTCCACGATCCGCACCTCGGGCCGGAACCCGGCGGCGGGGGATGCCGCTTTCCGGACGCCGCCATCCGGACCCGCTCCGGCGGCGAGTATTTCGCTGCATACCGTCTCCAGCGGTTCGCGGCGGTTGCCCGCCAGCACCAGGTTGTAGCCCAGCGCCGCCAGCCGCAGGGCGTAACAGCGTCCGATGCCCGACCCGGCTCCCGTGACCAGCGCCCAGGCGCTTCCCGGGGCGACGGCTCCCCGCCGGCCGACGCTGCGGCCGCTTCCGGAAACGGCTGCGGGCGAGGCGCTGCGCTCCCCGCACGGTGTGATTGCTTCGCGTTTCATCACGGCAGGCGTTTGAGTTCTTCGACGATCCGTCGCGGGAGGTTGTCGCAATGCTTGCAGCACTTCATGTCCACGGAGTACATCCGCGCGATGCAGTAGTTGCGGTGGTCGCAGGCGCTTCGCGTCGCCGCGTCGCCCTCGCGGAGCTTTGCGACGAACGCCGGGTCGTTGACGAGCGCCCGGGCCATCTGAACCAGCTCGAATCCCGAGTCCAGCGCCCGGTCGATGCCCTCGCGGCTGACGAGTCCCCCGACGTAGATCAGCGGACCTTTCAGGGCGGCCCGGAATTTCTTGGCGTCTTCGAGGAAATAACACTCCTCGAAGGGGAACTGTTTTATCATAAAGGGACCGCACCAGCGGATGAAGTAGCGCAGCCACAGCGGCGAGTAGTAGCTCATGGTGTAGATCGGGATCAGCCCCCGCATGACGGCCATCGGGGCCTTCGAGACGAATCCGCCCGAGAGGACGATGCCGTCCACGCCGAACGATTCGATGACTTTGGCGATCTCGATGCTCTCGGGGATTTCAATGCCCCCTTTGAAGCCGTCGTACATGTTGTGCTTCACGGTGATCGCCATGCCGCACGCCCGGGCCGCCTCCACGGCCTCGCCCAGACACATGCGCATGAAGCGCATGCGGTTTTCGAGCGAGCCGCCGTATTCGTCGTGCCGGTGGTTGGTGTAGGGCGACAGGAACTGCGAAATGAGGTAGCCGTGCCCGGCGTGCACCTCCACCGAGTCGAATCCGGCGTCGCGGGCCGTGCGCACCGCCGTGCCGAAGTCGCGGGCCACCTGTTCGATCTCGCGTCTCTTCATGCCCCGCACGGGCGTGTAGGCGTAGAGGTTGAATCCCGTCGAGGCGCCGATGGGCATCTGCCCGGCGGTGGTCCAGTGGGTCATGTTGCCGCAATGTCCGATCTGGATGGCCGCGGCGGCCCCTTCGCGATGCACGGCGTCGGTGATTTCGCGCAGTCCGGGGACGATCTCGGGACGCAGCCACAGCTGCTTGTTGAACGACAGTCCGCTGCGGCACACGGCGGCATAGGCCAGCGTGGTCATGCCCACGCCGCCGCGGGCTACGGCGACGTGGTAGTCCTTGAGCTGCCGGGTGGGACCGAAGTCCTTGCCCATGGATTCGAAGGCCGCCGAACGGATCGTGCGGTTGCGCAGCGTGACGGGGCCTAATTTATAAGGGGTGAAAAGTGTAGAGGACATTGAATTGAAAGTTGAGAGTTAGAAGTTGAGGGTTGAAAGTCGGATGCGCAGACCTCGTTCCGAAACGTGAAATTCTTGCGTCGTCCCTGAAGTCGTCTTCTTAATCCGGCGGGCGCAGAACTGGGTGAAAAACGTTGTAACGGACCATCCGCAACCTGAACCCCGCCTTTTAGGCGGGTCAATAGATGAAGGGGATGATCCGTTTGCGGCGAAGGCGCGAAAACTCTTCGCCGAACTCCTGCTCGTAGCGGCGGCGCAGCGATGCGGCGCGCGGTGCGAGGTTGGCGAAGGTCCACCATGCGAAGACCGTTCCGGCCCACGACCACGAGGCTACGGCGAATCCCACCCATTCGAGCAGTTCGCCGAAGTAGTTGGCCGACGAGACGTAGCGGAACATGCCCCCGCGGGGGATGTAGTGGCGCGTGTCGCCCGGGCGGCGGAGGTGGCGGATGATGTGGTCCGAATGGAGGTTTACGGCCATTCCGGCCACGAACAACGCCCCGCCGATATAGATATAGGGCTGTGCGAACCATCCGGCGTAGTAGTCAGCGGGCGAGACGTAGAAAATCCAGCCTCCCTGCATCAGGGCGTTGAGCGTGTTGAAGACCATGCCCATCACGACGATGCCGAGGGGCATGCGGCCCTTGCCGCGGATCAGCAGCGGGAAGATGAAGGCCCGCTGGAGGTAGTGGGCCTGAAACAAGCAGAACAGCGCCAGCGGCCCGGCCTGCCACATCCTTTCGGACGAGGCCCACAGCACGCACATGAGGATGAAAACCGGAGATTCCATCACCATCCAGCCCACGCGGTTGGGCACGGGTGGCCCGTAGCGGCGGTCGAAGAGATAGCCGTAACCCGCCTCGAAGAAGTGCAGCGCGGCGTAGACCACGGCGGCCAGAAGGGCCATGACGATCAGGAAAATGTCGAAATTCTCTTTCATAGACGTTGGGGATAAAACGCACGAAAGATACGTATTTTTTCCGGTCCCGGCAAGTCCTTTGCGCCCAATGTTTTGTTCGTTGCGTCGTGTCGCTGCGGGGGCGTTTTTCCGGTCCGTGGCGGCAGCGCCGGGCTTGCGTAGGCCGCCGCCGAAAGTCCGGAAGAGCCTCCCGCCGCAAATGAAAAAGACGGCTCCGCTTCGGGGGTGAAGCGTGAGCCGTCCGGCGTTCTGCCGCCCGGAGGGGGCGCGTGTCGCGGGGAAGGTCCCTGAATGTTCGGTCAGCCGTTGCCGGCCGCGAGAAAGCGTCCTTCAGGGGCGGCTTGAGAAGCCTCTTTTGGATGCTATGGCCGAAATTGCGGTCCGAAGGCCGCTTTTCCCGCCAGCGTTCCGGCAGTCGGAGGTCCGGTGACCTCCGACCGCATCAATGCGTGTAGACCTTGCCTTTCTGGCGCTCCTTGTTCTCGTACTTGATGCGCGAGGGGGTGGGGTACCGGAGTTTCTCGAACTCGGTCACGGCGTTGCGGATGTCTCCCAGAAGCATGTCGGCCATGTCGCGCGACATGCCCTGGCGAACCACGATGCGCATGACGATCATCTCGTCGATGTTCTTGGGCATGGTGTATGCCGGGACCATCCAGCCGCTCTGCTGCAAGGCGGCCTGCAGGTCGAACAGCGTCCATTTGGCCTTCTTGTCGTATTCGGGGTCCATCATCCAGATGAACAGCGGGTTGACGACCTCTTTGGCGTAGTTCCGGAAGCACGGCATCTTGCCGATCTGCTCGTGGCAGTATTTGGCGATGTCCATCGAGTTCTGCTGCACCTCCTTGTACCCCTCGAATCCCAGCCGGATGAAGTTGTAGTACTGGCCGAGAATCTGCGCCGCCGGCCGCGAGAAGTTCAGGCCCACCTGCGTGATGTTCGCGCCGAGGTAGTTGACCGAGAACGACATTTCGTCGGGCAGGTACTTCTTGTCCTTCCATACGACCCATCCCAGTCCGGGGTACACCAGTCCGTACTTGTGGCCCGACGTGGAGATCGACAGCACCCATTTGAGGCGGAAGTCCCACTTCTTCTCGGGGTGTAGGAACGGCAGGATGAAACCTCCGGAAGCCGCGTCGACGTGGATCGGGATTTCGTAGCCCGTCTTGGCGTTGTAGGCGTCGAGCGCCTTGTCGAGACCCTCGATGTCGTCGTCGAGACCCGTCCACGTCACGCCGGCGATGGGCACGATGCAGATGGTGTTCTCGTCGCAGGCCTTCAGCGCCTCGCCGATGTCGAGCGTCGGGTGGTCGAGCGTCAGGGGCACGGTGCGCATCTCGATCTGCCACAGCTGGCAGAACTTCTCCCACACGACCTGGAATCCGGTGCTCATCACCAGGTTGGGTTTGTCGAAGGGTTTGCCTGCGGCCTTGCGGCGCGCCCGCCAGCGCAGCCATGCGGCCACTCCGCCCAGCATGCATGCTTCGGACGATCCGATGCCCAGCGCGCCGGTTTTCCACTCGGCCTTTTCGGGCGAGTTCCACATGTTGGCCACGATATTGAGGCAGCGGCCGCACATCACCGCGACGCGCGGATACTCCGTCTCGTCGATGTAGTTGATGTTGATGGCTTCGTTCATCAGCCGTGTGGCGTAGTCGTCCATGTAGGTGGTCACGAACGTCGCCAGGTTGAGCCTCGGCTGGGTCTGGGGATAGGTCTCGTCCTTGACCAGCTGATAGGCGATTTCGGGTGCTGTCTTGTTCTTGGGAATGAATTCCGTGGGAGCGGGCGAACGCATCTCTTTCGAGCCGAAAATGTCGGTCAGGGTGTCTTCGGTGGTGTGTTTCTGTTGATCCATAGCGTAAAAATATTTATTTGGTTTACATCGGACCGATCTTGCACGAACTATGCCATAAATTTGTTACCTTTACCGGGCGAAACTACATCATGCAATGAAAAAACTTGTTGTCTTCACCGGCGCCGGCGTCAGCGCCGACAGCGGTTTGGCGACGTTCCGCGACTCCGACGGAACATGGGGGAATTACCGGATCGAGGAGGTCTGCATTCCCGAAGCGCTTGATTTCAACCGTCGGGGCGTCATCCGTTTCTACAACGAGCGGCGTGCCGAAATGCTCAAGGCCGAGCCGAACGCCGCCCACCGGGCGATTGCCGGTCTGGAACGCGATTTCGACGTCCGGGTCATCACCCAGAATGTCGACAATCTGCACGAAAGGGCGGGTTCGACGCATATTCTTCACCTGCACGGGGAACTTACCAAACTTCGTTCGACGGACGATCCGTCGCTCATCCTGCCGTTCGACGGCGTCGAGCAGGGTTTCGACGACCGCGCTCCCGACGGTTCGCTGCTGCGTCCGCACATCGTCTTCTTCGGCGAGCCGGTTCCCGAATTCGACCGTGCGGCGGAACTTGCCGCCGGGGCCGACATCCTGATGGTGGTCGGAACGTCGCTGGCGGTCTATCCTGCGGCGTCGCTGGTGCGCTGCGTGCGTCCCGACATTCCGGTTTACGTGGTCGACCCGGGACGGCCGGCGATTCGCGGCGTGCGCAATCCGCTGGAAGTGATCCGCAAACGTGCCGCCGAGGGAGTTCCCGAACTGGCCGACCGCCTGCGCGCGGCCTGTGCGGAAGGGCGGTCCGAATCGCTTTTGCCCGGAAAAGCCTGATCCGCCCTTCCCGGCGGTTCCCCGCTTCCGGTCCATCCCGGTTTGCTCTCCGTTCTCGTTTTCCCGCTTTCGGCCCTCCCTCTGTCTTTCGCTTTCCGTTTCCGGCTTTTCCCGGCCGCACGCTGCGGTTCCGGTTGGCTCTTGCTCGGATTCACTCATATTCCGATCCGGCTCACTCCATCTCCGGCCCGTTTCGCACCGCCTCGTCTGGTCGCGCTCTGCGACCCATTACGCGGTTGCACGTCTGTCCGTTCCGTGTAACGATGCGGTTACGTAATGCTTTCGGCTTCGGTCCGGTCGGTGTGCCTGCGGCCGTTCCTGCATGAAAATCCCCGCCCTCTCCCGCGGAGGGCGGGGCTGTTTTGCCGGAGATCGGTGTCAGTGTTTGTAGGTTGTTTCAGATATGGTTATAATATCCGTGCCATAATGCACCTCCCGATTTTCGCAAGTGAGGGATTTGTTCCCATATACGTAGTTGCGGGTCTCCCAGACGAGCTTACCTTCCGCTTCGTACGTAATTCCGTTGAGGCGTCCCCGGTAATCGTAACTGTAATGTCTTACCCAATCCCATGGGCGTTCGGCCGTTTCTTCGGAAGCCAGACAGCCGTGAATAAGCGGTTTCGTCAGTTCATCGTCGGAGTATGTGATTATGTATTTGCTTACAGCCGATACTTCGCCTGTATTCTTGAGCCAATATTTGTCACAGATTACCAGTTTTCCGTCGTAGGTGTATTTTGTTTCGGATACTTTACTATTCCCTCTGGAATATTCCAAACTGTGGGCCAGCCGTTCCTGCTGGTCGTATTCGTTGCAAATCCGTTGGATGATATGGTCGTCCTTGTCCGTTATCCGTTCTTCCAAAACCTTTTCGAGAGCGTCATCCAGATAAGTGCGTTTGAATTTTTGCGAATTCCACAGGGTTCACCGGCCCATGTTTTTTCGGTGTATGTCACCGTTTTGCCGTCATATACGTAGTCCGAAGTTGTCGTTTCCGTAACGCCGTCTCTCGAGTTCCGGGTTCCGGTCAGCCGATCTTTTGCGTCGTAGGTGTACGTTATCACATATGTACTCTGCTCTCCTCCGGGATCGGTTCTGTGAAGGGTCGTTGTCAGCGGGTGTGTCCATTTAGAGTCGCCTGTGTTCTCTTCGTCCTCTTTTTCACAACCTGAAGCGAGCAGCAATATCGCCGCAGCCAGGTAAAAGCGTCCTTGTTTCATGGCTCGAAATTTTAACGATTATAAGGGCTGTATTATGGGCATATCCACCTGCCGGCAACCCGCCCGCCGGACTGTGACACGGGTCATTCCAGCGTCCGGGCGTCCTTGAAATAGATCTCCAGCAACTCCTTGGCGGCGATGAACGATGAGATTTTGTCCTCCAGCACGCGTTTCTCGTACGCTCCGATGCACGCCTCCACGGCCGGGTCGCGGTAGAAACTTCCGCGCAGCGCCTCGTTGATCGACTCGTACATCCAGTATTTGTTCTGCCGGTTGCGGTTGTGCTGGAAATAGCCGTTTTTCTGAATGTGGTCGAGGTACTCCTCCACGCCTTTCCAGACCTCCTCCAGCCCCGTCCGGGCCACCGCCGACGAGGTGTAGACCTTGGGCCGCCATCCCGATTCGGGTACGGGGAAAAGCCTCAAGGCCCCCTGGAACTGGGTCTGTGCCAGTTCGGCCTTGTGTATGTTCTCTCCGTCGGCCTTGGTGATGACCATCAGGTCGGCCATCTCCATGATGCCGCGCTTGATGCCTTGCAGTTCGTCTCCCGCACCGGAAATCTGCAATAGCATGAAGAGGTCCACCATCGAGTGCACGGCGGTTTCCGACTGTCCGACGCCCACCGTTTCGATGAAGATGACGTCGAATCCCGCGGCCTCGCACAGCACGATCGTCTCGCGAGTCTTTCGGGCCACTCCGCCGAGCGATCCCGCCGAGGGCGAGGGCCTCACGAAGACCGAAGGGTTGTTGCAGATGCTCTCCATGCGGGTTTTGTCGCCGAGAATCGAGCCGCCGCTGCGCTCCGACGAAGGGTCTATGGCCAGCACCGCCAGCTTGTGGCGCAGCCCCGCGACCATGTTGCCGATGGCCTCGATGAAGGTCGATTTGCCGGCTCCCGGGACGCCCGTGATGCCTATGCGGACCGATTTCCCGGCGTGCGGGAGGCACGCTTCGATGATCTCCTGCGCCTGTGCATAGTGGTTGGG
>ENA-UESC01000890-UESC01000890.1-human-gut-metagenome-genome-assembly--contig:-NODE-890-length-26023-cov-14.266168_pt1 | contig 26023 bp, 18 predicted proteins | sample MGYA00242998_ERZ507999 | MGnify/ENA primary metagenome ERZ507999 (study PRJEB26167, sample SAMN06115465) | human gut metagenome | host: Homo sapiens | place: China:Hubei | collected 2016-04-27... | reverse complement strand
TCATAGTCCGGAATCAAATCTGTCAATAAATTAAACATACCCCAAGCACCTGCCACTCCCTTTTTTTCACTTTTTTCGTTTCTTTTTGCGTCTTTGACTTTTTGACTAGTTTTTCAACTGCAATATACATGTTCCTTGACGCAGAGGCTGCGGCGGCCTCAGAGGTCATTTTTCTCTATATAATAAGGTATTGTTCTATCCAAACTTCCAGGGAAGTATACACCGCCGTGGATATTACGCCCCGGAATGCAAACACTTTCCTTGCACAGTTTGTCAAGAGCTTTGGCCTCAAATTTTGCTCCAAGATTCTCGGCTCAATTTTGGCGAAACCGCCAAAACACAAAATGTAGTGGTTTCTCCATTGACATATCACTAAATAGTGATATCATAGAATCACATCAATTGAACGCATCCCAAGACTGCTTTGCGGGTGCCTCTTTCGCAAGAGGCACCCGTTTGAACTGCACACAGATAGAACGACGGAGGAACACTATGAAGATCATCAAGCGCAACGGTTCGGAAGTTCCATTTGATATCACCAAGATCATCACTGCGGTCACCAAGGCCAGCGACTCGGTCAGCCGCAAGAGCAGCCTGACCCAGGAGCAGATCCTGTCCATCGCCAACGATGTCACGGAGCAGTGCCAGGCGCTGAACCGTGCCGTGAGCGTGGAAGAGATCCAGGACATGGTGGAGAACAAGCTGATGGACATTCAGGCCCACGATGTAGCCCGCCATTATATCACCTATCGTTATGTGCAGAGCCTGAAGCGCCAGACCAACACCACCGACGAGCGCATCCTCAGCCTGATCGAGTGCCAGAACGAGGAAGTCAAGCAGGAGAACGCCAACAAGAACCCCACCGTGAACAGCGTCCAGCGTGACTATATGGCTGGTGAGATCTCCAAAGACCTGACCGCCCGCCTGCTGCTGGATCCGGAGATCGTCAAGGCACACAACGAGGGCCTGATCCACTTCCACGATTCCGACTACTTTGCGCAGCACATGCACAACTGCGATCTGGTCAACCTGGAGGATATGCTGCAGAACGGCACCGTGATCTCCGGCACCTATATTGAAAAGCCCCACAGCTTTTCCACCGCCTGCAACATTGCCACCCAGATCATTGCGCAGGTGGCATCCAACCAGTACGGCGGCCAGAGCATCAGTCTGACCCATCTGGCTCCCTTTGTGGATGTCTCCCGCAAGAAGATCGCCGCTGAAGTCGAAGCGGAGATGGAAGGGCTGGACGTTACCCCGGAGCGCAAGAAGGAGATCGTGGAGCGCCGCCTGCGCAACGAGATCAACCGCGGTGTCCAGACCATCCAGTATCAGGTCGTGACCCTGATGACCACCAACGGTCAGGCTCCCTTCATCACCGTGTTCATGTATCTGGGAGAAGCCCGCAACGCACAGGAAAAGGCCGACCTTGCCATCATCATCGAAGAGACCATCCGCCAGCGCTATCAGGGCGTGAAGAACGAGGCCGGTGTCTGGATTACCCCCGCCTTCCCCAAGCTGATCTATGTGCTGGAAGAGGACAACATCCGCCCCGGCACTCCTTATTATTACCTGACCGAATTGGCTGCCAAGTGCACTGCCAAGCGGATGGTGCCCGACTACATCTCCGAGAAGAAGATGCTCGAGCTCAAGGTGGACAAAAACGGCGAAGGCCACTGCTACACCTGCATGGGCTGCCGCAGCTTCCTGACTCCCTATGTGGACCCCGAGACCGGCAAGCCCAAATACTACGGCCGCTTCAATCAGGGTGTTGTCACCATCAATCTGGTGGATGTAGCCCTTTCCTCCGGCGGCAACTTCGAGAAGTTCTGGAAGATCTTTGACGAGCGTCTGGCTCTCTGCCACAAGGCACTGCAGGCCCGCCATCAGCGCCTGATGGGCACCCCCAGCGATGCCGCCCCCATTCTGTGGCAGTACGGCGCACTGGCCCGCCTGAAGAAGGGCGAGAAGATCGACAAGCTGCTCTTTGGCGGCTACTCCACCATCAGCCTGGGCTACGCCGGTCTGTATGAGTGTGTGAAGTATATGACTGGCAAGAGCCACACCGATGCCGGTGCCAAACCTTTTGCCCTGAGCGTGATGCAGCACATGAACGACAAGTGCACCGAGTGGAAGAAGGCCGAGAACATGGATTACTCCCTCTACGGCACCCCGCTGGAATCCACCACCTACAAGTTTGCCAAGTGCCTGCAGAAGCGGTTCGGCATCGTGCCCGGCATCACCGATAAGAACTATATCACCAACAGCTACCACGTCCATGTTTCGGAGCACATTGATGCCTTCACCAAGCTCAAGTTTGAGAGCGAGTTCCAGGAGCTGTCCCCGGGCGGTGCCATCAGCTATGTGGAAGTGCCCAACATGCAGGACAATCTGGAGGCCGTGATAAGCGTGCTGCAGTTCATCTATGATAACATCATGTACGCCGAACTGAACACCAAGTCCGATTACTGCCAGTGCTGCGGCTACGACGGAGAGATCAAGATCGTTGAGGATGACGGCAAGTTGGTGTGGGAGTGCCCCAAGTGCGGCAACCGTGACCAGAACAAGCTGAACGTTGCCCGCCGCACCTGCGGTTATATCGGCACCCAGTTCTGGAACCAGGGCCGGACACAGGAGATCAAGGATCGGGTGCTGCATCTGTAACCCTCTCAGTCAACGCTTCGCATTGACAGCTCCCCCGAGAGGGGGAGCTTTTTATATGGAGTTTTATCTATGAATTACGCAACAATTAAGTATTACGACATTGCCAATGGGCCGGGGGTGCGCACCAGCATCTTTGTTTCGGGCTGCAGACATCACTGCCCGGGCTGCTTCAACGAGGTGGCATGGGATTTCGGGTACGGTCAGCCTTTCGACAAGGCTGTGCGCAACGAGATCTTTGCATCCTGTCAGCCCGACTATATTGCAGGCATCTCCCTGCTGGGCGGTGAGCCTTTTGAGCCGGAGAATCAGCGGGAACTGCTGCCCTTCGTCCGCAACTTCAGGGCGTTATACCCGAATAAGAGCGTCTGGTGCTATTCTGGTTACACCTGGGAACAGCTGACCGGCAGTGTTCCCTGCCCGGCCCGCTGTGAGGTCACAGACGAGCTGCTGAGCCTGCTGGATGTTCTGGTGGATGGCCGCTTTGTGGAAGCCCAGCACGATATCTCCCTGCGCTTCCGGGGCAGCTCCAACCAGCGGCTTCTGGATGTACCCAAGAGCCTTGCCGCAAAGGCCCCCGTCTGGTGGGAGGACGAACAGGTGTTTGCCACACACACCATGTAAAGAAAACCGCAAATAACCAGAAATGCCGCCCTGAGCTTTTTACGGCTCAGGGCGGCATTTCCGGTTTTGGGAATATAATCAGTGAATGGCTTGATTGGTTAGCATCCTCACCTTCTCCGTCATTGCTTGCGCAATGCCACCTCTCCTAGTAAGGCAACGACGACGACCGCCGCCAGTGGCGGAAGCAGGGAGGAGTTGTTGGGGCAGCGGCCAGCAGGACGCGCGTGCAAAACTTTGCACGAAGCGGACGCTGGGAGCCGCAACCCGTACGCTATCGCCGCAGGCGACTGAGAGGTTGTCCGAAGGATATCTTACCCCTTCATCTCCTGCGCCTTATTCCAAGTCTGGATAACTTCCCAGCGGCTCACAGAAGCGTCTGCGGCCTTATCGGCGGAGATGAGCTGGTTCTCGATGGCCCAAGTCAGAGCCTTCTGTTCATCGGTGGCATCGGGAGCCATCACAGCGGCAGGGGCAGGCTTTCCGGCTTCAGTCCAGACCAGCTTTGCCAGTTCGGCAGTGTTCTGCGGGATAGCCACGCCATCGGGCAGGACAGTGTTCAGATACAGCTCGGTGCCGATCATGTAGCCGGTATAACCAACCACAGCAGCGCCCACACCGGCGGTTGCCACCATGGCAACGGTGCCCAGAACGTTAGGTTCCTCGGGCTGGTCGGCCATCCGGTACATCGCACGGATGCTCAAAGTCTGTGCAGGCATCTTGAAGCTTGCAGTGGCGGCATGGGAATCAAAACCGCCCTCTTCCAGCGTCAGAGCCACATCCGCAGGGGAAATCTCCCAGCGGTCGAACACCATGCCCTCCGGGGCATCGGCAGCGGTCAGCTTGACGGTATCGCCTGCCTTGGCAGAGGTGATCTCTGTGCCGTCGGCATTGGTGGCGGTGCCATCGGTCAGGCTCATCCGGTAGTAGCCTTCCTTGACCTGTGCGGTCAGGGTAACGCTCCACTCGTCGTCGCCGTTCAAGGTCAGGTCAAATGCAGTGGTATTGCCCACCTGCTTGGTGATTGCTTCTTCATAGCTCGGGTCGGCAGTGACTTCCCAGCCGGTCCAGGAGGTCGCATCTGCTTCCACGTTCAAGGTCTGGTTGCCCACAACGCCCACCATGCCGGAGATGCCGTTGGCAGTGCAGTTGTTCAGGGTGATCCAGCTGACCTTTACATCCTGTGTATCAAAGTTTGCGCCACGGCTGAAAATACCACCGTTCGTAGTGCCTCGTGCGGTAATGGCAATGCTGGTATCAGGCAGCGTTACCTGAGTGGGAGTGTTGGCAAAGCGGCCCACGAAGACACCGCCGTTCGTAATGTTATTGTTGTAAACAGTATTGTTAAAAGTACCGTTTTCAATCGTGCCGTAGTTGCGGACTTTTACGTTGAAGGTGCCGCCATCAATAACGCCGCCTTCTTCGTTGGTCAGTACATCTTTCAGGTCATCCTTATAATCAAAGATGCCGCCTTCGATTTTGCCGAAGTTATCTACTGCCCAGTCAACCTCTGCATTGCCAAGGTCAACAGAACCGTTTTTATAAACAGTCAGGGTTTCGTTTTTGCGGTCAAAGAACCAGCCGTCCAGATCGCTGCCCTCGTAGAATTTGCCCGCATAAACGGGAACCTTCTCGCCATCTACAATACCAACTTCAAGGTCAACGGGTTCCACGACTGCCTTAATGGTCACATCACCGGCACTGGTGCTGTTTTCCGGCAGGGTAACGGTCAGAACGTGTGTAGTAGGATCTTCGTTAATGGTTGCGTTGCCAGCTTCGCTCAAATCCCATTTGACGAATGTGGGAGATGCAGGTTCGACAGTGAACTTCCGGGTCATAATATTCTCATTACCGACGATATAAACCTTGCCGTTGAACTGAACATCTGTTGGTACAGTATCACCTGCAACAACAGGGATGATTTTGCCGCCCTCTGCGGTAAAGGTCTGATAGTCGCTGACTTGAACCTTCGAGGAATCAGGAATATTGCATACGATGCCGCTTTGCAGGATGCCCTCCCGCATATCTACTTTACCATAGACAATGCCGCCATTAAGCTTTGCACCAGCACCGCCCCACTGACCTTCATTGGAAAAATAAGTGTGAATATATCCGCCGGTAACAATTCCGCTGCCAGTGGGTTGGCCGTTACTGTTATATGTAGTACGTCCCTCAACTTTAGTGAAGTGTCCACCATTTATTACACCAGTTGAAAGGTTGAACACGGTCTGTTCAAAATTACCGCCCTCGATGGTGCCGCTATTGCGAACCGCACAAGGCACAGTCTCGGGTGAACCATTGATTGGATTAAATATAGTGTTGTTCACAAAATCAAGTTTATAGCTTCCGCCACTGTAACTCCAACTCCAAGTTGAATTTGTTGCCTTATAGGTCGGATTTGCAGGAGAAGAAGAATTTGACACCTCTGTGGTTTTGCCTTCCAAAACGGGTTGACCATTGGCTTCAAAATTCAAATCTGTGACATACTTGGACGTATCTGCCGCAAACGCCGCCGTGGGCAGCATTGTCAAAGCCATGCCAACGGCCAGAATGGCGCTGACAAGTCGTTTGAGTTTCATTGTGATTCCTCCTTTAGAGTCTACCCCAAATGTGTATTGCACCCACCGCAAACGTAAAAAAGCGCCGCACCTGCCCCGAAAGGCTGGTGTGGCGCTGTGGATGTACTTCTTGGGAAGTGCAGCTGGTTGCCCGGTCTGGGCCCTTTAGCTTTGCGTCGCAGCCTTCCGGCTGGTTTGCCAATTCTTCTGTTTTGCGGGGGTGCTCTTGCACATTCTATTATACCCCCCCCCCCCTACATATAAATCAAGTGTTTTTGTCATGTTCGGAATATGTTACAAATATAGTCTATTTTTTAGTGTAGTTTGACTGGGATGGGGGTGGCCCTCTCCGTCATTGCTGCGCAATGCCACCGCCCCTAGTAGGGGAGCCTCTGGCAAAGAGGTCAGGCTTTACGAAATGCCAAGAGCCCCCCTACTAGCGGGGGCTGTCGCCGCAGGCGACTGGGGGGTTGTACAGAGGAGCAGCTGCCGGATTAAACCCCACCGTCATTGCTTCGCAATGCCACCGCCCCTAGTAGGGGCGGCCTTGGCAAAGAGGTCAAGCTTTACGAGATGCCAAGCGATGATGCCGGAGAGGTTGGACAAATCAACCGCTACCCATAGACCGCCCTTGGCTCTCCCTTCGGGAGAGCTGTCGAGCGATAGCGAGACTGAGAGGGTGAGGCCGTCAAAGAGTGACGAAACCAGAAATGCCGCCCGAGCTTTTCAGCCCAGAGCGGCATTTCCGGTTTTTCCTTTCTGTTTTATGTTACCTTGAACTTACCATATCCTCGATGGCACCCAGGAACTCCTGCCCGTAGCGGGCGGCCTTTTTCTCGCCCACACCGGGGATATTGAGCAGTTCCTCCACGCTCAGGGGCTTTTTCAGCGCCATCTGGCGGAGGGTGGAATCATTGAACACCATATAGGCAGGGAGCTTCTGCTTTGCGGCCAGCCGCTTGCGCAGGGCATAGAGGGCCGCCAGCAGCTTCTCGTCTGCTTCGCTGAGGGCATCTTCGTCGGCACGGCGGCGGGAGGCCGAGGCCAGCCGCTTTGCACTGGCCTCGGCGCGCTGGCGGGCTTGTGCCGCCTGCTCCTCCACCTGTTCGGCAGCCTGTGCTGCCAGCAGACAGTTGGAACAGTTCTCGCACTTCTGGGGCGCGGCCTCGCCGAAGTAGCTCAGCAGATACCCCCGCAGGCAGCGCGGTGTGGTGGAGTAGAAGGTCATGTACTTGAGCCGTTCCTCTGCCTTGCGTGCCGCTTCGGCCTTGACATCCGCAGGCAGGCCGTTGTCAGCCTCCATCTCCTTGTCGATGAAGAACCGGATGGTGCGCACATCGGTGCCGGAATAGAGCAGGGTGCAGCGGGCCGGCTCCCCGTCACGGCCCGCGCGGCCCGCCTCCTGATAATAGCTCTCCAGATCCTTGGGCATATTATAATGGATGACGAACCGGACGTTTGGCTTATCGATGCCCATGCCGAAGGCATTGGTCGCCACCATGATCTGCACCCGGTCATAGAGGAAATCGTCCTGATTCTGCCGCCGGGTATCCGCATCCAGTTTGGCGTGGTAGGCTGCCGCCCGGATTCCCCGGCTCTGCAGCAGGCGGGTGGTCTCGTCTACCTGCCGGGTGGTGCTGCAATAGATGATGCCCGCATTGTCCCGCTCCCTGAGCACAAGGTCGAGCAGAACTTTGGGCTTCTCGCTGGGCAGGGCCCTGCGGGTGGCAAAATAGAGGTTGGGCCGGTCGAAGCTGGTGGTCACCTCGTAGGGGGTGTGGAGTTCCAGATGGGTGCGGATATCCTCCCGCACATGGGCTGTGGCGGTGGCCGTAAAGGCTCCCACCACCGGGCGCTTGGGCAGGCTGTCCACAAACGCCTTGATGCGCAGGTAGCTGGGGCGGAAATCCTGCCCCCACTGGCTGATGCAGTGGGCCTCGTCCACCGTGACCATGCTGATCTCCCGCTCCTGCGCAAACCGCTGGAAGCCCGGCATCTCCAGCCGCTCCGGAGCCACATAGATGATCTTATACCACCCCTCCCGGGCGCGGCGGAGCATCAGGGCCTTCTGGTTATCCGTCAGGCTGTTGTTCAGGAAAGCTGCCGCCACACCGGCCTGTACCAGCGCCCCCACCTGATCCTTCATCAGGCTCACCAGCGGCGAGACCACAATGGTGATGCCCGGCAGCAGCAGGGCCGGCACCTGATAGCAGATGGACTTGCCCGCACCTGTGGGCATCACGGCCAGCACATCCTGCCCGGCCAGCAGGCGGGAGACGATCTCCTCCTGCCCCGGGCGGAAGCTGTCGTAGCCAAAGACTTTTTTCAGAATACTATGCGGACTTTCCATGGTTCCTCCTATCCATACAAAACCGCTCCGTCATTGCTTCGCAATGCCACCTCTCCCAGTAGGAGAGGCAAGTCTTGGCTCCCCTGCCAGGGGAGCTGGACGTAAAGCGGCCTGAGAGGTTTATAACCCAACCAGTATACCACAACTCCCCGGATAATTGTAAAACATCTCTGACATTTCCCACGTTCGATAGCATTTCCTGCACAAAAATGCTATAATATGGGTACATATCTCCATCCCGGCCCCTGCCTTGTGCATCTGCCGGAAAAGAGCAAAGGAGTATTTTGTATGGCTCAGAAATTGATCACCTTCGCCGTCCCGTGCTACAACTCGGCGGCATATATGCGCCACTGCATCGAGACCCTGCTCTCCGCCGGGGAGCAGGCCGAGATCATCCTGGTGGACGATGGTTCCACCAAGGATGACACCCCCGCCATCTGCGACGAGTACGTTGCCAGATATCCCACCATCGTCAAGGCCATCCATCAGGAGAACGGCGGCCACGGCGAGGGCGTGAATCAGGGCATCCGCAACGCCACCGGCCTGTATTACAAGGTAGTGGACAGCGACGACTGGCTGGACGAAGCAGCCCTCAGGACCGTGCTGGCCAAGCTGAACACGCTGACTGCCCGGGGCACCGCGCCTGACCTGATGATCTGCAACTATGTCTACGAGCATGTGGAGGACAACACCAGCCACACCGTGCGCTACACCAACGTGTTCCCCCAGAACCGGCTGTTCAACTGGACGCATGTCGGCCACTTCCGGCCCGACCAGAACCTGCTGATGCACTCGGTGATGTACCGCACACAGGTGCTGCGGGACTGCGGCATGGTGCTGCCCAAGCACACCTTCTATGTGGACAACATCTTTGTCTACCAGCCCCTGCCCTTTGTTAAGAGCATGTATTATATGGATCTGGACCTGTACCGCTACTTCATCGGCCGGGCCGACCAGAGCGTGAACGAGAGTGTGATGGTCAAGCGGGTGGATCAGCAGCTGCGGGTGACCCGCCACATGATCGACTGCCAGGACCTGGATGCCCTCAAGGGCCAGAAGAAGCTGCGCAGCTATATGCTGCACTACCTCTCCATGATGATGGCCATCAGCGACATCTTCCTTCTGCTGGACGGCAGCGCCGCCGCCAAGCAGAAGGAAAACGAGCTGTGGGCTTACCTCAAGGCACACACCAGTACCGGGGTCTACCGCTCCATCCGCTACGGCTTTGGCGGCGTGACCAACCTGAAGATCCCCAAGGGCGACAAGCTCGTGCTGGGCGGCTACCGCATTGCACAGAAGATTTTTAAATTCAATTAACAAATGTTGCTTTTCCTCCTCAGATAAGATATACTTTTTAACGTATCTTAATTTCTGAGGAGGATCTTATTTTATGGAGCAATTGCTCATCTGCATGTCTCTTTCGCTCATTGCAGGCCTGTTGGCATCCCGTGCAGCGAAAGCGATCCGCCTGCCGGCTGTCACCTCTTATCTGGTGGCAGGACTTCTGCTGGGTCCCTTCTTTCTGGGTCGGCTGGGCCTGAGCGGCTGGGGCTTCGGTTTCGGAAGCCTTGCACAGGTCGAAGGCTACGGCATCATCACACAGGTGGCACTTGGCTTCATCGCCTTTGTCATCGGCAACGAGTTCCGGCTCAGCGCTTTGAAGAGCATGGGCAGGCAGGCGGTCACTGTGGGCATCCTGCAGGCCGTTATCACCACCGTGCTGGTGGATATCGCTCTGGTGGCCCTGCACTTTGCCCGGCCGGATGTCATCTCAATGGCATCGGCCATCACGCTGGGTGCCATCGCCTCTGCCACAGCCCCTGCCGCCACCCTGATGGTGGTCAAGCAGTACAAGGCAAGCGGTCCCCTGACCCGCCTGCTGCTGATGGTGGTCGCCATTGATGATGCCGTGGGTCTGGTGCTCTTCTCGGCCTCTTTCGGCATCGCAAACGCGCTGGAACAGGGCCGCATCGACCCCATCAGCATCCTTCTGGAGCCTCTGGTGGAGATCGTACTCAGCCTGGGTCTGGGCGCGCTGGCAGGTCTGCTGCTCAACCAGCTGGAGGTCTACTTCCACTCCCGCTCCAAGCGCATGAGCCTTTCGGTGGCCTTTGTGCTGCTGACGGTGGGCCTTTCCATGGTCAGCTTTAAGGTCGGCCCCATCCACTGCAGCTTCTCGCTGCTGCTGGTCTGCATGATGACCGGTACCGTGTTCTGCAACATCTGTCCCACTTCCGATGAGCTGATGGACCGCCTGGACCGCTGGGTAAGCCCGGTGAACATCCTGTTCTTCGTGCTGTCCGGCGCGGAGCTGGATCTGAACATCCTCGCAAACCCCATGGTCCTGCTCATTGGTGCCGTCTATATCGCTTCCCGCTCTCTGGGCAAGGTCTCCGGCTCCTATGTCAGCTGCAAGGCCACCCGCTGCAGCGAGAAGATCCAGAAGTATCTGGGCATCACCCTGCTGCCGCAGGCCGGTGTGGCGCTGGGCATGGCCGCCGAAGCTGCGGAGCTTTCCGATGGCCACATGGTGCGCAACGTGGTGCTCTTCTCGGTGCTGGTGTACGAGCTGGTCGGCCCGACCCTGGCCAAGATCAGCCTGACCGCCGCAGGCGAGATCATCCCCGAGGGCCGCACGAGCGCCCGTACCACCAACAAGCCGGAGGAACCGGTCAGCGTGGACTGATCTTCCCCATCAATCTCACCGCAGGTGACGGAGCGATCCTGCACTACAAAAGCCGCTGCACAGTTGTTACGCTGTGCAGCGGCTTTCTGTTTGCGCTTTATTTCAGCACGATCTCATCGTTCTCAGCATCCACAGTCAGGGTGGAGCCGGAAACAAGGGTGCCGTCGATGATCTTTTCAGCGGCAGGGTCCTCCACAGCCTTGCGGATGGTCCGGCGCAGGTCGCGGGCACCAAACTTGCCGCCCTGGCTCTTGTGCACCAGCGCTGCCAGTGCCGCCGGGGTATAGCTGTAGGCAATGCCCTTGGCCTCCATGCTGGGCTTGTACTCGTCTAGCATCAGGGCGGCAATGCCCTGCAGGGTCTCCTCGCTCAGCGGCTTGAAGGTGATGACCTCATCCACGCGGCCCAAAAACTCAGGGCGGAGGAACTGGCTCAGTGCCTTGCGGCTCTTCTCCTCGTTCCGCTCCTCCTCGCTGCGGTTGAAGCCCAGACTTGCGGTGGTCTGGTCGCTGCTGCCCGCATTGGAGGTCATGCAGATGACGGTGTTGGAGAAATCCACGGTGCGGCCCTGGGCATCGTTGATCTTGCCCTCGTCCAGGATCTGCAGCAGGATATTCATCACATCGGGGTGGGCCTTTTCGATCTCATCGAACAGCACCACGCTGTACGGGCGGCGGCGGACCTTTTCGGTCAGCTGACCCGCCTCCTCGTAGCCCACATAGCCCGGAGGGGAACCGATCATGCGGGACACGGCGTACTTCTCCATATACTCGCTCATATCCAGCCGGATCAGGGGGTCGGGGCCGTCAAAGAGCTGGTTTGCCAGCTGCTTCACCAGCTCCGTCTTGCCCACGCCGGTGGGGCCCACAAAGATAAAGCTGGCCGGACGGCGGCGGCCCGAGAGGTCGGCGCGGCTGCGCTTGACCGCCTGTGCCACCAGATGCACGGCATCGTCCTGACCGATGATCTTCTTTTTCAGCTCGGTCTCAAGGCTGGCGAGCTTTGCATACTCGGTCTCCCGGATCTTCACCGCCGGGATGCCCGTCCACAGCTCAATGACCTTGGCCACATCGTCCATGGTCACCTGGATCTCCCCGGCTGCAGCCTGCTTGGCGGGCAATTCCCGCTCCAGCTGTGCCATCCGGGTCTTGCGCTCTGCCACACGCTCGTAATCGATGGGCTCGTTCACATCGGCGTTTTCCATGTCGGCCTCTTCCTGCTTGAGGGCCTCCAGTTCCTTCTGCATGGTCAGATACTCGGAGATGACCGGGTGGGCCAGATTGCAGCAGGCACAGGCCTCGTCCAGCAGGTCGATGGCCTTGTCGGGCAGGTAGCGGTCGGTGATATACCGCTCGCTCAGAGTCACGGTGGCGTTCAGCACATCGGCGGGCACCTGCACATGGTGGTGCTCCTCGTAGTAATGCTTGATGCCGCCCATCACGGCCAGCGTATCAGCAACGCTGGGTTCCTCCACCCGCACGGGCTGGAACCGGCGCTCCAGCGCCTGGTCCTTCTCGATATACTTGCGATACTCGTTGAAGGTGGTAGCACCGATGACCTGGATCTCGCCGCGGGAGAGGGCGGGCTTCAGGATGTTGCCCGCATTCATGGCACCCTCGCTCTCACCGGCAGAGGTAATGGTGTGGATCTCGTCAATGAACAGGATGACGTTGCCCGCCGCCTTGACCTCGCTCAGCAGGCCCTTGACCCGCTGCTCGAACTGGCCGCGGAACTGGGTGCCTGCCACAAGGCTGGTCAGGTCGAGCAGGAAGATCTCCTTATCCTGCAGCCCTGCCGGCACCTGCCCCTTGGCAATGCGCTCAGCAATGCCCTCGGCAATGGCGGTCTTGCCAACGCCCGCTTCACCAATGAGGCAGGGGTTGTTCTTCTGGCGGCGGCTCAGGATCTGGATGGTGCGGTAGATTTCCCGGTCGCGGCCGATGATATCATCCAGCTTCCCCTCCCGGGCTTTGCGGGTCAGGTTCTCGCAGTAGGTATCCAAAAACTTGCGGCGGGGCGGCTTTTTGTCGTTTTTGCCCGCCTTCTTTTCGTTTTTGCCGTTCTGGGCACCGCCGTTCACCCCCAGTGGGAAGGTGGCGCTGGAGCCGGGCACAAGGTCGCCGTCCTCCTCGCTCTGGTCCGGCTGGCCCATGCCCATCATCATGGAGAAGGGGTTCATGCTGCTCATGTCCCCCATCTCCTGCATCATGTTTTCCATCCGGTCTTCCATGGCATCCATGTCCTCATCAGACATGCCAAACTGCTTCATCAGATCATCGACCGGCTTGATGTGCATCTCCCGGGCACAGTGCAGGCAGTACCCCTCGTTTTTCATCTGGCCATTTTCCATCCGCTGGACAAAAATAATGGCAGGCCGCTTCTGGCATCGAATGCAGACCATTGTTCCTCCTTTTCCCTCCCCGCTCAGACAAACGGGTTGAACACATTGAATACTTTATAGTAAAGGCTGCCGCTCATCACCGTGTCGTTGAGCATGGTGAGGTTGCCACCGGTGATCACAATGAGCGCCCAGACCACGCAGAGCACCAGATAGATGTCCACAAGGCTGGCAATGCCGCCCACGCCCCAGCCCAGCCAGTGGTTCACTGCACCGATCACGGGCAGCTTGTTCACCAGCCCCAGCACTGTGACCAGCAGGCTGACCAGCATCCGCAGCAGGGCAAACGCCACAAAGAACAGCACCAGCGAGATCACCGGGGTCAGCAGCGGAGCCAGCACCTTCTGGACGATGGTATCCGCCAGCACAACGGCATTGTCATTGAGGACGGCAGAGATGGAGCGCTCGCAGGCATCCACGATGGATGCCCGGAACGCCTCGGGCAGAAAGCCCGCGTACCGCTGGGCAATGCCATCCAGACTGACGGCTCCCCCGGCGGCGATATTGGCAGCGATCTGGTCCCGGAAGCTTCCGGCGAGGAAGCGCTCGAACACCTGCCCGGCTGCCCAGCCTGAAAAGGCTCTGGCACCGAACAGGCTGATGAGGCTGCCCGTCAGCTGCACCACCGAGGCCAGAAAGCCTTTGCGGGCATACCGGACGGCCAGCACCAGCCAAACCACCGTACATAGGATATCAAAAATAAATGACGGATTCTTGAACATACGTTTAACCTTATTCCGAACTGGCTCACCCTCTCAGTCACGACTGCCGTCGTGCCAGCTCCCCCAAAGGGGGAGCCAACGCTTCTGACAGGGGAAGCCACAAAATAAATTGCACTCTTTTTCCTCAAAGCCGCAATTGCCTCTCCCTTTGGGAGAGGTGGCAATGCGCAAGCATTGACGGAGAGGGCTATTCAGCGGGTGCTTCCAACTTCTGCACCGTGTTGCCGCTGAACAGCAACAGATCCTTGCTGTTGGCCAGCAATGCCTGCGGGCTGGTGTCAAGGTTCTGGCTCCACTGCTGGGTGCCAGATGCATCAAAGCACTCCACGGCGTTATCGGCCAGCAGATAGAACAGGTTCCCCGCCCGGACAATGGAATTTGCCGCCGAGACAGCAGCGCTGAACTGGACGTTCAGGTTTTTGTCCAGCGTCACAGCCTGAGAGACCTGCCCCGATGCCAGCAGCAGGGCCACATTGCCTGCCGCGTCCACCGAAACATCTTTCAGCTCCGTGCCCGCAAAATCATAGACCGCACGCTCGCCGCCGCCCGCATTGTAGAGCACAGCCCTGGTATCGTAGACAGCCAGGATCGTGGAAGCAGAGGTCCACCCCAGCCACTGGGGCACGCCGCCCTGATTCACCAGACTGACGGGATCGCCCGATGCCAGATTGATGAGGTAGAGGTTGGTCATCACCTGTCCCCCGCTGACGGTGACGGCTGCCGCCGCCAGCTTCCGGCTGTCGGGGGAAAAGGCCATCCGCAGGGGGGTGCCGTCGTTGGAGGTCATGCTCCAGCTGAGCTGCTGCTCCATGGAGGGGCTGTATACCAGCAGCTTTGCCATGCTGGTCTGGTCCTCCGTGACCACAGCCAGCGTGCCGTTATCCGACATGGCGCAGAGAAAAATGCTGTTTTCCAGCTGCTTGGTGTAGAGGTTCTGGGTGCGGCTCTCCACCCGCAGCTCGTTTCCGGAGCGGTTGTAGAGGACAAAGCGAGTCTTGCCTGCGGCCAGCGCCGGGCGGGCATAGCCGCTCTGGATGCTGTTCAGCTTTTTGCCGGTGCGCGACCAGACCACACAGCCCTCGTCCCCCAGCTCCACAAAGCTGCCGGTCAGGGGGGCCATCTGCTCCAGCTCGGCCACACCGGTCTGCTGGGGCCAGCCGGAGCCGGGCAGCAGGGCAATGCGGGCCGTATCGGTCAGGTCCTTCAGGGCCGCCACCGAGCTGCCCGCGATGCCGGTGGCAAACAGCACCACCGCCGTCAGCAACACCAGCAGCACCGCCGTGCGGCGGATGCGCCGGTTCCGCACACGCTGGCGGGCAGCTTCCAGATATTCGACCCGCCCTTCCGAAAGCGGCTCGTCACTCTCCGGACGGTTGCGATTTTTTCTCATAGGTCGTAGTCCACCTTCTCCAAAAATAGCCCTTTCGCGGGCAGCGTCGGCCCGGCCTGGCTGCGGTCCCGGCTGGCAAGGATACCGGGGATGGCATCGGGCTGCATCCGGCCCGCCCCCACCTCACACAGGGTGCCTGCCAGAATGCGCACCATGTTATAGAGGTAGCCGTCCGCTGTCACCTCAATGTCCACCTCGTCGCCCTTCCGGGTCACATGGCAGTCGGTGATGGTGCGCACGGTATCTCCGTGGGCAGCAGCAGAGGAACCCGCCGCGCACAGGGCCAGAAAATCGTGCTTTCCCACAAACTGTTCCGCCGCCCTCTGCATGGCATCCACATCCAGCCGCCGGGGCACCCGGGTGTAATATTTTTCATCAAAAGGCGAATCGATGGGGTGGTTGTGGATGCGGTACAGGTAGGTCTTGGTATGGGCGGCATAGCGGGCGTGGAACTCCTCCGGCACCACCCGGGCGCACAGCACCCGGATATCCGGGGGCAGGTGCTGGTTGATGGCCAGCGGCAGCTTTTCGGTTGGGATACGGGTCTCCGCGTGGAAGTTCAGCGCAAAGCCCAGCGCGTGGACACCGGCATCGGTGCGGCTGCACCCCTTGATATCGGGGCGGCTGTGGAGCACCGCTTCCAGCCCATCCTGAAAGGTCTGGGCCACGCTCCGCCCGTTGGGCTGCACCTGAAAACCGCAGTAGTTGGTGCCATCGTAGGCAAGGGTAAGTAGATAGTTCTGCATGGAACTCCTTCCGTCACGGCTTTGCCGTGCCACCTCCCTCAAAGAGGGAGGCTATAAGGCCCCCTCCTCGAGGGGGCTGTCGCCGCAGGCGACTGGGGGAGTTTTTAAAAATTCGGGAACACCAGTCTCGAGCTCAGGATCACCATGAAGCAGACGATGCACACCGCCAGATCGATATAATCCTGCCGGGTGCAGCGCAGCACTTTCAGGCGGGTGCGGCCATCACCGCCGCGGTAGCAGCGGCACTCCATGGCCATGGCCAGCTCATCGGCGCGGCGGAAGGCCGAGATGAACAGCGGGATGAGCACCGGCACCAGCGCCTTGATACGCTCCATCATGGAGCCGTTGTCCAGCATGGCACCGCGGGCTTTCTGGGCGTTCATGATCTTGTCGGTCTCTTCGATCAGGGTCGGGATAAAGCGCAGGGCAATGCTCATCATCATGGCCAGCTCATGCACCGGGAAGTGCAGCCTGCCCAAAGGCTTGAGCAGCTGCTCAATGGCATCCGTCAGCACGATGGGGCTGGTGGTATAGGTCAGCAGACTGGTGCCCGCGATCAGTGCCATCACGCGCACCGCCATCAGGATAGCATAGCGCAGGCCCTCGGCGTAGATGTTCAGCACCCAGAAGTGCACCAGCGGTTCGCCCTCGCCCGAAACAAAGAAGAGGTTGAGCACCGCGGTAAAGAGGATGATGGGCAAAATGGGCTTCAGGCTCTTGGTGATGAGCTTGAAGGGGATCTTCGCCACGCCGTACATGGCCACAAGGAACACAAGGGACAGCGTCAGGCCCAGCGGGTTGGACGCGGCAAACAGCAGGATGATGTAGACGATGGTCAGCACCAGCTTCATGCGGGGGTCGAACTTATGCACAAGGCTGTCGCCCGGGAAGTGCTGGCCGATGGTGATATCTCTCAGCATGTGGCAGCGCCTCCCTTCTTTGCATCCACGCGGGGCAGCACAAGGCTTTCGCCTGCGTCCCGGCGCTTCTTGGCTTCCAAAATCATCTTGACGGCGTAGGGCACGGTGTAAACATCCGCCGGGACATCCACACCCATCTCCCGCAGCTTGAGGAAGATCTTTGTGACCTGCGGCACGCTCAGGCCCAGCGCCAGCAGCTCGGGCGCACGGGCGAACACATTCTCCACGGTGTCGTACATGGCGATCTTCTTGTTGCTCATCACCAGCACACGGTCGGCGTATTTGGCAATATCCTCCATGCTGTGGGAGACCAGCAGCACGGTGGTGCCGGTCTTTTTGTGGTACTCCTTGACCTCAGACAGGATCTCGTCCCGGCCCTCGGGGTCCAGCCCGGCGGCAGGCTCATCCAGCACCAGAATGCGGGGCTTCATGGCCATCACACCCGCCACGGCCACCCGGCGCTTCTGGCCGCCGGACAGCTCAAAGGGGCTGCGCTGCAGCAGCGCCTCATCCAGGCCGACAAAGTCCGCTGCTTCATGCACCCGTCTGTCGATCTCGGCCTCGTCCAGCCCCATGTTTCTGGGGCCAAAGGCAATATCCTTATAGCAGGTCTCCTCAAACAGCTGGTACTCCGGGTACTGGAACACCAGACCGGTGAGGAAACGGAATTCCCGGATCTTTTCCGGCTCGGCCCACAGGTCGCGGCCATCGATGATGATGTGACCGCTGGTGGGCTTGTTCAGGCCGTTCATGTGGGTGATGAGGGTGCTCTTGCCGGAGCCGGTGGCACCGATGATGCCCACAAAATCTCCCTCTTCCACCTCAAAGCTCACGTCATCCAGCGCGGTGACGGCATTGGGCATTCCCGGGTTATAGACATAACTCAGGTGATCTACTTTGATAATGCTTCCCATCTTCCGTCCCCTCCCTTACTTCAAAAGCTCATACAGAGCCTGTGCGCACGCGCCGGTGTCGATGATGCCCTCGGGCATGGGGATGCCGGCCTTGACCAGCTCATCCCGCAGCTCGGCAGCCTGCGGCACATCCAGCCGCAGGGCGCGCACCTTTTCGGTCTGGCTGAATACCTCTTTCGGGGTGCCCTCCATGACCACATTGCCCTTGCTCATCACCAGCACGCGGTCGGCCTGAGCAGCTTCTTCCATATAGTGGGTGATGGACACCACCGTGATGCCCATGTTCTTGTTCAGATGGTGGATGGTCTGCATCACCTGCTCCCGGCCCCGGGGATCAAGCATGGCGGTGGCCTCATCCAAGATCAGACAGTCGGGCCGCATGGCGACCACGCCCGCAATGGCAACGCGCTGCTTCTGGCCGCCGGACAGGTTGTGGGGCGCACGCTCCCGGTACTCGTAGATGCCCGCCATCTTCATCGCTTCATCCACACGGCGGCGCATCTCCTCCGGCGGCACGCCCAGATTTTCCAGCGCAAAGGCAACATCTTCCTCCACCACAGTGGCAACGATCTGGTTGTCCGGGCTCTGGAACACCATGCCCACGGTCTGGCGGATATCGTAGATCTTGTCCTCGTCTTTGGTGTCCATCCCTTCCACCAGCACAGTGCCGCTCTCCGGCAGAAGGATGGCATTGAAGTGCTTGGCCAGCGTGGATTTTCCACAGCCGTTGGCCCCCAGCACTGCCACAAATTCGCCCCGCTTCACCTCAGCCGACACGCCGTTCAGGGCGTAGTCCGGCTGTTCCGGGTCATAGCGGAACTTCAGATCTTTCGCAGTTAAAATCGTTTCTTCCATAGGTTTTCTCTTTCCGGTGGTGCGCCCTTCTCAAAAGGGCTGTACCCCATTCTTGGTTCTTCTTCATTTTTCAGAATGGCTGCCGTCAGGACACTCCCCCAGTCTGCTTCGCAGACAGCCCCCTCTGAGATAGGGTCTCTGGCGCAACCGAGAAGTTTTCCGGCAAACGGTCAACGTTCCCGCCATGCCAAAGGCTCCCTCCCCGAGGGAGTTGGCACGGCGACAGCCGTGACTGAAGTTCATTCTTCCCAAATGGCCGTTGCGCCGCAGGGCACAACGCCGCCGGTGGCGGAAACGGGCAGGCCGATCTCATCACAGCTGGTCTTGCCGCCAAAGCGTGGCACCAGCGTGGTCTTGAGCATATACTCCATGACCGCGGGGGACAGGCCGGTGGTGTAGCTGTTGACCGCAAAGAAGAGAGGCGTATCGCTCAGCACTTCCTCGCACTGGCTGATGAGCTCATAGATGCAGTCCTCCAGCTTCCAGATCTCGCCGCCGGGGCCGCGGCCGTAGCTGGGCGGGTCCATGATGATGCCATCGTAGGTGTTGCCCCGGCGCTTTTCCCGGGCCACAAACTTGGCGCAGTCGTCCACCAGCCAGCGGATGGGCCGGTCAGCCAGACCGCTGGCCACGGCGTTGTCCTTGCCCCACGCCACGATGCCCTTGGAAGCATCCACATGGCAGACAGCAGCACCCGCAGCGGCACAGGCCAGCGTTGCGCCGCCGGTGTAGCCAAACAGGTTCAGCACCTTGACAGGGCGGCCTGCCGCGCGGATCTTTCTGGCGTACCAGGCCCAGTTGACGGCCTGCTCCGGGAACACGCCGGTGTGCTTGAAGCCGGTGGGGCTGACGATGAGGGTCAGCTTGTCCTCGCCCTCACCGCAGGAGATCTTCCACTTCTCAGGCAGACGGCGGCGGTACTCCCACTCGCCGCCCCCCTGATTGGAGCGGTGGTAGACGGCATCGGCCTTGGCCCAGAGCGGGCTCTGTTTCTCGGTTTTCCACACCACCTGCGGGTCGGGCCGGATGAGGATGGTCTCTCCCCAGCGCTCCAGGCGGTTGCCATCGGTGGCATCCAGCAGCTCGTAATCTTTCCAACTATCTGCAGGGCGCATAAGCGTCCTCCTTTCTCTCTTCAAACGGCTCAGAACAGGCTCTGCTGGCCGTTGTCCTCCGGGCTTCCGGTCTCGGGGGCTTTCAGGCCCAGGTGCTCATAGGCAAGGCGGGTGGCACAGCGGCCCCGGGGGGTGCGGGTCAGAAAGCCCATCTGCATCAGGTAGGGCTCACACAGGTCCTCCAGCGTCACGGCCTCCTCGCCCAGCGCCGCCGCCAGCGTTTCCAGGCCCACAGGGCCGCCGTTGTACATCTCAATGATGGCGCGGAGCAGGCTGCGGTCCAGCTCGTCCAGACCCAGCGCGTCCACGTCCATCCGCTTCAGGCTCATCAGGGAAACGTCCCGGTCGATGATGCCATCCCCCAGCACGGTGGCAAAGTCGCGGACACGCTTCAGGAAGCGGTTTGCCACACGGGGGGTGCCCCGGCTGCATTTGGCCAGCTCGTAAGCGCCCTCCGGGGTGATGGGCTGGTCGAGGATGCCCGCCGAACGCTGGATGATCCGGCTCAGCTCATCGGGGCTGTACAGCTCCAGCTTGAGCAGCACACCAAAGCGGTCCCGCAGGGGGCCGGTGATCTGGCCCGCACGGGTGGTAGCGCCCACCAGCGTGAAGCGGGGCAGGTTGATCCGGATGCTCTGGGCGCTGGGGCCCTTGCCGATCATAATATCCAGCGCGTAATCCTCCAGCGCCGGGTAGAGCACCTCCTCCACCTGCCGGGACAGGCGGTGGATCTCATCAATGAAGAGCACATCGCCCTCCTGCAGATTGGTCAGCAGGGCGGCAAGGTCGCCGGGCTTCTCAATGGCCGGGCCGCTGGTGATGCGGATCTGCACCCCCATCTCGTTGGCGATGATGCCCGCCAGCGTGGTCTTGCCCAGGCCCGGGGGGCCGTAGAGCAGGATGTGATCCATGGGCTCGCCGCGCCGCTTGGCGGCTTCCAGATAAATTTTCAGGTTCTGCTTGACCTTGTCCTGTCCGATGTAGTCCTCCAGATGCTGCGGGCGAAGGCTGTTTTCCTCGTTGTCCGCCGCCGTTAAGCTGGGCTGCATCATTTTTGCGCCATAGAGCGCGGTTTCGTCCTGCATGGATTACCTCCTGCCTGCCATGCCCCGCAGGGCCAGCTTGATGATCTCTTCCACGGGAAGGCTTGCGTCGATCTTGGAAACGGCCAGGGCTGCTTCGCTCTGGCTGTACCCCAGCGAGACCAGCGCCGCAATGGCCTGCCCGGCTCCCTGTGCGGCGGGGGCGGCAGTGGCCGCGCCCACATCCTCAAGGTTGATGCCATCTACAAAGCCCTTTGCTACCTTATCCTTCAGCTCCAGCACGATGCGCTGGGCCAGCTTGGGGCCTACGCCGGATGCCGCCTTGAAGGCCTTGTGGTCGCCTGCCGAGATCGCCAGCGCCACCCGGTCAGGCTCCATGACACTGAGAATGGCAAGGCCCACCTTGGGGCCCACACCGGAAACGGCAGTCAGCAGCTCAAAGCAGCTCTGCTGCTCCTCGGTGGCAAAGCCGTACAGGCTGATGTCATTTTCGGTCACGCTCATCACGGTGTAAAGGGTGGCTTCCCGGCCCACCCCGGGCAGTGCGCCCGCAACGCTGGTCGGGCACTGTACATAGTAGCCCACCCCGCCGCAGCTCACCACCACAGCGTTCAGGGTCTTTTTGATGATTTTTCCAGTTAAAGAGTAGATCATAAAGTGTTTTCCCTTTTCGGTCAGCTCCTCCTCTGTCCAACCTCTCCGTCATTGCTCCGCAATGCCACCTCCCCTAGTAGGGGAGGCCTTGGCATAGCGGGCAGCTCTTCCTCTTCGCCAGAGGCTCCCCTGCTAGGGACCTGTCGAACGAAGTGAGACTGAGAGGTTGTACAAAGGGAAACCTTCCCTTATACACGAATAATAACAACTAAATCGGCCCAACGCCCCTTCTTGCAAAGCGGTTCAGCTGGTTGCCGTTGGTATGGCAGAAGGTAATGGCCATGGCCAGTGCATCGGCGGTATCATCGGGTTTGGGCACAGCGGGCAGATGCAGCAGGATGCGGGTCATCTCCTGCACCTGCTTTTTCACGGCCTTGCCGTAACCGGTAACGGCCTGTTTCACCTGCATGGGGGTATACTCGTAGATGGGGATGCCCGCCTGCGCCGCCGCCAGCAGGATGACCCCGCGGGCCTCGGCCACGCCGATCACGGTGGTCTGGTTGTGCTGGTAGAACAGCTTTTCGATGGCAAGCACCTCGGGCTGTGTCCGCTCAATGACCTTCCGGATGCCGGTGTAGACCTCGTCCAGCCGCTGCTCAAACGGCACCCCGGCATCGGTGCACACGGCCCCGAAATCCACCGGTGCAAACCGGTTGCCCGCATAGTCCAAAACGCCCCAGCCCACAATGGCGTAACCCGGGTCGATGCCCAAAACTCTCATTCTGCGATACCTTTCCTATTATAATCAATGTATTATACCACAAACCGGCGTTCAGGGCAACGGAAACGCCTTATGGCGGTTTACAAAATGTGCGCTGGGCGGCTGATTTTCCATTCCCGGCAAACCGGGCATCAAAAAGTTTGCAGAATTTTCAAAAAAGGGCTTGCTTTTTGCCCGGCGGTATGATATCATAATCAAGCTGATTGCAGCACAAACAGAATATGGACGGTTAGCTCAGCTGGTAGAGCATCTGCTTGACGTGCAGGAGGTCACAGGTTCGAGTCCTGTACCGTCCACTCGTGGAAAAGAACCATCGACTTCGGTCGGTGGTTCTTTTTGTTTTGCTGGCGCTTTGTGGGATGGTGTGGTATACTCGGCTTAGTTCAACAACTCGGAATTTGGAGGTACACGATGATAATAAAAATTGTTACAATTTCACTGATGGCAGTGTTCTACATCTGCTATTTTGCAAAGCTGATTAGTCAGAAAAAGCAAGGCATAAAGACAGACCAATTAGGAAAAGGAAAAGAGGGATTTGTCAAATTTATAGAAGTAGCTCTTAAAATAATCACATATTTGCTTCCTGTAATACAGATTATCAGTATTGTGTTTTATTCGGGAACAGCACATATTGTGTTGCAATTTACAGGAGTTGTAATAACAATGTTCGGTGTACTTGCTTTTATTGTTTCTGTTACACAGATGAAGGAGAATTGGAGAGCAGGTGTGCAAAAAGAAGAAAAGACCAATTTGGTAACAACAGGCATCTATTCTATTAGCAGAAATCCTGCATTTTTGGGTTTTGATTTAATGTATATAGGAATATTGTTTTCGTTCTTTAATTGGTTCCTTTACTTTGCCACAGGTTTTGCAGTGGTATTTTTTCATTTACAGATAGTCAATGTAGAGGAAGACTTTTTGATAGAAGCATTCGGAAATGAGTACCTGCAATACAAATCAAAAGTATGCCGGTATTTAGGAAGAAAAAGATAAATTCCAGTTTGCCGTACTCATTCCAGCAGGGTTTGGGGCAGGCACGCCCCAACAAGAGCACTTCAAAAACGCGGGAGCGTTGCAGAAGTGCAGTCCCGGATGGGCAAGAAATTTTCAAGAATTGAAAATTTGTGGCCACGGGACGATTCTTGCTCTCACCTTTTTCGCTGCGTTTCGCAATTTTCACATTTCAATCTGCTCGCAGATTGTTAACAAGCTGCGCTTGACCCGATACTATAAAGGCAAGTCGAATACACGCCAAGGAGGTGCAACCATGACCGCTGTGATCTACGCCCGCTATTCTTCCGACAGCCAGCGCGAAGCGTCCATTGAAGGGCAGCTGCGCGACTGCAAGGACTACGCCGAGAAGAACGGTATCACCGTGGTCGGCACCTACATTGACCGTGCCTACTCTGCCAAAACGGATGACCGCCCAGACTTTCAGCGGATGATCAAGGACAGCGGAAAGAAAATCTTCGACGTAGTTCTGGTCTGGAAGCTGGACCGCTTTGCCCGGAACCGATTCGATGCCGTGAACTACAAGTACCAGCTGGAAAAGAATGGTGTCCATCTGGTGTCCGCTATGGAACCCATTTCGCAGGGGCCTGAAGGCATTATGGTGGAGAGTATGCTTATTGGCATGGCGGAATACTATTCCGCCGAACTTGCCCTGAAAGTAGCGCGCGGTGAGCGCGAAAATGCCCTCCAGTGCAAGTACAACGGCGGTGTGGTGCCGCTGGGCTTCACCATTGGCAAGGAGGACAGGCTGTACCATATCGACCCGGAGACGGCTCCCATCGTGCAGGAGATTTTCACCCGGTACGCCGACGGCGAACCGGCTGAGAAGATTGCAGCATCCCTGAATGAGCGCGGCCTGCGTACCCGCACCGGGAAGCCGTTCGTAAAGAACAGCTTCTTCCAGATCTTCCGCAACCGCCGCTACATCGGCGAATACCGCTACAAGGACATTGTGACGCCGGGCGGCATTCCGGCTATTGTTGACCAGGATTTGTTCGACCGGGTGCAGCAGCGTTTCGAGCAGAACAGAATCGCCCACGGTCGGCCTGCAAAAGAGGATGTGAGCTATCTGCTGACCACTAAGCTGTTCTGTGGCAAGTGCGGCACCCTGATGGGTGGCGAAAGCGGCACCAGCCACATGGGAAACACCTACTATTACTACAAGTGCGGCAACGCCAAGCGCCACGGCAAGGCGCACTGTGACCTGAAAGCCATTCGCAAGGAGCCGCTGGAACGGTTCGTGGTGGATACCGCCATCAAGGTGATTTTTAACGATGAAATCATCGAACGGCTGATAGATTTGGTCATGGAAGCCCAGCAGAAGGAGAACACCCGGCTGCCTGTCCTGAAAGACCAGCTCAGAGACACGGAGAAACGGCTGACAAACCTTCTGGAAGCCATTGAACAGGGCATCCTGACCCCAACCACCAAGCAGCGATTGGACGAGCTGGAAGCCCGGAAGGAAGCCCTGAACACCAGCATTCTGGAAGAAGAACTGAAAAAACCAGTTCTGACCCGCGAATGGATGCGGTTCTGGTTTGAAAAATTCCGCAAGGGTGACATGAGAGACATGGAGCACCAGCGACAGATCATTGATACCTTTGTCAACTCGGTCTACGTCTTTGACGACCGGGTCGTGCTCAATTTCAACTTCACGGATGATTCCAAAACCATCTCCCGTGAAGAGGTTTTGGGTTCGAGTGCTGTGGAGAATGCTCCACCAATCAAGAGCAAAACGAACACGAAGTCACCATTCAAATGGTAGGCAACGTGTTCGTTTTGTTTTGTGAACTTTCCTGCGCGACCACATCGTAAAGCATAAAACGAAAAATCCCCCTACGCTGACCCGGTTCAAAGGTCAATGTAGGGGGATTTTGCTGTAAAATCAAGAGCGGAACCAGATTGATGCTGCTCTCTACAAAACTGGAATGAACGCATTCCGAAGAGGCCCGCTTTTTAAGTCTATGCTGAATTTGCAGCTCAGAAGTTTCATCCTTGTTATCTTTTCTTATAAATCATCGTTTTTGCGTGAATCATCATTTATCCACAGAGCTTTGTGCTGCCGATGCACAAAGTGCCGCCCGGGGCCGGACATCCTCACTTTTGCTTGACATTTTCTGCCGGAACCGTTATGTTGGTACTGACAGCTGAATCATCCGTTCCGCCGCGAACCAGCTGCCTGCGTTGTAAGGAGATTAAAAAGATGAAATTGATCCGCACTGTTGACGCGGCAGGGCAGGTGCTCTGCCACGATATCACACAGATCATCCCGGGCGAGTTCAAGGGCCCGCGCTTCCGCAAGGGGCACATCGTCCAGCCCGAGGACATCCCGGTGCTGCTGTCCATCGGCAAAGAAAACCTCTATGTCTGGGAAAAGCGCCCCGGCATCCTGCATGAGGACGAGGCAGCGGCCCTGCTGTACAAAGCTGCTGCCGGCAAAAACATCCACGGCACCGAACCGAAAGAGGGCAAGATCGAGCTGATCGCCGACTGCGACGGCCTGCTCAAGATCGACCGCGCCGCATTGCTGGCTGTGAACCGCACGCCCCAGATGATGATCGCCACCATCCACGGTGATATGCCCGTGAAAAAAGGCCAGAAGCTGGCCGGCACCCGCATCATCCCGCTGGTGATCGAGCAGGAAAAGATGGACGCCAT
>ENA-UESC01000887-UESC01000887.1-human-gut-metagenome-genome-assembly--contig:-NODE-887-length-26040-cov-8.264107_pt1 | contig 26040 bp, 23 predicted proteins | sample MGYA00242998_ERZ507999 | MGnify/ENA primary metagenome ERZ507999 (study PRJEB26167, sample SAMN06115465) | human gut metagenome | host: Homo sapiens | place: China:Hubei | collected 2016-04-27 | study... | reverse complement strand
TTTTGCACCTCCTTCCCGAACCGCGGGAGGCGGTGTATTTTCCCCTTTGCTTATATCCCGATTGGGAGGGGCGGTTTTGCGCACTTTTCAGCAAAAAAATTCAAAAAAATTTTCCAACGACATAAAAAGTCGCTGGAAAGCAGAAATCAGGCAGAAAACTACCGCCCCTATACCGCACCGAAAGCCGACGGTATATGAGCAAAAGAGCGCAAAGGACAGCGCAGAGGTGATTCCCTTTTCGTAAGCGCTTAATAACCGTACGGGATAAAAGACAGCCGAGGGATCTCGTTAGAGATCCCTCGGTGCATTGATGTTTGTTTTCAGCTCCGTGCAGGCAGCCTGCATGGTCTTGGACCACGGGAGAAACTGCATCAGATCCTCCTGGCTCGGAGTCTTGCCCAAATAGGGCAGTTCTGTCAAAAGCAGTTTCAGATAACGATACGGTTCCAGTCCGTTCGCCTTGGCAGTCTCTACCACTGTGTAAACAATGGCACTGGCGTCTGCCCCCTTCGGCGTATCACAGAACAGCCAGTTTTTTCGCCCTACGGTGAACGGGCGGATCGCATTCTCTGCGTAATTGTTGGAAATATCTACCTCGCCATGCTCCAGAAAGGAATTCAGGTATTCCTTCTGATTCTTGGCGTAGGTCACAGCTTCCGCCAGCTTGCTGCCCAGTGTGGGCTCCAGCGTATTTACCCACCACCAATAAGCCTCAAGCAGAGGCTCCGCCTCCACCTGACGCGCTGTCTTTCGCACCGAACTGCTCAAATGCGCATATTTTCGCTCTGCGGCGAAGAGCTTGCTGCAATAGTCATAGCCTACTGCTGCCTTGGAATTCTCCTTTGTCGCACCGGGCGGCATGGCTTCCCGCCATTTGCACCGCATATGCGCCCAACACCCGCATCTTGTAACGCCTTCCACCTGATTGTATCCGGCATAGCCATCTGTCACAAGACAGCCATGGAACCCCCTTCAGGAAGGCTGCTGCGTGCTTGCCGCTGCGGTTGGGCTGATACTCAAAGTACCGCACCGACTGACCGCTCCGCTCGCTGCCGGCATAGACCCACATCCGCGATTCTGAGACCGCTGCCTTTCCATCCTCCTTCAGGACCTGAACAACGGTCTCATCCGCATAAATGGTACTGCTGCCGAGCAATTCCTTCTTCAGCGTGCGGTATAGCGGCTTCAGCCAAGTCTGTGCCGCCCGAATGACCCAGTTGGCCATGGTGGCGCGGGACAGAGCAACTCCTTCGCGCGCCCAGATCTTTTCCTGGCGTGCCAGCGGCAGACCGTCCACATACTTCCGCACCATAATATCCGCTACTGTGCTGGCCGATGCCAGACTGTGCTTGAGCAGGAAGGGCGGCGTTACCGTGGTTACCAAATGGGCATACCCGGTCTTTTCCTCACAGGGCTTACAGGCATAGGTCACCGCATAATACTCCAAAAGACTGCACTGACGCGGAATGACCTCCAGACGTCTGGATACCAGCTTTTTCCCGATCATGGCCATTTTACTGCCGCATACATCACAAATGAGTTCTTCCTCCGGCAGGGTGATAAGGATCTCCCTTTACCGGAAGACCGGCAGCCAGCTCGTCCATCGTCCGCTTCGGCTTGCGGGTATGTGCCGGCACGAGGATCGTTTCTTCCGTAGGCTCCGGCGCCTTTGAATCCTGCTCCGCTTCTGCTTCATTGAAAATACCGACCTGATTCGGCATGACATATGCGACGCCTTTGGCATCACACTTTCTTCGCAATTCTTTGCAGACGGAGAAGAAAGCGTTGTCCTGACACCTTCGCAGCGTAAAATGTTGGATAAATGGAACTGCCTCACAGAAGCACAGCACAACTCGCTACTGATCCTCATGGATTCCATGTAAAACTACTTCTATAGCGACAGCCGGGAGCTTCCGGCTGCCGCTGTTTCTTTTGAGTAAAAAAGGAAAGCGCGTCCACCCGCGCAAACGCACAGGCAGACGCGCCTTATCGCAGTACAAAAAGCCCCTGCACCATCTATTCAAAAAAAGAGGGCGCAGGGGCTTACTGTATGCGTAACCGTCAAAGCTGAGGGCGGATGGACACACATGAGACAATAGTAGCGGAACGTTGCGAAACGTTTCGCTACTGTTGTATTGTGGGGTGTCAGAATGACAAGCGCAGAGTTGAAACATCGGGCGGAGCTACAGGAGTGGGCGGCACAAATCCAGGAATGCCGCAGCAGCGGTCTCTCCGTAAGCGAATGGTGCCGGCAGCAAGGTGTTACAACAACACTCCTGGCAAGTTTCTCAGGCATCCCTCTTTCTTTTGCGGAAGCTCAAATCCTGCCAAGTAAAAAAACCGTTAAAATGCTGCGCAGCGGATTGAAAAAATAAGCTGACGGGACTATTTTATACAAGGTGAGTGTGTAAAATCAAATTTTCAAGGGGGAGGCGGATAAAAATGCCGCACCGTAAGAAGATTTTACTCTCAGACAGTAATGAAGCCCTCAGCATGCTCCTGGCGGATTCCCTGCGTGAGCGCGGAAACTTCCATGTATTTCACGCAAAGGATGAGGACGAGACAACCAAGGCGCTCCACCGGCACCGACCTCACGTTCTTCTGCTGGATTTTCTGCTGCCGCACAAGGGCGGCTTTCACGTTATGCAGCATCTGCGCGAGGACGGGTACAAAATCTCGACGATTTTTATGACGGCTCTGCCGACACACAGGGTCATAGAGGAGGCATACCGTTTGGGCGCAAGCTTTGTGCTCCCGAAGCCTTTTACGGCAAGGGCGTTGGTCGAACGGATACACGATGCACTGCACAGTGATCGGCCCTAATTTGCACACATCAAAAATAGTGACCGCCATCTCAAAGTGAGCTGCTGCTCAGCGAGATGGCGGTCTTTTATTTATGAGGCATATAGCATTCTTTCAGGGCTCTCGCGGGAAGCAGCTTTTCAGCCCATGTTTCATCAGTTTCGCTCAGTTGCGGCGCGTTTTGCAGAACCCACAGCAGATAACGGTACGGATCAAGGCCATTCTCCTTCGCCGTTTCAATCAAACTGTAGATCACGGCGCTGGCCTGCGCACCACCGGGCGTATTGGCAAAGAGCCAATTTTTCCGCCCTATCACAAATGGTTTAATGCTGCGCTCGGCACGGTTGTTGCTCAGCTCCAGACGGCCATCCTCCAGATACCTTGCCAGGTACGGCCACTGCTCCAGCAGGTAGTGAATGGCCCTGCCCAACGCAGATTTCGGCGCGGTTTTCGCCTGCATCTCATTTGCCCATGACAACAACGCGTCTAAAACAGGCTTTGCCTGCTCCAGCCGCTTTTCATATCGCTCCTCCGGTGTCAGCTCTGCAAACGCCTGCTCCAGCTTGAAAAGTCGGGAGCAATAGCATTCGCCAATCGCTGCCGGAGCGTCCTTCTGCATCTCCTTGGGCAGCGTTTGCAACGCCTCGTCAAATTTTCGCCGCGCGTGGGCCCAGCACCCAACCACCCGGATATTCTCAGGAAGCTTGTGGTAGCCCTGGTACCCATCCGCGTGCAGCCAGCCCGAGAAGCCTTTCAGGAAGGCCTCCGCATGCTCCGCTTTTCGGGTGGGCTGGTACTCATACAGCACAACCGCCTGTTTCGCGCAGCCGCTGGTGCGGTACAGCCACATGTAGGACTTGCTGGTGGAGGAACGTCCCGGCTCTTTCAACACCTGCAAGGTCGTTGCAGCACCGGCTCCTTACAAAGCTGCTCGCGCAGCGTATCGTAGACCGGCCGCAGCCATTTCTCTGAGATGTTCAGCAGCCAGTTGGCCATCGTCTGCCGGGATAGCCTCAAGCCCTGGCGGTTAAACTCCTGCTCCAGACGGTACAGCGGCGAGTACATGACGAATTTCTGTGCTGCCAGATACGCCACTGCTTCCGCAGAGGCAAAGCTGCCAGGCAGCAGCGCAGGCTCCTTCGCCGTCTTCACAATGTTGGCTTCATCGGTCTCTTGCTCACAATTCTTGCAGGCGTAGGTGTAGTACACGTCCTCGCGCACCCAGAACTCTGCCGGCTTCATCATTAAGCTGCGGCGGACTTCCTTGCCAATCTCCACCAATTTGCTGCCACAGGCAGAACAAGTCCGTTCGTTCCCCGGCAGGCGGTGCTCCACCACCTCGGTGGGAGTACCCTCTGGAACGACATCCAGCACATTGCCGGACTGCCGTTTGCGCTCGTGCGCCTTCACGGTGATCTGCTTCTCTGTGGCGGCTTTGGTGCCAAAGGCGTAGGCCTCCAGCTCGTTGTAGGTCAGGCTCAGCTGCTCCATGACCGTCTGCTCCGCCTGTTCCGAGGAACGGCCAAACAGCTTCTTCTTGGACAGCTTCAGCTGCTCCAGCAACCACTCATTTTGCAGCGTAAGGCTGGTGATGACCTGCGCCTGCTCCTGTTCGAGGGCGGCAAACTTTGCTTCCAGTCTTGCATGCGTCTCTTCCAGCTTGGCGCTCTTTGCTTCCAACTGCGCATTTTCCTGCTGCAAGCGCTCATATTCCGCACGGGAAATGGTCACCATTTCTTCCGTGTTGCTTGTCTGCATTTCTCTGTTTTCCATGAGGAAATTATACCACAAGGCAGAGAGAAAAGCCAGTATTTTCAATGGTTTTGGACATTCTTCCTTGCTCAGACTGTGCTCAATCCTGTCACCGGACGGTGGGCTTTCGGCTGTTCGATTTGCAGTCCCTCCATGAGCCAGCGGTACTGCTGCGGCGTTAAAGTCTTCACCTCGGATTCAGAGCGCGGCCATTGATACGCGCCCTGCTCCAGTCGCTTGTACAGCAGGATGAAGCCATCTTTTTCCCAGTACAAGCCCTTGATACGGTCTCGCCGCCGTCCGCAGAACAGGAACAGCGTGTTGGTAAACGGATCCAGTTCAAACTGCTGCTGGACGAGCCGCGCCAGACCATCTATGCCTTTACGCAGATCCGTGTAGCCGCAGGCGATGTAGACTTGATCTGCACCAGTGAAGTCGTTCAACATAGGCGCAGGAGCTCCACCAGCAGTCTCAGCTGTTCCGCGTTACAACCGGGGTAAATGTCCAGACTGGCGTTCCCAATATGCAGTGTGGCGCAACGTTCCGCTACGTTGCATGATACCTGTTTCGGCGCCGGTAACTCCGCAAAGGTCACGGCCGTTGATGGCGGTGCTCCGTTTTTCCGCACGCCTGTCAACAGTTCGCGTTCCCAACGGTAATAGGTGGCTGTCGTAACACCCCGCTGCCGGCACCATTCACTTACAGAGAGACCGCTGCCCCTGCATTCCTGTATAGACATGCTCCATTCCTGCTTCTTGGCTTCATGTTTCAGCTCATTGCTCGTCATTTACTTCACACCCTGAACATTATAGTGGTGGAAAGTTTCACAACTCCCCACCACTATTGTCCCATGTCTGTCCAGCCGCCCTCAGCTTTGACGGTTACCTGTATGCTATGCTGTTTTATCGTATGGCGTCTTTGAGGGCCTTGCCGGGCTTGAATACCGGCACCTTGCAGGCGGGATAGGTCATGAGCTCGCCGGTACGGGGATTGCGGCCCACGCGGGTGGGACGCTCTTTGGCCTCGAAGCTGCCAAAACCCACCAGCTGTACCTTATCTCCGCCCTTCATGGCAGTCTCCACCGCACCGGTGAAGGCGGCGAGAGCCGCTTCACAGTCCTTCTTTGTCAGGCCGCTGGCTTCCACCATGGCGGCGATCAGTTCAGTTTTGTTCATGGAAATCGCTCTCCTTCTCATTTGTAGTATGACCGCATTATAACGGAGGGAGTCGGAAGCTGTCAACTGTGGCCTGTTTCGGCATAGTATTGCGGTCGTCCGATAGAGGTAAAGCCCTCCAGCCCGGTCACGACCACGTTGTTATATCCGCTGGCGCAGTGAATGATTAGCAATTCTCCGTTTGCGTTCCTGCCGCCAATGATGCCCACATGGGAATTATCCGGGTAGAACACCAAGTCACCGGGCTGTGCGTCCGCCCACGAAATATCGGTACAATAGCTGTGCTGCATGGTGGCTCCGCCGCCGTGGCCGATGATGTAGCTGCCGCCGGACTGATTGTAAATCACCCAATCAACGAATCCCGAACAGTCCAGCCCGTAGGGCCGATAGGTCCCGGTGGTGGAGCTGCCTGCCGCTGTGACCTGCCGCAGCTCACCCCATCGGGCGTCCCAGCCAATCACAAGAGATTTTCCTCCCCAAAAATAATTCACCTTGCCGACAAGAGAACAGGCGGTGCGTACCACCGCTTCACGCTCCGGCGACAGATCCTCCGGCAGATTGCGGATCAGCGCCGCCGTGTCCCTGCTGACGGAGTACACATCCTCGATCAGCTCGCGCAGGAGGTCGCGCTGCTCCAGCAGCTCGTCCAGCGCCGCGATCTGATTGTGGTTGAAATGGTAAACTGTTTTCATTTCTTCTGCCGTTTTTGCGGTGATGGTGATATAGAGATTTCGCTCCGTCCAGCCATCGTCGTCACCGCTGCCAGGATGGTGAATGACCTCGATGCGGTGTGCAATGGTGGTCATGTCCCAAAAGACTGCTTTCAGGCGGGCAATGCGGTCTGCATCCATGGTGGCCACGTCCGCGGCGTCCGCATCGTTACTGCCTGCTACCTTCACCGCGAACACCGCCAGCATCTCGATCCAATCGGCAGGCTGGCCGGTCACGGAGATGGAATCATAATCATCTGCCGTTTGCAGGGTTTCCAGCCGCTCATTGAAATCATAATTGACCTGCGCCACCGCAGCAGAGATCGGCACAACGCCCGCCTCCCGGCTCTCGTTGGAAAAAAGGATACCGAAGGGGGACGCCACGATTGCCGCCACAAGGATCACCGTCAGGAACAGCACCAGCACCACCGCACCGCCGCCTGCCGACAGGATCGAGCTGACCGCAGACGCCACTCCTTTCCCGATTTCTTTCACTGCCTGGACTGCCACGCTGCCCAGCTTTTTGGAAGCCCTTCCGCCGCTCTGCGCGGATTCCTGAAGCATCTTCCGCTGCGCCTTTCTCTGCGCCGCCGCCCTTGCGCGGTGCGTGATGATTGCATTGTTCGGCGCTGCGTGGTCAGTTGGTCGAACACGCATGGTGCGCGTGGCCTTGGTCATGGCCTGTCCGCTCTTGGGGCCAGGGCTGCCCTTGGCCGATACCCCCGAATTGCCTTTCTGCGGAGTGGTCATTGTGCCTCCACGGTCGGACGGTGGAGGTACAATGTGCCGCTCTGCTGTTCTTTTCTCGGCAAGGTTCCGCCCATAGGCGGCTTTCGCGTCCTGCGCAGCCTTCTGCCGCCCACGCTCCTGCGGGGCGGCATTTGCGCTTTTTGGACCTCCGCAATTTTGCGGAGAAATGGTCCGGTTTCCGACTTCGTTTCGTGCAGCGGTTTCTACCGGAGAAAAGGCATATTCCATCGGTGTGTCGATGAAAACACTTTCCGAACCAATCGCCCTATCTGGCGCGCTGTGACCTCCCACCACATTTTCTTTACTCTGTCGCAGCTTTCCTCGGTAGTGCTTTATCATGCGTCGCGAGGTATCCGCCGCCCCAGCTGCACCACGGCGCATAGTTTTCTCCACGCGGTCGGTGGCGTAGCGGACGGGGTCGCGGCTTTCCGGCTCCTTTTCCCGCTGCCGTTTGTCCATGTGCTGTTTCAGAAGGGAATCCGCGTCTTTTGGCGCGGGGTTCTTCAACTTTGCCTTTGGCGTGTCCATGCCGGGTTTAATTTTCAAGTCCCGCATGGCATCAGTCCTCACCGGGGCGTGTTGACATTAGGCGGTACAGTTCTGTATTTTTGGGCAGCTCATTGGCGAAAGGCACGATGGCTCCGCCCACCTTGATGAGCCCGTGGCCAGCCGGGGCATTGTCCACATAGCTCATCTGCATATCCGATGCACCCAGCAGTCGGGCAAGCTGCTCTCGGTCGGTGGTGGCCTGATTGAGCATCAGCAGAAACTCAGAGTTTGCGAACATCATCCGCGCCGTGTTGGATAGCAGACATTCCTCCACATTCTGTGTAATGCCGGTGAGCGTCGCGCCGTATTTACGGAAGCGCTTCCAGCACTTGTAGAGAAATTCGCTGCTGTAATTGGTAATGCTGTGTCCGCTGCCGCTCCCGTTGGCGAAGAACAGATAGATCTCATCGATGTAGACATGGGTGTATTTTCCCTCTCTGCGGTTCTGGATAACGCGGTTATAGATGGCGTCCAGCATCACCAGCAGGCCCACCGATTTCAGATTTTCGCCCAAGTCCTGAATGTCAAAGCAGAGAATACGGCTTTTTGTGTTGATATTGGTCTGGTGGGAAAATACATTCAGACTGCCCACTGTGAACAGCTCCAATGCCAGCGCGATACGGTGCGCCTCCGGGTTGACCTGCTTCATCAGATCATCGTAAAGATTTTTCAGCGTAGGCGGCTCGCCCTGATAGTTTTTCAGATACTCCCGGTAGATGTTGCCCACACTGCGGTCGATGATGGACTTCTCCTGCGGCTCGATCTTGTCCGCGCCCATGAGCTGCTCATACAGCGACATGATAAACTCGGACTTCATCACCAACGGCTCCTTGCCATCGCCATACCCCTCGGACAAATCCAGCGCATTGATGTGGCAGCCATTTGGATCAGAGGCGGAGATGGTGATGACCTCGCCGCCCAATGCCCGCACCAACTCGCCATATTCACGTTCCGGGTCCACGATGATAATGTCATGGTCGGTGGAGAGCGCCAGCGCGGAAACCTCCTGCTTTGCCGCCATCGACTTGCCAGAGCCGGACACGCCGGTAATAAAGCCGTTGCCGTTCAAAAGGTTTCCGCGGTTGCAGACGATGAGGTTATGCGATACGGCGTTGACGCCGTAGTAAATACCGCCCGCGTCCTGGATCTCCTGCGATTTGAACGGCATGAGAACGGCAGTACATTCCGTGGTCAGGGTGCGGGTTGCCTCAATGCGCTTTAAGCCGAGGGGCAGCACCGTGTTCAGTGCGTCCTCCTGCTGGTAGCGCAGAATGTTAAACTGACAGCCCCGCGCTCGCCCGATGGCTTGCAGGGCCTCGGTGTCCTGATCGAGCTGTTCAAGGTTATCTGCCAAATGCGTCAGCGTCACCAAAGCCAGCATCATGCGCTGGTCGCGGCTCATGAGGTCGTCCATAAACTCCTTTGTTTCGCTCCGCATCTGCTCCAAGTCATAGGGGATATTGGCAGTAAAATTGTTGTTCTGATTCTGCCGCTGCTGCCAGCGGGTAATATCCGATTCCACGGACATAATGCGCTTGCGAATATCGCTCACTGCTTCGTCCATCGCCACAGGGATAATGTCAATGGAAAGCATCATATTCCGGGGATAGTCCATCAGCTCCGTAATCATCTCGTCAGAAATAAAGCTGGCGTATTCCCGAAGGAACAGGGTACGGCCCACATGATCGCCCAGCTCGTAGTGATTTTTCTGAAAGGAGATACAGTCCGGGGCAATGCTGTCCCGGAAGTCATGCCCTTTGCGTATGGTGTCCTCCAAATCGAAGCGGAATAGCTGTTCCTCGCCGGGGCGATAGAAGTCATGCAGAAGCCGCAGGCGGTCATTGACCGTGATCTCCCGGACGCTGGAGGACATACGGGAAAGTCCTGTGGTGAGGTCAGTTCCAACACGGGAGAAGAACGCGCGGGCCTCCTCCACGCTTTTCTTTTCTGCCGAAACGGTGATGTACTTCTCCTGAATGAGATTGTTGCTCTCCGCCGCCTTGCCCAAAACAAGCGCGTTATACTCGTTCCGGTAGAGGTCACGGCGGTCGCCCTGCATGGGCATGAGCAGCGTCCGCCCGAAGTCCTTTTGATTGAGCTGACGGTTAAAAAGTGTGATCTTCGCCGTGGCTCCGATGGGCAGCGAGTTCAGGAAGGAGCAGTAGGTCATAAAAAGTTCCCGCTGCTTTTCCGGGGAGGCCACGGCATAATTGACATCAAAAAAGCGCCAAGTTTTTGAAAACTTGCCGCTTACCTGAAACACGCCGTCTTGATAAATGCGTTTGATGGGAATGGATTTCTGGACGCTGTGAGGAACGGAAAAAGTGTCCCGTTCTGCGCTGCGCCGATGCTTGAAAAAGATCAATGTTTCTTCACCTCGCGTTTCATCGCTTCTTCATAGTAGTTTTCCGCTCTCCAGACACGCTTGCCTGCCATGATGACCTCTGATTTCAGCCATGCCCACAAGAATTGCTCCAGCGTGAGGCCGTTGTACTGAAAAAAGCCCGCAGCGGCCACGGGAGCCGCGCCGACAATGCACACCCAGCTCACCGTTTCACGATCCAGCACGCGGCTCAAACTGAAATACAGCGTCACAGCAACGCCCACCGCCAAAACGGAACATACAAACTGCCGCATGGACAGTCCAAAAAAGAGCGTTTCGCGGTAGGCTCGAATTTCCTTGTTGATTTTGATTTCCATAATCAATCTCCTAAAAAAGAAAAGCAAGTAGCGATGGGCTACTTGCTTTTCCTGTCTATTTAATAAAATGTATAGTTTTAATCCTCGTCAGCGGCACAGATCCTGCGTTTTTCTGTTCTTCTCAAATTTGGCAACGGCTGACTTGTCGTAAAACTTCATAGCATCTATTCCGTCGTACTCTTCTTTTTTCACCAGATAATTTCTTGTGATGCCGTGCTTTTTACAATAGTTCAGATACCTTTGCATTCCCTTCCAGCAGGAATTTTCCTTATCTCGATTCTGCTCATCAGCCAGATATTCCGTTGCATTCCAAGCGGTGCAATGGAAAAGATCAGATACCGATAAAATCGAGTATCCTTGCTCCAGTTTTCCAAAGAAGTCTCCTTCCACATCAAACAAGGTCAAGTCATACCACATAGCCTGCTTCTGCCTGATTCGCGGCTCGTCTCTCCAAACCTGAAATTGAAGTTCAAGCCCCATATCCTCAACAAATGCATGAGCGATCACCTCTTTCGGAAAAGCATCGCCCTTAACCATGATACAGCCCAAAATGTACTCCTCGTTGCCGTACTCGTCGCGTCTTTGCTGATACTCTTCCGTTCGTTTCAGCTCTCGCTCCACGATACGGACGATCTTCTCACGGTAATTATCCATAAACGTCTCCTTTATAATCCAAGCATTTCCTTTGCGATGTGGTCGGCTGATTTGACCAGGCCCACCAGCACCAACAAATTAAATATGACCTCGCCCAAATAGCTCCACACCTGCGTCACCACGGACGCGCTGCTATCCACCACCGGCGTACCGCTGGAGGAAAAGGCTGAAAAGATGATGCAGGCAAGTACGATCACCGCCCCTTCCATGCACACGCCTACATAGCTCCGAAGGAACGCCTTGCCGAAATGGGAAGTCCCCTCTCCGGCAAAGGATGCCAGTGCCACCGGGGACAGCGCGGCGTACATATAGATCTTAAAAAATCGCCCATAGACGGTGAGGATCATAATGAAGGCCAGCACCGTAATAAACAGGCTCCCCAGCAGCGTCACCAGCCAAAGGGGGATGCTTGCAAAAAAGCCCACATCTCCGATGGCGTCCGCGATCTCCTGCGGCAGTGCCACGGATGCGCCGGTCAAGCCGCCGATGCTGCCCGCCGCCGTTGCCACAATGCCGCTGCACACATCAAATATATTTACCAGCAGGTCCATACCGTAGGTGATACCCAGCTTTGCCAGCACAAAGTAGATAAAGTGCCGCAGCAAATGCTCCGGCCTTTGAAAGTCCCGAAAGCCGGAAGCGCTGCGAAAGATACCGATGGCAAAGAACAGCACCAGCAGCCCGTAGCCGATGGCCTGCATTCCGCCGTTGATGGTCACAATGGTCTGCCAGATGGTGCCGCCCTTGAAGGTCTGGGGTGATTCCGTCAGCAGTGACCACATTTCCGTCATTTTACTATTCCAAACGCCAAAGGCGTTGGTCAGGTTTTCTACGATCCAGTTATTATCCAAATGAAAATCACCTCCCGCAAGGGAGCCGGGAGATCCGCCGCAAGGCAGTATCTCCCGGCTCTTTTCATTAGATTGCGCCGATGGCGGTCAGAATTTCCTTTGCAAAGGCGATCATTAAGCCACCAAAGAGGCAGAGGAAGCCTTGCGTCCTTTGGCTGGCATCGTGGGACTGGATCGACATACCCACCTGCACGATGCCCCAGCCAAGAATGATAACGCCCAGCGCCTTGATGATGCTGAAGATAAAATCGGAAAGGTTATTGACAATATCCAGCGGATCGCCGCCCGCCGCCATCGCGGGCGTGACGCAGCAAAGGCAGAGGGCAGCAGCCCCAGCCGCCGTCCAATAGCATTTTTTCACCTTACTCAGTCTTGTCGGGTTTGAAATCTTTTTCTTTTTCAGATAATTCATGTTCAGGTTCCTCCACGTCAATAAAATCATAATCGTCCAGCGACCGGAACGCATAGGGCAGATCGGGCAGCGCATAATCCGGCGCGCCCTGCGGCTTGTGGATATAAGGCTTTGCCTTACCGTCTGTCGTCAGCTTAATGTTTGGGTGTCGCTTGATGTTGTACTTTTTGTCCAGTACAGGATCTTCCCCTCGTATAAACAAGATCGCTTTATGGGTGTCCAATTTTCGCACCTCGTCAATGGTCATCAGGTCGCGGCCCGTCTGCTGGAAGTTGGTAGAGCTGGAGCCGCTGCGCCCCTTTGTCTGCCCCCGTGTGCGGGTGGCGATGGTCTCCTTGCCCAGCAGCTTCACGATAAACTCCAACGAAGTCGGCTCGTTGCCGCCGCCGAGGAACAGCAGCGTGTCGCAGTTGCCGATGATGCTCTCCCATTCCTTTTCATACAGCGCCTTGATCTGCTGAATGTTCTGCACGATGATGTTCAGCCCGATATTGTAGCTGCGGCAGGTAGCCAGAATCTTCGGATAGCTCTCCGGCTGGGCCACATTCGCCCATTCGTCCTGAATGACACGCACCGGCACAGGCAACCGTCCGTTGTGTTTCTCGTCCGCCCTGCGGTAAAGCGCCTGAAAGCATTGGGTGTAGAGCATTCCCACAAGGTAGTTCATGCTGCTGTCATCCACAGGGATCACGCAGAAGATGGCTTTTTTCTTCTCGCCCAGGCTGCCAAAGTCCATCTCATCTACCATTGTCATTCTGGCGTACTGCGGGATATTGAAGGTGGCCAGCCGCACGGCGGCGCTTACCAAAATGGATTTCGCGGTCTTGCCCGCCGCCTGCTTGAAAGCCTTATATTGCTTCACCGCCACATGGTTGGGCTGTTCTTCTTCCAATACCCGAAAGAGCATATCCAGCGGGCTGCGGTATTGATCGTCCTCCTCCCGCACCTCGGCAAAGTTCATCATATAGATCAGCATTTCAAAATTCTGTTCCTCCGGGGGCGCTTCGCTGACGAGGTAGAGCATGAGGGCTGAGTCCAGCGCGATTTCCGCCTTCTCCCAAAAGGGGTCGTTGCTGGAAGCGTTGCGGGGCGTGGTATTTTTGATGAGGTTATCAATGAGGGTCAGCACGTCTTTTTCACTGTGAATGTACGAAAAGGGGTTGTATCCGTCAGACTGGCTGGGGTCGATCAGGTTGAACACCCGGACTTCGTAGCCCTGCGCTGCCAACAAAGCGCCTGCCGCGCGCAACAGCTCGCCCTTGGGATCTGTGATAAGATAGGAGCAATTTGCGCTGTAAATATTGGGTTTGCAGAAAAAGCGGGTCTTGCCGGAGCCGGAGCCGCCCACTACCAGAACATTCATGTTGCGCTGGGTGATATAGCCGTCCATACCCAGCCGGACCCGCTGGGTCAGAATGATGTTGGCGTCCTTATGCTGGTGATCCATATACTTCCGGTTCAGTTCCTTGGGACTGCCCCATTTGGCGCTGCCGTACTCCTCGCCCGGTCGCCGGTTCTCCCGGCTGGAGTAGTAGAGCGCAATGCCGCAGCCGTAGAACAGCAGGCCCACCAACATATATTTCAGCGTGTAGGGCGTCCAGCCGATGGCAAAGGGGCGCTCCAGCACTTGGCTGAAACGCCCCATCCATTGAAAGAGGTTCATACCGTCCTCGTAGGCATAGGCGGCGATTGCCGCCAGCCAGAGGACCAACGGGGAAAGCGCCGCCCACACAGGGGCGGCGCTGTGAAAGTCATTCTGCCGCAAGGCTTAGTACCCTGTCTTGGGCAGCTTCACCGTTGTTTTGGTGTAGACGGTGGTGAGCCAGCGGGACACTGCCTGAATCCACTGCCCATTGTAAAGGCCACCCACATCTGCCACATTCACAACGCTGGCATTGTTGGCAAGACCGCTGCGGGCAGTGGCGTAGATATAAGGTGTTTCTACCTGTGCAAAGCCCGCCTTTACATTTCCGAACACGAACATGACTTCGGTAACGCGCTCATTGGCGGCAAGGCCGAGGACAGCGGGGCGGGCGTCCAATACGTAAACCTTGCTTGTACTCAGGTTGTCCGCCAAAGTGCGGTAGTCCCCGGAAAGGTTGGTCTTATAGACCACCTTGTAGGAAAGCGGCTGATTGTAGCTGCCGGTGACAATTTTGCTCAGCGTCACCTGCGCGGGAAGCTGATCGCGCCAATAGAAGGAGTCGAGGGCAACGTTGGAGCTGTTCTTGATCTGTGAGAACACGTAGCGGATCGGCTGACCGGGAACGGCCTGCACGGGACCTGTTTTCTTAATGGATACGCCGGTGGAAACGCTGCTGTCCTGCACCTCAAAGGTGGCGTTCTGCCCCTCATGCTCAAGATAGGCGGTCATCACTGTGGGGTTGATGGAGTAATTCGCAGGCGCTTTGATTTCCCGGATGGTATAGCGGGACAGCGGCAGCGTCTTGGAAATGGCGCGTCCGTTGCGGTCGGACTTGATGGTGTCCACCACATTACCCGCTTTGTCGTAGATCTCAAACACTGCGCCCTCCAGCAGCGTCCCGGCAGGCAGGCCATTGGTGGCGTTATCGTCTGCGGATTTCTTGATGATCTGGATCTGGCCGCACTCCGCAGTATTGCTCCACTCGATTTCTGTGGTGGAGCCGTAACGGACATAGATCGTTTTCAGTTCAGGATCAAGCACATAACCGGGGGCGGCTTTGATCTCACGCAGATAATAGCGGCCATCGGCCAGTCCCTCGTCGGCGTAGATGTAACCGTCCTGATCGGTCACATACTCCCCGATGGGATTGCGATTGCTGTCGTAAAGCAGAAACACCGCGCCGTAAATTCCCTTGCCGGTGGCCTTGTCCACCTTGTGGAGCAAAATACGCGAGGATTTATGATTGGTGATCTCCAACGTGGCCGTCTGACCGTCCTTGACCTCGATACGATGAGGTGTGGTATCCAGCAGGTAGCCGGACGCAGCCTCCAATTCCGTCACGGTGTACCAGCCGCTTTCGGCCTCGGGGAGATAGATGACACCAGTGCTGTCCGTTGTGTAGGTGCCGATGATCTCACCGTTCATCTTACGGATCTCGAATTTGACCCCGGCGATACGCTTTCCACTGTCTTTGTCGCTCTTGATGATCTCCACGCCGCCAATAGGCGTGTTGTAGAAGTGGAGAGTCTGTGTGTCGTTGGGATTGACCACCACAGTCTGGGTGCGGGTATTTTCGTCGATGGTGTAGCCGGGAATTGTTTGGACCTCTGTGACCACCACGGTGCCGGAAATGCCAGAAATGGTGATTTTGCCCTCCTTGTCCGTCCGGTACAGGCCGGTGGAGGACAGCGTCCCACCCGCAGCATCTACATACGAGCCATCCGCATAGACGATCTTGAACTCGACGCCCTCCAGTGGCTCCTTTGTCACGGAATCCTGCTTTACGATGATGAGATTGCCCTTGGGCTGATTGCGGAACTCTACGGTGGTGACTTCGTTGGATTTGACCTTGACCGTCTGCGGAGTATCGTCAAGAATATACCCCGCCTTCGCACGGGTTTCCTTGATGACAAGTGTGGTGCCGGGGGCGATGTCCGTAATGGTGAACGTACCTGCGCTGTCCGTCACGAACTTACCGTTGGCGTTGCCGATGAGATTGCCGTCGGAATCCGTGACAAGGAACTCCACGTCAGAGATGGGAGCGTTCGTCACAGCATCGACCTTTTTCACCAAAACGCCGCCCTTGGGCTGGTTGCGAAACTCCAGGGTCATCACGGCATTGCGTTTGATCTTGATGTTCTGCGGGGTATCGTCCAGAATGTAGCCGTCTTTTGCCCGCACCTCACGGGCGATGACTGTCATGCCGGGAGTCAGACCGTCAATGCGGATGGTGCCCGCGCTATCGGTCACATACTTTCCGTTGGCGTTGCCGATCACGCTGCCATCCGAATCGGTGATGAAGAACTCCACATCGGAGATGGGTGCACCGGTCACGGCGTCCTTTTTGACAATGAGGAGGGAACCCATCTTATCATTGCCGAAGGTCACGGTGATCACGTCCTGATCCTTGCCGGAGAGATAGACCGTTTCCGTGGCGTCGGTGATCACATACCCGTCCGGCGCGGAGATCTCCTCGCAGACATAGGTGCCTGCCTTGAGGCCGGTCACGACGATGGTTCCATTGCTCGAAGTGCGGTACTCGCCGATAACTGTCCCACCCGTACCGGAGGTGCCGCCAAGGTAGCGGATGCGGAACCACGCGCCCTCCAGCGGCTGACCACTCTCGCTGTCCACCTTGCGGATGATGATTGCGGAAAGAGGCGTGTTCTCAAAGGTTAGGATTTTGCTCTCACCACCGGAGATGAAGCATTCCTGCGTGGCAGCCTCCTTGATGGCATACCCGGACGCCGGTTCCAATTCAGTTACTTTGTACCAGCCATCCTTGATCTCAGGAAGAATGATTTTTCCGCTTGCGTCAGAAAAGTAAGTGCCGAGGTCATTGAGCTCGCCGGTGTCGGTATGGTTGCTACCATACCAGATCTGGAACTTAGCGCCCTTGATGGGATCGCCGGTAATGCTGTCCACCTTACGGATCTCCAGCGTCGGTTTGAACGCATTGAAAAAGGTGATGGTGGAGGTTTCGCCGGGCTTCAATGCCACTTCCTGCGGGATGGGGCAGAGAATGACATGGCCGGGAACATTGATCTCCGTTACTTTGAATGTGCCAACAGGAACAGAGTCGAGGAAAATCCGCCCATGGTTATCGGTCGTGGCGCTGGTAGAGTAGCTGCCGTCGATCTGCTCAATGAGATAGGTGACGCCCTCGATAGGCTCTCCGGTGGCAATATTTTTCTTCAAAATTTCGAGTCCCGGCTTTTCATAGTCAACGAAAGTGACCTCGGAGGTTTTGCCGGGGCGCAGCGCCACGGTCTGCTCCGTATTGCTCACGATGTACGGCTCGGGCACGGATTCTTCGCGCACAACATAGACGTCTGCGGGAATGGCCGAGAGGTTGGCGGAACCGTCTGTCCCGGTCGTGACGGAGGTGGAATAATTGCCGGTGACGGACTTAATGGAAAAGACCGTGCCAGCGATGGGCTTGCCGCTCATGGCGTCGCGCTTGATGATCTTCATATCGGGCAGCTCATAATTAGTCGCCGCAACGCTGTATTCGCGGTCACCTTCGGAAACATCTACATAAACACTTTTGGGCGTGGGATCAACACAGAAGCCGTCCGGTGCAGCGGTTTCCACGAAGCTCCAAAGGCCGGTGGCGGCGTTCTCAACATAGATCTCACCCTGCGCATTGGTAATGTCGCTGCCGACGATCTGCCCGTTGAAATAGATGCTGAAACGTGCACCGGCGAGACCGGTTGTGGTTCCACCAGCAGTTTTTTTCAGCACGATCTTGCCAACGCCTGCAGGCGGTGCAGGTTCTTCTCCGCCGCCTCCGGGCTTATCCTGAGTCACCAGTTTGCGGGGACCATAATAATTGAAGAATGACTGATTTTTGCGGTTACTGGAAATTGCGTATACCGCCCATTTTGCACTCTGGTCCTCCACAATGGATGCAGACTTACCCTGTGCAGTGTACTCTTCAATCTGGCGCTGGAACTCGGCGTCCTCCTGTGCTTTCTGCTCCAGAAGCCAGTCGATGAGGCTCAGATACAGATCATAGGTGTCGGCGTTGGCATAGCCGCCCGCATCGCCGTCTCCACCGGGCTCGCCTTTATAGCTTTGGTGATCCCACACATACGTCTGCACGGCCATAAAAAGCTGGCCAACATTGGATGCCTTGCAGTCGTTGAGGTAGGTCATCATCCATTTGACATTCTCGACGGTCGCGGCGTCCATTTCACTGAGGCCGCTGTTCGTGACAGCCGACTGCAATACGGCATCTGCATCTGCACCGGTGCCGGACGTCCATGTAAAGGAATTCAGGTACGAAGGCGTTGCGTAATGATAGCCGAGGCCGCTATCCATGCAGTACACGAGCTTACCGTCCACAAGCGGCGGGCGGTAGCTGTATGGGGTACCGTTGGCAAGCAGGCGCGTGCTCCAATATGCCTGGTTGGTGGTAATTTTGAGGCCGGAACCCGTGTGCGATGCGGCCAACGCCGCAGTCGGCAGCAGACTCAAGATCGTCACCAGCGTCAAGAGCAGCGACAACAAGCGATGTTTAATTGACTTCATGTCTTTCTCCTTTCCAAAAAGCGCAATAAAAAGAGCAGATCTTGACGACCTGCTCTTGCGTGAAAGTTGATGATTTATTTGTTTGTGGGGGTATCCACCCGAGTGATGGAATAGCCATCGTAGAGGAAAAGCTGGACACAGTACCAGCACGGGTCACCAGTACCATTGACACCCCTTGCCAGCCCAACGCCGATCTCTGACAGCTTCGGATTGACCATGTTCTTATGATGAACCGTTGAGGCATACCAATCCGCAACTGCTCGTTCGGCAAGTGTCTGGTCAGACAGCACCCAATCTGCGATGCGATGGATATTTTCGGCCATGTAAGGACAATCCGTGGCGGTATTGAATTTTCTGCCATCCGGCCTTGTGTGAGAATAGACGGTATGCGTAGCCATCTCGTCGGCTCGTACCTGCGCCGCCTGCATGAGCTTGTCGTTGACGCGCAGTGCAGCAACGCCATTTTCACGCCGCAGCGCATTGGTGCGGTCCACAATATCCTGTTTCATGGCATCCACATCATCGGCAGGCGTCGTAGCCTCCGGCTGTGAAGCAGGTCCGCTGGTCTCCGCTTTCACCGGCGCGATGCCGGTGTAGGGCTTGCCGCTCTCTACCTGCACACATTTGGCATCGCCGTCCCAATAAACCTCGAAACCAACAGCCTTGCCGATGTCCCGAAGCCGCACATAGTTGCTGCCGTTGATGACATAGGCTTCCATCTGCGCTTCTTTTCCATCTACGACAATGCGATGGTGACTGCGCTCCGCCACGATTCCGGCAGCATACGCCGTGGTGGTGACGCCAGCCAACAGCAGGCAGGTAAGAAAACCGGCTGCAAAACTTCCTCGCTTCATAGGGTGTACCTCCAAAGTCTTTTGATGGGTTCATGGTATCGTAAAAGTTGGTGGGTGTCAAAAAATATAGAGGCGTTGGAGCTCAGTAAAAGTTTTTACACCAATGACCATCATAGTATCTCATCATTTTTCTCGTGCCTGCACACACCAGCGGTAATCCGGCTGATTCATCACGCAGGTGACAAGGGTGATGATGTTCTCCGTGCTGTCATTCAGGGCACTGGTATCATCTACGCTGATCTTATTGACAGAATACACCTCATAGCTGCGTGTGCCGAGCTGGGTGGTCAGCTTGATGGTGTCGCCAATGTCAAGGGTGTGAATTTTGCCAAAGTGGTTGTTGACGCCCCGATTATGGCCCGCAATCGCCACATTGCCTTCCCAGATGGAGGTGCTGGCAAAATGGCCCGCGCCCTTGCGAAGCGCGTCCGCGTCCGTTCCCTGATAAACCTTGACGGACAGGCCGAGGGTGGGGATTTTCAGTGTACCGAGGTAGCCGCCGCTGTAATAGAGGTCTTTCGTGACCGCCGTGTACTTAGTCTGCGTGTAGGAGCCGGTGTTTCCGCCGGTGCTGCCGGAAGTAGAGGGCGGCAGGACTGTCACACCGCCTGTGCCGCTGGTCGTTCCCGTGACTGAACCGCTCACAAGGTTTGGCGTCAGCAGTTCTCCGGCGTTTAGTGTGTAGCTGGTCGGACTTCCGAAAGCAGGCGGGATATAGGCGGCGTTTTTGCTCCGGTCGGTGTTTGCAGGCTTATCCATCGTGACATAAATGGTATCGTCCGAGGTGGGGCGTCCGAACAGTCCTGCGTCCGGGCCGTCAAAATGATACTCCAATGCCGATGCAGGCATGGAAAAAGCCGCCAGCATACAGCAGGCGGCCATCAGCGTGGTCAGATATTTTTTCATGCGGCATACCCTCTTTTTTTATTGATGTAGTGGCGATAGCCCTTATAACCAGCGTAACCGCAGCCGCCCAGCGCCGCAGCGCCCACGGGGAGCAGCAGCCACAGCCAGTTAAAATCAACGCCGCTCTTTGCCGATGCCGCAGCGCCGACGCTGGAAAAGACTGCGGTGTAGACCACTGTATCACAGCTTGTACGGGTGACATCACCCTTATAGTCCGCCGTGACGGTGTAGCCGGTGGCGTATTTGCTGGTGGCGGTGCCGGTGTAGCTCGCCACAGCGGTATAGCGAATGGGAATGTCATAGCCGTCCGTGGGATCGACAGCCGCCTCCTGCCAGCTCACATCGGCAAGCGTCAGGGTGCGGCCATTTTCGTTCACGGACTTGGGAACAAGGGACACATCCGCGTCGGAGAGGTTGGGATAGGTGCGCTCCGCCGTCACCGTGCGGCTGCTGGTCCCGTAGCCCGCTGCCTCCACCTGAATGGTAGTATGGTCAAGGGACAGGACGCCCTCATAGCCGTCCTCGGTCTTGACCTCCAGCTTCGGCTCCAGCATTTTCAGAATTTCCTCCATATCTTTGGTCTTGCTCTCCAGCGTGACCACCTCGATATGTTCCCGCGTGTCCGTTTCTGTCTGGTCATTTTTCAGCAGATCAAGGAGCGTATAGGTGCGGCCCTCGCGCTCAAAGTCAGTGGTGGGGATCGTGGCGGGATCGTCCTTTGCGGTCAGGTAGTAGACCTTTTCCAGACGGTAGACACCGTTTTCCTCGCTGGCTCTGACCTCGGCGGGATAGGCAGAAATGCCGGGGAGCGTATCTGCGGCAGAGATCATCGTAGATACCGTATCGGCTTCTGTCATTGGCTCTGCGGCCAGCGCCGCAACGCTCATGCTGCACAGCATCAGCGCCGTGCAGAGAGCAAATGCAAGTTTCTTTTTCACTTTATACCTCTCTTTCTCAACGAACGGGCCGGTTCTGTTCCGGCTGCTTGCGCTCCTGCGGAGAGATCTCGCGCTGAATATCATTTTGCAGCTTACGAAAATACTTTTGCAGGCTGTCCACCACGCCGCGGCGATCCTGCACCTCCATGCCGTCAAACACCTGCCCTACGCGGCTCACATCGGGCTGCGGGGTCTCCACGCCGAAATTGCGGCAGAGCATATAGCTGACGCTCTCGGCGTCCATGGCGCAGTCCTCACGGGTATAGTAGGGATAGCGTCCGTGGTCATGGATACCGGCGTGGACGATCTCGCGGGAGAGCGCCGCAAAGATCTTGCTGTCGATCAGACGGCTGGATACCGTAATGCTCTGCGTCTTAGGATCATAAACGGCGTCCTGATACATGGTGCTGCTGGTGACCACGGGAACGGGGGAGCTGTCCAGCAATCGGCGCAGGGCGGCATCCATTTCCGGCGTATTGTCTTTCAGGCTCAGCGCCGGAACACCGGCCTTGCCGTGGGTCTGGGAAATATCGAACACACGCCCGATCTTATAACCGTGATACTCCCGCCCGTCCTTCACATAGGTGTCCGACACGCGGATCTTCATGCCGTTCTCATCGCGATTGACGCTGCGCCCCAAGCGGTTCCACACCTCCAGACTGTTGATGTAAGTGATCTCCGGGTTCTGCGCCATTGCCAGCAGCACATTGGACGCACTGTATCGCGGGTTGATGGCCTGCGTATCCAGATAATGCAGATATGCGCCGGGTTCACTGGTGACGTGCATGACCGCATCGTCGGAAAGCTGCCCCAATTCCTCGCGCTCCGCTGTTTTCTTTGCCTTCCAGTCCTCGTCCCTCTGCTGCTTCTGCTGGATCAAATCGTCTAACTTTGCCATGTTCGTTTCTCCTTCTCAAAATCAATTTATTCCCGCGTAGGCATAGCCTTTTGAATGGCTTCCCGCACGGTGTCCTTGGTAGGGGCCGTGCCATCCCGTTCTGCCGCGGCTTGCAGCGCCATCAGGCGGCTGCGGACAGAGGGGCGGGCATCAACTTTCTCCGCAGCCGGTTCCGTAGACACTCTCGCACCAGTCCCGCGCGCCTTCGAGCTGTTCTCGGACGGAGCGCGGGCGTTCTCTTTTTTTGCGGCAGTATCCTCCTTCACCGGGGCGGGATAGCCCATGCGTTCAAAAATGCGGTTGATCTGCTTGGCGTCCCTGGCCTTTGCCATAATTTCTACCGTCCCGGTCTTTTCTACCTTATTGATGATGGGGTAAAACAGGACTCCGTAGCGTTTGGCTTCCATCTGAAAGCCCTTCAAGTCCTCCTGCTTGACGGAAAAGATCGTCAGCTCCTCGCCGTCGTGGATCAGGCGCTTGAGGTTGGTTTTACCGGCGAGCTTCTGGTTGTCGTTGGCAAGGGCAATCAACAGGGCGGCAAGGTTTTTTGCCCCCAGCCCTGCCAGCTTAAGGGCACTCTCGGTGATCTGGATGCCCTCACGCACCATCAGGTCAGCGGTTTCACCGTTGGTACTCATGCTCGTGTTCCTCCTTGTTCTTTAGATTTTTCTGCCGTTCAGCCTGCGCCTGCTGGCACTGTTGGGATACCCTCGGAATGTCCGATTGTATCCTGCGGCACAGCCGCACTTCCCGGCGTTTCTCCCGCAAGGCGGCAGTCTGCTGTTGGATCTCCGCGCTGTACTTGGCTTGTGTTTCTTCATCGCTGGTGTTCCTCCTTTCCTGATAAAGTGGTTTTCTCTGTTCCTCCAGCAAGCGGATGTCCCACTCCAGCACACGGATGCGCTGCTCCAGCTCCGTTTCGGTGGTAATTCCGCTTGATAAAAGGTATTTGAATTGCTGCTCATACCGCTCCAAATGAATGACCTCCCGCTTGACGGAAAAGGGCAGCCTGGGCGACAGCTTTTTCCGCCCTCCCCCACGCAGCAGGTAGAGGTAGCGGAGAAAGAGTGCGTGAAAGCCGGTGATCTTCTTTTTTCGGACGGTCGCCAGTTTGCCTTTCATGCGGTAACGCTTGACGGTATGGGCGATGATCGGCGGGGCCATGCCGCCGTGCCGTTGCTTGGAAAGTCGCGCCATAATATCCGCTTCGGTGTAGCCCTCGCCCAAGCTGTCCAGGCGGATCGCCCGCTTCGCGCCGGGTGGCTTGACCGTGGTGTATTTCCGGTTGGGGCTGCGGCATACCTCGTAACCGTTCTTTCGCAGCAGCATGAGAAAGGAATCGTAGGTGTAGGCTTGCCCAATGATCGTGTCAATGTCGGTGCGGATCACGCCGCGCACGGTGGGCTTGCCGCCCTGCTCCGCCTTCCACTCAGCGTAATGCTTGCCCTTGCCCTGCGGGGTGATGACGGATAAATCATTCTCCCGGCACAGTTCGTCCGAAGTACCGCGTACATCGTTGTAGTAGCTCTCCGGGCTGGAATGGTATTTCTGCCCATCTACACAGGACACGGAATTGACCACCAGATGATTGTGCAGGTGGTGCTTATTCAAATGGGTGCTGATAACGACCTCATACCGTTTACCAAACAACCGCTTGGCAAATTCCAGCCCAATAGCGTGCGCCTGCTCTGGTGTGACCTCCCCCGGCTGAAAGGATTGGATGAAATGGTAGCCGAGGACACCGCCCATTTTGCCAAACTGCTGTTTGGTTTCCATCATTTCAGAAAGAGCGGTGTCCACGCTGCTGCAATTCAACGCAGAAGTGAAAAAGAATTGCTCCGTCTTTTCGGGATTAGAGATGTAGGTGATGCCGGACGCCAGTGAGGTCTTTTCTCCGTCTGTGATGTAGCGCACACGGTCGTCTAAACGGACGCGAATGGCAAAAACTTTGGTAACAGCCATTACCCCCGCTTCACCGCCCTCCACAATGCCGCCTGCATTTCCATGATACTTTGAATGTCCTCCTTGCGGACATAACCGGAAGCATTGGCGACTTTGGCGATTTGGTTGATGTTTGTACCGATGCCGGAAAGCTGACGCAGCAGCTCCGGCAGTTCATCAGGCGGACGGGGACGCAGGTTCACGCCCATGATAAGCCGCCGAATCGCAGGCTCCATTTTCAAGCCGCTGTCCTTGGAAAGTTGTTTGACATGGGCGTATTCGTCAGCGGTCAGGCGAATGGTAATTTGCTTGACATTGTTGCGTTTCATCGGAAGTTCCTTTCCTGTTGAAGTGGGGATATTAAGGGGTCTACCCCTTAACAAGCGCATTTTGATGTCAAAATGCTATGCTTGCGGCTGCAACGCAGCCGCAGGCTACGTGCAGCCCTGACCCAGCCGAAAAACAAATCAGCGGGCTTCGCCGCCACGTGTCCGTACCCGACCACAGCCGCCTACCAAAAGCCGGAGCTGGTCGTTGTAGTCCTTGCCGCGGCGGGGTGGATTGTCGATGACCTCATACTCGGAAAGCCTCTTTTGAATGGCCGCAGACGCCGCCCGTCCCGGCCCGTCGTTATCCAGACACAGCACGATCCGCGCCACGCCGGGGTTGTCCTTCAGGTATTGCTCCAACGCCACGGGGAATCGGATGGAGCCATCCTTCCGCGGCTGATAAATGCCGGAGAGGGACAGCGTATTGGCGGCGCGCCAATCCTGCCCGCGCAGCTTCAGCAGCGTCAGGTAAGAAAGGGCGTCTATGGCGGATTCAAACACGCAGAGGGTTTTGCCACCGGCGCAAAGGGGAACGGCAAAGGAAAAACGTTTGTCGCTGCCAGGTACTTCACCGGCGAAGATAGTTTCTGAAAGCGTCCCTCGCAGCGCACCATAGGCAGGCTTTCCATGTTCATAACCCACAAATACGCAGTTATGGCGCTCGGCGTCCTCATAGAGCTGCCCGTGCTTGATGCAGTGGTTGATAATTTCTGCGTCAATGCCCCGGCTCCGCAGATATGCAAAAACACGCCGGGTGTCGGCGTGTTTGGGAGGGAGGGCAACTTCAGTTTTCGGAAGCGGTGCGGTTGGCTCTGATTTGTGCGGCATACGGGGCGGTTCTCCGAGAATGCGCTGCACGGCATCCAAAAAAGGAATGCCCTCCACGCAGGTCAGATAGTCCAGCGCAGTTGTGCCGCCGATGTTCCGTGACCACCAGCACCATTTTCCGTTGGAGATTTTTAGGCTGTCGTGGGTGCGGGTGGTGTAGGTGTTCCCGCCGATATGCACCAACTCTTGCGGTTCAAATCGCCGCAGGTAGGTCATCAAATCCATCTCGCGGGCAGCAGCGATCTGTTCCTTAGATAGGTAGGGCATGGCACTCACCTCCCAGCGATCTTTTCTCAGTCCTCTGGATAAAGAATAGAATCAGCACATTTTTGATATGGGTAGTTAAAAACATCCTTGTGATGAAGAAAGTAGTTTTGGATATACTCATAGAAATTTTCAACTGCATACAGCTTTTCGATTTCTGCTTGGCTCAGTCTCCGTGCTCTCAGGTACTCTGTCATCTCGTCTTGCAGAACATATAGATGCGCGTATTTATCAATACGGACTTTCTGATCGGTAATTTCTTCTTTACCAATGATCTTGTAGAGCTCCTCGCGTTCTTTCCTCAATTTTGCGTATAGGTCATTTTCTGTAATTTTCTTGTTCATGTGCAGTCCCTTTCTATCGTGCCAATCCCGCCCGCATCCGGTGGGCGTAATTGGCAACACTGTATCGTTTCATATATCTGTTCTCGGAGGGAGCCGGACTGTCAAAGTCCAGCCCCTCCATGCGGGGATCGTCGGTGTGCATAACGCCGTCTTTAATCCACGCGGTGCTGCGAATGGAGTCAAAATAGAACCCTTCGCCAAAAGT
>ENA-UESC01000867-UESC01000867.1-human-gut-metagenome-genome-assembly--contig:-NODE-867-length-26599-cov-6.841943_pt1 | contig 26599 bp, 17 predicted proteins | sample MGYA00242998_ERZ507999 | MGnify/ENA primary metagenome ERZ507999 (study PRJEB26167, sample SAMN06115465) | human gut metagenome | host: Homo sapiens | place: China:Hubei | collected 2016-04-27 | study... | reverse complement strand
GCGCGCCCCAAGCGAAGATAGCGATCAGAAAGGAGGGAACGGACAATACGCTTTTCATAGATATTCCGAATATTTGCTTGAATACACACCGATTCGATAAGGCGGGAAAGGAAACCGCCGGCTCTGCAAAGTTATAAAATATCTCCGTATGCGGAAAACAGCCCGGAATGGCGTGCGGGAATATACTTCAGGACTGTCCGAAAACGGACTCGCCGGCAGGCGCACCGATATTTTTCTTATTTTTGCCTCCAAACAGTGTCGGCTTCATGGACAGGGGAGAGGGAATATATCACATACTGGCTCTGACGGCCGTAGCAATATGGGGAACGACTTTCGTTTCGACGAAGCTGTTGCTGGCCGAGGGGATGACGCCGGCCGAAATCATGTTTTACCGCTTTCTGATCGCCTACCTCGCGCTGAAACTGTACAAGCCGACTTTCAGACTGCCCGAAAGCTGGCGGGACGAAGCGCTATTCGCGGCGGCCGGCCTCACGGGCGGCTCGCTTTATTTTCTGACCGAGAACATGGCCCTACAAATAACGCTCGCCTCGAACGTAGCGCTGCTGCTGGCTACCGCTCCGATTCTGACAGTCCTGCTCTCGAGACTATGGCTCGGCCGCAGCGAGCGAATCGGACGCCCGCTTGCCGCCGGATCGGTTCTGGCGCTCGCCGGTGTCGCGCTCGTCGTCTTCAACGGGAGCTTCATTCTGAAGATACAGCCTGCGGGCGATCTGCTTACGCTGGCTGCCGCACTAACATGGGCGCTCTATAACATCTGCCTGAAAAAGCTGGACGGACGCCACTCAACGCTCGAGATCACGCGCAAAGTATTCTTCTACGGCGTTGTCACCCTGTTGCCCGTTTTCGCCTTCACGCCGCTCCGGTTCGACACCGCACTGTTCCGCAATCCGGTCGTGGCGGGCAACCTGCTCTTTCTGGGACTTGTGGCCTCGTTGTTCTGTTTCGCAGTCTGGAATACGGCGGTCAAGCATTTGGGCACAGTCAAAACAAGCAACTATATTTATCTCGTACCTCTGGTGGCGCTGATCAGCTCGGCCATCGTGCTGAACGAGCGGATCACGCCCGTCGCTCTCGGCGGAGCCGTACTGATCCTCGGCGGAGTCTACATAGCCGAAAACGGTCGGCACATCAGAGGACTAAAACCGATTCACCGATGAACGAACTGAACATCCGCCCTGCCGGGCCGGAAGACTCGGCCACGATTTACGGATTCATCATGAAAATGGCCCGCTACGAAAAGCTCGAGAGCGAAGTGGATACGACCGAGCAAGCACTCCGCAAATCCCTTTTTGAAGAAAGACAGGCGGAAGTCGTGCTGGGCGAGCTGAACGGGCGACCCGTAGGGTTCGCTCTGTTCTTCCATAACTTCTCGACTTTCCGGGGACAACGCGGTCTCTATCTGGAAGACATATACGTCGACGAGGAGTACAGAGGGCGCGGATACGGGAAAAGGCTGTTGCTTCATCTGGTCAAGCTCGCCGCCGAGCGGCGCTGCCGGAGGATGGAGTGGGTCGTACTGGATTGGAACGCACCGTCGATCGCCTTCTACCGTTCGCTCGGAGCCGTGCCGATGGACGAATGGACGGTTTTCCGCCTGACCGAAGACAAAATCAGAGAACTGGCCGCCGGGCAGACGGAACAGGCCGTCCCGAAACGGGTTCCGTCGCCCGGACATCGAAAGGCATAACAGGAATCAAAAAAACAGATGCAAAGTATGGTTATTGACGAAAGAGAGTGCCGCAAGGAGACCGTTGCGGAAGTCGCCCGGCAGATTATGATCGCCGGACGCACGGCCCCCAAGGGCAAGGGTATCGACCTGATCGAGATCGTCGCGGTCACCGGCGAGACGATCGAGGCTCTGGCCGAGGCGACCCGCCTCGCATCGGAGCAGACCGGCATGAAATTTTTCCTGCGCGACGCCGAAAACATCCGTCAGGCCGACGCCGTCATTCTGGTCGGAACGCGCCTGCAATCCCTGTCGCTCAATTGCGGTTACTGCGGTTATCCGACCTGCGAGAAAAAGAACGGCCATCCGGCCGCTCCCTGCGCGCTGAATATGGTCGATCTGGGCATCGCCATCGGCTCGATGACGGCCAAGGCTGCCGACTTGCGGGTCGACAACCGCGTGATGTTCTCGGCAGGCAAGGCGGCCCCGAGCATCGGACTGCTCGCCGGATGCCACTCGATCTACGCCATTCCGCTGAGCGTCTCCTCGAAAAACCCGTTTTTCGATCGGGCATCCACCCGCTAAATCCGACCGCCATGTATGATATCGAACTGAAGAACGAACTGGAAAGACGCTGGAGCTCCGTGCGGGAAGAGCTCGCCCGACAGCAGGCCGACGCGCTGCTCGTAACCACGAACGTCAACCTGTACTACGTCAGTGGACGCGTATTCGCCGGCATGGCATATATCCCCAACGAGGGCGAACCGCTCTTTTTCGTCCGTCGGCCTGTGGGCCTGAAAGGAGAAAACGTCCTGTATATCCGCAAGCCGGAGGAAATGAGCGACCGCCTCCGGGAGCGCGGGATCTCCCTCCCTCGGAAACTGCTGCTGGAAACCGACTCGATTCCGATGAGCGAATACCTCCGCTACGAAAAAATCTTCTCCCTGGAGCAGACCGGCAACGGGACCCGGCTGCTGCGCACGGTGCGAAGCGTCAAGACGCCTTTCGAGCTCGGGCGGCTCCGGCTGTCGGGCCGGCTCCATGCCGAGGTCTACCGGAGAATTCCCGAATTGTTCCGGCCCGGCATGACCGATCTGGAACTGTCGGTCGAGATCGAGCGGGAGAGCCGTCTGAAAGGCTCGCGCGGCATTTTCCGCATATTCGGCCAAAGCATGGAAATCTTCGGCGGGAGCGTGCTGGCCGGAGACAATGCCGACACGCCATCGCCTTACGATTTCGCGCTCGGCGGCGGAGGCCTCGACACGTCGCTGCCGGTCGGGGCGAACGGCACGGTCCTGAGCGACGGCATGAGCGTCATGGTCGATATGGGAGGCAATTTCACGGGTTACATGACCGACATGACGCGCGTATTCTCAGTAGGCAAGCTCCCGGACCTAGCATACCGAGCTCACGAAACGTCTCTGGAGATTCAGCGCAGAATCGCCGAAGCCGCGCGACCCGGCACGCCGGCATCCGAGTTCTACGCCATCGCCGTACATACGGCCGCCGAGGCCGGACTATCGGAATACTTCATGGGGCACCGCCAGCAGGCAGGCTTCGTCGGACATGGCATCGGCATCGAAATCAACGAGATGCCCGTGCTGGCTCCCCGCTCGAAGGAAATCCTTGCGGAGGGCATGGTTTTCGCGCTCGAGCCGAAGTTCGTCATTCCCGGCGTAGGAGCGGTCGGCATCGAGAACAGCTTCGCCGTGACGGCCGGCGGGCTCGAAAAGCTGACGCCGATGGACGAAGAAATCGTCCCGTTGGTATGATTCCGTCCGAAAACGCGGACTTTGTCAGACCAAAGCGAAAGCGCGACCGCACGGTCGCGCTTTCGCATGACATAGTCCGTTCCGCGGGCCTATCTTCTGCCGCAGCAATGACCGGCAGGCCGGCAGTCGCGTTTGGCGTCCGACGGACATTCTTTCCTGCAGTTTTCCGCATAGGCGCACGTCGAGCAATCGGCACACCGGCCTTTCCTGCACTCGTCGCCGCAGGCGCAGTCCGCGCAATACCCCCTGCTATGATCGCAATCCTGCGGGCAGCATTCGGTCGCAGCCTTAGGCTCGGTCGTTTTCTCTGGACCTTGCGCCATCGAGATCGTAAACAACGCTACGACAAAGACAGAAACCAGAAACAACAATTTTTTTCTCATCATCTTTTCTCATTAAATAATTTGAAGAACGGCGGGCGAGCCGATACTCGCCGATCCGCACGATAAGAACGGCCGACGGCTTCCTCGTATTATTCGCCGTCTGCACAAATATACGAAACTCTTCGTCATAATAATCTAAAGTAATCGTTCCATCACAACCATAAGACGAAATTTCACATTCCTTTCAACGCGCTACGGATAAATCCCGCATCCTGAACACGCCGCCCGGATCCCCGCGCGAACTCATCGCTTTATAAAAAGATATTAAGACCGCAACATTTCATACCGCATTCATGTGCAGATCGCGTGGAAATCCGTATTTTTGTAAATCATCGGATAACGATGCGAGCCGTTTCGCCGCGTCTCGGCCCTCATACGAAAAGCCGATAAAATACTTTCCAGACCCTCACACGAAAGAACCGAAAGCCATGAAACGAGACGATTTTTTCCGATACGGCGATAAGGAAACGGAATACCTGAAAAGGCGGGACAAACGGCTGGCAAAGGTCATAGAAAAGGTCGGGAAAATCGAAAGAACCGTCATTCCCGACTTGTTCGCCGCGCTCGTACATTCCATCGTCGGACAACAGATATCCACCAGAGCGCACGAGACGATCTGGGCAAGAATGAAGCACGGGCTGCGGGAAATTACGCCGCAAGCCATCGACCGCATGCCGGAAGAAGAACTGCAACGGTTCGGCATCTCTTTCAGGAAAGCGGCTTATATCAAATCGGCAGCCAAGAAAATCGTCAGCGGAGAGTTCGACATCCAAGCCCTCGAGACCTTGCCGGACGAAGAAGTCTGCGCCAAACTGACGGAACTCGAGGGAGTCGGCGTGTGGACGGCCGAAATGTTGATGATATTCTCCATGCAGCGTCCCGACGTATTCAGCTTCCAAGATCTGGCGATCATTCGCGGACTGCGCATGACTTACCGTCACCGCAGCATCGACCGGACTAAGTTCGACCGTTACCGGAAGCGATACTCTCCCTATGCCTCGGTCGCCAGCCTATACCTTTGGGCCGTAGCGAGCGGAGCCGTGGACGGAATGAAAGATTGCAAACCTTTGAAAAACAAGGTCCGACGGAAAAACAAGCCCCCTAAACCGTCCGACACGCCGGAGGGAACTTATCTCAAATCAGAATATAACGATTTAAAAACGAAAACATGAACGCTATCCGGATCAAACGCTACCTTTCTCCGGTAGGGGAGTTGCTCGTCGGTTCCTTCGATGGCAAGCTGTGCATCTGCGATTGGGCGCACGAGAAACGCAGAGACATCAATGACAGGCGAATACGACATGCCCTGCACGCCGTTTACGAAGACGGCGCTTCGGATACGATCGAGCGAGCGATCGCCCAGCTCGACGAATATTTCGCCCGGGAAAGAACCGCATTCGACATTCCCCTGATATTTACCGGAACGGATTTCCAAAACTCGGTGTGGCGAGAATTGCAGAATATCCCTTACGGCAAAACCATTTCCTACGGCGAACTGGCGCGAAAACTGGGATGCCCCAAAGCCGTGCGCGCAGTAGCCGCCGCCAACGGGGCCAATCCGATTTCGATCTTCGTTCCCTGCCATCGGGTCATCGGAAGCGACCGTAAACTGGTAGGGTACGGCGGGGGACTGGAAGCCAAGAAAGGTCTGCTGGCCTTGGAACAGGCCTCCGGCGGCTTATTCTGACGCGGTCGGAAATCCTCGCACCGAGAGCGACAATTCCAAACCGCAGATTATAAATCTTGCCATATAGCACGGCTTTTGGGCGGCAGGCGTATTCGAAACGATCGACTCCCTCGACTCGAAGAAGGGCTCACAGCCAAAAAAATAATATTCAGACAAATACGAACAAACCTCTATTTTCCAAAAGCGAAGAACCGAACGATCCGCATTCCATTATAAAAATCTTTTGCTATCTTCGTGAACCGGTCGGGAGCCCGTTGCATCCTGCCGCACTGGTCGCAGGAGCAGGTCCGCCATACGGACCGTTTTCCGAAACGGTACGATTCAATATGCCAGATGAAACAGGAAATTCCATACGCAAGATACGACTATGCGGTGCAGCCCCGCGAGGTGGACCTGACCAAAAGGGCCACGATCATCACCCTCGGCGACAGTATTCTGCATACCGCCGGCGAAGACGCGGACCGGATCGGGTTCGGAATCCGCAACCTGCAAAGCAAAGACTCGACCTGGGTCCTGTCGCGCATGGCCGTCGAGATCGACCGGCTGCCGGCCGAATACGAGCGGTATACGGTCGGCACGTGGGTCGGCGAGATCGGCCGTCTGATGACCACCCGCAATTTCATCGTCACGGATGCCGGAGGACAACGGATCGCGGCGGCTTCCACCCTTTGGGCGATGATCGACGTGAAGACCCGACAGCCGCTGGATCTGAGAGATAACGTCGACTATTCCCGAGCGCTGCTCGCTATCCCGTGCCCGATCGACAAACCGGCCAAAATAGGCCGCATCGAAGGCGTACCGTGCGACAGCCGGCGCGTCCGGTACAGCGACATCGACTTCAACCAGCACACCAACAGCATGAAATATATCCAGTGGATGCTCGACGCGCTGCCGCTCGAAAAACTGACCGGCTGCCGGATGAAGCGGCTCGACGTCAACTTCGTGCACGAAACCCGCTACGGACAGCAACTGGTCGTATGCTGCGAATGCGGGACCGACAGGGACCGTTTCGAAATCAGGTTCGAAGACGGGACCGCCGCCTGCAAAGCCGCCATACGATGGGAAACCTCCGACGAACGCTCAAACCAGACAGCATAATGAAAAAATCGATTCTTGCGGTCGCCGTCGCTGCGATCCTGATCTCTTGCGGACCGAAACCCGCTGCCGTCTCGCTTTTCAACGGCAAAGACCTGAACGGATGGACCGCCGTGCTCGAGGATTCTACGCTCCATCCCTCGACGGAATTCACCGTCGAGGACGGAGCGATCTCGCTCTCGGGAAAGTTCGGCTACATCCGAACCGAAATACCGTACGCCGACTATCGGCTCAATGCCGAATGGCGCTGGCCCGATTCGGCGACCAACAGCGGCATCTTCCTGCACATCCAGCGCGACGGCATCTGGCCGAACTGCTACGAATGCCAGTTATGGAACGGCAAAGCCGGAGACCTGATCCACTCCTCGGGCACGGAAAGCGCCGAGTTGCGGGCCGACTCGACGCTGATCATACTCCCGAAACTCGAGCCCTCGACGGAGAAACCGGTCGGAGAATGGAACACGGCCGAGATCGTTTGCTCGGACAGCACGATCACCGTGCACGTCAACGGCCGGCTTCAGAACCGGCTCACCGGTCTGTCGAACCGTCAGGGATTCATCGGCCTGCAAAGCGAAGGAGGCCCCGTCCAGTTCCGCAACATCATCCTCACTCCGCTCGATTGAGAGGCTCCCGTACCCTGCCGCCCGGGGTTGGAATAACGCTCGGGAAATAGTACTTTTGCCGCGGATATCAAATACGACGACAAAAAGATGATTACGGTTTCAAACTTGGAAGTTCAATACGGCAAGCGGGTCCTGTTCAAGGATGTCAATCTGAAGTTCACGCCGGGCAACTGCTACGGCGTGATCGGAGCCAACGGCGCAGGGAAGTCGACCTTCCTCAAGGTGCTCAGCGGCGAAGTGACGCCCACGCGCGGATCGGTCGCCTTCGGGCCTCACGAAAGACTCTCGGTACTCAAGCAGGACCACTTCGAATACGATGAGTGCACGGTGCTCGACACGGTGCTCATGGGCCATCAGCCGCTCTGGTCGCTGATGCAGGAGAAGAACGCCCTGTACGCCAAGGCCGACTTCTCGGAGGAGGACGGAATCCGGGCCGGCGAGCTGGAGGAGAAGTTCGCCGAGATGGACGGATGGAACGCCGAGAGCGACGCGGCGGAGCTGCTGAGCGGGCTGGGCATCCGAGAGGCCTTGCATTACGAGAAAATGGGCAGTCTGAACGCCAAGGAGAAAGTCCGCGTGCTGCTCGCCCAAGCCCTTTTCGGCAAGCCCGACAATCTGCTGCTCGACGAGCCGACGAACGACCTGGACGTGAATACGATCATGTGGCTCGAGAACTATCTGTCGAACTACGAGAATACCGTGCTGGTCGTTTCGCACGACCGTCACTTTCTGGACTCGGTCAGCACGCACATCATCGACATCGACTACAGCGACATCAACCTGTTCTCGGGCAACTATAGCTTCTGGTACGAGTCGAGCCAGCTGGCGGCGCGCCAGTTGGCGAACCAGAACAAGAAAGCCGAGGAGAAGAAGAAAGAACTGCTCGAGTTCATCCAGCGTTTCAGCGCGAATGTGGCCAAGTCGAAGCAGACGACCAGCCGCAAGAAGATGCTCGAAAAGCTCAATATCGAGGAGATCAAACCCTCGATGCGCAAGTACCCGGGCATCATTTTCCAGCCCTCTCGCGAGGCGGGAACGAAAATACTGGCCGTCGACTCGCTGAGCAAGACGGTGAACGGAGAGACGCTGTTCAGCAATATTTCCTTCGCCGTCGAGAAAGGCGACAAGGTGGCTTTCCTGTCCCGCGAGCCACGGGCCGTCACGGCGCTCATGGAAATCATCGCGGGGAACGACAAGCCCGACACGGGCATGGTGGAGTGGGGCGTCACGATCACGCCCGCCTATCTGCCGCTGAACAATGCGTCGTTTTTCAACAACCAGCTCAGTATCCTCGACTGGATAGCCCAGTTCTCGGACGACACGAGCGAACTCTATCTGCGCGGCTATCTGGGCAAGATGCTTTTCAGCGGCGACGAGATCCACAAGCGGGTGAACGTGCTTTCCGGCGGCGAGAAGATGCGCTGCATGATCGCGCGCATGATGATCCAGCAAGCCAACACGCTGATACTGGACTCGCCGACGAACCACCTCGATCTGGAATCGATCCAGGCATTCAACAATGCGCTCGTCTCGTTCAAGGGAATCGTCCTGATGACCTCGCACGACCACGAGTTCATCAACACGGTGGCCAACCGCATCATTGAAATCACGCCTAACGGAATGATCGACAAATACATGGAGTACGACGACTACCTGTTCGACGAGCGGGTTCAGGAAAACCTGAGCAAACTATACTCAAAATAAATCATAACTCTCTAATCAAATTATCTATTATGAAATTATTCAAGGCGCTTCTTGTTTTCTGGCTGTCCGCAACGGCTGCGGCAGCCTCGGCCCAAAGAGCCGAAGACTCTCTGGCCATCACGGACGGCCCATGGAAGGTGCTGATCGACGAAGAGGGCATCCTGTGCAAAAAGCTTCAGACGCGCGTTTTCGACACGCTGCAGCGGATTTCCGTCGTGGAAGTCGATCCGAGCCTTTACTATCCGCTTCTGGTACAGGACACCCTGATCGAGAAAACCTCTCAGATGGGCGTCAAGAACAACGGGGTCGCCGCAATCAACGGCGGATACTTCAAAACGAAAACTACCCGGGCCGAAGCCGCAGACCTGATTAAGATCAACGGGAAATATCCCCGCCAGAGCCATACGGCCGGCGGTACGGGCGCCTTGGGCATCGACTCGCTGGGCCTGCTTCATTTCGCTTACGTACCGTCGACCGACCCGGAATGGTTCGACCGCTTTCCCAGCGTTCTGGTCGCCGGCCCCATGCTGATCGAGAACGGACGAACGATCGTCGGAAACTCGTCCCGCGACAGGCATCCCCGCTCCTGCATCGGCGTTAAGAAAGACGGCACGGTCGTTTTAATGACCGTGGACGGACGCAAGGAGAAAGCCGCCGGCATGAGCTTCCAAGAACTGGCGTACGTCGCACATCTGCTCGGCCTCGAACAAGCCATCAATCTGGACGGAGGCGGATCGTCGACGCTATGGACTAAGTCGAGGAACCTCGTCAACGTACCGTCGGACAAAGTGCTCATATTCCGTAGCGAACGGCCTGTCGCCAACGGAATCGTCATGCGGCGCAGATAGTTGGCAAGCGACCGCTATTTTCGGATCACTCAAGCAATAAGAAGCCGGGGCATACGCCCCGGCTTCTTATTGCGATTTCCGTACCTCGGGCTACCCGGCCAGCCAGCCGAAAAGCAGCAGAGCCATGACAAGCGTCACGACGATATTGAAGCTCTGGGCTATCAGGAAAGTCGAAACGCTCCGACGGTTCTCGCGGCCCAGCAGAATCTTGAAATCGGTCTCCAGCCCGATGCAGACGAAAGCGACGGAGAACAGCGCCTCGCGCACGCCCTTGGCCAAAGCGCCCATCTCTTTGGCGCGCGTCGGCTCCAGACAGAAACTGAACAGAAGTGAGGTCAGTACGAATCCGATCACGAACTTCGGGAAACGGTCCCACAGCACGCGCGCGGTAGGCCGCTCGGCCTGATTGGTCCCCCTGAGCGACCAGTAGATCGATATGGCGAAAGCCGCCACGCCGAGCAGCACGTTCTGCGAGGACTTGACGATCACGCTGTACGTTTCGGCCACATCGCCCAAGAACTTGCCCGAGGCGACGACGGCACCGGTCGTATCGATCGTACCGCCCATCCATGCTCCGGCCACCTCCTGCGACAGGCCGAGCGAACGCGCCAGCCAGGGCATCAGGTACATCATCGGCACGGCCACGACCAGCACGAGCGAAACGACGAACGACAGTTTCCGCGAGTCGCCCTTGATCGCCCCGCAGGTGGCGATGGCGGCCGAAACGCCGCAGATCGACACCGCGCTGGCCAGCATGACGCCCATCTCCTTGTCCAGCTTCATTCTGGAAGCCAGCCAGAACGTGAAGTACCAAACCGAGAAAACCACTACGACGCTTTGGGCGATCCCGAAAAAGCCGGCTTTCATGATCTCGCCGAACAGCACGGAAGTGCCGAGCAGTACCAGTCCGATCTTGATGTAATATTCGCTGCGCACGGCCGGTTCGAGCCAGCGGGGCAGACCGACCGTATTGCGGATCAGCAGACCGAACAGGACGGAAAAGAAAACCGACTCGAGCCCCAATGTCTTGACGGGGTTCCAAGCCGAAACCGTCTGGGCCAAGGCAGCCAGAGCGAATACGGCCACGAAAGCAACGACGAATCGCCTGACGGCTACGCCCAAGGGAATCAGACCGAGCATCGAACCTGCCAGCGTCAGCAGAAACATGCCGCCCAAGGCAACCCATGCGCCGAGCGTGGCCAAAGAAGCCGGGAAACGGGGAACGAACGACGGCAGCGCGAGGATCAGAACGGTCAGAGCCAGACCGATCAGCGTAGCCATCCAGTCTTCGTTGCGGAATCGGGAGAAAAAACGTATCATGCGCAATATTTTAATGAACCTTTACGACGCGCGAAAATAGCAAAACGGGACGAAACGGAAACCGCGCGAAGAAAGAATCCGCGAAAATTACGACTTAACGCTTAGCGCTCCTGCGCAATATACTGATCGAAAAACCGTATATTTGCCGAGGCGTAGAACCGAAACTCACCTTCGCATGCTCACGTATTTCATCCTTGCGCTGGCCGTCCTATCCGTCTCGCTCGACTGGCTGCTGTTCCGTCGGCTGGCCCGAAAGTACCCTGCCCGCCGAGCGCTCCGGCGAACGTATCTCACCGCATCGATCGCGATCGATGCGGCGATCGTCGTCGCATTGGCGCTCTACCGCCGCACCTCGGAGGCCGAGTCGGAACAGTACATGCGGCTGATCATGTGGGTCATCTGGCTCTTCTTCGCGAGCATCGTTCCCAAGATCGTCTACGCCGCCCTGGCATGGATCGACTATCCGGTTTCCCGGCTGCGCAAGCGTCCCTCGCGTATCTTTTCACGCATCGGACTGGCTGCCGCAGCCCTGACGCTGTTCGTTCTGATCTGGGGCGCTACTTTCGGCCGCACGCACATAGACGTCCACCGGATCGCATTGCGCTCGGACAAGCTCCCCGCCGCTTTCGACGGCTACCGCATCGCCCTGTTCACCGACCTGCACACCGGAACGCAACCCCGGAACCGCCGCCTGATCCGGCGGATGGTCGCCCTGATCAACCGCGAACATCCCGATATGGTCGTCAACGCGGGCGATCTGGTCAACATCGATTCGCACGAGCTGGACGACCGGGTGATGAGCATACTCTCGACCTTGCACGGCCGGGACGGGGTCTATTCGGTTCTCGGCAACCACGACCTGGGTTTCTACATGCGGCCGAAAGAGAATTTCACGCCCCGCCAAAGCGTAGAAGAACTGCTCGCCAAGCAGCGGGCGATGGGATGGAAACCTTTGGTCAACGAATCGGCTCCGATCCGCCGGGGAGCGGACAGCATCCTGGTAACGGGCGTCAACTTTCCTGAAACCGGAACCAATCACGGACGCGACAGGGGCATGGCTGGATGCGACATGCAGGAAGTATTCCGGAGCGTTCCCCGCGACACATACAACCTGTTGCTCGCCCACACGCCCGAGCAATGGGACGAAGCGCGCTCGGCCGGAGACCCCGATCTGACCCTCTCGGGCCATGTGCACGCCATGCAGTTCAAGCTGACGCTCGGCCCGTGGAGCTGGTCGCCCGCCAAATTCCTCTACGAACGCTGGAGCGGACTGTACTCGGAAAACGGCAAATACCTGTACATTAACGACGGAATGGGATACGTGATGTACCCGATGCGCATCGGGACGAACCCTTCGATCACGGTCATCACGCTGGAATCGGAGAAAAGACGGTAAACTCCCTCAGGCCGTCAACTTCAGCCCGACTACGCCGCCGATAATCAACGCGGCCGAGAAAAGACGCCACAGACCGGCCGAGTCCCCGAAAAAAAGAATGCCTATAAGCAGCGTCGAAACGGCGCCGATCCCGGTCCAGACCACATAGGAAGTACCTATGGCGATCGTTCGCTGGGCCAGATAGAGCAGAAACAGACTCAGGCTCATCGACAGCACAGCCATCGCGATATAAAGCCACCGAGGCTGCATAGACTGGGAAAGTTTCAGTCCCACAGTCCAGCCCATTTCGAAAAAGCCGCCTAAAATCAGATAAAACCACGCCATATACGTTTTCGGATGAATGCAACGTTTCAACATTGGCAAAAGTAGCAAATTTTCCGATTTCGGAGAAATTTCCTACTTTTGCGAAAACGCGTTATCCACAGGCGTACCATGAGGGGGAAAGCGGCAAAAGCCATACTGATCGCGACCGGCATGCTGATGCTGGCCTTGCTGGCTGTTCCCCATCACCACCACCATCACGGATACAGCATCTGCTTCGCGACGTCGCAGGCATGCGACCGATGCGCCGATCCGACGCACGCACGCAGTCAGGACGTCGACAACTGCCATCAGATTTTCGTCATGTCGGGCCGGGACGATCAATCGCATATCGAACCGATTCCGCCTATCGCTCCCGACACTTTCGCGATTGCCTTCTTCCGTACATTCGCCGGTCCGGAAGATTCGGGCCTGCGACTTTCTTATCCGCCTTTCACGGAGCCCTTCGTCTTGCATGGCAACGGGCATTCGCTCTCGTTACGGGCTCCTCCCGTTTTCCCGGCCTAACCCGACTGTTTCTTTTTCAGGAAAACGGACTTTTCATCGGCGGATGAAAAGTCGTACTACATCCGTAATATTATATCCAATTTTCAAACGATGAACAGATTACTAATAATCAGCATACTGTCCGCAGCACTCATGACGAGTTGCGGACACTCCGGCCCGGACGGGCAGGGGAGCTCCCGCGAGGCCGAAGCGCGCGACCACGGAACCGAGCTCCACGATCACGAATCGGAAGGGCACGATCATGCCAGCGAGAATCACACGGGCCACGACCACGAGGAAAAGGAGCACGATCATGCCGGCGAAATCGCGTTTACGAAAGAACAGGCAGCGCGTACCGATTTCGAGCTGCTGACCGTCGAGCCCGCCCCGTTCCGCGACGTGATCGAGACAAGCGGCCGGATTCTGGCAGCGCAAGGCGACGAGGCCGCCGTAGCGGCGCCCGTCAGCGGCATCGTCTCGTTCGCGGACAAGAAACTCTCGGACGGAGCGGCCGTATCCCGGGGCGAGACCCTTTTCACCATCTCGTCGAAGGAAATCGCCGAAGGCGATTACGAGCAACGCATCCGCTCGGCATACACGCAGGCGGAAACCGCTTTCCGGCGAGCCGAAAAGCTGATCGGCGACCGAATCATCACGCAGACCGAATACGAGCAAGCCCGGCTGGCATACGAAAACGCCAAGACGGCTTACGATGCGCTCGCAAGCAAATCGTCGGCCAAGGGAACCCGCGCCACGGCCCCCATCGGCGGCTTCGTCAAGAGCCTGTCGGTCGGCGAAGGAGACTACGTCACGGTAGGCCAATCGCTTGCAACCGTTTCGCAAAACCGCAAGCTCGTACTGAGAGCGGAAGTGTCGCAGAAATACGCAGGCAGACTGCGCGCCGTGACGAGCGCCAATTTCGAAACGCCTTACGACGGCCGCATCTACTCGCTCGCCGAGATGGGCGGACGTCTGCTGTCGGTCGGCAAGGGCTCAGACGGGACGTCGGCCTACATTCCCGTCACGTTCGAGTTCAACAACGGCGGAGAGGTGATCCCCGGCTCTTTCGTCGAGGTCTTTCTGCTCTCGGCTCCCCGGCCCGAAACGCTGGCCGTTCCGCTCAGCGCCGTAACGGAGGACCAGGGCGTCTACTCGGTTTTCGTGCAGCTCGATCCGGAAACATACGTCAAAAGGGAAGTCAAGCTGGGCGCGTCCGACGGCACCCGGGTGCAAATCCTCGAAGGCCTCTCGCCTGGCGAGACGATCGTCAGCCGGGGAGTCGCCCAAGTCAAGATGGCCTCGTTCTCGGGCGCCATACCCGGCCACACCCATTCCCATTAGAACCGTCCGGACATGCTGAACCGAATCATCGAATTCTCATTACGCAACCGGATGTTGGTAATGATCGCGGGCGTCGTGCTGCTCGTCGCAGGCACGTACACGGCCCGCAAAATGGAAGTGGACGTTTTCCCGGACCTGAACGCGCCGACGGTCGTCGTGATGACCGAGGCGAGCGGCATGGCGGCCGAAGAAGTCGAGCGGACCGTGACCTTCCCGATCGAAACGGCCGTGAACGGAGCGACCGACGTGCGTCGCGTCCGTTCGAACTCGACCTCCGGCTTCTCGGTCGTATGGGTCGAGTTCGACTGGGGAACCGACATCTACCTGGCCCGCCAGATCGTATCCGAAAAGCTGGCTGCGCTGAACGAGACGCTTCCGAACAACGTCGGGACGCCGACACTCGGGCCGCAGTCGTCCATCCTGGGCGAGCTGATGATTATCGGCCTGACCTCGGACAGCACTTCGCTCGAAGAACTGCGGACACTGGCCGACTGGACGATCCGCCCCCGACTGCTCTCGACCGGAGGTGTAGCCCAGGTGACCGTCATCGGCGGCGATATCAAGGAGTACCAAATCCTGCTGGACCCTGCCCGGATGAAACATTTCGGCGTCACGACGGGCGAAGTGCTCGACGTGGTCGAGAACCTGACCCGTAACTCAAGCGGAGGAATTCTGAACCAGCACGGCAACGAATACATCATCCGGGGCATGCTCTCAACGGCCGACGAGGACGAAATGGGACGAGCCGTGATCCGCATCGAGAACGGCCTCCCCATTACACTCGAACAGGTGGCCGACGTGCGGATCGGAGCCAAGACGCCCCGGCTGGGCACGGCATCCGAACGCGGTAAGCCGGCCGTGCTGATGACCGTCACGAAGCAGCCTAACACGAACTCGCTCGAACTGACCGAAAAACTCGACCGAGCCGTCGCCGAACTGAGCGAGACGCTGCCTGCGGACGTGCACGTATCGACCGACTCGTTCCGTCAGGCCCGTTTCATCGAAGGCTCGATCGACAACATTCAGAAATCGCTGTTCGAAGGAGCGGTCTTCGTCGTGATCGTCCTGCTGGTCTTTCTGATGAACTTCCGCACGACGGTCATCTCGCTGGTCGCGCTGCCGCTCTCGCTGCTCGTGTCGATTCTGGCGTTGAAATGGATGGGGCTCACGATCAACACGATGAGCCTCGGAGGCATGGCCATCGCGATCGGATCGCTCGTCGACGACGCGATCATCGACGTCGAGAACGTATTCAAAAGGCTGCGCGAGAATTTCGCGCGCCCCAAGGACCAGCGGCTGCCGACGCTGAGCATAGTTTTCGAGGCGTCGAAAGAGATCCGCACGTCGGTCGTCCACGCGACGATCATCACGATCGTGGCCTTCGTCCCGCTTTTCTTCCTCGACGGCATGGAAGGGCGCATGCTGCGCCCGTTGGGCATCTCGTTCATCGTAGCGCTGTTCGCATCGATGATCGTGGCGGTCACGCTGACGCCCGTGCTGTGCAGCTACTTGCTGACCGGCGACCGGGTACTCCGCCGCAACGAAAAGGAACCCGTCGTCTCGCGCTTTCTGAAGCGCGTCTACCGCCGCGCGCTCGAATGGGTGCTCGCCCATAAGAAAGCCGTACTCGGCTCGACCGTCGTCCTGTTCGCCGGGGCGCTCGCCGTTTTCCTCTCGCTGGGCCGTAGCTTCCTGCCCCCATTCAACGAAGGCTCGCTGACGATCAACGCCTCGACGATGCCGGGCATCTCGCTCGAAGAGTCCGACAAGATCGGCAGCCAAGTGGAAAGCATTCTGCTCGAAATACCCGAAATCCGGACGGTCGTCCGCAAAACGGGCCGCGCCGAGCTGGACGAGCATGCGCTGGGCGTCGGCGTATCGGAAATCGAAGCGCCGTACGAACTCGCGGACCGATCGCGCAGCGAATTCATGGCCGACGTGCGCAGACGGCTCGGCGTACTTCACGGCGTCAACATCGAAATCGGACAGCCCATTTCGCACCGGATCGACGCGATGCTGTCGGGCACCAAGGCCAATATCGCGATCAAGCTGTTCGGCCCGGACCTGAACCGCCTATTCGCGCTCGGCAACCGGATCAAAAGCTCTATCGCGGACATCGACGGCATAGCCGACCTGAACGTCGAGCAGCAAATCGAGCGGCCTCAGCTGCAAATCCGGCCCAAACGCGAAATGCTGGCCCGCTACGGTATCACGCTGCCCGCTTTCGCCGAATTCGTCGAGGTGGCGCTCGGCGGACGGGTCGTCTCGCAGGTATACGACGAAGGACGCTCGTTCGACGTGACGGTCAAGGCATCGGATGCCAGCCGGAACGACATGGAGCGCATCGGCGAGCTGATGCTCGACGGAACCGACGGGAAAGTCCCCCTGAGCTACGTGGCCGACATCGTGTCGACATCGGGTCCCAACGCGATCGGTCGCGAGAACGCCCAGCGCCTGATCGTCGTATCGGCCAACGTGGCCGACCGCGACCTGCGCAGCGTCGTCAACGAAATCGGCGAAACGATCCGGACGCAAGTGCCCATGCCGGAAGGATATCATGTGGAATACGGCGGACAGTTCGAGAGCGAACAGGCGGCCTCACGCACGCTGACGCTGACGTCGCTCGTCGCGCTGCTCGTCATTTTCCTGCTGCTGTATCAGGAATTCCGCAGCCTGAAGATCGCCGGCGTCATCCTGCTGAACCTGCCGCTGGCCCTGATCGGCGGCGTTGCGAGCCTGTGGTTCACTTCGGGCGAAGTGAGCATTCCGGCCATCATCGGGTTCATCTCGCTGCTGGGCATCGCCACGCGCAACGGCATTCTGCTCGTTTCGCACTACAACCACCTGCGCGGCGAGGGCATGCCGCTGCACGAAAGCGTCGTGCAGGGCTCGCTGGACCGGCTGAATCCGATCCTGATGACCGCGCTGTCGTCGGCTCTGGCGCTGATTCCGCTCGCGCTGGGAGGCAGCCTGCCCGGCAACGAAATACAGAGCCCGATGGCCAAAGTCATACTCGGCGGACTGCTCAGCTCGACACTGCTCAACGGATTCATCATTCCGTCGGTCTACCTGATTGTCAACCGTAAAAAACCGAAAGCATGAAACGCATACCGATCATACTGTTCTTCCTCGTACTGGCTCCGGCGGCCTCGGCCCAGCGAAGCATCGACGAGGTGCTCCGTCAGGTCGAAAACGCGAGCCGCGAGCTGGAAGCGCAACGGCAACTGACCGCGGCGCAGAAGCAAGACGCCGCCACGGGCAAATACATGGCCAACCCGACGGTCGAAATGGAAAAGATGTGGGGAGCGGCCGGAGCAGGGCAGAACACCGAGCTGGCCGTCGTCCAGACGATCGATTTCCCGACCGTCTACGGGTCCCGCAACCGAATCGCCAAGCTCAAAGGCTCCCTGTATGAAAAGCAATGGGAATCCCAGAGGCAACAGCTGCTGCTGCAGGCCAAGCAGCTCTGTATCGAAATCGTCTACCTCTACCGTCAGCGGGACCTGCTCGACGAACGGTTATCGAACGCCGAGCGACTGAGCGAAGCGTACAGACGAAAAATGGAGACGGGCGACGCGACCTCCCTCGAAGCGAACAAGATCGCCGTCGAGTCGATCTCGGCCCGTACGGCCGCCGATCTGAACCGAGCTGAGCTGCAAGCCAAAATCCAGCAACTCAACACGATGACCGGAGACAGCGACGACTCGTTCGAGGACGTGACCTACCCCCCGGTCGAAACGCTGCCGCCGGCCGACGTGTTGTCCGAGGCATACATGAGCGGCAACCCGCTGCTCGAAAGCATGGAAAATACGCTCGAGATCGATCGCCGGACCGTGGCTCTGAATCGGGGACTCTCTCTGCCCCAGTTCGAGATAGGGTATCGGCACGACTATGGAGAAGGCCGCGCCACGGGATTCAAGGTCGGCATGTCGGTGCCGCTTTTCGAGAACAAGAACAAGGTCAAGGCGGCCAAGGCGGCGGCCGTCTCGTCTCAGGCTCAATTGGAAAGCGCCCGGACGAACGCGGCGTCCCAGTTCCGGATGCTGTACGATCAGGCCGTCGCGCTCTCCGAATCGATGCGGTCGATGCGGTCGGCCCTCGCATCGCAGAACAGCCTCGAAATTCTCGGTAAGGCGCTCGATGCGGGGCAGATCAGCGTGATCGACTATTTCACCGAGGCGAACCTGCTGTTCGAAAGCCGCGGAACGCTGCTCCAGATCGAGCGGGACTACCAATCGGCCGTAGCCGCCCTGTACAGCTTCTCGCTATAGACCGCTCAGGTCCGACCGGTCATGCCGGGCTTCCTTAAGAAATACGAAGGAGGCCCGGCTTTCGCTATCGAACAATACACATTTTTAACAAATCAAATATTTTTTTAACATACATTCCGATTCTCAATTAAAATTGCTATCTTTGCACAGGTAGAGAAAGGTCGTTTACATAGGACAAAAATACACTGTCAATAAGCGACATACGCCCTCCGAAAGAAAGATAAAACAACACGAAGTCGCCCCGCGAGGCCGACGAAAAACCAATAGAACCCGCAAAGATGAAAATTGTAGGCGAACCGAAAGCGTTTCTGAGCAACGAGGCGCTGCAGCTTCTGAACCTGTACGAATCACTGGGACAGCGTGCGGAAATCTTCCTGCCGCGCCACATCTTCGATAACCTCACAAGCTTCGTGAGCCTCTGCATGGAGGAGCCCGACGATCCGGCCAAGCAACAGGCCGAAATCAACCGCTATCTGCTGAAGTTCCGCGAAGATATCCCGGGATACACGCACGTGTCGCTGATGCTGATTCCGCACAACAACTCGAAGGCTTTCGAGCTGAGCAGCAAGCGCGGCGAATTCGCCAAGAAAATATCGGCCCTGCTCGACACCGACGGCACGACGACCGAAATCAAGACGTTGCTGCGTAATATCCGCGACAGCCACGACCTGTCTGTCGGCACGCCTCCGATCAACAGCCGCCATATCGATTTCATGTCTCAGGTACAGCTGGGCGGCCATGTGCGCGACCTGCGCAAGTACCGCGACGTGATCGGCGTGACGGGCGACATCAACGAGGCGCACTGGAACTACCTGATGGACACGCTCGAGCAGATGATCAGCCAAAGTACGCACTACACGACCAAGGCCGAGATCAGCGACTTTCTGCACCGCAGCCAGTGGGCCGTCAATTTCAAGGGCATGAACGGCATGATCCGAACCGTCGTCTCGGGCAATGCCGACAAGGCCGTCCAGCTGCTCAAGGGCGACGTGTTCCACAAGGACGCCGTCGTCGTGCTGGAAAGCCCCGCGCCCGAAACGCTGTACGAACAGATGACGGCCGATACGACCTCGATTTTCGTCGTCAAGGTCAAGCACGCGCGCATCAACCATTACTCGGGCCCGAAATGGTTCCCGCTGCTGACCCGACTGGTGATCGTCGACGACTCGAAAGAGTCTCGCAGCTCGAACACGTCGCTCGTGTTCTGCTTCCACAACGGCATTATCAACACGTTGAACAAAGTCCATACGAAAAAGCTCGGCTCGCCGGCCAACACGCAACTGAATCTGCGGCTGATTCTCGAGAACGTCAACCCGAGCTACCTGAAGGAATTCCGCGAAAAGCTCGAAATGCAGATCGAGGAGTACGGCCGCGAAATCAAATCGCTGCTGCTCGAGCAGACCGGGTCGGACACCAACATCGAGAAGCGCATCACGCTGTTCAAGCTCGATTCTTTTTCGCGACAGGTCGTGCAGGACAAATACTCGCTCGAAAAGCTGCGCGACTTCATTTTCTTTCTGGAAAACTGCCACAAGCAGGAAAACAAGAAGATTCAGACTCAGGAGCTGATCGACGAGTTCGAGAGCCGGATGAAGAACTATTTCTACGCCGGCAACAAGCTGATCGACGTGATCACGATCCTCGAGGGCGGCGGACGGCATCAGATCAAGACGTTCGGCGACTATCTGCGCAGCCGCACGTTCAATAACCTCAGCAGCAAGATCCGCTATGCCTGCCGGTTGATTCTGGACATCATCCCGAGTTGCTACGAACGAACGCTGAAGAACCATTTCCACAAGAATTTCGGTATCAATCTGTTCCTCGAAAAATATCAGGAGTACATCACCAAGACGAGCCGCGACGCCGATAACAAGGGACGCTTCGAGAAGTTCCTGATCGATCTGGGCATCCGCGACAAGTACTTCGCGCTGAGCGACGACGACAAGGAGATCGTCAAGAACTTCCTGTCGGCTTTGGGCAATCTGGACCAGACCTCGGTATCGGACTCCGTACAGATGATCATCCGCGACCTGCTGTTCAACCCGAACGGCCGGCCGAAGCCCTATATCGTCTATAACGCCGTGCAGGCATGGGAGTACAAGGACCTGCTGCCCGACGACTGTTTCGACATCAATCCGTTCGACATCGAGATCGAGAACGACGCCGACGGCCGTCTGGCTTACGACCGTCTGGTCGACAAACTGCTGCGTATCAAGTCGACGCTCGCACTGTTCGACGACAGCGGCAGCTTGTGGGACCTGTTCTGCGAAAACACGACGATCATCGTCAACGACCCGAATAACCCGACGGGATATTCCGACTTCAACAGCGAGTCGGTCAACAATTTCCTGCGTTTTCTGAACAGTTGCAAGATCACGCTGTTTCTGGACGAGGCATACGCCGAAAGCGTCAAGATCGAGGACCGCACGATGCCCAAGTGGCGGACGCTGTCGCGCTACATCATGAACAACATCAACGCGCAGTCGCGCATCAAGGCGGTCTCGTCGCTTTCCACGACCAAAAATCTGGCCGCCACCGGCGAACGCCTCGGCGCCGTCGCGCTGACGCCTCAGGCGTCGGACTTCGCCAAGTACGCCCGCAGCTGCAACAGCGCCGCGCACGGAAATAACAACTCGCTGCTGATGCTCAACAACACGCTGCAAACGGCACAGGTAGCCAAAAGCATCAAGGATCAGATCGAAGCCGAACTGCCCAAGAACGCTTCGCGTTCGAAGATCAAGAAAGCGATCGTCCGCTTCATCGTCAACCAGATCGACAAGACCGAGCAGTCGAACGAAATCAGCAAGACGAACCGCCAGCTGCATAAAACGGCCGGCTTCGAGGGCTCGCCGCTTTATCTGTTCCTGCTCGACGAACTGATCGCGCTGGACAAGCTCGACGTGCTGGGACTCCCCGACGACTTCAAGTATCAGGGCGAACCGTTCTTCGTCTACTATCAGGCCAAGTTGGTCGAAAACCTGAACCGGTTCCGGATCAACAAAAACTTCCGCAGCGAGTCGCTCAAGCGGATGAAAATGGCTAAGAGCATCGCCGCCCGCCTGTTGGAGGAGGCGCCCGAAGGAACCGAATTGGGCTACATACAGTCCGACGGATCGTATCTGTTCAACTTCCGGATTCTCGGTCCGTTCTCCTACGCCGACGTACTGCTGTTCTGCCGCGCGCTGGCCAAGTACCGGGGCGTCGCCACGGTCCCGTATCCGACGGGGCTCGTGCGCTTCTCGCTGGGCGGGTACATCGCCGCCGGCAAGGAAGGCATGAAAATTTTCTCGGCCGAAATCGAGGATGCTTTCTCGATCTTCATCCGCTACTGGACCCGGTTCGCCGCCGAGCGAGCCGACGAGGCCAACAAGGGAGTCGAGAGCAAGGACTTGCTCGAGCGCGTGTTCTACTCCCCGAAAGATCAGGACTTCATCGACAGCCTGATCCGCGACTACAAGCTGTCGGCCCGGTACAAGAAAGACAAGGCCCCGTCGCTGCAGATCCGCGACGTACGCTCGCTATACCATACGTCGCCCGAACGCAGCGGCGTGACGATCACGACGATCGGACGGTCGGCCAACTCGGTGATCGAGCTGCACGGCGACATCGTCGGCAGCTGCAAGGACGTGTTCGAGTTCGTACGCAGCTCCGCTTTCACGAAAATCTACGAAAACCTGCTCGCACAGGTCTACAAGAAAGTGCCCGCTTTGTCCGACATGGATTTCAACACGGTCAGCTCGCGATACAGCAAGGCCGTGATCCTGAAATACATCACCAATAAGAAGACCTTCCAGCCGAACCATCACGTACTGGACAATCCGGAGGAAAAGAACGTGATGCGCGAGATACTGATCGAAATGGAGAATCTGCTCTTCTCGGACAGCAAGATGAAAATTCTCGCGATCAACGCTACCGGCGACCCAGCTTTGGACAAGGCGAAGCTCGAGGGCCTGAACGCTATCATCAAGAAGTACATCCGTGAAATCCTGCTCCACTTCAACCTGCCTTTCGAGAAAGAGAGTCTGGAACCCAGCCGCAAGGAGATCATCCGCACGGCCGGCGAATGCTTCGAGGAGATCACGGGAATCAAGCTTTCGGAGCTCAACCTGAATATCTGGGTCGACGAATTCATGCGCAACCTGCGCGACCTGCCCGAGTTCAAGGGGCTGCTGATCTCGCAGAAAAGCATCGGCTACATCATGGATACGGTAGCCGAGGGCATCGCCCGCTCGCCGGAAATCACGGACAAGATCCTGTATCTGTACCTGCTCAACAACGACAACTCGTTCTACAAGCTGGTCTGCAAGAAGCTGCAATACTTCGACGAGAAGATCAAGAGTTGCGACGATGCCGAACTGCGGATGTTCACCGAGGAATTCGTCTCCGAAATCCTCCCGATGCAGCTCGAGGAGCTGAGCAACTACATCATGCGCAAGAAGGACATCAAGATCGCCGAGAGCGAGATATATGCCGTCACGCGGCGCGTGGTCCGGTTCTACATCAGCATGATCAAGCGCACGCGCGGAACCGACTATTACAACCGTTACGCGCACACGATGGTCCGCATCGTCGAGACGGCGTTCAAGAAACAGAACTCGAGCGTCAACGAAATGGTGCAGCACGGCATATCGCTCTACAAAGGATTCGCTATGGAGAACAAGGCACTCGAGACATTCGAAGGCGGCCGCATTTCCTGGATCAACGAACTGATGAGCAAATGCGGCGTGATCAGTTCCGAGCAGCCCGTACAGCAACACACGCGGATCGTGACCGATGCGAAGAAGCGCGAATACCCGTTCCATAAGATCGACCGGACCGAAAGCCGTCGGGCAGAGGCGCTGCCTTCGGACGACCATCCTACCGAGTATATCCGCTACATCGATACGCGCCCCGACTCGTCTTTCTTCACGAACCGGCTGTCGCGCTTCGTCCGGAACATGGACTCGGACGACTACCGTTGCAAGGTCGTCAAGCACGGTATCGTCAAGGAGCTGGTCATTTTCCAAAAGGGATACCTGAAGTACCTGACCGACAACTACCGGCTCAACTACACCGAGGATATCAGCCTGAAGGACATCGTGAATTTCGTCCCGGACGTGATCTCGCTGCTCGGAGCGCCCGAAAAGCTGATTTCGTTCCCGCAGATAGGCTATTTCGACATCAAGGGTCCGTCGGGCAATATCAAGACGATCGTCACTCCGCTGAAAAAGGAAGCCGACTATTTCGGCGACGTAAAGAAACCGCGCCTGACGGTCATCAACGAAAAGGTGAAGGAGATCGGCGGTATCCCGCGTCACGGCTCGCTGTTTCTGGTCGAGGAGAACGACGGTAGCGTATTCGTGATCGAAATCAACGGCGACAGCGGGGTAGGCAAGAGCGAAATGATCGCGGCTTTCGTACTGAAATGGCTGCGCAACAACCTCGAGGGCATCCGTTCGGTCAAGATGATCGCCGGAGACATGTTCCACGAGTTCCAAGATGCCGACGGCAACCTGTACGGCATCGGCACCGAGGTGGGCGACTTCTCGCGCACGACGGATTTCGATCCGGATTACATCAAATACTACAAGTTCCTTTTCGAAAGCAGCGCCGACAGCAACGTCGACGACCGCAACGCGCGCAGCACCGTCAGCGGCATGTGCGACATCACGATGCCGTACCGCGTCGACATCATGCTGAGCGCCAGCAACTACTCGAAGGACGAGGGCGGCATCACGCGCATGGACAATCCGGAGAACTTTCTGCTTTACATCGACGCCCACGGCGAGCGGAAGGAGAAAGCCACCAGCGGCGACGGACCGAACTTCCAGCGAACGCTCAAGCGATACACGGCCGACAAGAACATCGTCGAGGTCATATCGCGGCACGGCAACTACCTGGACGACATACTCGACTGGGACTACAATCCGATCGACCGGCAGTATTACCTCGCCTCTTCGTACAAGCTGCTCGATAAGATCGACGTCACCGAAGTCGTCCGGATGATCTTCGTCGGCCACAGCTTCACCCGCGACGGTATCCGCTACACGATCGAAGACGTCGCGTTCGACATGATCCAGAACCGCTTTACCGCATCGACCGTATACGAAGACGAAGCGGAGAAAGTGTATACCGACATCGTGCTCGATCGCCGCATCTTCAGCTCGATCTTCGACGCGCTGGCCAGCACGCCGGGCGGGCAGCCGTTCATCGCCGAAGAGGATCAGGTCGAGACCGTACACCGGCTGATCGAATGCCTGCGAGGCGGCAAGGACGGCCGCGGCGGAGCACGCCATATCCAATGCGGCGTACTGTCGACCGAGATCGGCAAGAAAGGCCGCGAAATCACCGGTCCTCAGAAAGCCGCCGCCGCATTGAAGCAGCTCATTCAGGAAGTGCGCGTCAACAAGCCGGAGATCAACGAGGGCAAAATCAAGGTCAAGCGTCTGATCAACGAAAAATATTACCACATTTTCGGCGGGGAAATGAACAGTTCGGAACTGTGGCGCTATAATTTCTACCTGTATCAGTTGGAAAACATGCGCAAGGCCGACCTGCGCCGCATGGACAACCGCAACAAGCGGGTCGACATCTCCAATTTGGTCGATTTCCATCCGGTAGCTCCCGATCACGAGTTCAGCCCGCTGCTCGTCAATCCGAACCTGAACATCGAGCTGAGCAGCTTCAGCGAAACGTTCGAGGAACTGATGAGCTTCCCGAACTATCCGGAATTCGCCGAGGAGTTCGCCGCCAAGCTCGACAGGTTGTACATTGCCGACGGATACAGCGAGGAGACGAACATCAACAACATGATCGTCCAGTTGCTGATTCTCGAAGGTTACATCAGCAGCGACGATCTGGCTCAGGGCAGCGTGATCGAGAAAGTCAACCGCGAAACGATCGCTGCGGCGAAGCACGCCGTCGTACAATACCTGAACCGGCAACGTTCCGAGAGGGCCGCCGAACAGCCCCGGACCGCGGCAAAAAAAACGCCGGAGAAGTCCAAACAAGAGCGGAATAAATAAAGATTCCTTAATATAAGCCCAAACAGAACCTGCCATTTCAGTAGGTTCTGTTTGGATTTATAAAAATACGCAAAATAATCCTCGTAAACGATTTTGACGGTTACCTCCAGTTGGTCACCATCGTACACTGAGATTGCCGAAATGTAATCGCTATCCATCGTGTATTTAATGTCGTAAGTCGTTTCATCCTCTTTATCGACCGTACCGTCATCTTACTATACTTGCTATGATATCTGGCCGGGAGCGTCTGCGAACGCTTTCCTCCTATGTTCAGCATATAGGCCGGAGCCGAATAGAACGTCTCATCCATCCATTCGATGCTCATCAGGTCGATATTTAGGTTATTAAGCACCTCTTCCGTAAAATCGACCTGACTGTTATAAGTATACGGAGATTCAGGCCAGTTGGGGGGGGGCAGAATCGGGCACTAAATCAGACAGTTTGTAACACTTACTGCTTTCTCTTGATACTTCGGTTTTTGGGCTGTAACAGAACAAGCGATCACTGCAAGTCATATCGAAACGATCATTCGGGCTCTAACGGGCCTCAATTAATTGTCAATTCAACTTTTATAATTACTTTTACGATAAAGATATTCTTCAAACTCAATATGGCTACTAACCTTAGTAAAATAAAAGAATATAAAAGGAAATTAGAAAAC
>ENA-UESC01000839-UESC01000839.1-human-gut-metagenome-genome-assembly--contig:-NODE-839-length-27142-cov-6.320081_pt1 | contig 27142 bp, 21 predicted proteins | sample MGYA00242998_ERZ507999 | MGnify/ENA primary metagenome ERZ507999 (study PRJEB26167, sample SAMN06115465) | human gut metagenome | host: Homo sapiens | place: China:Hubei | collected 2016-04-27 | study... | reverse complement strand
CTGCCCCTTCTGCTTCATACCGTGTGCTCCATCTATAGATCGTCGCTGTCTCGACACTTGCCTCTCGAGCTGCTTGAGCCAAGCTTATTTCCCCTTGTTGGTACTTCCTGATAATCTCCACTTTTTCCTCTGCGTTCAATTTGCTTTTTTGCGGCATAACAATGCTCCCTTTATGATGACAGTTCGTTTTTTCACTGTCTCTCATAAAGGGAGCATATCAATGCTGCATTCGGGCTGCGTTAAAATGCGCCAAAAATTTCGCGATTTCGTGGGTTTACCTATGGGTTGGCTGAGAGAGGGAAGCGCGAAAAACCGCATGAATACTGGACTTTTCGGATCAAGGTCAGGTGAGTGTGGCCTCAAGGCTGCACGCCGCGCGCCGCAGTTCAGCAAGCGCTGAGTTCGTATCTCAATCTTATACTGCTTACAAATGCCCGGACAGCCTTGGTTGTTCGGGCATTTCCTATACGCTTGCCTTCTGCGGCATCCTCGGCGGCACAGCCGCCTGCGGTCGGAGCGGAAAACGCGGTGCGTTTTCTGTTCGCTCCGACAGTTCTCCAAGCGCTGATCATTCTTTCAAATCTCAACCTGCATACAAAATCCCGGACAACGTCAGTTGTTCGGGATTTTTCTATAAACGCGGCGTCCTCGGCGGCCGGGCTAGGGGCGGAGATTGGCGCGGCGGATCAGTTCTTCCGTCATGCCGCTGCGCAGCGCGCAGACGCGGTGAAAATTCTGCAAAATATCACTCTGCATCCCCTGCATCATCCACTCCGTAATCAGGCCGAACAGCTGCCCACGATACAGCCGCACGAGAATTTCATAATCCTCCGCGTCCATCTCCGCCGCGCCGTCGACCTTCGCCAGATACGTCCTCACCAGATAGTCGCAGAGCTTCAGCGTGCTCTCCACGTAGACGTCCCGCCCGACCGAGCGGTAGATGTGCAGGGCGGCGCGCTTATGCTGCAAGGCAAACTCGATCGCGTGGCCCAAACACTCTTCGATGGAATCCACCTGCGTATACCGCGCCATGATCGCGTCCACCTCGTCGGTCAGGATCTTCTCCATCAGATCGGGGATGTCGCGATAGTGGTTATAGAACGTTTTCCGGTTGATGCCGCACCGCTCCACGATCAGCTTTACCGTGATCTCATTCAGGGGCCGCTCCTCCAGAAGCTCCATAAACGTCTTCCGGATGACCCGCTGCGTCGAACCCGCCATGCGCTCACCTCATTTCTCCCTCAGTTTAGCATATTTCCCGTAAAAGCGCAAAGGAAAAGCGGCCGGACGCGCCACAATTTTCGGCATTTGACCACTTCTCCTTTTCCGCCCTTTGTGCTATACTGTTGCCACAATGATAATCCGATTTCTATGCGTTCTCTGTTGAAAATCGCAAAAACCGGCTATCTCCTCCTCTCCGCGCTGCTGATCCTGGCTGGCGTGGGGCTGGCGTTCTTTTCCGACACCTTCTACCCCATTCTTGCTGTGCTGCTCGGCATCCTGTTTCTGGTGTTCGGCGCAGTCAAGCTCGCGGGCTTCTTCTCCAAAGACCCCTACCAGCTCGTCTTCGAGTCTGATCTCGTCTTCGGCATCCTCTATCTGGCGCTGGGTCTGCTGCTGCTTCTCCGTCCGGCGCACACGATGGCCTTTTTTGGCATTGTGTTCGGACTGATGCTGCTGGCCGACGGGCTGACCCGTGTGCGCATCGCGCTCGATGCGCGGCCGTTCGGCATCCGCGCGTGGTGGCTCATCCTCGTCTCCGCCATCGCGACGGCCATTCTCGGCGTCGTCCTGCTGTTCCATCCCGGCGAGGGCACGCAGGTTCTCACGCAGCTGCTCGGCATCTCGCTGATGGTCGACGGCGTGATGAACATCAGCACCATTCTCGCCGCCGTCCGCGTGATCCGCGCCGCCCGTCCCGGAGACGACGGCGAGGATTATGAACTGGTCGACGACTGACCCCACGCACAACCCAGCCTTGAAAGGAGGATCTTCCTATGAATCAGACTGCCGAAGGCTCCGGCGCTTCCTTTATGGAGAAGGTGTCGGCCTTCATCGTTGATAAACGCAGCCTCATCTTCCTCATCACCATCATCCTGCTGATCTTCTCGGCCTTCTCGCGCAACTGGGTCGAGGTCGAGAGCGACCTCACCTACTACCTGCCGGAGGATTCCGAGACGAAGCAGGCGCTGAACGTCATGGACGAACAGTTCATCACCTACGGCACGGCGAAGATCATGGTCGCGAATATCACGCTGGACGAGGCCGCCGCGCTGAACGACACGATCAAGTCCATCCGCGGCGTCCAGATGGTCGACTATGACGAGACAGAGGATCATTATAAAAACCTCTCCGCCCTCTATTCCGTCACCTTCGACTATTCCGAGGACGACGACGCCTGCCTCACGAGCCTCGACGCTGTGAAGGAGGCGCTTGCGTCCTATGACGTCTACGTCTCCACCGACCTCGGCAACACGCAGGAAGAGACGATCGACCATGAGATCAACATCATCATGATCTATGTCGCCGTCGTCATCGTCGTGGTGCTGCTGCTCACGTCCGAGACATATGGCGAAGTCCCTGTTCTGATCCTGACGTTCGTGGTCGCGCTCGTCGTCAATCAGGGCACGAACTATCTGCTCGGCAAGATCTCCTTCGTGTCCAACTCCGTCACGAGCATCTTACAGCTTGCCCTCTCCATCGACTACGCGATCATCTTCTGCAACCACTTCAAGGAGGAGCACCGCCTCTTCCCCATCCGCGAGGCGGTCATCGCCGCGCTCAGCAAGTCCATCCCGGAGATCGGCGCGAGCTGCCTCACCACGGTCGGCGGCATGGTTGCGATGCTGTTCATGCAGTTCAAGCTCGGCCCGGACATGGCCATCTGCCTCATTAAGTCCATCGCCTTCGCGCTGCTGTCGGCGTTCCTCGTGATGCCGGGGCTGCTGATGCTCTTCGGCCCGCTCATCGACCGCACCGCGCACCGCAGCTTCGTCCCGAAGGTCTCCTTCATCGGCAAATACGACTATGCGACGCGCTTCTTTGTGCCCGCCATCTTCCTGATCTTCGTCGTCTTCGGCTTCAAGCTCTCGTCGGACTGCCCGTATGCCTACGGTTACAGCCTGCTCACCACGCCGAAGCTCAACGAGACGCAGATCGCGGAGAACATGATCGAGGACACCTTCCCGTCCACAAACATGGTCGCCCTCGTCGTGCCCGCCGGGGATTATGACAAGGAACGCGCCATCCTCGAAGAGCTTTCCACTTATGACGAGGTGGATTCCTCGATGGGCCTGACAAACATTGAGGCCATGGACGGCTATATGCTCGCCGACAAGCTCACGCCGCGGCAGTTCGCAGAGCTGGCCGGGCTGGACTATGAGGTGGCCGAGGTGGTCTACGCGGCCTATGCCGCCAATCAGGAGAATTACGGCCAACTGGCCGGGAACCTCTCCAATTATCAAGTCCCGCTCATCGACATTCTGCTCTACGCCTGTGATCAGATCGACTCAGGACTCGTCACGCTCTCGGACGAGCAGACCGCGATGCTGAACGACGCGAAGGTGCAGATGACCAGCGCGAAGAACCAGCTCCAGGGCGAGAACTTCAGCCGGATGCTCGTCTATCTGAACCTGCCCGTCAGCGGCGACGAGACATATCAGTTCACCGACCTCATGCATGAGATCGCCGAGAAATACTATCCCGACGGCCCGGTCTACATCGCGGGCAACAGCACGAACGAATACGACTTTGAAAAGTCCTTCGCCGTCGACAACACGGTCGTCAGCATCGTCTCGGTGCTCATCGTGCTCGTCGTCCTGCTGTTCACGTTCAAATCCGCGGGCATGCCGCTGCTGCTGATCCTCGTCATTCAGGGCAGTATCTGGATCAACTTCTCCGTCCCGACGATCACGGGCAAATACCTGTTCTTCCTCGGCTATCTGATCGTCAGCTCCATCCAGATGGGCGCGAACATCGACTATGCCATCGTCATCGCCACGCGCTATCAGGAGCTGAAGGGCAAGATGCACCACCGCGACGCCATCGTCGAGACGCTGAACTTTGCCTTCCCGACGATCCTGACCTCCGGCTCCATCCTCTCCGTCTGCGGCTTTTTGATCGGCAGCATGACGTCCGAGCCGGTCATCGCCGGCATCGGCGAGAGCCTCGGGCGCGGCACAGTCATCTCGATGTTCCTCGTCATGTTCGTCCTGCCGCAGATCCTGCTCATCGGCAGCGGCATCGTCGACAAGACGTCCTTCTCCGTGCCGTCCGTCGCGGTCGGCGGACATAAAACCGCCAATGGCCGCACCTATGTCAACGGCATGGTGTCCGGCCGCATCAACGGCACGATCCGCGGCGCGGTACACGCCGTCGTCGAGGGCGACATCGATCTCAATCTGGTATCCGGTTCAGCAAATGATGAGGAGGCGGACGATGATGAAACAAAATAACCCGCTCCGCCGCCTGCTTGCGGCGCTGCTCGCGGCGCTCACGCTCGTGAGCTTTACGATCCTGCCCGTCCTCGGCGCGGCGGAGGACGAAGCAGCGGACACCGAAGCCGCCGAAACCACGGAAGCCACCGCCCCGAAGGCTGAAGAGACCGAGATGGAGATCATCTCCATTTCCACCGAGGACGATTTGATCGCCCTCGCGGCGAGCTGCACGCTCGACGCCTGGTCGCGGGAGAAACACGTCGTGCTTGAGGCCGATCTCGACCTCACAGGACTGACCTTCTCCCCCATCGCCACGTTCGGCGGCACGTTCGACGGTCAGGGCCACACGATCCGCGGCCTTGCCATCACGGACGCGCTCTCCCCGGCGGGCCTGATCTGCACGCTCCAGCCCACGGGCCGCGTGGAAAATCTGCACATCGAGGGCAGCGTCGCCCCGGCGGGCGACCCCGTCTCAACCGGCGGTCTCGTCGGCGAGAACTATGGCACAATCGAAAATTGCTCCTTCACCGGCACGGTCTCCGGCGGCTGGGCCACCGGCGGCCTCGTCGGCGAAAACAAGGCCAGCGGCGTGCTCCGCGGCTGCCGCACGGGCGGCACCGTCGACGGTGAGAACCGCACCGGCGGACTCGTGGGCTGCAACCTTGGCGTGATCGAGGACTGCGAAAACGCAGCCTACGTCAACATCGAGAGCGTCGATCCGGGCATTGACCTCTCCGATCTCGACCTCACCTTCTCGCTCGACCTCACGAAGCTCTCCGAGCTGTCCACCGCCAACATCGCCACCGACACCGGCGGCGTCGCGGGCTACAACGCGGGGACGATCTCCGCCGCACGCAATACCGCCACCATCGGTTATCCGCACATCGGCTACAACACCGGCGGCATCGTGGGCCGCACGTGCGGCCAGCTTGTCGACTGCGTCAACACCGGCGCGGTCAATGGCCGCAAGGACGTCGGCGGCGTGGCCGGTCAGGTCGAGCCGTACATCGAGATGCAGCTCAATGACAAGACCACGAAAAAGCTCCAGACCCAGCTGAACGAGCTGAGCGACCTCGTCGACAAGGCCGCATCCGACGCGGAGGGCAGCGCGGGCGGCGTCGCCTCCCGGCTGAACACGCTCTCCGGCTACGTCGACACCGCTGTCGAAGAGGCGGGCAGCATCCGCGTCAATGTCGACGGCAAAGCAAACGTCACCGGCTCCGGCAATGTCACCGGCGGCGCATCCTCCAGCTCCACCACCACCGCCATGCCCGGCGACACCACAGCCTCCGTCACGCCCGGCGAGGGCGGAAGCATCGACGTCACGCCGAAGGATGACGGCGGCGTCACCGTCGACATCACGACCGGCTCCGGCTCCGTGACCATCGATCCCGGCAAGCTCGACGTCGATCATTCCGGCACGGCCTCCGGCGGCCTGGATGCCGTGGGCCGGGCAGATGCCGCGGCGGGACTTGTCGCCGCGCCCGATCTCGGCGGCTTCACCTCCGCCGTCAACGGCGTTTCGAGCCAGATCAACCTTCTGAACGACGCCGTCACCGGCACGGTCGGCACCGTCTCGAACGACATCAAGGCCATCAACAAAAAGTTCCATGAAATTTCCACGACGCTGTTCGAAGCCGTCAACGACGCGGAGTCCGGCGTGAAAAACGCCGTTACCGACGCATCCGCAGTCGACGTCGACCAGATCACGCTCGGCAAGCTCTCCGCCTGCCGGAACGAGGCCGCCGTCTCCGGCGACATCAACACCGGCGGCGTGGCCGGTTCGATGGCGCTCGAGTACGCGCTCGACCCCGAGGACGACGTCTCGTCCGATCTCGACGGCAGCTATAAGCGCCAGTACACCTACCGTGCGGTGCTCCAGCACTGCGTCAACACCGGCGCGATCACCGGCAAGCGGTCTTACGTGGGCGGCATCTGCGGCCGGATGGATCTCGGCCTCATCACAGCCTGTGAAAACTACGGCCCCGTGGAGAGCACGTCCGGCTCCTACGTCGGCGGCGTGACCGGCCTGACCGGCGCGAACGTCCGCGAGAGCTATGCCAAGTGTACGCTCTCCGGCAAGAGCTATGTCGGCGGCATCACCGGCTCCGGCGTGGCCGAAGCGCTCGACGGTTCGGGCAGCACCGTGGCCGCCTGCGTCAGCCTTGTGGATATCACCGGCTGCGGGCAGTATTCGGGCGCCATCTCCGGCGCACCGGACGGCACGTTCACCGGCAACCGCTTCGTCTCCGCCGCGCTCGCAGGTCTGGATCATCAGAGCATCGCAGGCAGCGCCGAGCCGGTCGATTTCCAGACACTTCTGGAGGAGGACGTCCTCCCCGAGGACATGCGCACGTTCACGCTGAAATTCGTAGCAAGCGGCAAGACGCTCAAGCAGCTCCGCTTCTCGTATGGCGATTCGTTTGACGAGTCCGTCTTCCCCGCCATTCCGGAGCAGGACGGCTCCTACGCCGCGTGGGATCGCACGGAACTGAACGACCTTCATTTCGACACTACCGTCACCGCTGTCTACACGTCCTACGTCCCAGGACTCGCTTCCGACGCCGTGCGCGAGGATGGCCGCGCGGTGCTCCTTGCGGAGGGCAGCTATCGCGAGGGCGATTCCATCAGCGCGTCTTCCGAGGCGCTCACCCCGTCGGTTTTCCATGTCCGCACCGGGAACGCAGCCAACCGCATCCAGGCGTATTTTGAGAGCGTTGAGGCCGGGAAGCTCCCGCCGATGACCGCCAACTGGGATCTCATCGAGCAGTGGAGCATCACCGTCTCGAGCGAGACGCCCGCGCCGCACCGCATCCGCTATCTCGCTCCTGAGGGCAAGACGAGCCGTCTGCGCATCTATGTGGAGCAGGGCGGCGTCTGGCAGTCCGTTCCGTTTGAAACCGTCGGCAGCTATGCCGTCTTCTCCATCCCGGCTGCCAGCGCACGCATCGCCGCCGTGTCGACGATGCCGGTCTGGTGGATCTGGGCGGCCATCCCGCTGCTGCTCGCGCTGATTATTTTCCTGATGATCCACTTCATTCGGAAGGCTGTGCGCAAATCGAAGCAGAAACGCGCGGCGCAAAGCGCGCCGCAGAACGCCCCGCTCGTCCCCGCTGGCGTATCCGCTGTCGCTGCCGGCAGCGACCCGCAGCCGCCTGCTGCCGTACCCGCTGACCAAAACGCGGAGCTGCTGGCTCGCGCCAAATCGGCGGAGGAAAAGCTGGCCGAGCTGGAGGCCGAGCTTGCCGCACTGAAGGCACAGCAGGCCCCGGAAAATTCCTCCAATTTCCATGACGATTCAAGCGCTCCCGAGGCGTGCAGCACGGAGGAAGCCAACCCAAAAGCTGAGGCCGCCGGAACGGCGGCCAAGCCGAACCGTCGCTTCCGCTGGTGGATCATCCCCATCGCCGTGATCGTCATTGCGGCAATCCTGGCCGCGGTCTCGTTCTTCGGATCTTCGAAGCTCAAAACCGGGCTGAACGCCTATGAACTGCTGAAAAACTACGCAAATCAGGATGTACTCGTGATGCAGGCGGACGCCGCGCTGACCACGAACGGCGACACCTCGGAGACGAGCGTCGACATTCTGCGCACCAGCGCGGACGGCCAGTCCATCACACGCCTCGCGCGCGACGGCCTGTCGCTGTATCTGGCGAACGACACGCTCTATCTCGCGGACGGCAGCGCCTGCGGACTCGGCGCGAACGGGCTGATCGACTATGGGGCACTGCTCGATATGTCCGTTTCTCTGTACGGATCGGCTGAACTGGAAACGTCAAAGAACGGGGATGAAACCGTCTATTCCGCCGCAATTTCCGGCGAAGATGCGCAGAAGCTCGCGGCAATTTTACTTCCGTCCATGGCGGACGAAGCGGGCGCGTTGCGGGAAGTCTCCATGTCGCTGGCCGAGCAGGACGGGACGCTGGAAAATCTCGTCTTTGAGATCGCGCTCTCCGACGAGGCAAACACTGCCCTCAGTCTGACGCTCACGCCCCGGCACGGCGCGGCGGAGGACGCGGAGATCCCGGAGGCGGTACTGTCCGCCATGCAATCCGGGGAAAACACCGCAAACATCACCCTGACTGACGACGTTTTCCGGCTGCTCCGCGCCTGGCAGGCCACATTTGGCGGGGACGCCGTCTCGGCAGATCTCCGCCTCAAGGCGGACTGCGGCCCCGTCGTCCTCGACACCACGCTGGGCCTGGGGCGGCAGCGCATTGACGGCATGACCGTCACTGGCATCCAGAAGGGTCCGGTCACACTGTATGTTTCAGATGGAAAGATTCTTGATTCCTCTGGAAACGCGGTCGATCTCGGGACAAATTCGTGGGCAAAGTCCGCGAATCTGCTCGACGCAGCGGCGCAGCTCCTCTTTTCGGCCACGGCCAGCCACACCGAAAAGCCCGGCGGGCAGGAGGTCTACACCATCGCGCTGGACGCGGACGGCATGGCCGCCGCTGCGAACGCGATCGCGCCGGACATCGAATCTCTGGACATTGATTTCACCGAAGGAAACCTCGAGATCGTGCTGAGCGGGAACGATTTGTCCAGCATCACGATCTCGTGCGGCGGGACGCTCCGCCTCCTGCTGACGGACACGGACGTTTCATTCCGCGCCGTCATTACCCCGGCGGGACGCGAATTCGCAGTCACGCAGCAAGTCCTCAGCGCATTGCAGTAATCAGTCAGAATCAGAAAGAGAGAAGGAATATCATCATGGCAAACCGGATCATCTGCATTGGGCGGCAGTTCGGCAGCGGCGGGCACGAGATCGCCGTCAAGACCGCCAATCAGCTTGGGATCAAGGTGTATGAGCGCGAGCTGATCCGCCTCGCGTGCGAATACGGCGAGCTGTCGGAGAAGGCAATGAGCGCAGCGGACGAGAAGGCGACGAACCCCTACCTGTTCCAGACCGTCCACGAGGGGAACTATCACGTACTGCGCGGGCGGCCGACGTCTGAGGTGCTGTTTGCGCTGCAAAGCCACGAGATCCGCCGGCTGGCGAAGCGCGAGGAATGTGTCTTTGTGGGGCGCTGCGCCGACTTTGTCCTGCGGGAGCAGGACGTGCGGCTGCTGCGTGTGTTCATCTCCGCACCGGAGGAGCACCGCGTGGCGCGGAAGATGGAGCAGGAGCGGCTGTCGCACAATCAGGCGGTGCAGCTCGTGCGGAAGATGGATAAGCAGCGGAAGAAATACTATGAATCGTACACCGGACAGGTCTGGGGCGCACCGCAGTTCCACGACCTCTGTCTTGACACGAGCCGGTTTTCCATTCCGGAGTGTGTAGAGCTGATCGTGACGAAGTTTTTGACGCTGTGAGCAGACAAATCATCGTTATCCAAAGGCCCCCTCTTAGTAGAGGGGGCCTTTGGGCTACATTTGAGACACACAGAAACAGCCCCCTCGGGGAGGGGGCTGCTTCTGTTTCCTTATTTGGGGAAAGTGACGGTGATGGTGGTACCCTTGCCGGGTTCGCTCTGGAGATCAATCATGCCGTGGTGATAGGCGACGGCATGCTTCACGATGGAAAGGCCGAGTCCCGTGCCGCCGGAGGCCTTGGAATGGCTCTTATCCACGCGGTAGAACCGCTCGAAGATGCGGCTCTGGTGCTCCGGCGCGATGCCGATGCCGGTGTCCGCGACGCGGGCGCTGACCCAGCTGTCCGACTGCGCGACGTGGACGCTGACGCTGCCGCCCTCACGGTTATATTTGACGGCGTTTTCGCAGAGGTTATAGACGATCTCATAAAGGAGGCGGCGCGCGCCGACGATCTGCGCGCGCTCGCCGTCGACGGTGAGGGTGACCTTGCGCGCCTCCGCCGCGCCCTGAAGGTCGTGCGCAGCCTCGTTTGCGACAGCGAGAAGGTCGACCGGTTCGCGCGGGACGTCGACGCCCTCGTCGAGCTGGCTGAGGCGGATGATGTCGCCGATGAGCGTGACGAGGCGCTGCGCCTCGTCACGGATGTGGCCGACGAAGCGCGGGACGTCCTCTTCCTTGACCATGCCGCTCTCGAGCAGCTCGGCGCTGCCGATGATGCCCTGAAGCGGCGTTTTCAGCTCGTGCGAGACATTGGCGGTAAACTCGCGGCGGCTCTGCTCGGCCAGCTCGCGATCGGTGATATCGAAGGCCAGGAGGGCCGCGCCGCCCTTTTCGCCCGCCGTATCGATGCGGCTGATGTCAAACTGCCAGAGGCGACCGCCGCGTTCGCTGCGCAGTTCGCTGTGGCCCTCGGCCATAGCCTGCGCGATGGCGGCATCTAGTTCGCGGCTGCGGTCGACGACGAGGAAATCCTGCCCCACGCAGCTTGCATTTGCACCGAACAGGCGCTGCGCGGCCGGGTTGATGCTGAGGACATAGCCCCGGTCGTCCAGCAGGACAAGCCCCTCGCGGAGGCTGCCGGTGATCTGGGTGAATTCGTCGGTTCTGCGCTTCAGCTCGCGCAGCTGCGTGGTGATCTGCTTATGCTGGCGGCTGATGCGGCCAAGGAGGGGCGAAAGCTCTTCATAGGCATCGTTATCGAGCGGATGATCGAGGTCGAGGTTATTGAGCGGCTCGACGATGCGGCGCGAGAGACGGCGGGCAAAGATGGCCGAGAGGACAAGCGCCGCGATCAGCACGGCGAGGATCGGCTGGAGCATGCCGAGCAGGAGGACGCCGACCGTCGCGCGGCTGCGCGAGATGCGGAGCACCGTCCCGTCGGAGAGGCGCGTTGCGCGGTACATGGTTTTTTCCAGGAAGGTGGTGGAATAGCGGACGCTCTCGCCCGTGCCGGCTTCCAGCGCCTGCTGCACCTCGGTACGTTCGGCGTGGTTTTCCAACTGCGCAGCATCCGTATCCGTGTCGTAAAGAACCGTGCCGTCGGCGGCGATCCAGGTGAGGCGGAAGCGGCTGGCGTCGACCTGGCGAAGCCCCGCTTCGCCGTCGGTCTCGGTCAGGACGGCGGCAAGGCCCAGCTCGTCTTGCAGCTGCGTCTCCTGCACGCCGGCAAAATATCCATAGAGGCAGCCCCAAATGATGATCAGGCTGGCAAGGAGCACCGTCCCCGCGACGAGCAGGATGGAACGGAAGATCTTTTTGGTCATGTCTGCGCCTCCCATCGGTAGCCGACGCCGCGGACGGTCTCGATGCGCTCGCCATAGGAGCCGAGCTTCTGCCGGAGCGTCCGGATGTGCATGTCGACGGTGCGCGTCTCGCCGCAGTAATCCGTGCCCCAGACCTGCTCCATCAGCTTCTCGCGCGTCCAGGCGACGCCGGGATGCGACAAAAAGAGCTTCAGCAGCTCGAATTCCTTATATGTAAGCTCCACGCGCGCACCGTCTGCCGAGACGGTATGCTCGTCCAGATTGACAAACAGGCCGCCCGTTTTCAGCAGGTGTTCGACGGCCTTCGGCTGGACGCGGCGGAGCACGGCCTTGACACAGGAGACCAGCTCCATGACGCCGAACGGCTTCGTCAGGTAATAGTCCGCGCCGAGGTCGAGGCCCTGAATTTTATCATACTCCGCGCCGCGGGCCGTCGCCATGACGACGGGGATCGCGGCCATGCGCGCGTCTGCGCGGATGCGGCGCAGCAGCTCGATGCCGTCGATCCCCGGCAGCATCACGTCCAGCACGACCAGCTCCGGCAGCGCCGCACCCTGCAAGGCATCCCAGAAGGACGTGCCATCCTCGAAGCCGCGCGCTTCAAAGCCTGTGGACTGTAAGGCGTATACCTCGATGTCGCGGATGCTGGCGTCATCCTCCACACACCAGATCATGCGTCCCCCTCCTTGTGTACACCGGTCACGGAGAAGATCACCCATTCAGCGATGTTCGTCGCGTGATCCCCGATGCGTTCAAAATATTTGGCGATCATCAGCAGGTCGAGCGCATATTCGCCGTCGGACGGCTCCGCCGCGATCTTTTCGATCAGCTTATGCTTGACCTGATCGAAGTAGGCATCGACGGTATCGTCGTCGCGGACGACCTGCTCTGCCAACAGTATATCACGTTTTACGAAAGCATCAACACTATCTGTGACCATTTTTATCGTGGCGCGGGCCATTTCGCGCATGAGTTCGCTGTCCTCCGGGCCGCGGCCGGCCAGGAACGTGACGATCTCGGCGATATCTTCTGCCTGATCGCCGATGCGCTCCATATCCGTGATCATTTTCAGGGCTGCGGAGATCTGCCGCAGGTCGCGCGCGACCGGCTGCTGCTGGAGCAGCAGCTTGAGGCAGAGGGATTCGATATCCCGCTCCTTCTGGTCGATCTCCGCGTCCAGCGGCGCGACCTGCTTTGCGAGGCGCACGTCTCCGTCCGCCATCGACTTGGCGGCCAGTGCGATGACCTCTTCACAGCGCGCGCCCATTTCGATCAGTTCTCTGTTCAGCAGCGCAAGCTGCTCGTCAAACCGGCTTCTCATCATCCAAACCTCCCCGTGATATAGTCCTCGGTCTTCTTCTCGCGCGGCTGCGAGAACATTTGCTCCGTTTCGCCGTATTCCACCAGCTCGCCGAGCAGGAAGAAGGCGGTATTGTCCGAGATGCGGACGGCCTGCTGCATGTTGTGCGTGACGATGACGATGGTATAGTGCTCTTTGAGCTCCATGGCCAGTTCCTCGATCTTCGAGGTGGAGATGGGGTCGAGCGCGCTCGTCGGCTCGTCCATGAGCAGCACCTCCGGTTCGACGGCCAGCGCCCGCGCGATGCAGAGGCGCTGCTGCTGCCCTCCGGAGAGGCCGAGGGCGTTCTTTTTCAGGCGATCCTTGACCTCGTCCCAGATGGCCGCGCCGCGCAGCGAACGTTCGACGATCTCGTCGAGCTTTGCGCGGTTGCGGACGCCATGCGTCCGCGGGCCGTAGGCGATGTTGTCGTAGATGCTCATGGGGAAGGGATTCGGCTTCTGGAATACCATGCCGATCTGGCGGCGGAGGCCGCTCACGTCCGTGCCGGGCGCGTAGATGTCCTGCCCGTGGAACGAGACACTCCCCTCGATCTTCACACCGGGGACGAGGTCGTTCATGCGGTCGAGCGTTTTGAGGAACGTCGACTTGCCGCAGCCGGACGGGCCGATGAGGGCCGTGATGCTCTTTTCGGGGATGTCCATGCAGATATTGGTCAGCGCCTGATGGCTGCCGTACCAGAGATTCAAATCATTGACAGAAATGATACTGTTCATAGTGCGTTCTTCCTCCTGAAATAGCGGGATACGAGGCTTGCCGCCAGATTGATGAGCAGCGCGAGCACCATCAGGATGGCCGCGATGGCAAAGGCCACGCCGAACTCGCCCTGCTCCTTCGCGTAGACGTAGAGGGCGACCGTCAGCGTTGCGCCCGCGCTGTGCAGGCCACGCCAGATGCCGTTCAGCGCGTGGGCAAAGCCCGCCGTGAACAGCAGCGCCGCCGACTCGCCGAGGATGCGGCCGATGGAGAGGATACAGCCCGTGATCACGCCGTCGACGCAGCCGGGCATGACGACCGTGCGGATGACGCGCCATTTGCCCGCGCCGAGTCCAAACGCGCCCTCGCGATAGCTCTGCGGCACGGTCTTGAGGCTCTCCTGCGTCGTGCGCATGACGGTTGGCAGGTTCATGATCGTCAGCGTCCATGCGCCCGCGATCAGCGACGTCCCGTTCTTGCAGAAGATCAGCATGCCGACGAGGCCGTAGATGATGGACGGGATGCCGGAGAGTGTCTCCGCCGCGTATTCGATGGCCGCGACGAGCTTTTTATTCGACGCATATTCGTTTAAGTAGATGGCCGCGCACACGCCGAGCGGCAGGACGAAGAGGATCGTCGCCATCACAAGATAAAGCGTGTTCAGAATGTCCGGCAGGATGCCGATGCGCTCCTCCAGATAGCTCGGCGCAGTGGACAGCAGCTCCCAGCTGATGTTCGGCACGCCCTTCAGCAGCACGTAGCCGATCAGAAACAGGACGAGCGCCGCCGTCAGGCCGGCGGAAAGGTACATCAGGGCCCGCATCGTGCCGGTATAGATGCGCCGCCGGAGCGGTAATTTCTTCTGCATGTTATCGCTCCTTTCCGCGCTTTAAGAAAAAGTTCAGCGCCGCGTTGATGAGCATGATGAACAGGAACAGCACCAGCGCGATGGAGAACAGCGCCTGCCGCTGCAAGCCGCTGGAATAGGACATTTCGCTGGCGACCGCCGTCGTGAGGAAGCGGACGCTCTGGAACAGGCTCGGCATATTGGCCGCATTGCCCGAGACCATCATGACGGCCATGGCCTCGCCGATGGCGCGGCCCACGCCGAGCACGACCGCCGCGGCAATGCCGCTCTTCGCCGCCGGGACAGACACCTTGAAATACGTCTCGATGGGCGTGGCCCCGAGGGCCAGCGACGCATCCTCATATTCGCGCGGCACGGCCTCGAGCGCCGTGACCGAGACTTTGATGATGGACGGCAGGATCATGACCGCGAGGACAATGATCGCGGCCAGCAGGCTTGCGCCGTCCGGCAGGTGGAACGCCTTGCGGATACCGGGCACGAGCACCAGCATCCCGACGAGGCCGTACACAACCGACGGGATGCCCGCGAGCAGACTCACCGCCGTCTGCATCACGTCCTTCACGCGCTTCGGCGCGAGTTTTGCCAGATACACCGCCGTCAGAAAGCCGACCGGTACGCCGAGCACGATGGCCCCCGCCGTGCCGTAGACGCTCGTCAGAATGAACGGCAGGATGCCGTACTGCGGCTCCGCCGCCGTCGACGCCCAGGTCTTTCCGAACAGGAAGGGCACAAGGCCGATCTTCCGGATGGCCGGGATGCCGGAGATCACCAGATAGACCGTGATCACCAGCACGCAGCCGACCGCGACCAGACCAAACAGTAAAAACAGCGCATGGACGACGGTCTCAACAATATGTTTTCCTCGTTTCATCGCAATTTCCTCACATACGGCCAAAAAGGCGGCCGATGGGTGGCCGCCTCCTTGTTCTAAGTTTTAGTTGACAGCGACCGCGCCGGCCTTGCCGATCAGCTCCGCCTGGGCGGGATCAAGTGCGTAGTCATAGAACACCTGGGCCGCTTCGCTCAGGGCCTCGCCGTCCTTCGTGACGAGGACGAACGGTCTCTGCACGACATAGCTGCCGTCCTTGACGGTGTCTTCGCTCGGGGCCACGCCGCCGACAGTCAGAGCCTTGACGGTATCCTTGACTGCGGAGAGAGAGGCATAGCCGATGGCGTCCGGGTTCTGCGCGACCGTGGCGATCACGTCGCCGGTGGAGGTCAGCTCCTGACGGTACTGGCAGGCATCCTTGGTATCCGTGATGGACTCGAAGCCGTCGCGCGTGCCGGAGCCAGCCTCACGGCCGATCAGAACGATCTCAGCGTCGTTGCCGCCGACGTCCTTCCAGTTGGTGATCTCACCGGTGTAGATCTTCGCGATGGTCTCGACGTCGAGGTCAGAGACGGGATTTTCCGGGTTCACAATGATGGCGATGCCGTCGAGGGCCAGGGTGGTTTCCTTCAGGCCGGAAGCCTTTTCCTCATCCTTCAGGGCGCGGCTGGAGAGTCCAATGTCGCAGCGGCCTTCGCTCACAGCCTGGATGCCGGAGCCGGAGCCGGTCGGGTTATAGGTGAACGTCACGTTGGGGTTTTCCGCCATGAAGGATTCGCCCAGGGCGCCGATGACCTTCTCCATCGAGGTGGAGCCGTCGGTCGCAACCGTGCCGCTCAGTTCCTTCTTGGTCGACGCGGCATCATCCTGCTTGTCTTCCTTTTCGGTGCTGGCGCTGTCGTCCTTTGCGGCGGTGTCTGCCGCGGAGGTATCCGCAGCGGTGTCGTTCGAAGTGGTCTTTGCTGCACAGCCGGCGAACAGAGCCAGCGCGCACGTCAGCGCAAGCAGCAGTGCAATGATCTTTTTCATTTAGAATTTCTCCTTTGATTTTTATGTTCTTGACTTCCTGTCTACGGTTCAAAGGATACTGCTCGCGCGTAAAATGCAAAAGCGTTTCTTTGTAAAATCGGCGTAAAAGAAAATGCCCGCTCCAATGGAGCGGGCACTTGTATTTCAATACTCAGAGCGGTTTGGATTCGGGCGCGTCCGCCCCGGAGGGGGAGAAGGCATCGGTCTTTTCGAGGATCTTATCGATGGCGACGGAGGCCGCGCCGTAGAGGATGAGATCCTCCGGAACGGCGGAATAGCGGATGGTGAGATCGCGCCAGACCTCTGGCAGGAGGCGCTCTTTTGCGGCCTCGCGGATGGCTTGCAGCATGACCTCTCCGCCGCCGGACATGACGTCGGAGATGACGATCTCCTTGGGATCGTAGATGTTCACAAGGTTCGCCACGCCGCAGCCGAGGCTGTGCCCGGTACGCAGGACGGCGGAACGCGAATAGGCATCGCCTGCGTTCATATGACGGAAGATGACCTCGGCGGTGATCTTCTGTTCGGAGGTCAGGCTGCTCTCGGGATGCTCCGGCAGACCGGCCTGCACGTCGCGGACAAGCGCGAGCGCGGAGCAGTACATCTCCAGGCAGCCGCGGTTGCCGCAGAGGCAGCGCGGACCCATGGCGTTGATGGACATATGGCCGATCTCGCCGAAGATGCCGCGATAGCCGCTGATGATCTTGCCGCCGATGACGACGCCCGCGCCAATGCCCTCACTGGCGAGCAGATGGACGAGCACGTCGTCCCGGCCGATGTTGGCGCTGCGGCTCCATTCGCCGAGCGCGCCGGCGTTTGCATCGTGCTCGACAAAGACGGGCTGCTCGAACGCAGCGCCGAGCTGCTTGCAGATGTCGATCTTCTCCCAGCCGGCAAACTCGGTCATGACGGCGATGCGGCCCTCGCGCCGGAGATAGGGTCCTGGCACCGCCACGCCGACGGCGCAGCAGCTGCCGTATTTCTGCATGAGGCTTCTGGCATCGGACACGATGCGCTCCAGCACGGCGGAGGCCCCGGCGGCGGGATCGAGCTTCTGATATTCCTTCTCCAGAAGCTGATTTTTGATGTTGAAGATGCCGACGCTGTAAGAGCGGCGGGCGATTTTGATGGCGACGACATTGAACTTCTCCGCATTGATCCGGATGCCGATGGAGCGGCGGCCCAGATTGCCCTTCAGCGCACCCGTCTCGGAGACGACGCCGGAGGCGAGAAAGTCGTTGATGATGTTGGTGATGGTGGCCTGCTTCAGACCCGTCCTGCGGGAAAGCTCTGCCCGCGTCAGCACGTCCTCTCCGGCCAGGATGCGGAGGATGGAGAGGCGGTTGCTCTCCTGAATATCCAAGCTGTTTTTTCCGATCTTTCCCACGGCGCACACTCACTCCCATTTCCAGACATACCCGAACTATTTTAGCACAGTTCCGGCGGCGGCGCAACACCGAAAACGCATCACTCAGCGATGCAGCGGCGAAGGCCGCCCTCTGCAAAGCAGAGGCAGACAAGTGCGCAGAAGGAGAAATGCGCGAACAGGGCCAGCGGCAGGAGGAAGGGCGCGGTCAGCACGAGGAGGAGCGTAGACGCGGCGACAACGAGCAGCGCGGCGACATTTTGGCCGCTGCGGGCGAGGAGCAGGATGAGCGCGTTGTGGAAGACGACACCAAGCGGCAGATCGAGCTGCGCGGCAAGTGGGATGGCATACATGCTGAAGGAAAAGACCGCATAGATCCAGAGCAGCAGGAAAACCAGCAGCGGCACGCGGCCGGAGTCCGCCTGTGCGCAAACGTGTCCGCCGAAATAGCTGAGCGCAAGCCCGGCCAGCAGGATGCAGCCGGGGAGCAGCGAACGGCGGAAGCCGATCTTGATGTCACGGAAGAAGTCGCGGAAGATATGGACATTCTCTTCCCGCTGCATGCGGAGCAGGGCGCGGCTGAGCGCGGAGAGCGAGGCCGGAATCGTCACGACGGGGATGCAGCCGAGCAGAAAGGCCAGATTCAGCAGGACGAGATCGACCCAGTAGTTCCGGATGATTTGAGAGAAGGTTTTCATAAAAGACTCCGTGGGGGTCAGGCGGACGCACATCCGCCCGTCCGTTTTATTTTGGGCAATTGCGTGGCGCTGTCTTTTATTATAACACACAGGGCGGGTATGGCAATACCCGCCCTTTGAAAATAGGTATCAGTCGTAATTACTGCCGACGAGGACTTTAAGAGATTCGGAGGACATCTGCATCAGGATGGCATCCTTGAGGCGCTCGATCGGGAAGCGGTGCGTGAGGATGGGGGCAAGCTGGATGCGGCCGCTGTTGATCAGGTCGACGGCGCGCTGGTGCGTGTCCGGATTGATGATCGAGCCGACGATTGTCAGCTCCTTCTGGTAGACATCCTCGAGGCTGAGCGGATGCGTCGTGCCGGATTTCGGGACGCTGAAGAGCAGGACAGTCGTGCCGCGCTTGGTGGCGGAGAAGGCCTGCGCGGTGGCGATGGTGTTGCCGACGCACTCGATGACGACGTCCACGCCGTCCATACCGGTCAGCGCGCGGATGCGCGCGGTCAGATCCTCGTGGATCGGGTCAATCGCGGCGTTCGCGCCCAGCTGCAAGCCGATCTCCCGGCGGGTTTGCACCGGCTCGCTCAGCAGCACCTGCGACGCGCCGGACAGCTTCGCCAGCTGCACCATCAGCAATCCGATTGCACCGCCGCCGATGACGAGCACCGTGTCGCCGGTGCGGATCTGCGCGCGGTCGATGCCGTGGAGGCAGCAGGCCAGCGGCTCGGCCATGGCGCCGTACTCCAGCGGAAGCTCCGGATCGAGCAGGAAGCACTGCGCCTCGGGCGCATAGCAGAAATCGGCAAAGCCGCCGTTTTCATTCACGCCGATGGCGTGGAGGTTCGTGCAGAGCTGCTTTTTGCCACGGCGGCAGTAATGGCACTCGCCGCAGTAGCAATTGGGGTCGACGGCGACATGGTCGCCGACATGCAGCGTTTTGACCGCCGCGCCGACGGCGGCGACCGTGCCGGAGAGTTCGTGGCCGAGCACGACCGGCGGAATCACCTCCGCGGAGCCTTTGTCCCCGTGGTAGATATGGACGTCCGTCCCACAGACGCCGCAGGCGGCGACCTGAATCAGGACTTCGCGCGGGGCGAGCGGATGCTCCGGCATGTCCCGCGTTTCAAATGCACCGTTTCCAAGAAAATACGTTCCTCGCATCAGTTATTTCCCTCCATCACGCCGCGCAGCCAGCGAAGGGAGGCTGCGGCGTCCTGATCCAGTTTTTCTTCGTCCGCGCCGCCGGACAGATCGCGCCAGAGCGCGACGTCCTGGCTGACCTGCCCGCCCATGCGGACGAACGGCTCCATGACGACGTCGCCCGTGTAGCCGATGTCATGCAGCGCCTGTCCGATGGCGTGCCAGTCGAAGCGGCCATTCGGGCCGGGGCAGCGGCGGTTCGCCTCACCGACGTGGAAATGGCCGAGCAGCTTGCCGCTGCGGCGGATGGCGTCGGTGAGCGAGTCCTCTTCAATGTTCATATGGAACGTGTCCAGCATGACCTTGACGTTGGGCCGGTCGACCGCGCGGACATAGTCGATGCACTCCTGCGCGGTATTGATGAGATAGCCCTCGAAGCGGTTGAGCGCCTCCATGCCGAGCGTGATCCCGTGGTCGGACGCCAGATTGGCCAGGCGCTGCATGCGCCGGACGCTCCGCGCCGTGTCGGCGGCCTTATCGGTCTGCGGCGTACCGTGCGCGGGCCAATAGGAATAGAGCGCGCCGCCGAGCCGGTCGATCCCGGCAAGCTCCATCTTGCGGAACATATCGGCGTAGAAGCGGAAGGTCTGCTCGGCCTGCGCGTTATCCGCCGTGGCCAGATCGTGCTCCTTCCGGGGTCCGTAGCCGCCGGTGAGGGCCATGCCGTTGGCTCTGGCTGCGGCAGCCAGCTCGTGGAAGAACGCAGCGTTCTCGCGGTCGAACGCGCCGCAGGCGACCTCCAGCACGTCGAAGCCGAGGCGAGCACATTTTTCAACATAGGGGACGAAATTGCCGCCCCATTCGGTTTCCCAGTACGCGTAATAGATCCCGTATTGCATGGCAATTCCTCAATAGACGCGAAGCTCGAAGATGCGGGCCTCCGGGCTGCCGTGCGCGGCACGGACGGTGACGCGCACGGCATCGCAGTCCACATGCTCAAACGCGAGGCAGTTCAGGCGCTGGCCATTGTCCCGGATCTCCCGGCGGGCAACGGTCTGGCCGCGTTGCAGCAGCTCGACGTCGTAATCGCGCACCAGTTCGTGCGGCAGGCCCCTGACCTGACGCTTGCGGACGTTTTCGATCAGCGAGGGCTGGATCTCATGGCTGAGATCGGTATCAAAGGTGAGGCGCACCTCGCAGACGGAGGCAGGCTCTGCCAGCGTGAGCGTAAGGGTCTGCGGCGTGCTCAGCGGCGCGGAGATCCAGCAGTTGGACGCCTCGCCCACGCCGCGGGCATAGCCGTTGATGACATTGGCCGCTTCGCCGCCCGGCGTCTCGCTGGAGGCCGTGACCGCCGCGCGGCGCGCAAGGTCGGTTTCGTCGGTGTTCGGATGGCCGGGGATATAGCAGTCGTTTTTCAGCAGCGTCTGCTGCAGCTCACGGATGTGCTTCTCCCCTACCTCGCGCGGGTCGCACCCGTAGCGGACGGCCAGCGCGGCAGCCGTGCCCGCGGCCTGACCGCCGACGGCGCAGGTACCCATGACGCGGGTGGACGAGAAGGCCATTTTGGTGGTGCTGATATCGCGGCCGGCCAGCATGAGGTTTTTGACGTTATGGCTGTAATAGCAGCGGTATGGGATGGAATAATGGCCCTCGAAGTTATAGACGAGGGAGCCAACGCTTGCCAGATCCTTCGCGCCGCCCGGCACATGGACATCCATCGGCCAGCCGCCGTAGGCCACGGCATCGTCAAAGACGCGGTTGGCGCGGACGTCGTTTTCATTGAGGAGGTAATCACCGACGAGGCGGCGGCTCTCGCGGCAGCCGGGCACGGTGCTCACCCAGTTGAGGTCGAGGTTCTGCGCGCCGTGGTCGGCCTGATTTTTAATATGATCCCAGACGCCGTAGAGCACCTTGAGAAGATCCTCGTGGATCTGCTCGCTCTCCTGAATGATATCCTCGGCGTCGCCGCCCAGCTCGATCCACCAGTAGCCGGCGTCGACATTCGAAAACTCGGGCAGCTGGTTCTTCGCCGCGTCGACGGAGACGAGTCCGCCGCCGTCTGCCTGGGCGCAGACGCGATCGACATGCGGGCGATATTTCAGGTCTTCCTCAGAGTAGGTATTGGCCCAGACGGGCTTGATAAAGGTCACGGGCTCGCCGCGGTCGATTGCGGTGAACATGATGGTATTGCCCATCTTATTGTTGTTGGCCGTTTCGGGGGCCGTGGGCTCGTTGAACTCGTGCTTCGATTCAGAACCGATGCGGCTCTCCGCCCCGGCCATCACGCCGACCGTGCCGTGGCCGGTGGCGTCGATGAAGATCTTGCCGTAGACCGTCCATCGCGTCTCGGTGGTATTCTGGCAGCCGGTGACGGCGAGGATGCGGTCGCCGTCCAGGACGACGTCATCGATGTTGGTATTCAGGAGGATGGTGATGTTCGGCTCCATCCGCACCTTTTCCCAGACGATGGTATCGAAGACCGGGAAGTCCGCATAGGGGTTGCGGCGTTTGTTTTCGAGCAGGATCTCCTCCAGAATGCCCGTCTCGCGGAGGTTCGGCTTGGAGGAATGGCAGTTGGCGCCAACGATGTGCATCCGCGTCTCGGAGCTGCCGGAGCCGCCGAATACAGGGCGGTTCTGCACAAGGGCGACCTTCGCGCCCTCACGCGCCGCAGCGATCGCGGCGCAGACGCCGGAAAAGCCGCCGCCCACGACGACCACGTCGAAGGAGGCTGTCTGTTCATGAATAGCCATAGCTGTTGCCCTTTCTCAGGAGGTTCAGTCCTGAATGTCGACGACCACCTTCATGGTGCGTTCGCGGTTGGCGTCGATATACTGATAGGCGGACAGGAAATCGCGGAAGGCGAAATGCTTGCTGATGAGGGGCTTGAGCTGGATCTTGCCCTCGGCAACGAAGCGGAGCGCGTCCACATAATCCTCGTGCCGGTACATCATGGAGGTATCGAGCGTGAGTTCGGAGTCATTGAGGCGGGCCAGGTCGACCTTTGCCCAGCCGGCAAAGACGGCGACGAGGACGATCACGGAGCCTTTGCGGCTGTTCTGGATGGCCATGTCCGTGGTGGCGTTATTGCCGGCACATTCGTAGGTGACGTCGGCCTTATCCGGGCCGAAAACCTCTGCGATGGCGTCTGCATAGGGGACTTTGGCGGTATTGATCGCGTAGTCCGCGCCGAGGGACTTTGCCAGCTCCAGGCGATAGTCCGAGATGTCGGTGATGAGCACCTTCGCCGCGCCGAGCGCCTTGCAGGACTGCATGAGCAGGATGCCGATCGGGCCGCAGCCGATGATGGAGACGTTCGCCCCGTTGATGTCCTGGAAGCGCTTGGCGGCGTGGACGGTGACGGCCAGCGGCTCGATGAGCGCGGCTTCGTCGTAGGTCATGGAATCGGGAATGACGTCGACCTTCGAGGCATCGACCGCGAAATATTCGCTGGCCGCGCCGGTGGTCTGGAAGCCCATGACCTTCAGCTCGGTGCAGAGGTTATATTTGCCGTGCGTGCAGGGATAGCACCTCCCGCAGGTGACCTGCGGCTCGAGCACGACCTTCTGCCCGACTTCGAGGCCCTTGACCGCGCTGCCGACCTGGACAATCTCGCCGGAGACTTCGTGGCCCTGCGTTACGGGATATTTGGTATACGGGTGTTTGCCGTGGTAGACGTGGATATCCGAGCCGCAGATGCCGAGGCGCATCATTTTGACCAGAACCTGATCGTCGCGGATCTCGGGGATGGGCACGTCGCGGAATTCAATTACACCAGGGGATGTCATAACTTCTTGCAGCATTACAATCGCTCCTTTTCCGCTGAAACATTCGGTTGGATTGGGTTAATAAACTCGGATTTCATAGATCCGTGCTTCTTCGCAGCCATTGGTGGCAAGGACATGGACGCGGACGCTGTCGCAGAGGGTGCCGTCGAAGGAGACGGCATTGCGGCGCTGGTGGTTGGCCGTGACGGTCTGAGAGGCGACCGGTTCGCCCGCACGGAGCAGCTCCACACGGTAGTCGCGGACGAGCGTCTGCGCGACGCCGCGCGGCTCTTTCATGATGAACGCCTTGGAGACGGAGATGCAGCGCTCTTCGCTGAGGTCGGGGTCGAAGACGAGACGGACTTCGTGGACAGGGGCCGGTTCGGCCAGGGTGAGCGTGAGGGTCTCGCCGCCCTCGCCCAGTGCGGCGGAGCGCCAGAGGTTGCTCTGCTCGCCCTCGCGGCGGGTGACGCCGGAGATGACGTTTTTCGCCTCGAAGCCCGGCTGTTCGCTGCCGGCAGAGACGGAGGCGCGGAGCGCGAGGTCGTTCGGATCCTCGTTTTTCTGGCCCATGACATACAGGTCGCAGGCGAGGAGCTTCTGTTGAAGCTCGTGCATATGCGCGCGGCCATACTGCGCGGGCGTGAGGCCCAGCAGCGCGGCATTTGCCGCGGCCACGCCGACGGCCTCGCCGCCGACGGCGCAGGTGCCCATGACGCGGGTGGAACCCATGGCCAGCTTGGAGGCGGAGATATCGCGGCCGGCCATCATGAGATTATCGATGGTACGCGAGCAATAGCAGCCGTAGGGGATGGAATAGAGTCCTTTGAAGGAACGGACGACGGACGGGATCTCGCCCTTGGCGCGGAAGCCGGCGGCGGTATGCTCGTCCATGGGCCAGCCGCCGTAGGCCACGGCGTCTTCAAAGATGCGGTTGGACAGGATATCCTGCTCTTTCAGGACGTAGTCGCCCATCAGGCGGCGGCTCTCGCGCATGCCGCCGAGATTGCCGACCCAGACCAGCTCATAGTTTTCTGCGCCGTGGTCGCCGCCGTTTTTGATGTGATCCCAGACGCCGTAGACCGTGCGGTACAGCTCCCAGCGGATATCCTCGGACTGCTTGATGATATCGTCCCAGTCGCCGCCCAGCTCGATCCACCAATAGCCGCTCTTGACGTCGTATTTTTCCACCAGCTCGTCGGAATGGCTCTCATAATCCTCATCCGGCTTGAGGACGACGACATCATCGGCATTATGATAGACCACGATATCGCCGTGATAGCGGTGCTTGAAGTCGGATTCGTCGAAGGAATAGGCCCAGTCGGGCTTGACGAATTTGACGGGATGGCCGCGGTCCTCGGCCACGAAGTAAATCGTGTTGCCCATGGTCTTGCCGTCGGGGACGGCGGGCGCGTACTGCTCCTGATATTCGTCGCGGCCCTCGCGGCCGATCTTATATTCCGCACCGGCCTCGTAGCCCAGCGTGCCGTTGCCCGTGGCGTCGACAAAGACGCCGGCGGTCAGCTCAAGGCGCAGCTCGGTCGTCATCTGATAACATTCGACGGAGGAGATGTGCGCGCCATCGGAATGGACGGCGGTCATGCTGGTGTTCATATAGAGGGTGAGGTTTTCGGTCTGCTTGGCGGCGTTCCAGAGGACGCCGTCCCAGATGGAATAGTTATAGCTGTCGTTCAGGTATTTGTTTTCGAGCTGAAGCTCCATCAGGATGCCCGTCTCGGCGGCGTCCTTTTTGCCCCAGTGGCAGGAGGCGCCGGAGATGTGCATCCGCATCTCGGAGCTGGCATTGCCGCCGAACACACTGCGATCCTGCACGATGGCGGTCTTTGCGCCCTGGCGCGCGGAGGCCATGGCGGCGCAGAGTCCGCTCATGCCGCCGCCGATGACGACCATGTCGAAATGCAGGCGTGTGGGAGCGGGAATTTGATGGCCGGGAATCTCATGGATATAGTGTTTCATAAATATACCTCACAGAGAAAAAGAAATGTGGACGAACAGCGACTGTTTGCGCAGCCGCTGGTCGCAGATCTTCTGTTTAGCCCTTGACTGCTCCCGCGGTCAGGCCGCTGACGAGCTGTTTGCCAAGGAAGGTGAACACGAGGAGGATCGGGATGATGGCAAGCGTTGCCGCGCCGCAGAGCGGACCCCACTCCTGCCCGAAGAAGCCGATGTAATCGTAGATCGCCATCTGAATGTTTTTCAGGGCATAGCCGTTGACCATGACGGTGGCCGTGATGAACTCGTTCCACGCGCCGATGAAGGCGAACAGCGCAGCCGCAGCAAACGACGGACGGATGACCGGCGGGATGATGCGGGTGATGATGTAGAACTGGCTGCATCCGTCGATCCGGGCGGCCTCTTCGATCTCATAGGGCAGGCCGCGGACGCCGGAGATCAGCATCCAGATGACGAGTGGGAGATTGTAGGCCGTGTAGAGCAGCGGAAGCGTGTACCAGTGGTTGGTCAGGTGGAGCTTCATCATCATGAGGTAATTGGGGATCAGCAGGACGGAGCTGCCCGTGGAGAGGGGGATGCCGATGACCACGATGTAGAACAGCAGCTTTTTCAGCGGAAAACGGCGGCGTTCGAAGCCGTAGGCCGCGAGATAGCCCAGGACAAGGCAGGCCAGAATGGTGAGCAGCGAATAGACAACGCTGTTTCCGGCAGTTTGCAGGAAGCTCTGGGCGAAGACCTGCTTATAGTTGTTCCACGTGACGGTGAAGTTAAAGATCTTGGGCGGATAAGCCGAGATGTCCTGCGGAGTCTTCAGGGAGGTGATGATGCACCAGAAGATGGGAAGCGTCGTCAGGAAAGCGAGTATCACGAGCATGAGCACGTTGACCGTCTTCCGGGCTGCGGTTTTTGCGGTTTTATTCATGGCTGTGTTCGCTCCCTTCCGGTCAGATTTTATAATTGCTCACTTTGATGTACAGCACGATGATCAGCGAGGTGATCAGCATGATGAGGATGGACAGGGCCGCCGACGTGCCGAACTGGTAATAGCGGAAGCCGAGGTTATACTGGAAGAGGGTGATGACGTTGGTGGCGTCGTTCGGGCCGCCGCTGGTCAGAACCTTCGGCACGGTATTATTCGTGAAGTTGGAGACGGTGAGGACGATGATGGACAGGAGGAGCTGCGTCTTGATGAGGGGCAGCTTGATGTGCCAGAGCATCTGCCAGGGCGAAGCGCCGTCGACCTTCGCGGCCTCGATCAGCGTGGGATCCAGGCTCTTGAGGCCGGCCAGGATCATGATCATCGCATAGCCGACCAGACGCCACGTGAGCACGAAGATCAGGGCGATGATCGCCGAATTCTTATTCTCCACGACGTAGATGGGGTTATGGCCGAGGATCTTGAGGATCATATTGAACAGGCCGAGATCGCCATTGAAGAGCCAGCGCCAGAGCAGCGCCGCGACCATCATGGAGATGACCCACGGGATCAGGCCGAACATCTCGATGAGGTAGGCGAAGATGCCGTGCTCGCGATCCACCCAGAGTGCCAGCAGAAGGCCGATGCCGACGGAGAGGAGCGTGGAGATGATGGTGATCTCAAAGGTGAACAGGAGCGACTTGCTGATGCGGATATCCTTGAGCAGGCGGACATAATTGCCGAGACCGACAAAGTCGCCCTTGACGAGATAATCCAGATTATAGAGGCTGCAGTAGAGGGTATAAAAAAGAGGAATGACCAGCAGGAAAATGAGCAGCAGCATGGCCGGCGCAACATATCCCATCGATCGGAGCTGTATCCGTTTTTCTTTGCGTTTCACAAGTCTTGTCCTCCAGATGTCGTCCTTTTCAGGAAAGTGTTGATCCGCCGGTGATCCCGCGCAGCAGGAAACGGCGG
>ENA-UESC01000826-UESC01000826.1-human-gut-metagenome-genome-assembly--contig:-NODE-826-length-27563-cov-7.853998_pt1 | contig 27563 bp, 26 predicted proteins | sample MGYA00242998_ERZ507999 | MGnify/ENA primary metagenome ERZ507999 (study PRJEB26167, sample SAMN06115465) | human gut metagenome | host: Homo sapiens | place: China:Hubei | collected 2016-04-27 | study... | reverse complement strand
AAATGGCACGCAAGACGTAGGAAAGGTTGAAAGTCTCATCAATTTCTATCAGCTTATGCAAAATGTCGGCTTTGTCAAGGATGCGCGGGATAGATATAAAACGAATGAAAGCATCAACCTGAAAAATCTTATTGACACAATCAAGAAAGAAAATGGCAGGCCGGTTTTGTTTACGATCTGTTTTGAAGATTCATGCGGCCACGCACTTGTTGCGTATGACATGCAATATAACTCGGATACGCACACATACACGATCCAAATTTACGACTGTGCGTTGTCTAACAGTCAACCATTTCAAATGACAATTTACGAAAACGGTTCTACCTATACAAAAGAATGCACAGCATGGGAAAGCAAATGGAAAGATCATGGTAAAATAACTGTCAAAAGCACATTAACGGTTGACGATTTTCTTGACATGCAATATGTGCTGCATTCCAATCAAGGCAAGGCTTCTGCCGCAGCCAGCTACCGTCTGACGACCAGTTTCGATTCGTTTACCGTTTCCAACGGCACAAACACAACCACCGTGACAGGCGGCGAGATCGCTGGGGAGGATGCGCTCGGTCTGACTGTGCTCGGCGGTGAGGGGGAACCGGGCTTTGCCCTGTCCTTCGTGACGCTGCTGCCCGCACTGGAGACCGGCGCGTATACCATCACGCCGTCCGGCGGAGCGGGTGAGGAATACACGCTCGACCTTCTATATGACGATGATGCAAACGGCTTCTTCCATTCGCTCACGTCTGCCGCTCCGGCTTCCGTCACGCTGAGCAGCACCGGAACGCTGACGACAAAGACCGACGCCTCCGCTGCGCAGACGCTGACCTCCGCGTATAACGGCAGCCAGATCGCGGCCGACGGCGTGACCGTCTCCGGCGAAACGACGGGCTTTACCGCCAGACTGGAAAACGGCGCAGTCAGCGTGACCTCCCAGCAGGAGACGCAGGCCGAACTGACGCTCTCGTCCGGACTCAAGGAGCAGACGCAGACGCTGCCGCTTGGCAGCAGCGCCGTTACGCTGCAGGCAGATGCGTCTGACAAAACCTGCGAGATCACGCGCGGCAGCGAAACGCTTGCCAGCGTGAGCCTTGGGTATGCAGTTGTCTTCGACGCCAGAGGCGGCAGCCAGACGCCGACGCAGCTCGTGCAGTCCGGCCAGACCGCAGTTGTTCCGGACGAGCCGGAATATAACGGCTATCTCTTCCACGGCTGGTTTGCCGACGAAGCCTGCACCGAACCGTGGAGTTTTGACACGGCGGTCACAGAAGACCAAATTCTGTACGCAGACTGGCGGCCCAATCCGGCCGTGTGGAAAACGGTCGTTTTCCGCGTAAACGGTGTGGACGACCAGCTGATACTGGTGCAAACCGGCGATACATTGACTGCAGCGGATATTCCGGCTGCGGACCTGTACGCAGGCGCAAAAATCGTCTGGGATCAGGAGGAACTGGCCCAGCTTCTGGACACCCCGATCTGGAAAGACCACGTTATCCCCGGTGATGCGGTCCCGCTGGCCGGGCAGTCGGTACTGACGCTGAACGCCGCAAAAAGTGCGGACGGCGTAACAGCGACAGTCAAAAACGACGCAGCAATCAACTTCCAGCTTACTCTGTTTGCCGTTGCCTACGATGCAGACGGGCGGATGCTTGACTGCCAAGCTGTCCCGTTCACGGCAGAAGCAGGCGAAAGCACAACTGTCACAGCTGCGCTCTTTGCCGACGCGGCAGTCGTCCGCTGCTATCTGATAGACAGTCGCTTCATCCCGGTCTGCCCGCGTGTGGAGTTAAACTGAACCGCTCCTGGCAGTCTGTATAATCGCTGGGGATAAAAGAACCGCCCCGCCGGCTATGCCGGCGGGGCGGTTGCGTGTTAAAGAAGCATTACAGGTCGCAGTTGCCGACGGTGCGCGGGAACGGAAGCACGTCGCGGATGTTGGAGATACCGGTCAGATACATGACGCAGCGCTCAAAACCGAGGCCGAAGCCCGCGTGGCGGGTCGAGCCGTATTTGCGAAGGTCGAGATAGAACTGATAGTCCTTCTCCTTCAGGCCGCACTCGTGCATGCGCTGCACAAGCGTGTCATAGTTGTCCTCACGCTGGCTGCCGCCGATGATCTCGCCGATGCCGGGCACAAGGCAGTCCATGGCCGCGACAGTCTTGCCGTCGGGATTCAGCTTCATGTAGAACGCCTTGATCTCCTTCGGATAATCCGTGACGAAGACCGGGCGCTTGAAGATCTGCTCGGTCAGATAGCGCTCGTGCTCGGTCTGCAGATCGCAGCCCCAAAAGACCTTGTAGTCGAACTTGTCATTGTGCGCTTCGAGCAGCTTGACAGCCTCGGTATACGTCACATGGCCGAAATCGGAGGTCATGACGTGGTGCAGGCGGTCGATGAGGCCCTTATCGACAAACTGGTTGAAGAACGCCATCTCCTCCGGTGCATGCTCGAGCACATAGGCGATGATGAACTTGATCATATCCTCGGCAAGCTTCATGTCGTCGGAGAGGTCGGCAAACGCGATCTCCGGCTCGATCATCCAGAACTCTGCTGCGTGGCGGGTGGTGTTGGAGTTTTCGGCGCGGAAGGTCGGACCGAAGGTATAGATATTGCGGAACGCCTGTGCAAACGTCTCGCCGTTGAGCTGGCCGGAGACGGTCAGGTTCGTCTCCTTGCCGAAGAAGTCCTTGCTATAGTCGATCTGGCCGTCCTCCGTGCGCGGCAGGTTATCGAGGTCAAGCGTCGTGACCTGGAACATTTCGCCTGCGCCCTCGCAGTCGGAGCCGGTGATGAGCGGGGTATGGACATAGACGAAATCGCGCTCCTGGAAGAATTTGTGGATGGCGTAGGCGATCAAACTGCGGACGCGGAACACAGCCTGGAACGTGTTCGTGCGCGGACGCAGATGCGTCACGGTACGCAGATACTCCATCGAATGGCGTTTGGGCTGGATGGGATAATCCGGCGTGGACGGGCCTTCGACAAAGACCTCGCTGGCCTGCAGTTCAAACGGCTGCTTCGCGTCCGGCGTCAGGACGAGCGTACCGGTGACAATCACGGCTGCGCCGATGTTCAGCTTGGAAATTTCGGTGAAATTTGCAAGTTCGGAGCCGTAGACGACCTGCACCTGCGAGAAAAATGTGCCGTCGGACAGGTTGATGAAGCCGAAGTTCTTACTGGCACGCAGATTGCGCACCCAGCCGCCGACCTTGATCTGTTTGCCGGCATAAGCGTCAGTCTCTTTAAAAAGGGAACGGACAGAAATAAGCTGTTCCATAGTGATCGATCCTCTCTTGTATTTATAATGTTGTGTAATTTACAGAAGCAGAATACCTGCGTCGCGGCAGGCATCCGTTGTAGCCTTGTCCCAGATGCTCGACTGCACCTCGCCAATATGGCAGGCGCCGATCATAAGCATGCACAGACGGCTCTGGCCGATGCCGCCGCCCATGGTCAGCGGCAGTTCCCCGCTTAAAAGCATTTTGTGGAACGGCAGGCTCCGCCGGTCGTCGCACCCGGCAAGCGTCAGCTGCCGGTCAAGCGATTTCTCGTCCACGCGGATGCCCATCGAGGAAATTTCAAACGCGCACTGCAGCACCGGGTTCCACATCAGGATATCGCCGTTGAGATCCCAGTCGTCATAGTCGGGCGCGCGGCCGTCATGCGGCTTGCCGGATTTTAACTTGCCGCCGATCTGCATGAGAAAGACCGTGTGGTGCTGGCGCAAAATTTCGTTCTCGCGCTCCTTGGGGGTCTTGTCCGGGTACATATCCTCCAATTCCTGCGTGGTGATGAAGAACACCTCGCGGTCAAGTTTTGTGTGCAGGCTCGGGAACGCAACGCCCAGCGCGTCGTTCGTCTCGCAGACGGCGCCGACAATATCGCGCACGGTGCGTTTTAAATAGTCCGTGTTCCGATCCTCGCGGGCAATGACCTTTTCCCAGTCCCACTGATCGACGTAGACGGAATGGAGGTTGTCTACCTCTTCGTCGCGGCGGATGGCATTCATATCGGTAAACAGGCCCTTGCCGACGTTGAACTGATAGCGCTTCAGCGCCAGCCGCTTCCACTTCGCAAGCGAATGGACGACCTGCGCCCCGGCGTGTACGTCGGGGATGTCAAAGCTGACAGGCCGCTCGTAGCCGTTTAAGTTGTCGTTCAGGCCGGAGGCCTCCTCTACGAACAGCGGCGCGGACACGCGGCGCAGATTGAGCGCGTTGGACAGATTCGTCTGGAAATTGCTCTTGATGAATTCGATCGCGCGCTGCAGTTCGTAGACGGACAAGGGGGCGCGGTAGCCCTCTGGGATGAAGACCTTGCTCATGGGGAAGCCTCGCTTTCATATAGCGTTCAAAAATTTACAAAATATTATACACCAAATTCCGCCTTCATGCAAGTACAGTGCGGAAATATGCAAACTTTTTACCAAAACAGAAGCCTGCGCAAAAATGCAAAAAAAGATTGACAAATCAAGGGGGTATCGGCTATAATACTTAACGTATGCTCCATAGGAGCAGCTAAATTTTTTTGACTCGCTGCGGCGGAGGCTGTACCGGCGTCCGCTGTTGAGCATATTTTTACAGGAGGTGTAGATTCCATGGCAACTGTTCGTACCTATCAGCCCAGAAAGCGTCACAGATCCAAGGTGCATGGCTTCAGAAAGAGAATGGCTACCGCCAACGGCCGCAAGGTCCTCGCCCGTCGCCGCGTCAAGGGCAGAGCAAAGCTCTCTGCGTAATCTGACGCGCCTACACCGCAGCACACATACATTCGGGGTGAATGGAAGCAGTTCTGTTCGCCCCATCTGTTTATGTAACGAAATCAGCACAGTTACCCGAAGGTGGGCGTTTATGCAGTTTTCTTCCTCGTTGAAGTTCAATCATATCTTCCGCCGCCTCTACCGCAAAGGGCAGAGTGCGGCCAACGGCTATCTCGTGCTCTACTGCCGGAAAAACGGCTCGCAGGCGAACCGCATCGGTCTGACCGTCAGCGCAAAGCTGGCTCATGCCGTGCAGCGCAACCGCCTGCGCCGTCAGCTGCGTGAAATTTACCGGCTGCACGAGGCTTCGTTTGTCCCTGGATATGATCTTGTCGTCGTCGCACGGTCACGCGCCATCGGCGCGGATTACGCGGTGCTGGAGCACGCCTATCTTTCGCTTGCCGCAAGGCTCGGCCTGCTGACGGAGAACACGCTGTGAAGCGCGTGCTCCTGCTTCTCATCCGCCTGTATCAGAAGCATATCTCCCCGGGCCTTCCGCGCCGGTGCCGGTTTTCACCGACCTGTTCGCAGTATGCGCTCGAGGCGATTACAAAATACGGGGCGCTCAAGGGCGGCTGGCTGGCGCTGAAGCGGCTGCTGCGGTGCAATCCCTTTTATAAGGGAGACTATTTTGACCCGGTGCCGTAGGGCAGCGTGGTTTTTTCCCGTTGTCTGAACGCGTATCCCCATCACACTTGGAGGAAAACAATGAAGAAAAAAGTCCTGATCTGGGTCCTTGCCGCCGTGCTCGTGCTGTCCATGGCCGGCTGTGCCGCCGGTGCAGTCAGCACGAACGATAAATATGTGGACATGGAGCCCACCGCTGCGGCCGAGGCTGCCGCTGCCGAGACGAAAGACACAACCGGCCTGTCCGATCTCATCCGTGTCCCGTTCGGCTATCTGCTCGACTGGCTGTATACCTTCACCAACAACTACGGTCTGGCGCTGATTCTGTTCTCTCTGATCGTCAAGCTGGTGCTGCTGCCGATGTCGGTCAAGAGCAAGAAGAGCATGCTCAAAATGTCCCGCCTGTCGCCGCAGGTCAAGGCCCTTGAGGCCAAATACGGCGACGATAAGCAGAAATACCAGCTGGCTGTCCAGCAGATGTACAAGGAAGAGGGCGTATCCATGGGCGGCGGCTGCCTGTGGTCGTTCATTCCGCTGATCATTCTGCTTCCGCTTTACTACGTCATCCGTGAGCCTATCACCTACATGATGCACAACTCCCGCTCCATTTCGGAGGCCATCGTCGCCTTCATTCAGGCCAGCGGTGAGAATCTCGGCACGAACAGTTATTACGCGCAGCTTGCCGCCGCCGGTCATATCGGCGATTATATGGAAGAACTCAAGTCCCTGGCCGTTACGGCGAACGCCAATCTGCAGGCCATGAACTTCCAGTTCCTCGGCATCGACCTGGCCGGTATTCCCTCGTTCCGCTTCTGGGACTGCGAAGGCTGGAGCGAGATCGGCCTGTTCCTGATCCCGGTCGTTTCCGCCGGTCTGCAGGCTGCGTCCATGTGGATCAGCCAGAAGATGAACAACCAGGTCGCCACGAACGCCGACGGTGAGCAGGACGCGGACGCCGCCAAGGCCGCCAATCAGACCAACGCGACCATGATGCTCATGATGCCGCTCATGTCCCTCTGGATCGGCTTCTCCATGCCCGCCGCGATCTCCATCTACTGGATCGCGCAGGCCGTGTTCGGCGCTGTGCAGGATTATTTCCTGACGAAGCACTACCGCAAGGTCTATGACGAGGAGGACGCCGTCAAGCAGGAGATCGCCGCCAAGCGCCGCGCCGAAGAGGCCGAAAAAGAGCGTCAGCGCGCGCTGCGCCGCGAGCAGAACCCCGACGGCATCACCGACAACGTCAGCAAAAAGAAGATTCGTCAGCAGGAAAAGGAAGCCGCTGAAAAGGCGGCCAGAGCATACGAGGCCAAGAAGAACCCTGTGCAGGAATCCGAGGAGAAGAAGCCGCTTTCCGGCGACCCGGAGCGCCCGTACAGCCGCGGCCGCGCCTACGATCCTGCTCACTACGGCAGAAAGCGTTCTGCCGGCTCTGACGCAGAACAGACAGAGGAGTAATTATGGAGAAATTTATTACCGCAACCGGCAAAACGATCGACCTGGCCATTGCAGCGGCTCTGGAAGAACTGCATATGGATCGTGACAGCGTTTCTGTCGAAGTTCTGGAAAACCCGAGATCCGGTTTCCTTGGCATCGGCGCACAGCCCGCGCGCGTCAAGGTCACCTATGAAGTACCCGATGAAGCGCCCAAGCCCGCCCTGTCTTCCGCGTCGCGCAGCAAGCCGAAAAAGCCTGCTGAGTCCAAGCCCGCGGACAGTGCGAAGGTGATCGCGCCCGCCGCTCCAAAGGTCATCGCACCGGCTGCGCCCGAAGCGCCCCGTCCGCAGGATACGCGCGCTTCCGCACCCAAGGCTCCGCAGCAGCCGCGTCAGGAACGCGCACCGAAGCAGCAGCGCGGCCCGAAGCCCGAACGCCGCGACCAGAAGCCGCGCCAGCCGCAGCAGCCCGAAAAGCCCGCTGTCCCGGCAGAACCGAAGGTCTACGCGCCCGCAGAGCCCGGCTCCACGGAAGAGCGCATTGAAACCTTCATCAAGGGCCTCCTTGAGCACATGGGCTCTGACGCCGTGCCGCACGCCGTCAAGACGGCGGACGAGACGTATCTGGTTGATCTCGTGGGTGAAAACCTTGGCATCCTCATTGGCCGCCGCGGCGAGACGCTCGACGCAATCCAGCATCTGACCAACTATGCCGTCAACCGCGGCCAGAACAAGCGTGTGCGCATCAATGTCGATGCCGAAAGCTACCGCCTCAAGCGCGAGCAGGCATTGCAGCGCCTTGCGCAGAAGGTTGCGGGCAAGGTCACGCGCTACCGCCGCAACATCACGCTCGAACCGATGAACGCTTATGAGCGCCATGTGATCCATGCCGCGCTGCAGGATCATCCTGACGTAACGACCTTCTCCACCGGCACTGAGCCCAACCGCCGTATTGTCGTGGCCTACAGCCGCTACAAATCGGCAGAGGCCGCCGTTAAGAAGGACTTCCCGGAGACGGAAGAGGAATAAGCAGGACTCAGCCAAACACCCCTGCCGCTGCGACAGCGGCGGGGGTGTTTTCGTGTGCGCATCGAACAAAATATACGGGAAAAAATGTTTTTCCGGTTTTGCTTGCTTTTTATGACGGAATCCGCTATGATGGGGAAACAGGAACTTCCAGAGACTGTTTATTCCCCGAAAACTGCATATGCTACAAGCAGGGAGGATCGCGCTATGACGCTTTCGTCTGAACAATTTCACACGCTCTACGACGGAGCAGCCCAGCCGGTCGTCCTTGTGCAAGACGGCGCCGTCGCGGAATGCAATTGCCACGCGCAGGAGTTTTTTACCGCCGGGACGGCGCTCTGCGCCTATCTGCCGCAGGACACTGCGCTGCCGGAAACGCTGTATACGCGTCCGGCCATATTGCCGGTACTGGCAGGCGGCATCTGTGTCAGCGCCAACACGCAGCCGCTGGACGGTGCGCTGCTCCTGTTCCTGCCGCCGCGGGACACACGCGACGAACTCGCCGCATTCAGCCGCGCCGCGCAGTCAATCTCCGCACCGCTGACAACGCTGCTGTCCGTATCGGAAACGCTTTTCCCGCTTCTTTCCGAGGCCGAGGACCCTGCGATGCAGCAAAACCTGGCCGTGTTCAACCGCGCCTGCTACCAGCTGCTACGCGCATCGGAAAATTTGACTGATCTGAGTTTTATCCAGCGCGGTCGGCTGCCGCTGTCGCTGGAAAAGACTGATCTGGTTGATTTTCTGGAGGAACTGTCTCAGCACGCAGATGATCTGTGCTGGCAGGCAGGCCGAACGCTGGAGGTTGATCTGCCGCAGGCGCCTATTTTCGTCTGGATTGACCGCAGACAGATGCGCCGGGCACTGCTGGCGTTGCTGTCCAACGCAATCAAATTTACCGCGCCGGACGGCGTTTTGCGTCTGTCGCTTACACGGCTCGGCAGACGTTCCATGATCCGGCTGTCTGACAATGGCGAGGGCATGGACACGGATGTCCTGACCAGCGCATTCTGCCGCTACGCAAGACCAGAAGTGCCGGAGGATCCGCGCCTCGGCGCTGGCTTCAGTCTGCCAGTCGTGCAGGCGATCGTGCAGGCGCACGGCGGCTCGGTTATGCTGCAGTCGCAGAAGGGCAGCGGCACAGATGCGCTGCTCACGCTGCCGGTCGGCGACCCAGCAGACTGGACGCTGCTCAAATCTCCGCGCGTGTCCGTTGACCGCAGCGGCGGCTTCGTCCCGGAACTGGTAGAACTCTCCGATGTTCTGCCGCCAGAGGTATTCAACGTGCGGAACTTTCTGTGAATAAAAAAGCAGCGGGCTGCCCTCGGCAGCCCGCTTTTGCACGAAAAACACACAGAATCTCTGTAGGTGCAGATGTCTCTGTCCATCCGCTTGGACGCCGCAAATTTGCGGAGAACTTTCAGATATACAAAGTTATCCCTTACCGCGCCCCATGCGGTAAGGGGTGGAAGCATTTGTTTCAGCAAATGGCGGAAGCGTCCGGCTGCGGCGTTTAACGCGCTTCGCTCAAAGCCGGAACAGTCTCTTGGCATTTTCTTCCGTTGCAGCAGCTGCTTCTTCTGCGGAGATTCCTCGAATCTCCGCGATTTTTTTTGCCACGAACGGCACGAGGCTTGGGTCGTTGCGGCGGCCCCTGAATGGCTCCGGTGCCATATAGGGGCAGTCTGTTTCGATCAGGATACGATCCAGCGGAATTTTTTCCGCGACCTCGACTGCCTTGCGCGCGTTTTTGAACGTCACCACGCCTGTAAAGCCGATGTACCAGCCGCGTCTAATCAGTTCCTTCGCCATCTCATAGCTGCCAGAAAAGCAGTGGAACACGCCGGTCACGTCCGGGAAGTCGCTGATGATGCGAAGTCCGTCCTCGTGCGCCTCGCGTTCGTGGATTACAACAGGAAGAGAAAGTTTCTGTGCAAGTTCCATCTGCATACGGAAGGCTCTTTGCTGCACATCCCGCGGAGGGTCTTCGTAATGATAATCCAGACCGATCTCGCCGATGGCTTTCACGCGCGGGTCTTCGCACAGCGCGCGGTATTCTTCAATTCGCGCTTCATCTACCTGTGCCGCGTCGTCCGGATGACTGCCGACGGCAGCCCAGATCCAATCGTACCGGTTGGCCAACTCGACCGCATGATAAGACGACGGGCCGTCGAAGCCGATCTCCATCATGCCGCTGACGCCGGCGGTGCGCATGTTCTCCACAATGTGCACAAAGTCCTGTGTAAAACAGTCCTCGCCCAGATGGGCGTGAGAATCAAAATACATGGCTTACTCCTTATTCTGCTCCAGCCAGATCAGCAGCACCGCGATGTCTGCGGGCGACACGCCCGAAATGCGGCTGGCCTGTCCGACGGACAGGGGGCGTATCTCGCTCAGCTTCTGGCGCGCTTCAACGCGCAGGCCCTGAATGGACAGATAATCGATCGAATCCGGCAGGAGTCTGCCCTCCTCGCGGGCGAATTCCTCAACCTGCTTCTGTTGGCGGGCGATATAGCCCGCGTATTTCATGCGGATCTCGACGGCCTCCCGGATAACAGGCGGCAGATCGGGCCGCTCCGGGTCGAAGGGGGCCAGATCATCATAACTCAGCTGCGGTCTGCGCACCAGATCGGCAAGCCGCGCCGAACCTTCGACCGGTGCGGTGTCATGCGCGCGGAGCATCTCGTTCAGCGCCTCGCTTTCGGCCACACCCGTGGCTTCCAGCCGTTTGATTTCCTGCGCGACCGTGCGGTATTTTTCCTGCACGGCAGCATATTGCGCGTCCGACACAAGGCCGATGCGGTGCCCGATGGGCATCAAGCGTTCGTCGGCGTTGTCCTGCCGGTGCAGGAGCCGGTACTCTGAGCGCGAGGTCATGATGCGGTAGGGCTCGTTCGTGCCCTTCGTGACCAGATCGTCGATGAGCGTGCCGATATAGCCGTCGGAGCGCTTTAAGACCATCGGCTCTTCGCCTTTTATCTTGAGCGCCGCGTTCACGCCCGCAACAAAGCCCTGTACGGCGGCCTCTTCGTAGCCGGAAGAGCCGTTGAATTGACCCGCGCCGTAAAGGCCGGGGATCTTCTTGCTCTCGAGCGTCGGCAGAAGTTCGGTCGGGTCGATACAGGCGTATTCGATGGCGTAGGCCGGGCGCATCATCTCCGCGTGCTCCAGACCCTTGATGGAGTGGAGCATGTCCAGCTGCACGTCCTCGGGAAGAGAGGACGAAAGGCCCTGAATATATAATTCATCCGTGTATAACCCGCATGGCTCAACAAACAGCTGGTGCCTGGACTTGTCCGGAAAGCGATCAATCTTCGTCTCGATGGACGGGCAATAGCGCGGGCCGACGGATTCGATCATGCCGTTGAACAGCGGCGAACGGTCGTGATTGGCCTTGATGATCTCATGCGTTTTTTCGTTTGTATAGGTCAGATAACAGACCGCCTTGTTTTCCGGCGGTGTTTCGGTCGAAAACGAGAAGGGAACAGGGTGCTCATCGCCGGGCTGCAATTCCATCTGCGACACATCAACCGAGCGGCGGTTCACGCGCGGCGGCGTGCCGGTCTTGAACCGGCGCATCCGAAGGCCGAACGCAGCCAGCTGCTCCGCAAGGCCGATACCGGCCTGCATGCCATCCGGGCCGGAGGAATAGGCACAGTCGCCGGTGATGACACGCGCGTCCAGATAGGTTCCGGAAGCGATCACGCAGGCTTTGACGGAATAGACAGCGCCGAGACGTGTGACGACAGCGGATACATGGCCGTTCGTCAGGCGAAGTTCCGTGACCATGGCTTGCTTGAGATCAAGATGCGGCTGCTGTTCGAGCGTCCGCTTCATATCCTCCTGATAGCGCCGGCGGTCAGCCTGCGCGCGGAGGGAATGGACGGCGGGGCCCTTGCCGAGATTCAGCATGCGGTACTGGATGCACGAGCGGTCGGCGGCCTTTGCCATTTCTCCGCCCAGCGCGTCAAGTTCCCGCACCAGATGCCCCTTGCCCGTGCCGCCGATGGCGGGGTTGCAGGGCATGTTGCCGACGGCGTCAAGATTGATCGTAAACACGACTGTCTCCAGTCCCATCCGCGCACAGGCCAGCCCTGCCTCAATGCCGGCGTGTCCCGCGCCGATCACGGCAACGTCGTAAATTCCAGCGTCAAATTCCATCCTGATCCCTCCAATACGGGTGCTATTTTATCAGTAAATATACCCGATTGCAAGAAGTGTGGCCGCACGCGGAAAAAAATTCCGCCGCGACAGCGTTCGGCAGACTTTTCCCTCTGCGGGTGCTATTTTATAGATACAGCTTATCCAATGCGAGCGCACTTCATATCCCAGACCGCGGCACGCGCCGCAGTCAAATCCCACAACCCCAACTTCCCCCGGCCAGAATCCTGGCCGGGGGCCTTTTTTCGCTGCGGGAGCCTCAAAGTTCGGCGTGCTGCAATGGCTTTTCCATCCGTGCCAGATCCTCCAGCGTGTAGCTGCCGAGGTATGCGGCGATCGTCCGGTCGAGCCCCTGCCACAGCGGAAGCGTCCGGCAGTTTTCCGCGTTTTCACACTGCTGCCCACTCTCCAGACAGGTGACCGGGGCCAGCGTGCCTTCGGTCAGAGACAAAATCTCAAACGCAGTATAGTCCTTCGCAGGCCTTGACAGGCGATAGCCGCCGCCTTTGCCGCGCACGGCGTCGAGCAGCCGGGCCTTGCTCAGCACGGCCAGAATACTTTCAAGATATTTTTCCGAGATACCCTGCCGCGCAGCGATCGTCTGCAGGGGGATATAGCCCTCGTCCGCATGCTCGGCCAGATCGATCATCACGCGCAGCGCATAGCGGCCCTTGCTGGAAATCATCATAGTGGATCACTCCTTTTAACCTACTATACTACAGGGTAAAAGGTTTATCAAGTCAGAACCTGCAATTTACAAGCAATTCTTTTTATGCTATACTGATTAAAGTATCGATTTGGAGAGAATATGGCATGACGAAGGATCTGACCCACGGAACACCATGGAAGCTGATTTTACAGTTTGCGCTGCCCATCATGGCAGGAAATCTGCTGCAGCAGCTTTATAATACTGCCGACACCATTATCGTCGGCAATTTCAACGGCCAGCAGGCGCTTTCCGCTGTCGGGGCCTGCGCGGCGATGACGGTTCTGTTCACGGCGCTTGCCATCGGCTTTTCCGTCGGAGCGGGCGTTTTGATCTCGCAGTATTTCGGCGCCGCGCGCGAACAGGAACTGCGGCAGTATGCTGCAACATCTATTGTGCTGATGCTGGCAATGGGGCTTCTCATGTCGCTGATCGGCGTCATGAGCGCGAGATTCCTGCTGGAGCGCGCGTTGGGAACGCCGGAGGCGCTGCTGCCGCTGACGCTTCTGTATTTCCGCATCTACGCGGCGGGACTGGTGTTCCAGTTCGGGTATAACATCGCGGCGGCTCTCCTGCGGGCGCTGGGCGACAGCAAGGCGACGCTGTACTTCCTGCTTGTTTCGTCTATTCTAAACGTTGCGCTCGACCTTGCGTTCGTTGCTGGGCTTGGGATGGGCGTGGCGGGCGCGGCTATCGCCACCGTCATTTCGCAGATCGCCTCCTGCGTCATCGGCTTTGCGTATATGCACCGGAAATACACGCTTCTGCGCTTCTCGCTCCGCGAACTGCGGCTGGATGTCAAAACGGCGGGCCGTATTTTGCATGTCGGTGCGCCGATGGCCATTCAGCAGTCCATTGTCTCCTGCGGGTTCCTGTTTTTACAGCGGCTGGTCAATCTTTACGGTGAGAGCATGATCGCGTCCTATACCGTCGCAAGCCGGATGGAAAACATTCTGCTGATCCCGATTCTCGGTGTGCAGAACACCATGGCGACCTTTGCGGGCCAGAATATGGGCGCGCAGCGCCCGGATCGCGTGGCCAAGGGACTGGGGCAGGGCGTGCTCGTGTCGCTTTCCATGACGCTTGTGCTCTGCCTGTGCCAGATTCTCGGCATTTCCCTCATCATCCGCGCATTCCAGCTGGATGAGGCTGCGGCGGCCATCTGCCGTCTGCATTTGTTCAGTTCAGCCGTCGCAATCCCCATTTTTGCGGTCTATTTTCCTGCCAACGGTATGTGCCAGGGCGTGGGCGAGGGTTTTTACGCGACGTTTTTTGCGCTGCTGGCACTGGGCCTGCGCGTGATTTTTGCCTATGCGCTGCATAACACAGCCCTGTTCGGCTATACCTCCATCTGGTGGAGCCAGGCTATGGCGTGGACGGTGACGCTCATTGTTTGCTATGCGCATTTCTTCCGCGGCAAGTGGAAAACCAAATCTCTGATCTCCTGAGGAGGAACCGATATGCAGCACCGCTTTTTTGCGCTCATCTCCCGCATGCGCTATATTGGCCGCTGGGGCCTTATGCGCAACACGTTCGAGGAAAACATTCAGGAGCACAGCCATATGGTCGCCGTGCTGGCGCACGGACTGGCGGTGATCCAGCGCGACATCCTCGGCCAGCCTGCCGACCCAGACCGCTGCGCGTCTGCCGCGCTGTTCCACGACGCATCGGAAATTCTGACAGGCGATCTGCCCACGCCGATCAAGTATTATAACCCGGAGATCAAAAAGGCCTACAAGCAGATTGAGGCCGTCAGCTGCGAAAAGCTTCTGGCACTGCTGCCGCCGGAGGTGCAGGAGAGTTACCGTCCGCTGCTGTTTGAATCTGACCCGGAGGTCGCCCGCATCGTCAAGGCGGCGGACAAGCTTTCGGCGTATATCAAATGCGTCGAGGAACTGAAGGCCGGGAACTCGGAATTTGAGGCTGCGGAGAAGCAGACGCGGCAGGCGCTTGTCGAGATGCAGCTGCCGTGCCTCGATTATTTTCTAGCGCATTTCCTGGACAGCTTCCGCCTCACGCTTGACGAGTTGGAATGAATTTGACAGATCTGTCAAATTTCATGTCCGAGATTTCCGAAAATCGCACGAAACTCACAGTTGTTTTTTTGCGGCCGCGCCGCTATAATGTCCTCCAGTGAGTTTACGAAAGGAAGTGTGCGCCATGACGATCTTCAAAACGCCCGTCAGACGATGCGCTTCCGTTTTTGTTTTTGCCGGGGAACCCGTTGTTCCGGCGTCGTATTTGTTTTTGCAGAAGGAATTGTGAAACTGGTGTTTCCAGTTTTCACAATTCTTTTTTTATGCGCAGCTGCGACCCGAACCGCCCCGCAAAAACGGCGAAGAGAAAGGAGAACACCATGGGAAAAAACAAAATTCCGGAAACCGGCATCTATGATGCCAGACAACTTGGCACGGGCAGAATGCTGCTGCTCGGCTTCCAGCACATGTTCGCCATGTTCGGCGCGACCATCCTCGTCCCCATCCTGACGGGCCTCGACGTCTCGAACACGCTCCTGTTCGCGGGCCTCGGCACGCTTCTGTTCCACCTCATCACCGGCGGCAAAGTCCCGGCCTTCCTCGGCTCGTCCTTCGCCTTCCTCGGCGGCTATGCAACCATCGCCCCCATGCTCAACGGCAACCAGCCCAACCTTGCGATGCTTCCCTACGCCTGCTTCGGCGTGGCCTGCGCAGGTCTTGTGTACGTCATTCTGGCCGGCCTGTTCAAGGCCTTCGGCGCGAAGAAGGTCATGCGCTTCTTCCCGCCCATCGTCACCGGCCCCATCATCATTGCCATCGGCCTGAACCTCTCCTCCTCCGCCATCAATAACTGCACCAGCAACTGGTGGATCGCCATTGCCGCCATCCTCATCATCGTCGCCGCCAACATCTGGGGCAAGGGCATGATCAAGATCATCCCGATCCTCCTCGGCGTCATCGGCTCGTATGTGCTGGCCGTCATCTTCGACGCCGACGTCCGTGCAAACCTCGTCGCCAACGTCTCCAGCGCCAAATGGTTCGCGCTGCCCATCAAGATGGAGCAGACCGTCTTCGGCCTGTTCGCCTCCGGCAATGTTGACACGCACATGCTTCTGACCGCTGTCATCACCATCGTCCCGCTGTCGCTTGCCACCATGGTCGAGCACATCGGCGACGTGTCCGCGATCTCCTCCACCTGCAACCGCAACTACATTGAAAATCCCGGCCTGCACCGCACGCTGATGGGCGACGGCCTTGCAACTACGCTGGCAGCCCTCTTCGGCGCGCCCGCCAACACGACCTACGGCGAAAACACCGGCGTTCTGGCCCTCAGCCGCATCTACGACCCGCGCGTGATCCGCATCGCGGCAGTCCTGGCTATGCTCTTCTCCTTCAGCCCGAAGTTCGCGGCCATCATCTCCTCCATGCCCGGCGGCACCATCGGCGGCGTCAGCCTTGTGCTCTACGGTATGATCTCCGCGGTCGGCGTGCGCAACGTCGTCGAGAACAAGGTCGATTTCACCAAGTCCCGCAATGTTCTGGTCGCGGCCCTCATCCTGGTTCTGTCCATCGGCATCAGCTACTCCTCGGCAGGCTCTCTCCATTTCGGCGCAATCAGCCTCTCGGGTCTGGCCGTCGGCTCCATCGTCGGCATCGTCCTGAACGCCGTCATGCCCGGCAAGGACTATGTCTACGGCGAAGACAAGCAGGGCGACGAATCTGTCAACTTCATCGTTCAGTAAACGATCTGATCCATATAGAAATACAGCCGCAGTCCGGTGCAGTTCCGCCTTCTCCGCCTGCGATCTCCCCTGAAATTGGCTTACGCGCAGCCCGCCTTTGGACTGCGCGTAAGGAAAACAGGGGTGAAAATAATGAAGAATTTGGAGGAGGAGAACGGCGATTGTCACGCGCACGTCTGTCGGCTTATCCGCAGATTTTTCCGCGGCATCAGACAGCGCATCGCCGGATGGTCAAACCGTACAAAAGAGAACCGTCCGGTTTGTTTCCCTTTTGTGCTTTTAGTATAGAGGAAGAATTTGAACAGGATTTCACGAACCGGTAAAGAAACTGTGAACAGTTTTCCGGGAGAATAGCGTCGATTGTCAAGCGACGCTAAAGAATACGCGCAGACAAGTGACCGGCTTGCCTGCGCGTTTCTTTTAAAATATGGAGAAAGGAGAAAAATGAAAAAGACGTTTGCTTCTTGCAAGTATAGAATATCAGGATGGTATTAAAAATCTTAGGGGGCAGTTTTTAAATATCTGTGAAATCCTATGATATTTTTTCTTTTTTCAGCGCACAGCCAGCACCAGCAGCACTGCCGCTGCCAGATACAGCGCCAGCGCAGCCGCGCAGATGAGCAGGACGATCCCACCGGTGAGCAGCGGCACGCCACCGCGTTTTTTCCGCAGTGCCAGCAGTACAATCCCGCCTCCGAGGGATAGAAGGAAGAAGATCAGCGCCAGATCTGCGCGCATACGCAAAGCCCTCCTTTCTCCGGGTGTGGTTTAGAAGTAATCGCCCCAGCCGTCTTCGTCGTCCGAGTAGTCGCCCCAGCCGTCGCCGGGATCGGACCATGGATCATAATCGTCGTAATACTCGTCGTCATAGTCCCAGCCCGCGTCGTTGGACTCCATGTATTCGCCGCTGTCCTCATCGATGTAGCCGTCGCTGCCGTAGCCGATGAACTCGTTCTCATAGCCGTTCCAGTACCAGATATCTCCGTCCTCGTCGTACCAGTAATACGGCGTGCCGTAGTCGCCGGTGTCACCGGAATAGGCGGGCCGGGCCTTGGGGGCGGTGCTCCAGCCGGCAGTGTAGGACAACGTCGTGAGCATGTTGTTGCAGATATTAAAGTAGTTGCGGATGCGGCCTTCGAGTGCGATGGTCGTTGCGACAAGGGCATACCCCGTCGGCCCGTAATACCGGACCTCCATGCAGCCGCGCACGGGCTGAGAGGGGCCGTCGGAGAAGATGTCTCCGTCCAGCCACATATAGCCGGTCAGGCTGTAATAGTCGCCGTTGTCCTTGAAATCCGAGCCGAAGGACTTGATAAGATAGCTGCCGTACATGCTCTTCATGAAGTCCTCGAGCATTTTCATCATATAGGTCTTCGCGGCGGCTGCGCCCTTTTCCATGTAGGGGTCGAAACCCTCAATGGGCTGGAAGGCAATCATGATGTTGGAATAATAATCGTCCGTGCCGTCCTCCATGACTGCGTTGAAACTCAGGGCGTTTGAAACATTCGGATGCTCGTGCGCCGCCATCTGGATGGGATAATTGATCGTGACGTTCGTAAAGCCGCCGGGGAAGGAGGCGGTCTGGTTCAGTTCGTCCTCTGGCGTCGGCAGGAGCATGATGTAGTCCATAGGCGTGAGGGTATTGCCATTTGCATCGCTTAAGTCCCCGTAGGCCGTCTGCCAGAGAGAGACAAGCGCAGAGTCGTCCTCCATGTAAAGCGTGATGCACTCGCCCTCATTGACCACATAGCCGGGGCCGACCTGTTCGCCGTAGAGATTGATGGCAATCCATTCAAACTCCTCGTTGATGACAAAATAAAACGGCTCGTTTTCCAGCTTCCAGCAGCCGGTGTAGCCGCTCAGATCGCCGCCGCTCAATTCCTCTTCGGTGTAGCCAGTCGGCTCATAGTCCAGTTCATAGGCCGAAGGGTCATAGTCGTGTGTGATCTCGATGGGAACCTCGCCCTCCGGCGGCAGGAAGACGATATAATCACCGTCCTGAATTGCAAAATCCAGTTCATCGACGCTGGTATCATACAGAATGGTATTCTCGTCGTTGTAGACAAGAATATTATAGATATCGGGAACCTCGGATTCCTTGTAAGTACCCAAACCGGACTCGATGCTCTCGCCGTCATGGAACATTCCATCGACGAACTCCGTATCCCAGTCACTGCTGGTTGAGGGTGTGATGCTGATAGAAGAAATGTCGCGCCCGCTGCGGTTGACCAGCGTGACGGACACCGACACGTCCTTCTCGCCGCAGCCGGCCAGCAGCGCGCACAGCATGGCCGCCAGCAGCACAAGAAGCAGGGCTCTGATTTTTTTCATAATAGTCCTCCCGATCTGATTTTCCGAAAAAGAGAAAACCGCTCCGCGATACATGGTCTGATACCAGTTTACCGTGGAGCGGCTCGCTTTCATAGGCCCCTCAGGGGCTAATCTTTTCGGGAAGCATATCGGCCAGCAGGTTTCGCTTGCCGCGCGCGCCGCCGTCAAGCCCCAGCTTGTCAAAAATGCGCTTGAGGTGGTTTTTGATCGTCGCCTCCGACAGATGCAGCTGCGCGGCGATCTCCGCGTTTGTCCGCCGTGCGGCGGCAAGCTGGGCAATTTCCAGTTCGCGTGGGCTGAGGCCGCGATCATCCGGCTTTGCTGTGCAGTGCAGAACGGCCTGCGCTGCCGCATTTCCGGCAAAAACCTCCGGCAGAAGGGCGCCGAGATCCGCTGTATGCTCGGCAAACGGCAGGTATAATCCGTCCGGCACAGCGAGGGTGCACGCCGTTTCCAACTCCCGCCGAGCCGCATCCGTACGGCCAAGGCGGTTTTCTGCGCAGGCCAGCTGGATATGCAGGTACAAGGATGCAAGATTCGTGTGCAGACTCTCGTTCAGCGCTTCACAGGCCTCTTTGCGCGCAAGCAGCTTCGTATACGCACCGGCAGTCAGCAAGACCTCATTCTGCACCGTGCGCAGCATGGGCAGCACGGGGACCAGAAACGATGCGTCGGCCTCCGGGGACATAAACCATTCGTCCGCGTCTGCCTTCCCGCGCTGCGCGTCCAGCCATGCACCGCACAGGTCAAGCGTGCGCAGCAGCAGGAACTGCCGGTTCTCCTTCAGTGTCTGCCGGAGTCGTTCAAGTCCTGCGTCCGGCGCATTGCCGCGGAACTGTGCCAGCCGAAGGGCCGTGAATTCCGCCGTCAGCAGAATGCTGTACTGGCCGCGCGCAAGCGCAGCATCTCGCGATAGATGGCAGCCAATCTCGGCTTCGGTCAGTTTGCCGCGCAGCAGGTCCGTCTCGCACTGCATGGAATGCTCCGCGCCGCTGCCGTGGCCGTCCGTGACCTGATAATAATACGGCATACACGCGCGCATCTGCGCGTTTTCCTCATCCAGTTGCCCGGGCGCGCGGTGGAACATCATAAGAATGGACGGGGAACCAAAGGTCCATGTGCCGCCGAGGTCGATGCAGCGTGTCGTGCGCGTCATGCGTTTGCAGGCCGAGCGGTGCAGCACGCTCATGGCGGCAATGTCGTTATAGCGCAGGAAACTCATCACGAGGTCGCATTCACCGAGATAGTTTTCCCGTTCCCGTTCGGGAAACGCACTGCCCGGCTGCAAGGCATCCAGTAAAATTGCCCGTAGGCGCATCAATTCTGGAATCTCACGGAAGGAGAACAGCTTGCGCATCAGCACACACACCGCGTCCGGGTGCCGCCGCAGCGCGTCCTCCGGGCAGCCGCGGCACCAGGAAAGCAGCATCTGCCGGTGCTCACCGCCGATGGACTTGCCGCAGTCTGCCGCTGCCGTGCGCAGCAGTCCGTCCCAGTCGCCCGCCTGCCGAAAAAACTCAGCGGCTGTCAGATATTCCCCCGTGCGCTCGTACCAGCTGCCAAGCCGCCTACAGGCGTCCGTCTGCGCGCTTTGCGGCAGAAGAGCGAATTTCCGGCGCAGAAGCTGCCGCAGCATATGGTGATATCGGTAGACGCCGGGGGTGCTTTCGGTGATGAATGCGTTGTTGTGCGTCAGATCGTGCAGCAGCACGTCCGCATCCGGTGCCTGCCAAACAAAGGCTGCTTGCGCGGCGCTGAAATCCTCTGCCATACAATTATCCAGCAAAAACAGACGCTGCCGCTCGGGAAGCGGCTCGAACATGACTTGCTCAATCAGCGTGTCCATGCCCTTCGTGTCAAAGCGCCATGTGCCGGTTTGGGCATAGGCGCGGAAGATCAGATAGACCATGGCGATCCAGCCCTCGCTGACGGACAGAAGCGCCTGCGACTCCCGCTCTGGAAGCGGCAGACCGCAAAGTCCGGCATACTGCGCAAGTTCCTCCTGCGTCAGCCGCAGATCCGCCGCGCTAAGTTCAAGCAGACGGCTGCCGAGGCGCAGCTTCTGTGCTTCGGAAAAGATCTGGTTGCGCGAGAGCAGGAGCAGATGGACCTGCAGCGGAAGCCGTTCGGCCAGAAACGAGACAAGTTCCGCTGCCTCGCCGCCCTGCAGCAGATGTACATCGTCTAGAATGAACCAGACAGGGCTTTGCGCTGGCAGTGCGTCCTGCACCAGTTCCAGCAGCTGCTGCCGTGTGTGCGGGCTGTCCGGATAGCCGAGTGCAAGCAGCTGCGCCGACAGCTGCGGCGCGGTGTGCAGCGCGCGGCAGAGCCCGGCCCAGAATTCCTGCCGGCCGCCGCCGGAGAGAAACTGGCGGAACACACGCGCGTCCGGTGCTTCGGCGGCGATGCGCCGCTGCAAATACTGTGCGGCGGTCGTCTTGCCGTAGCCCGTGGGGGCCACGATGGTCGTGACGGGATAGCCGGCGGCGTCCGCAAGCCGCGCCTGCAGGCGCGGAGATAGATACAGAGTATTCAAGTTCGGATAGGCGTCCATGAAAAAGCCCTCCTGAGGCGATGAACCATGATTTTTTATTTTAATCGCTTCCGGCTGCTTCGTCAATGCAGGATTCTCTTGACAAGGGTTTCCCAGACAGGTAGAATTTATTTGTTATGCAGTCACAGACGAACGGTGCGCACACAGCCGGAGGGACAGGCGTATGCTATTTGGGTTTTTGAAGCAAAAGCGGCAGGAAAAGGCCGACGATCAGCAGCATTGGCGCGAGCGCTGGCAGTCGCTGGTGCCGGAGGAGAACCGGAGCGTCCCCGTCACCGTAGACGGGCAGACGCGCATTGCCTACATCCAGATTAACCAGTTCGTCGTCATGCTGCAGGACGGGCTTCTGATGAAAGCGCATTTTTTCGATGTCTGCGAGTTTTTCCAAAAGGCGGGCTATCATGTCGTCTGGCTTATGCGCTGCGTGCAGGATGTGGAGGGCGGCTATCTGAAGCTGGTCAAAATGGAGGACGGCGGGGCCCGCTGCCGCTGGAAATGGCGCAAGCCGACGACGAATTTCGGCCGCTGGACCTCGGATAATTATAGTGTAAGCATTCTCATTCAGCACCGGCAGGTGCCGCCGGAGATCACCGATCTCAAAACCTGCAAAACGCGCGTTTTACAGCGCGTCACTTGGGCAGAAAGCGACGATAACACGCAGATGGTTCCCGGGCGGACAGAATTTCTGACCGTCGGGAAGCCCGCCACGCCCGAGGAGCTGCTGCACTGGCTGACCGGCACAACGCTGGCAAATCTGTAAAGAAAGAAAAGGAGCGCCTATGTCTATCACGCTCGAACAGGTCAAGAAAAGCGAAGAGATCACAAGCTATATCCGCAAGGCGGACGAATCGCTGTCCGCGCTGGGCTTTACGGAGCACAGCTTCGCCCATGTGGGGCTTGTCTCGGCGCAGGCCAGCGCCATTTTGAAGACGCTGGGCTATGACGACCGCACCTGCGAACTGGCTGCGATCGCGGGCTGGCTGCACGACATCGGAAACGTCGTCAACCGCATCGACCACGCGCAGTCCGGCGCGGTTATGGCTTTCCGTATCCTCGACAAGATGGGCGCAAGTCCCGAGGAGACGGCCACCATCATCACCGCCATCGGCAACCACGACGAAAAGACAGCTTTCCCGGTCAACCCCGTGGCAGCGGCGCTCATTCTGGCGGATAAAATGGACGTGCGCGCGAACCGTGTGCGTGAAAAGGCCCGCGCGGCGTTTGATATTCACGACCGCGTGAATTACTCCGTCAAAAAGCACGAGGTCACGCTGACAGAAAAGGAGATCTGTCTGACGCTCGCCATCGACACGGAGGTATGCGCGGTGATCGAGTATTTTGAAATTTTCATGGACCGCATGCTCCTGTGCCGCCGCGCGGCAGAGAAGCTGGGCCTGCATTTCGCGCTCGTCATCAACGGCCAGCGCATGGCATAAAAAATTTTTCCGACTCCGGGAACCTTTCCCGGGGTCCGTTCGTCTTAAAAAATGGCGGAGACTCCGCCCCAATATACAAACAGGGAGAATCAAACATCATGGAAACTCTGGAAAAGCTGCGCAATGGGATCGACCAGCTGCCGAAATGGCTGCTGCTCGTGCTTGTGATTTTTGTTGACGGTCTGGTGGGCGGACTGTACCGCGCCGCCGGGAAAACCACGGAAGCCAAGGTCATCGGCTGGATCATGGCGGCAGCCTATGTGCTGTCGATTCTGTCCTTTGTCGAGCTGCCCGCGGTGCTTGCCACTGTCTCGCGCATCGTTACCGTCGTATGCCTGGTCGCCGATATCATCACCGTCATCACCAGCGGCAAAATCACATTCTTTGCCGACTGAGAAAAGAAGGAAATAAGAAAATGTTAGGAGTCCCGTCATGAAGCTGTTTGCCATCATTCTCTTCGCCATCACCTACATTCTGATGATCGCGCTGCCAAAAAAGCGGCCCTATGTCGCGCTCATCTCCGCCGTCATCTTCGTTGTCTCCGGTGCGATGCCGCTGTCCTCTGTCTTTACCGCCATCGACTGGAACGTTCTTCTGATGCTCGCCGGTACGATGGGCACGGTCGCGCTGTTTATTGAGTCCAAAATGCCGGAGCGCATGGCCGATCTTCTGTTGCAGAAGACGCCCAACGTCATGTGGGTCGCGGTCGCGCTGTCCGTGTTCGCAGGCGTCGTGTCGGCGTTCGTCGATAACGTTGCAACTGTCCTGATGATTGCACCGGTCGCGCTGTCGATCGCAAAGAAGCTCAAAATGTCCCCGGTCGCGCTTCTCATCTGCATCGCCGTCTCGTCCAATCTGCAGGGTGCGGCGACGCTCGTCGGCGATACGACGTCCATCATGCTGGGCGGTTACGCCAACATGGACTTTTTGGACTTCATCTTTATGGACGGCAAATGCTCCATCTTCTTTGCCGTTGAGTTGGGCGCGCTCGTGACCGTCCCCGTCATCATGTTTATCTTCCGCAAGGAAAAGGGCAAGGTCACGGTCGGCGCGCCGACCGTTGTGGAGGATCTGTTCCCGACGTATCTGCTGGTCGGCACGGTCGTGCTGCTGATCGCGGCGTCCTTCATCCCCGGCCGTCCTGCCGTTACAAATGGCCTGATCTGCATGACGCTGTTCCTCATCGGCCTCGTCCGCTCCATCCTCCAGAAAAAGCACTTCGGCCCCATCAAGTATGCGCTGGGCGAAATTGACTTTGAAACGCTCCTGCTTCTCATGAGCCTGTTCGTCGTCATCGGCACGCTGACCGAAACGGGCGTCATTGAGGACATCAGCGCCCTGTTTGTGAAACTCGGCGGAAACAGCCTCTTCGGCATGTACTCCATCATCGTCTGGGGCTCTGTTATCATCTCGGCCTTCATTGACAACATTCCGTATGTTGCAACGATGCTCCCGGTCGTGCAGGGGATTGCGGCTATGATGGGCTGCGATGCGCATGTTCTGTACTTCGGCCTGCTCGTCGGCGCGACGCTCGGCGGCAATCTGACGCCCATCGGCGCTTCGGCCAATATCGCGGCCATCGGCATTTTGCAGAAGGAGGGCTATGAGGTCAAGGCTTCCGACTTCCTCAAGATCGGCGTCCCGTTTACGCTCCTCGCCGTCCTGACCGGCTATCTCTACTGCTGGTTCGTCTGGGCATAAGCGCATATTTCTGAATCTACAGCGAACCCCCTCCGATTGCAAATCGGAGGGGGTTCGTTTTCTGAAACCGTATGAGAAAAATGGTGAAAAATGCTGCACATAGACAAATGCTGTCTATGTGATTTGCTACACTGGACTTATAATCCAGAATCATCAAAATTCAGGAAGCGGAATGCAGGAACGTCCAGTGCCTGCGCGATAGCAAACAGCGTGTCAAGCGAGACGGCTTTTTTGATATTCGGCGCTTCTACATGGCCGACAAAGGCAGGGGAGCGGTCGATGCGCTCGGCAAGTTCCTCCTGTGTCAGACCGCGCAGCTTCCGGTAATATGCGATTTTCAGACCAAGCTGTAAGTATTCCTGTTCAAATTCCTGTCGCATGGGCTTCACCTCGATACTATGTTACCCAACAGAGACAAGGATTGACATGATTTACAAGATATAATATACTATTTAACAGATAGTAAATTGTGCTTTTAAGCGCATAGAAAGGACTCGGGATGGAAGAATTCAGCGAACTTAAATCCGCAAGACTGCTTTCGATCTACGCACGGCTCTTAAACGGCCGGGTGCTGAAAAAGACAGATCTGGCGCAGGAATTCGGCGTCACGGCACGCAGCATCCAGCGCGATCTGGAGTCGCTGCGCTCGTTCCTCTCCAACGAAATGCTGCCGCAGGACGTGGTCTATGACCGCGCGGCGGGCGGCTACCGACTGACGGACGCGAAGCCCGCGTGCTTAAGCAACAGCGAAATTCTGGCCGTGTGCAAGATTTTGCTCGAAAGCCGCTCCATGCGGCGGGATGAAATGCTGCCGATCCTCGACAGCTGGTAAGCTGCTGTGTGCCGGAAGAAAACAAACGCGCCGTGCAGCAGATGATCGGCAGCGAAAAGCTCCATTACATCGAGCCGCACCACGGCAAGCCTATCCTGCGCGGCCTGTGGGAACTGGGACAGGCCGTGCAGCAGCGGCAGGTGCTGGAACTGGACTATCAGCGGCTCAAGGGAACTGAGACGGTGCGCCGGACGGTCGAGCCGGTCGGTATCCTGTTTTCAGAGTATTATTTCTATCTGGCCGCATATCTGCGCGGCGTTGACCGGAAGCAGTCGTTTGAGAACCCGGAGGATCCCTATCCGACCATCTACCGCATCGACCGCATTCGTGCCTTCTGCCCGACCGGCGAGCACTTTACGCCCGCCTACGCCAAACGTTTTCAGGAGGGAGAGTTCCGCAAGCGTGTGCAGTTTATGTACGGCGGCAAACTGCAAAAAATCCGGTTCAAATACACCGGCCCGTCGATTGAGTCCGTGCTTGACCGGCTCCCAACCGCCGAAATTCTCTCGCAGGATGACTCCGGCTGGCTCGTCTCCGCGGAGGTCTTCGGCAAGGGGATTGAAATGTGGATAAAAAGCCAGGGAGAGTATATAGAAACAGAATGAAGGAGCAAATTATGAAGGTTTTGATTGTTGATGATGAAAAAATTGTCCGCAAGGGAATCGTTTCTATCTTGCAGCAGGCGTTTCCTGATATGCAGACAATTGCAGAGGCATCCAATGGAGAAGAAGCAATGAAAACGGTTAAAACACTGCTTCCGGACATTGTAATCACCGATGTCAAAATGCCTGTGATAGACGGTATGGAATTAACAAAGATGATCCATACATTCGACGCGGAAATCAAGGTCATTGTACTAAGCAGCTACGACGACTACACTTATGTTCGTCAGTGCATGAAACATGGTGCCATAGACTATCTGTTGAAACCAATTGACAAGCACGAGTTCCTTTCGCTAATCAATCTTCTTCGCGTCAACGAAAATGCTTCGATGTGTATTGCTGCCACAGATCCGAACGAACTGATTAACGATGCAAAAAACTACATACGAAAGCATTACAGTGATGATATTTCGCTGACAAAAGTTGCGGAATATGTGCATCTGAATCCTTCCTATTTCAGTAATTTATTCAGCCAGAAGACAGGTGAGAATTTTTCTGCCTACCTGAACAATGTGCGGATTCTTCACGCCAAACAGCTTCTTCTCAACCCAAACATCAAAATCTATGAAGTCGGTGAAAAAGTCGGCTTTTCCGATCCCGCATCCTTTAATCGCTCCTTCAAGCGAACAGAAGGTATTTCACCCTCAAAGTTTAGGGAACAGTTCTGCCTGTATTAGTTTTACATGGGGCAGAAGAGGAGATCATCATGCTGAATAACGAACGCCAGCAGCAGATATTAAGCTGTATGGAAAGCAAAAACACCATTACCGTTAAAGAGCTGACAGACCAGCTTTATGCCAGCCCGAGCACGATTCGCCGCGACCTTTCAGAGCTGGAAGCGCAAGGCTTCCTGAAACGCATTCACGGCGGAGCGGTCCTGACTGCCGGAAGCACCTTTGACACACCAGCAAGTCTCCGCCGTACGCAGCAGCTCGCTGAAAAGCAGCGAATCGCAGATCTTGCGTCTCGGTTTCTTGCACCATCTGCAACATACTTTTTTGATTCCAGCTCGACTGCGGCGATCTTAGCCACAAAACTTACCATGTATCCGGATGTCAAGGTAGCGACGAACGGTGTTGCGATTCTGGCAAATATGAAGAGCACAGAGCATCTGTCTATCCTCTCCACCGGCGGTTTTCTTCGCTCGCCATGGGATGAGCTAACAGGAAATCTGGCACTGAAAGCGATTGAAAATCTGAATGCGGATATTTTCTTTTTTTCCTGTGCCGGTTTTACCGCAAAACAGGGCGCTTCAGCGACGAAAATGTTTCAGTTAAGCGCGTGTTTTATCAGCACGCAAAGCAGCGCATTCTTCTTTGCGACAGTACGAAGATTGATAAGCAGTTTTTCTTCCGCTCTTTTTCCATCTCGGAAATTGACTATATTATCACAGACCGCTGTCCGGATGATCCGAACTATGTTGCCCTTCTCGGAGATAAGCTGATATTCTGAATCTGACCTTATATGAAAACGAGCAGAACTGTGCACGTTATTGCGCAGTTCTGCTCGTTTTTTCCTCACAGTTTTTGTTGTATTCCAACCTCGCTTCCAACCTCGCTCATCTTATTGACGGCAGATTGTCCTGCGTGATATAGAAAAAATGAGACATTGCGAAAGGA
>ENA-UESC01000802-UESC01000802.1-human-gut-metagenome-genome-assembly--contig:-NODE-802-length-28070-cov-9.982281_pt1 | contig 28070 bp, 22 predicted proteins | sample MGYA00242998_ERZ507999 | MGnify/ENA primary metagenome ERZ507999 (study PRJEB26167, sample SAMN06115465) | human gut metagenome | host: Homo sapiens | place: China:Hubei | collected 2016-04-27 | study... | reverse complement strand
ATAAAAGAGGTACTTCTTATGATGCCAGCAACTGAAAAAGAGTTTATCAGAGACTATATCGAACGAACAAAACTCAACTACGAAAGATTAAAGGCGGGGCCTTACGAAGTCACTCAACTAATTAATTCTGCCATCGGTTTACTAATCATACCCGAACAGAAACTATACGACAAGATTACGAATAAAATGATTTCCAAACAATTATTGAATGAGTTAATTGTCCATATTCAAATAAACACTTATGACAAACAACCTAACCTAAAAATAATTGCGCGACACCTTCGCAATAGCGTTGCTCATGCTCGACTTGAACTTAAAGCACAGGAACAGCCAGAATTTGATAAACCTCTTTTGATTGAATCCGTCATTTTCCGAGATGAGGATGGCGAAAAGAGTTTTCAAATAGAATTGCCCATCGAAACTCTGGAGCAATTCTTCTACGCATTCTCCGATGCCGCGGCAAGCCTTTGAGTATAGCAGAAGCCTCCGCCTGTTTTTTGCAGGCGGAGGCTCTTTTTACATTACTATATAATTATAATGTGTGCTTACATCTTCTCGGGCTTGCTCAGGCCGAGGATCGTCAGGCCGTTGGCGAGCACCTGACGGGTCGCAGCAGCGAGCAGCAGACGGGCGTTCGCCACGTCGTCCGCCTCGCCCTTGATGCGGCAGGCGTTGTAGAAGCGGTGGAACGCGCCGGCGAGCCGCATGAGATAGCGGTTGATATAGCTCGGGTCGTAGTCGCGGGCGGCCATGCGGATCTCCTCGCTGAAGTTGGCAAGCTCCTTGATGAGCGCGCGCTCCTGCTCGCCGGAGAGCAGGGACAGGTCGGCCTTGTCCGCGGCGGGAACGCTGCGGCCCTCATCCGCCATCGTCTTGAGCAGGCTGCAGATACGCGCATAGGCGTACTGGATATAGTAGACGGGGTTCTCGCTGTCCTCGCGCACGGCGAGGCCGAGGTCGAAGTCCATCTGCGTATCGGGCTTGGCGTTGAAGAAGTAGCGGCAGGCGTCGACCGGGATCTCGTCGAGCAGGTCGGAGAGCGAGATGGTCTTGCCGGTGCGCTTGGACATACGCACCACCTCGCCGTCGCGCACGAGCTTGACGAGCTGCATGAGCACGATATCCAGACGATTCGTGCCGTCGAGACCCAGCGCGTCGATCGCGCCCTTGAGGCGGGCGACATGGCCGTGGTGGTCGGCGCCCCAGATGTTGATGACCTTATCGAAGCCGCGGACCTCGAACTTGTTGCGGTGGTAGGCGATGTCGCCGGCGAGATAGGTGTAGAAGCCGTTGGCGCGGCGCAGCACGTCGTCCTTCAAGCCGAGCTTGTCGATGTCCTCGTCCTTCTTGCCCTGCTTGCGGTACTGGTCGCGCATGATCTCCGCGGTCTTGACCCAGAGCGCGCCGTCCTTTTCATAGGTCCAGCCGAGGTCGGTGAGCTTTTTCGCCGTGTCGGCGACAAAGCCGGACTCGTGCAGGGAGGACTCGAAAAACCATTCGTCGAACTTGATGCCGTAGCGCTCAAGGTCGCTCTTCATCTTGGGGATGTTGCGGTCGAGGCCGAAGCGCGCCATATCGGCGTGGCGCTCCGCCTCGGTCTTGTCCAGATAGCTCTCGCCGTGCTCGGCGTAGAACGCCTGCGCAAGCTCCTTGATGTCGTCGCCATGGTAGCCGTCCTCGGGGAACTCGACGGCGTCCTCGCCCTTGATGAGCTGGAAGTAGCGGGCCTCGATGCTCTTGGCGAACTTTTCGATCTGGTTGCCGAAGTCGTTGACATAGAACTCACGCCACACGTTCGCGCCGGACCAGTCGAGCACGCTCGCGAGCGTGTCGCCAAGCACGCCGCCGCGGGCGTTGCCCATGTGCATGGGGCCGGTGGGGTTGGCGGAGACGAACTCGACCATGTACTTCTTGCCCTTGAGGCCCTCGCCGCGGCCGTAGGCGTCCGCCTCGCGCTCCACGTCCTCAACGACGTCAGCGTACCACTTTTCGCCGAGACGGAAGTTCAGGAAGCCGGGGCCGGCGATCTCAACAGAAGTAAAGTAGGTGCCGTCGAGCTTCATGTGCTGGGTGAGGATATTCGCGACCTCGCGCGGGTTCTTGCGCATGGCCTTGGAGGCGGCCAGGCAGAAGGTGGTGGTGTAGTCGCCGTTGGCGGTATCCTTGGGGATCTCGACCGCGGGGACGGTCTCCACGCCATCGGGCAGCAGACCCTCCTGCACGGCGGCGCGGTAGGCGCTGCGCGTCAGGGCGGCGATCTGGTCCTTTGCGCTCTGGATCATATTCATAGCTTTTTCCCTCGCTCTTTCGTAGTTGATGCGGCGGCGCGCTGCCGCGCCGCAAAAAGTGCAGAATCGTAACGTGTATTATACTACAGCTGTGTGTGGAAAACAAGCCGTTTTTGCAATTTCCGCCGCGAAAGCCGGCGCATTTCTGTGCAGGCGGACACGAAATAGCGCTTGCACGGACAGCGCCGCTCTTATATAATAATAAGGACGCAGAGAATAAAGATGCCGAAAAGGAGCACGCCATGCTATTCTTTGGAAAACGGAAAAGCGCCCCTCTCGTCCAGTCCTCCACCGAGGACTGGCGGAAGCAATGGCAGGACCTCGTGCCGCCGGAGTGCCGCAACGTCCCCGTCACGGTGGACGGAAAGACGATGACCGCCTATGTGCAGATCAACCACTTCGTGATGATGCTGCAGGACGGGCTTTTGATGCAGCAGGGCTTTTTTGACGTCTGCGCGCATTTTCAGCGCGCGGGTTACCACGTCATCTGGCTGGTGCGCTGCACGCAGGACATTGCGGGCGGCTATCTGAAGCTGCGTAAGGCGAGCGGAAACGAATGCCTTTGGAAATGGCGCAAGCCGACGACCAACTTCGGCCGCTGGACCTCCGACAACCGCTATGTGACCATTCTGCTGCAATACAAGCCCGCGCCGGACGGCGACCTTTCGCGCTGCACGGAGCACATTCTCCAGCGCGTGCAGTGGGCGGAGAGCAACGACAACTCCAAAATGGTCCCGGGGCGCACGGAGTTTGCCACCGTCGGCGCGCCGGGCACGCCCGCAGAGCTGTCCAACTGGCTGCACGGCGGCTTCATGTCGTCCGAGCTTTGACCGCCCGCTTACCTATTTATCCAATAGGGGAAACGCAAACGCACAAAATTTTGTCGCTTCAGACGATCTTGCGGCAAACCGATAAAAACCCTCTTGCGCTGTATAAAAATGTGTGCTACACTTCTCCCATCTTCAGGAAAGGAGAAAGCAATGATGGCAGCTATCAATTTTGCTAATGCCTGTATGTCTGCCTCCGCACAGCCCGACTGTGCCGCTTTCGCCTGCCCTGCCACGACCAACATCGCCATTATTCTGGACGTCAGCCTGCTGCTGGCGTCCATTCTTATTTGCCTTTTGGTAAAGGGAAACAGCTTCATATCCCGGATCACGGCGCATCCAACGATTCCCTCTCTTGACCTCCGCAGGAGATAACAAAGAGAATGCTTCTTTCGCAAGAGGCCCCGCCGGTCTGGCGGGGCCTCTTCTTGATTCCCCCTGTTTTTCACTTTTTCGTTCGGCCGGCGAAGGAGCGGAAATAGAATATCATTTCACAGAAAGCGAGAAAACTCCCATGGACTTCGTAAATTTCGTCATGGCGCTCAGCCCCATTCTTGTTGTCCTCGTCGGCATTTTAGGCTTCAAGCAGTCCGCCAAAAGGGTCTCCCCCATCGCCCTTGTCTGGACGCTGATCCTGGCTTTCACCTACTTCAACGTCACCGGCGCCAGCTTTGCCGACAACGTCAAGACCCTCGATCCCCTGGTCTGGAAGGGCATCAAAGAGGGTCTCAAGATCGTGCTCATGGTCTTCGGCGCGTTCACCATTCTGAACCTGCTGCGCGAGACCGGCGCCATTGACGACGTCAAGTCCACCATCGCCCGCATCAGCGACGACCGCCGCGTGCAGCTCATCGTCATCGGCATGATGCTCCCCATCTTCCTCGAGGGCGCGGCCGGCGCGGGCGCTCCCGCCGCCATCGCGGCGCCCTTCCTTGTGGCCCTCGGCTTTGATCCCGTCACCTCCATCGCCGTCGCCCTGCTCGGCGACGCGACGCCCGCCTCCTGGGGCGGCGCGGGTCTGACGACCATCAACGGCGGCGCGGCGCTCGTGGACGCGGGACTCTCCACCGTTTCGCTCAACGCGGCGATGGTCGGCCGCTTCCACATGTTCGGCGTGCTCATCATTCCGTTCATCATGGTCGGCATGGTCTTCGGCAAAAAGGGCTTCAAGGGCGCGGTTCCCTATCTCTGCTTCGCCGGCGTCTCCACCTGCACGGTGATGTTCCTCCTCTCCAACTTCGTCGGCGCGGAGGTCACCTCGATGGGCACGGGCCTCATCTCCATGCTTCTCTCGCTCGCCTACGTCAAGCTCGTCGGCGTCAAGACACCGGAGAAGTTTCGCCACCACGCCGCCGCGCAGCAGCGCAAATACAGCGCGTTCCGCGCCATGTCGCCTTACATCTATATGCTCGTGCTGCTCCCGCTCGTGCGCTACGGCTTCCCGGCGGTCGTGCCCAACGGCTTCGCCGTCATGTGTACGTTCGGCTACATCTTCTGGGTGGACGTCGTCATCCTCGTGTGCGGTATGCTCGGTGCGGCAACGCTCGGCGTGAGTGCGAAGCAGTACCGCGCGGTCTGCTCCAGGACCGTCGGCAATGTTCTCCCCGTGCTCATCACGATGGGCAGCCTTCTCATCGTCTCCTACATCATGCAGTCCCCCACGACCGGCATGATGAACCTCCTCGCCTCCGATATCGCGGCGGTGGTCGGACGCTTCTACCCGGCGGCAGCCGTGCTCATCGGCTCGAGCGGCGCGTTCATCACCGGCACCGGCCTCGGCTCGAACATCATGTTCGCCCAGATGCACATTGATGCCGCGGCCTCGCTCGGCATGAACCCCATCACCATCTTTGCCGGTCAGAACGCGGGCGCTTCCCTCGGCAACCTCATCTGCCCGAACAACACCGTCGCCGCCTGCGCGACCGTGGACGCGATCGGCCGCGAGAACGAGGTCATGAAGCACACGCTACGCGCGTTCGCCATCGTGCTCGCGCTCTACATGGTGCTTGCCATGCTCTATACCTGCGTACTCTTCCCCAACTACGGGATGTAAGGGCAGCGCCGCAGCTTTCATTGTGCGGTGTTGCCCAAGATAAATGCTGTTTTATTTATAGAAAGGAAGGTTTCTATTATGGTTCAGAAAAGAGTTTTAGGCGTCATCGGTCTCGGTCACGTCGGCGCGCACGTCGCCTACGCGCTGGCGATTCAAGGTATCGCGGATGAGCTGGTGCTCGTCGACCAGAACGAGCAGAAGCTCGCAAGCGAGGTGCAGGACCTGCGCGACGCTGTCGCGTATATGCCCCACCGCGTCACCGTCCGCGCCGGTGACTTCGCTGACCTCGGCGCGTGCGACGTCATCGTCAACAGCGTCGGCAAGATCGAGCTGCTGCGCGGCACACATGACCGCGTGACCGAGATGGACTTCACCATTCCCGCCGTGCGCGGCTACGCCGAGAAGCTCAAGGCAAGCGGCTTTGACGGCGTGCTCATCAACATCACCAACCCCTGCGACATCGTCACCCGTGAGCTCGCGCTGCACGTCGGTCTTCCCAAGGGCCGCGTGTTCGGCACCGGCACGGGGCTCGACACCTCGCGTCTGCTCAGCGCGCTCGCGCGCCAGACCGGCATTGACCACAAATCCATCACCTGCTACATGATGGGCGAGCACGGCAACCAGCAGTTTGCCCCCTGGTCCTGCGTGAGCTTCCGCGGGATGCCGCTCGACACCTGGGCCGCGCGCGACGAGCGCTTCCGCTTCGACCGCGACGCGCTGCAGAAGGAGTCCATCGGCGGCGGCTGGGTCACATTCTCCGGCAAGTTCTGCACGGAGTACGGCATCGCCACCACCGCCGCCCGGATGGCCTACGCCGTGCTGCACGATGAAAAGGTCATTCTGCCCGCAAGCGCAGAGCTGACCGGCGAATACGGCGAAGCGGGCCTCTTTGCCGGCGTGCCGTGCGTCATCGGCGCGAACGGCGTGGAGGAGGTCGTGGAGCTGCCGCTCACGGATGAGGAAAGGGCGACCTTCCACGCCTGCTGCGAGGGCATCCGCCGCAACATGGAGCATCTCAAAGAGATCTGAGGCAACGCGAAAGGAGCTAACGTTATGAATATCGCTTTTACCGAAAATACCCATCCCGGCACGCTGCCGCCGTCCGATCAGCTCGGCTTCGGCTCCGTCTTTACCGACCATATGTTCCTCATGGACTACAGCACCGGCAAGGGCTGGCACGACGCGCGCATCGTGCCCTACGGTCCCATCTCGCTCTCCCCCGCCGCCAGCGTCCTGCACTACGGCACCGAGGTCTTTGAGGGGCTGAAGGCCTACCGCCGTCCCGACGGCGGCGTGCAGCTCTTCCGTCCGTGGGAGAACGTCGCCCGCCTGAACCGCTCCTGCGAGCGTCTGGGTCTGCCGCAGCTCGATCCCGACGACGCGCTGCAGGCTATCAAGGAGATCGTCCGCGTCGATCAGCGATGGGTGCCGAATGACCCCGGCACGTCGCTCTACATCCGCCCGTTCCTGTATTCCACCGACCCGACGCTGGCCCTGCACGGTGTGCATGAGGCGTCGTTCGTCATCATCCTCTCCCCCTCCGGCAGCTACTTCTCCGACGGGCTCAAGCCCGTGCCCATCATGGTCGAGACCGAGGATGTGCGCGCGGTGCGCGGCGGCACGGGCGAGGCCAAGTGCGGCGGCAACTACGGCGCGGCCAACCGCGCCGGCGAGCGCGCCGAGGCCAAGGGCTACTCGCAGGTGCTGTGGCTCGACGGCGTGGAGCGTAAGTACGTCGAGGAGGGCGGCGGCATGAACGTCATGTTCAAGATCAACGGCGCCGTCGTCACTCCCGCGCTGACCGGCTCCATCCTGCGCGGCGTCACGCGCAAATCCGCCATCGAGCTTTTGAAGAGCTGGGACGTTCCCGTCGAGGAGCGGCTGCTGAGCGTGGACGAGCTGTTCGAGGCCGCCAAGACCGGTGCGCTCGAGGAGGCGTGGTGCATCGGCACCGCCGCCGTCATCTCCCCCATCGGCGCACTCGGCTGGGGCGACAAATGCTATGAGATCAACCATAACCGTATCGGCGAGCTGTCGCAGAAGCTCTACGACGAGCTGACCGGCATCCAGTGGGGCACGAAGCCCGATCCCTTCGGCTGGACCTGTCCGGTGTGCTGAAGCCATGGAAAAAATATTCCGAATACCGGCAAAAGCCGGTATTCGGAATATTTACTCTTTGCGTGTTTCCTGCTATAATATGGGATACATGATTATAAATGAAGGAGAATCCAGCATGAAAGCCATCGTCACCGTTCTCGGCCGGGACCGCGTCGGCATCATCGCCTCCGTCTGCGCCCTGCTCTCGGAGTACAACATCAACATTCTCGACATCAGCCAGACCATCCTCGAACAGGGCTACTTCACCATGGTCCTGCTGGTGGACATTTCCGCGTGCACGGTATCCTTCCCGGAGATCGCCGACAAGCTGGACACTTACGGCACCGAGCGCGGCCTTGCCGTGCGCATCCAGCGGGAGGACATCTTCAACGCCATGCACCGCATCTGAGAGGAGGTCCGCGCCATGCTCGATAAAAACGACGTGCTGTCCACCGTGCAGATGATCGACCGCCAGCACCTCGACATCCGCACCATCACCATGGGCATTTCCCTGCTCTCCTGCGCCGACCGCGACGCCAAGGCGGCGTGTGAGAAGATCTACGACAAGATCACGCGCTATGCCGAAGGGCTCGTTAAAACCGGCGAGGACATTGAGCGCGAGTTCGGCATCCCCATCGTCAACAAGCGCATCTCCGTCACGCCCATCGCGCTCGTGGCCGCCGCCTCGGAGACGGAGGACTACGTTCCCTTTGCCGTCGCGCTCGACCGCGCCGCCAAGGCCGTGGGCGTCAATTTCATCGGCGGCTTTTCCGCGCTCGTGCAAAAGGGCATGACCGATGCCGACCGCCGGCTCATCGCCGCCATTCCCGAGGCGCTGGCCGTCACCGACCTTGTGTGCTCGTCCGTCAACGTCGGCTCGACCAAGGCCGGCATCAACATGGACGCGGTGGCGCTCATGGGCCGCACCGTCAAGGCCGCGGCGGAGCGCACCGCCGACTGCGGAGGCTTCGGCTGCGCGAAGCTCGTGGTGTTCTGCAACGCTGTGGAGGACAACCCCTTTATGGCCGGCGCGTTCCACGGCGTCGGCGAGCCGGAGCGTGTCATCAACGTCGGCGTTTCCGGCCCCGGCGTGGTATACCATGCCCTGCAAAGTGTAAAGGGCCAGCCCTTTGATGTGGTCGCCGAGACGGTGAAAAAGACTGCCTTCCGCATCACGCGCATGGGTCAGCTCGTCGCGCAGGAGGCCAGCCGCCGGCTCAATACGCCGTTCGGCATCGTCGATCTCTCCCTCGCGCCCACGCCCGCCGTCGGCGACAGCGTGGCCCGTATTCTGGAGGAGATGGGCCTCGAGGTCTGCGGCACGCACGGCACCACCGCCGCGCTCGCGCTGTTGAACGACGCGGTGAAAAAGGGCGGCGTGATGGCATCCAGCTCCGTCGGCGGACTTTCCGGCGCGTTTATTCCCGTCAGCGAGGATGAGGGCATGATCGCCGCGGCCTCCTCCGGTGCGCTGACGCTCGATAAGCTCGAGGCCATGACCTGCGTATGCTCGGTCGGGCTCGACATGATCGCCGTCCCCGGCGACACGAGCGCCGAGACCATCGCCGCCATCATCGCGGACGAGGCCGCCATCGGCATGGTCAACACCAAGACCACCGCCGTACGCATCATTCCCGCGCCCGGCTGCAAGGTCGGCGACACGGTGGAGTTCGGCGGACTGCTCGGCTCCGCGCCGGTGCAGGCCGTACACCCCTATTCCAGCGTGGACTTCATCGCCCGCGGCGGGCGTATCCCCGCGCCGCTGCACAGCCTGAAAAACTGAAGCTCCCATCCCGTCAAAAAACGGACGCTGCTTTTTTCGCAGCGTCCGTTTTCACTTTCATGTATCAGCGCGCAAGGTCCTTCAAATGGCTCAGGCGCTCGAGCGCGGTGTTGAGCGTTTCATCCTTCTTGGCAAAATGCAGACGAATGATGTGGTTCACGTCCTCGTCGAAGAACGAGCTTCCCGGCACGGCGCCCACGCCGATCTTCTGCGCCATTTCCACGCAGAAGTCCACATCGGACTGGCCCTTCTTCAGGAACGGGGAAATGTCCGCCAGCACAAAGTAGGTGCCCTGCGGGTCGGTGAAGGGAATGCCGAGTTCCTTCATGCCGCCGGTAAAGAGCGCCTTCATGTGCGCATAGTGCGCGCCGAACTCCTCGTAGTAGCTCATGGGCATATCCAACCCGACGACGGCGGCCTCCATCAGCGGCGAGGGCGCGCCGACGGTGTTGAAGTCGTGATACTGCTTGATGCGGTCCATGATGTTCTGCGGCGCGAGGGCGTAGCCCAGACGCCAGCCGGTGACGGAATAGGTCTTGGACAGGCTCGAGCAGCAGACCGTGCGCTCACGCATCCCGGGGAGCGTACTCATGTAGGTGTGCTTGTGTCCCTCGTAGACGATGTGCTCGTAGACCTCGTCCATGATGGCGTAAACGTCATATCGGATGCAGAGATCCGCGATGAGTTTGAGCTCGTCGTAGGTAAAGACCTTGCCGCTCGGGTTCGAGGGGTTGCAGATCAAAATTGCCTTGGGATGCTGACGGAAGGCGTCCTCCAGCACCTCCGGATCGAAGCCGAACGCCGGCGGCACGAGCGGCACGAACACCGGCTCGCAGCCCGCCATGATGGTCTGGGCGCGGTAATTCTCAAAGTAGGGAGAGAACATCACGATCTTGTCGCCCGGATTCGTGAGGGCAAAAATGGTGTCCACCATCGCCTCGGTCGAGCCGATGGTCACGACCATCTCGGTCTCGGGATCGCATTTCATGCCCATGAAGCGCTCACACTTACGCGAGAGCGCCTGACGGAAGTTCGGCGCGCCCATCGTGATGGGATATTGGTGCGGGCCGAGCCGGCTGACCTCCTCCAGTCGGTCGGTCATCGCCTTGGGCGGGTCGAAATCAGGAAAGCCCTGCGCCAGGTTGATCGCGCCGCAGTCGATGCTGATGCGCGTCATCCGTCGGATGACGGAGTCGGTAAAATGCTCGTTTCTTCTGCTCAGTTCCTGCATGGTATCACTGCTCCCTTTCTCATTTGTCCGTGTCGGCAGAGCCTGCGTCCTTCCCGCCCGCGCACTTTTTATAATAGCGAAACTTTAACACTTCTACTTGATAAAGTCAATCGCCCTTTTGTACAAAATCAGGACAAACGCGCTGCCGCGTCCCATGCACTCCGCGGCAGCCGCTTCCTCAGATGCCGAACAGCGGCAGCAGGAACACGCCCAGCAGTGCAAGGATCAACAGCGGGACGGCGAAGGCCGTCAGCCCCGCAATGAACAGCACAGCCAGGATGACCGGAAGGCCGACGCCGAACAGGATCGTCTTGGTCAGCCCCCAGGTGACGCTGAGCGTCAATGCCACGAGCTTTACGGTCAGAACGACCATTCCGATGATAAACAATGTGAGAATACCATGACCTCCTTTTTTCTCTGTTTCAGGGCGTCATTATAGTCCTCCACCGTCCGGTCGTCAACCATTTTTATCAATTATTCAAAAATTCTTTAAAAAAGGAAATGCAGAGCGGCACCGCTTCGGTACTGCTCTGCGTTTTTGCCTTCGTTGGCTCCCGCTTCAGCGGAGCCGCCCGTCGCCGCCCATGAGAGCGGTCATCTCCTCGATGCGGTCGAGCGGGAACGGCGGCTCGCACAGCGGCTTCATGGCGATGCTCATGAGCTTCATCGGGTTGTCGTCCGCCGCCACGCGGTTGGAGCTGAGCGCCCCGCAGCGCTTGCAGCGGTGGATGATAGCCCATTCGCCGCCTCTGCGCACCCAAACAGCCACCGGCTCCATGATGCCGCCGCAATCGGACGCCCGGTTGCCGGGCTCGATGTCGACGTGCAGGCTGGAAAGGCAGTTCGGACAGTGGTTGCGGTGGTCGCTGCCGGCGTTCTGCGGCGTGCAGAGCCGGCCGCAGACCTTGCAGGTAAAGGTATCCTTGCAGGCGTGCGTCTTGTAGTAGCCTTTTTCAAAGGTCTTGCGTTTGTTTTCGCGGTTCATGGTGTTTCCTTCTGAAGAAAGATCACGCGAAATTTCTCGGGAGGAACGGCGTGTGTTGGATTTGCCGGACCTCCCGGTCAGGCCACACGCTCCGGTGATAGGGTGATGTGTTTCAAAAAGTTCTCCTTCAAATTTTAATTTAGAGAGCGGGCTGCCGCCCGCTGACTAACGTTTATCTGCTATTATAGCCCGATCCTCTGTGTTGTCAACCGTTCTCTGCCTGCTTTGCAGCCTCTGTCTGTCCGGCAAGGAAGTCGCGGACGGAGGCGGTCTGCGCCTCGACCGACGCGACGCAGGTGCCGCCGAGCGAGGTGCGGCCCGTCACGCAGTTGGTGAGCGCGATGGCGGCGTAAACGTCCTCGCCGAACCGCTCGCTGTACTGCCGGAGCAGTGTGAGCGGCAGCTCTTCGAGTACGGTGGTATGCTCGATGCAGTAGGCCACGAGCTGACCGGCGATCTTATAGGCCGCGCGGAAGGGCAGCCCCTTTTTCGTCAGGTAGTCCGCGAGATCGGTCGCGTTCAGGAAGCCGCGCTGCGCCGCGCGGTACATATTGCAGGTGCAGGCCTTCATCGCGGCGATCATCGGCGTGAACACACGCAGGCACATTTTTACGGTGTCCACGCAGTCGAACACGGCCTCCTTGTCCTCCTGCATATTCAAGGCGAGGTCGGTCCACAGGGTGTGCAGGGCGACCGCGGCTGTCCGGGACCGCAGGGAGAGCAGGGTGTTCAGGGTCTGCAGGGCGAGAAGGGCGATACCGGTGAAAAGGGCAAGCAGGGTATTCAGGGTCCCAAGGGCGAAAACGGTGAAGCACCTGTCATCACCGTCGCCGAGGATACGCCGCGCAGCTATAAACTGCACTTCCAGTCCGGCGAGCAAGAGCTGACGACGCCACGCACAGCTCACCGAGCGCACCGGAGGCTTCGAAAATTCCGCGGGGCTCCGGTGAAAGGTCCGAGCCTTGACAGCCGCCAGTTCTCAGCGCGAAAAAAGGCCGCCGCAGAACATTCCTGCAGCGGCCTTTTTCGGTTCTCTTATAGGGTGCGCACGCGGTCTTCGAACTCCCACACATAATCTCGATACCTGTAATGTCCGGACGCTTGACGCTCGCGCCCGTGATCTGGTCGGTGCAGCAGGCATCTCACGTTTCCGCGCTCCGGCACTGCCGTCCGGTATGGTCGATGTACGTTTCTTCGTTCGTCAGCAGGAGCTTGGAGATCGGCACGATCTCATAGCCCTCGCCGAGCAGGTAGTCGAGGATATCCGGCAGCGCCTCCGGCGTGTGCTCGCCCGCGTTGTGAAAGAGAACGATGGAGCCGTTTGTCACCTTCCCCGTCACGCGCTTGGTGATCTCACCGGCGGAGATGCCCTTCCAGTCGAGCGAATCCACATCCCATTGGATAGGTTCCATGCCGATGGAGCGGATGGCGGAAATGACATGGTCGTCGTACTCGCCGAACGGGCAGCGGATGAGCGTCGGGCGGACGCCGGTGAGCGCCTCGATCTTGTCGCTGCAGGTGTTCACGTCCGCGATGATCTGGTCGGCGGTCAGGGAATTGTAGTGGTCGTGCGCGTTGGAGTGGTTCATCAGTTCGTTGCCGCTCTCGACGATGGCCTTGGCCTGCTCGGGGTACTGGTCCGCCCAGTTGCCGACGACGAAAAAGGTACACTTCACACCGTAGTCCGCGAGCACATCGAGAATCTTCTGCGTGTTGTCCGCACCCCAGGCGGCGTCGAACGAGATGCTGCACACCTTCTGGTCGCGCTCGACGCAGTAGATGGGCAGCTGGCGCGTCGCGGCCGACGCCCGCACGGCGGCGGGCGCGTTCACCGCGCCGAAGATGGCGAGCGCCGCCAGCAGCGCCGCACCGACGGTCAGCGTCCTGCGCCGCAGAACAAGAAAGCGCGGCTTCGCCGTCTCCCGTTTCCCGCGCTTTTTCCTCAAGGCAAACTGCAAAAACATCCGCATATCCTCCCCATTTTGTTTTGGTAGAGGGTATGCGGGGCTTTCCTTTTTCATACCGGGCGGAGCCCCGCGCGCGTCACGGGACCGTCCCGCCGTCCGCCGGCCGCGCACCGATTTTCGGCAGAATCTACTTTTTTCGTTGAGAAAAAGCCGCGCTTGTGTTACACTGGATACAGCTATCATAGAAAATGAAACGCGCGGCCCTTCGCCGCACACTGAAAATTCGATCATTTTCGGAGGAGAAAAATCATGGAGATCAGAAAAGAAAAGAAGGATTCCGCACTGTCATTGGCCATCGAGGGCCGCATCGACACCACCACCGCCCCCCAGCTGGAAACGGAGCTGAAGGCCGACCTTGACGGCGTCACCGAGCTGCGTCTGGACTTCGGGCAGGTCGAGTACATCTCCTCGGCGGGACTGCGCGTGCTGCTGTCCGCGCAGAAGCTGATGAACCGTCAGGGCAAAACGTTGCTCACCCATGTAAGCGAGTCGGTGATGGAGATCTTTGAGGTGACCGGCTTCTCCGACATTCTGACCATTGAGTAACACCATGCGGACGATGAGCCCCGCCGCACATCGGACGACGGACCGCTTTACCGCTCGGATGTTCCGTGGACTGTGGGTCCCTGCCATGCTCTCGTCGCTCGGCTGGGCGCTGAGCGATATGGCGGACGCCGTGGTGGTGGGGCAGCGGCTGGGCGCCGTGGGACTTGCCGCCATCGGTCTGATCCTGCCGGTCTACATGATCAACTGCATGTTTGCCCACGGCCTCGGACTGGGCGGCTCCGTTCGCTATTCCCGTCTGCTGAGTCAGGGCAAAACGCAGGAGGCCGCGGACAGCTTTCACGGCGTGCTCGCGCTGGCGCTGCTTTTCAGCGTCACGACCGCCGTGCTGGGCAGCGTGTTCATGGACCCGCTGCTGGCGCTGCTGGGCACACGGAGCACGGACGGCGCACTGTATGCCGCCACAAGGGACTATCTGCAGATCCTCGTCGCGGCCACGCCGCTGTTCTACCTGTCCAACGTGTTCAACTACTATCTGCGCAACGACGGGAGTCAGCGCCGCGCCGGCGCCGGCTCGGTCATAGGCAACCTCTGTGACATTGCGCTGAACATCACGCTGGTGCTGGCGCTGGACATGGGCACGCGGGGCGCGGCGCTGTCCACCGCGCTGGGACAGATCATCACCATCGCCATCTATCTGCCGGGCTTTTTCGGTCAGAAGCACACGCTGCGCTTCGCGCTGCCGCGCGGGCGCTGGCTCGTTCCTGCCCTTTCCGCGCTGAAGGCGGGTATGGCCACCTCGGTGCAGTATCTGTACCAGATGATCTTTTTCCTCGTGTGCAACAATCTGCTGATCCGTCTGGGCGGCGAAACGGCGGTGGCGGTGTTCGACGTCATTCAGAATACCTCCTACCTGATCCTGTACCTGTTTGAGGGGACGGGGCGCGCCATGCAGCCCATCCTCTCCACCTATCAGGGCGAGCACAACCGGCAGGGAATGCGGAACACGGTGCGTCTCGGCTTCACGGCGGGACTGACGGTGGGCGGCGCGCTGATCGCCCTTGTGGAGCTGTGGCCCGCGGGAATGTGCCTGCTGTTCGGCATCGCCGGTTCGGCGTCGGAGGCGCTGGCGTGTACCGCGCTGCGGCTCTACGGCGTGGGGGCGCTGTTCGCCGGCATCAATATCCTGCTGTGCAATTACTATCAGGCCTGCGAGAATGAGAAGCCGTCGTTCCTGCTGGAGACGCTGCGCGGCGCGGTGCTGCTCATCCCGCTGACGTTCGTGTGCTATTCCTTGGGGTTGCAGCGCTTCTGGCTGCTGTTCCTGCTGACGGAGGTCGGCTCGCTGGCGGTGTTCCTGCTGCTGGGACTCGGCGGCCGTTATAAGAAAGCGGAGCTGCCGGAGGAGCGCATTTTCCAGCGGACGATCCTCAGCAACGCGGAGGATGTGATGGACGTGTGCCGCGAGCTGGAGGCCTTCTGCGAAGTCTGGGGCGCGGACATGAAGCAGCAGATGTTTTCGACCATGACCGTGGAGGAGCTCGGCATGGCCATCTTGAAGCACGGCTTTCAGGGGCGGACGGACGGCTACCTCCAGCTGACGGCCATCATGGACAAGGGCGGCGTGCTGGAGCTGCATCTGCGGGACGACGCCACGACCTTCAATCCCTTTGCGTTAGATACTTCCCGCGCCAGCCGGGACGAGGATTTCGACATGGACGGCATGGGCGTGCTGGTCATCAAAAAGCGGGCGAAGGAATTTTTTTACCGCCGCTATCAGGGCTTCAACACACTGATCATCAAGATTTGAGGACAAAGAGGGAAAAGCGATGAAGGTCGTTTATTTCGGCAGCGATGTGTTCCTGTCGTGCTTTGAATATTTTGTGGAAAAGCATCAGGTGCTGGCGCTGTATACCTATCACAACGACGAGGACTATTTCACGGAATACGCCATCGTAAGGCGGGCCGGAGAGCTTGGCATCCCTGTTCACTATGAGGCCATCTCGCCGGAGGAGATCCGGCGGTACTTCACGGAGGAGGGCTGCGAGCTGTTTTTCATCGCGGAGTATGACCGCATCCTGGCGCTGCCGGAGGAGCTTCCCGCATTCCGCGGCATCAACACCCACAGCTCGCTGCTCCCGCAGGGACGCAGCTATTACCCCATCGAGGGAGCCATGGAGCGGGAGCTGTCATGCACCGGCGTGACGATGCACAAGGTGGCGCAGCGATTGGACGGCGGCGACGTTCTGGCGCAGCATACCATTGACATAACCGCGGACACGGACAGCATCGACGTCTATCTGCAAAGCGCGGCATGGGCGCGCGCGACGGTCGAGGACCTCCTCGAGCACCTCGACGACCGCTGGGCCGCCGGCCGGCCGCAGGCGGAAAAGCAGCCCTACTGGAAGCGCCCCGCGTCCGAGCTGCTGACGCTGCATCCCGAAATGAGCCGGGCGGAGGCCCTGGCGATCTTCCGAAAATACAATTCCATGACTCAGGTGGAGCTGGGCGGCGCGTGGTTCTATGTGACCGCGGTGGAGACCGGCACAGTCTCCCTGCCCTGCGAGGTGCAGCGTCTGTCCCCCACGCGGGCGCTCTACCGCGTAAGGGACGGCCATTTGCGGCTTCATATCCATCCGATGGAGGTGCGGACATGAAACGAGCAAGGAGCATACGGTTACAGCCCAAGCTGCTGCTGGGACTGGTGGCGATGGCCGCCGTCCTCGCGGCGATCCTGGCCCCCTCGATCGCTCAGCTGTACCGGGCGCGGATGGAGGAGCAATACGCCTCTCTCGCGTTCGGTCAGGCCTCCGTGGCGGCGGATCTCATCGACGGAGACCGCGTGGAGCAATACTACCGGACCGGCGAGAAGGACGCCTATTACGAGGAGATCCACCGCTACCTGCAGGACGTCAGGGAGAAGCTGGGACTGAAATACTTCTATGTGGTCGTGCCGGAGGATGAGGTCATGTACTACATCTGGGACGCGGGCGTTCCCGGCGAGGACGGCGTCTGCGACCTCGGCGACACCGACGCCTACTACGGCGGCGGCAACGAGCTGATGCACGGTGCCTTTGCCGTCGACGCAGAGCAGACCATCCTCATCACCAACAACGAGGAGTACGGCTATCTGGCGTCGGCCTACGTCGCCATCCTCAACAAAGCCGGCACACCGGTGGCGCTGGCCAGCGTGGACATCTCGATGGACATGATCGACCAGCAGATCCGGCAGTTTCTCGGCCTGACGCTGTGCGTGGTGCTGGCCGTTCTGCTGCTTTCCATTTTCGCGTACTACTACTATGTGCGGCGCATTCTGATCCGTCCGCTGAGGACTCTGCACCACGCCGCCATCGGGCTGGTGGAGAGCAAGATGGCGGCCTTGTCCGACTTTCGGGTGGAGGTCAACACCGGCGACGAGCTAGAAGAGCTTGCCCATTCGTTCCAGTACATGGTGTCGGAGCTGAATGAATATATTCAAAATCTCAGCCGCGTCACCGCGGAAAAGGAGCGCATCGGCGCGGAGCTGGATGTGGCGCGCCACATTCAGGCGTCCATGCTGCCCTGCATCTTCCCCGCCTTCCCCGAGCGCCACGAGTTCGACATTTACGCCTCCATGACTCCGGCGAAGGAGGTCGGCGGCGACTTCTACGACTTCTTCCTGGTGGATGACGACCATCTGGCGCTGGTCATGGCGGACGTGTCCGGCAAGGGCGTCCCCGCGGCGCTGTTTATGATGATCTCCAAAACGCTGCTGAAATCCGCCGCGCAGAGCGGTCTGTCCCCGAAGGCCGTGCTGGAAAAGGTAAACGATCAGCTCTGCGAAAACAACGACGCGGAGATGTTCGTCACCGTCTGGCTGGGCATTCTCGAGATCTCCACGGGAAAAATGAAGTGCGCCAACGCGGGTCACGAGTATCCGGCCATCATGCGCAAAGGCGGCTCCTTTGAGCTGTTCAAGGATAAGCACGGCTTCGTGCTGGCCGGCATGGAGGGCGCCCGATACCGCGAATACGAGCTGGAGCTGGACGCGGGAGACCGTCTGGTGGTCTACACGGACGGCGTGCCGGAGGCCACGAATGCCTCCAACACGCTTTACGGGACTGACCGGATGCTCCGTGCGCTGAACGCCGCCGAGGGCGGCTCGTGCCGTCAGCTGCTGGAGGCTCTGCACCGCGATGTGGACGAGTTCGCGGGCGGCGCGGACCAGTTCGACGATATCACCATGCTCTGCATCGAGATGAAGTCGTCGGACATGAAAAAGATCAATCTCGCGCCGACGCTGGAGCAGCTGCCGCAGGCCACCGACTTTTTTGAGGGCATTCTCGCCGAGGCAGGAGCCCCCATGAAGGCGATCGCTCAGGTCAATGTGGCGGTGGATGAGATCTTCTCCAACATCGCCCGCTACAGCGGCGCGACCGGCGTCGTGCTGGGCTGCTCGCTGAAGGACGGCAAGGCGACGCTTCGCTTTTCCGACAACGGACGGCCCTATGACCCCACCGAAAAGCCCGACCCGGATACAACGCAGTCGGCGGAGGAGCGGGAGGTCGGCGGTCTCGGCATCTTCATGGTGAAGAAGCTCATGGACGAGGTGACCTATGAATACGCGGACGGGTCGAACATCCTGACGCTCGTGAAGAGCCTTTGACCGATCACGCCGGGCGGCCTCCCGCCCCGCAGCGGAGCATTTCCGGAAGAGTTTTGACCGAGGAAACACGATGAGCAAATACGATGCACAGCTCAGCAGGAGCTGAGCCGCCGCGAGATACAAAGAGGCCCATCTGCCAAAGCAGATGGGCCTCTTCTCTTTGTTTTGTCTGAGGGAGCGCGTTCCCGTTACTTGTTGTATGCTCTGTAGAGGAACGTCACGATCTGGCCGCGGGTGCAGTCGTTGTCGGAGCCGAACAGGCCGCCGCCGATGCCCTCAGTCACGCCGTTGGCCGCCGCCCAGGCGACCGCGTCCGCAAAGTAGCTGCCGGTCGGGACGTCGGAGAACTCCGCCGCACTCGCCGCCTTGGCCTTCAGGGCGCGGGCGAGGAAGGTCACCGCCTGCGCGCGGGTGCAGGTCGCGTCGGGAGAGAACGTGCTGGTCGTCGTGCCGGTGGTGATGCCGTTTTCGATGGCCCACGCCACGGCCTTCTCATAGTAGCTGCCGCTGACCACGTCGGTCATGCCGGACGCAGCGCCCTTCGGCTCGGGAGAGCCGGCGGCGCGCCACAGGAAGGTCACGATCTGCGCGCGGGTGCAGGGCTGCTCGGGAGCGAACAGATTGTTGCCCACGCCGTCGGTGATGCCGTTCTTGACCGCCCACTTGACAGCCTCATAGAAGTAGGCGTTGTTGGGCACATCGTAGAAGAAGTTCAGCATGGAGTTGTCCTCCATGAAGGTCGCCTTGACCTCGACCTTGCCGGCGGGCATGGTGAAGGTGTACTTGCCGTTGCCCTTGTCCTTGAGCGTCAGCTCGTTGCCGTTCTTGTCGGTGACGGTCAGGGTCTCGAGGACGTAGCCGCTGTCGGGCTTGACGGTGACGGTCACGGTGTCGCCCTTGCTGGCGCTCTTCGGGCTGACGGTCACGGTGCCGTGCTCGGTCTTGCTCGGGGTAGAGACGGAGTAGGTCGGGTCATAGCTGCTGCCGGAGGAAATGTAGCTCCAGGAGGCATTCAAGGTAACCGTGGCAGAAACCGTGTAGGAGGCACCGGCGGCGTAGAATTTGCTGCCGTCATACCAGCCGTTGAAGGTATAGCCGCTGCGCCTGGGCGTGGGGAGGGTGATGGTCGTGCCGCTGGCCACATTGTATGTGCTGTCAGCAGTTGCGCCATCGTTATACTTCATGGTAAGCGTGACTAAGTCTTGTTCCTTGACACCGCCGTTATAGATCACGCCCTTAACCGGCGTGACTTCAATGGACTGACCATTTCCGTTTTCTTTGGACAGATACAAATGCTCGATCGTACCATCGTTGTACTTGAATGTTGCGCCGTAGTTGGCATCATGCTCCACATAGAGATTGGTGACCGTACCACCGTTCATCGTGAAGCTGCCAGGATTGCTGGCCGACCACGCATTGGCGTTTACAAACACGTTACCGATCGTGCCGCCGTTGATCGCAGTCAGCGCGCCGTTGGCATTGGCGCCGATCCACAAATCGGAACTGTACTGCAGGTACTCGTCATTCTGATACCCTTTAGCGTTCTTGTTGCCAGTAATGCTGCCGGACTTCATTTCAAAGGACGCGCTGCTGGTCATGTAAACGCCGCCGATAAAGTTAGGAGCCTTGCCGTTCGTGATCGTCGCACCGTCGATGGTCAGCTTACCCTTATCACAGAAAATCACGCGGCACTTCTCATTGCCGTTAACTGTAACATCTTTCAGCGTGACCTCGCCGGAAACGTAGAGAACGCAGCAGGTGTTGTTATCTTTGCCGACAATAAAGTTGTTGGCAGCCTTGATCGTGTACTTGCCCTGACCGTCGATGGTGATGTTCTTTGCAAGATTGAGCGTGGAGGTCAACTCCGCGTCCTTCAGCAGCGTGACGGTATCGTCATTGCCTGCGGCGTTGATGGCCTCGGCGAGGGTATTATAAGCGCCTACGGTTTTCCCCTGTGCGTCGAGGACTTCGGCAACCATGTTTTCATTGATCTTCACGCCGTAGGTGCCGTCGCTGTTAGCCTTGGGGGCGAAGCCGTCCGCGCAGTACTCGGACTTCACTTCACTGGAGAACGTACCGCCGGAGACGGAGACCTTGTCGCTTTCGGTGAAGGTGTCTTCCTTCTTGTTGGTGTTGTTCCAGCCATAAGCCTTGATGGCTGCATTATTGCCGTTGGCCTTGAAGGTGCCGCCGGTGACTTCAATCTTGCCGAGACCCTTATAGCCGTCGCGGTTGACGATGGAGATTGCCGCGCCGTCCTGAATTGCGCCGTCACTTTCGGTCTTGGGAACAGCATCACCGTTGACAGTGATCTTGCTGCCGTCATTGATATTCAGGCTGCCCGCGCAGACCTGCACGCCCATGGTCTTGGCGCTGATGGTGGAATTGTCGATGGTCAGCGTGCCGCTGCTCGGGAAGTAGATGCCGAAGCCATTGGGAACATTGAGCGTGCTGTTTCTCAGCGTCACGCTGTCGTTCGTGTTATTGCCGTTGGTCTCGATGCCGCTCGTGGCGGTCGTGGTCATTTCAACATTCTCGAACGTGAGGCTCGAGTTGTCATAGGTGATCGGGCCGGTGAGGCTGGATGCCGACGGGATCAGGCCCACGAGCTGCGAGCTGACAATCTTGCCATTCTTCACCGTCAGAGCCGCATTGGGGTAGTTGATCGCAAACGCCGCGCTGTTCGCGTCCTTGCCGGTGCACGTCCAGGTGTGATTGTTCAGGTCGACCACACGGGAGGCGTCGCCGGAGTTAAAGGTCGAGCCGGTGGTGTAGTCGCGCAGAAGGACGATCGGCTCGCGGCTGGCAGTCTGCGCCTTGAACGCCTCGTCCATGGTGTAGTAACCGGTGTCGCCGATCTTGCACAGGTAGACCTTTGACACGCCGAAAGAGCCGTCGCCGTTCTTTTCTGTCTTGGCATCCTCAGTCACATACTTGGACGGATCTTTATCGAACGAGCCGCCGGTGACCTCGATGGTCGCCTTGGCGGTTTCTTCAGTAGGAACAAGGTCGTTCGAGTAGGTGTAGGTTCCCAGCGCGCCGTTGACCGTGCCGCCGGTAATTTCAACCTTGGCAACTTTGCTCTCGGCGCTGCCATAGTTCACGGAAAGGACATTGCCGTTGACCGTGCCGCCGCTGATCGTAAGGGTGGAGTTTGAACCGCCGCTGTATGTCCAGGAAGAAACTGCGCCGTTGACCGTGCCGCCCTTGATCTTCGCTCTATGCCAGTTTTCAACTGCGTAGCTGTTCGCAGAGCTCAGCGTGCCGCCGTTGAGGAACAGATCGCCGCGGTCAACCTTGATGACAATAAAGTTATCCTGGGTGAACGTGCCGCCCTTGATGTTCAGACCGGGGAACTTGTCAACGCTGTCATCGCCGACGCGGACAAGGGACGCGCCCTTACCTGCAGTGTTGCCGCTGTTGTTCTTGACATTGCCGCTCTCGAACATGACCCAAGCGTTACCCTGAATGTCGATGACATAGTGGGAGGAAACGCCGGAGTTCTCTGCGGTGTCCTCACGCATAATCGTGCCGGTCTGCGCCTCGCTGGAGTCCTTGATCGTCACGGTGCGTGCAGTGATTGTCAGTGCGGGCTTGCCCTTTTCAGTGCCGCCGTTGAGGGTATGACCGTTCAGGTCAAGCGTCATCGCCTTGTCGATGGTGACGTTCTCCTTGGTGTCACGGAGCAGCTTGACTGTATTGCCACTCTTCGCCGCTTCGATAGCTGCCGCGAGGGATTCATAGCCCGTGCTGCCGATCTGAGCGACATCATTCGTCTGCGTGCCTTCTCCTTCCGCCAGGGCGGCGGTGGGCAGCAGGCTGAACGCGAGGCAGAGCGTCAGCAAAATGGATAGCAATTTACGTTTCATAAAATGTCCTCCTACAAGTATATTTTCCGCGGCTCCCCGCGGGCGAGCACAGCACATCTGTTCCCGGTCGGGAACAGAAAAGGGGCCATGGCCCCTTTTTGCACTTTATGGCGATATCATAGCACGCCCGTGTAAAAAAATCAACCTTTTTCCTGTAAGGAAATGACAAATTTCGCGCGACATTTTTCGAGAATCCGTGCATTTCGCCAAGCCCGTCTTGCCGCTTCGCGTCGCTGCTGTATTTACTTGGCAAAGCGCCCGCTTTGCACTATGTTAAAGCGTCCTAAAACGGAGGGCGCAGAGCGGAAGAGAGCATAAATATTCCGTTAAACGATCGTTTCGAGCCTTTCTGCGCGCTTTTGCCGCGCATAAATAACCGTGTGAATGGTAAAATTCTACAAGGCCGCGAGGATTTTCGGCGCAAGATTGTCAAGAATTTGAGAACCGCTCCGCGGGGGCTTGACATTTGCGCGCCGCCGTAGTATCTTCACGTCAACAATTGAATAGGCTCAATTCAGTTGAGCGAGATAGAGGCGCGGCCGACAAGAGTACCGAGTCCGTACGGAGCAGAGATCCGGGACAAAGGGAAAGGGGAAGCCGCCGAAGTGGGGAACGGTTCCTGTGCCGTTTTCTGCTGGCTCGTCGGAGAAGATCCGCCGGACTGTCACAATTTTGTGGAGCGCTATCGAAGAGTCGGCAGGCCGTTTTCGGTTTTGCCGGTATTGCAGATCATTTGCCGTAAATGCTCCACACGAGCATTTACGGCTTTTTCTGTTTCCGAACTCGTTGGCGCGGACAACGAAGGGCCGACTCCCCCCACGGAGCCAAATTTCCATTCAGAAAGGAAGCAACACCATGAACCTCAGAAGAACCATCGCTACCCTGCTCGCAGCCCTCATGCTGCTTGCCCTCACCGCCTGCGGCGCGGGCACGACGTCTCCCGCGCAGGACGCAAACGACCCGGCAGAGGAAACAGCTCCTTCCACGACCGAAAGCAGCCAGCTCCGCGTCGGCATGGAATGCGCCTACGCGCCGAGCAACTGGCAGGAGAGCGCCGCGACCGACACCAACGTTCCCGTGGAAAACGTCGCCGGAGCTTACGCCGAGGGCTATGACGTGCAGATCGCGCGCATCCTCGCCGATCAGCTCGGCAAGGAGCTGGTCATCGTCAAGCTCAGCTGGGACGGCTTGATCGACGCGCTCAACCAGTGGCAGATCGACGCCATCATCGCCGGCATGATGGACACCGCCGAGCGCCGCGAATCCATCAACTTCTCCGACCCGTACAAGGAGACGATCTACAGCATGATGGTGCTCGCCGGCTCGCCGTATGAGAACGCGACCTCCATTCAGGACTTCTCCGGCGCCGCCGTGCTCGGTCAGCAGGGCACCGCGCTCGACGACGTCATCGACCAGATTGAGGGCGTCGAGCACCTCAGCCCCGTCGGCAGCGTGCCCGACATGATCTCCCGCCTGCAGCAGGGCACCTGCGACGCCATCGTCATCAACGAGGAGAGCGCCCCGGGCTACCTCGCCTCGAATCCCGATTTCCGTCTCATCACCTTCAGCGAGGGCAACGGCTTCACGCTGCCCGCCAAGGGCTCTTGCGTGGGCCTGCGTAAGTCCGACACCGAGCTGCTCGCGCAGATCAACGAGATCCTTGCCACCATCGACAGCGACGCGCGCACCGAGATGTGGAACACCGCCGTCGCCAACCAGCCGAAGTAACCGGCGGCTCCACGCCGCATAAGGAGGAAGCACCATGAGAGGAACCCCCGCGTCCCGCGGTCAGAGCTTCATCGCACGGGACCACCGTTATGTCTATCTGGGCGGCAGCGTCATCGCCCTCGTCGGCCTGAGCCTGTGGTATTCCGCACCCAGTCCGTACAGCTTTCTGCCCGCCGGCTCCGTGCCCGGTACGGCGCTCGCCGCGGTCTGCTATTTCTTTTTGGTCGTCAGCACGCTGGCGCTGCTCGTGAAATGGACGCACTGGAGCAGCTACGGCGAAACCATTCTCAAGCGCCCGGCCCTCGTGCGGCTGAGCCGCTATCTCTCCTATCTGGACGCCGCGGCTGCCGCGCTGCTCGCGCTCGACCGCTTCGTGCTCAAGCTCGCCTACGTCGTCCACGCCGCCGTCCACGCCGAGAGCAACCCCACCGACACGCTCTCCTCCATGGTCTACATGGCCTACAACCAGCGCTCGCTCTTCGTCACCGGTGTGTGGACGACCGTTCAGCTTGCGCTGGCCGGCACGGCGATCGCGTTCGTGCTGGCGCTTCTCATGGTCTTTCTCCGCATTCAGGAACCCGACAAGCGCAACAACGACTTTGTGAAGATTATCAAGATCGTCGCGAACAAATTCGCCCGCTTCTACATCTTCGTCATCCGCGGCACGCCGATGATGGTGCAGTCCCTCATCTTCTACTACGCGATCTTCAATCTCTTCAAGCGCACCGGCATGAGCGTCACGGAGATCAACCGCGTCTGGTCGCTCTTCATCTCCGGTCTTGTCACGGTCTCGCTCAACTCAACCGCGTACCTTGCCGAGGTGCTGCGCGGCGGCATCCTCGCCGTCGATGCGGGGCAGATGGAGGCCGCGCGTTCGCTCGGCATGACGCACTGGCAGGCCATGCGCAGAGTCGTTTTCCCGCAGGCCATCAAAAATTCGCTGCCCGCCATCGGCAATGAGTTCATCATCAACATCAAGGATTCCTCCGTGCTGTGCGTGCTGGGCGTATCCGACCTGATGTTCATGACCCGCTCGGTCGCCGGCATTTATTATAAGGGCACCGAGTGCTACCTCATCGCCGCCACCGTTTACCTGTTCCTGACGTATCTTTCCTCGCTCCTGCTCAAGACCATCACGGGAAGGATGACCGCGCCGGACAACACGAAGCGGCGTCAGGGCAATCAAACCGTCGATCTGGGACTTCCCAGCTCAAACTGACAGGAGGACGCTATGACGAACGATCCCATCATCAAAATCGAACAGCTCGAAAAGTCCTTCGGCGACCTCCACGTGCTCAAGGGCATCAACTTGGAGGTCGACCGCGGCGAGGTCGTGTGCATCATCGGCGCGTCCGGCTCCGGCAAGTCCACGCTCCTGCGCTGCATCAATCTGCTGGAGGAGGCCGACTCCGGTCACATTTGGTTCGACGGGCAGGATCTCATGGACCTCAAGGTCGACCTCAACGCCCTGCGGCAGAAGATTGGCATGGTGTTTCAGGGCTTCAACCTTTTCAACAACAAGTCCGTGCTGGACAACTGCACGCTTGCTCCCATGACGGTGCGGCACATTCCCAGGGCGCAGGCCGAGGAGACGGCCATCCGCCACCTCAAGGCCGTCGGGCTGGAGGATTTCATCCACGCCGACTCCCGCCGCCTCTCCGGCGGGCAGAAGCAGCGTGTCGCCATCGCGCGGGCGCTTTGCATGGAGCCCGAGATCATGCTCTTCGACGAGCCGACGAGCGCCCTCGACCCCGAGATCGTGGGCGAGGTGCTCGATGTGATGAAGCGCCTCGCGCAGGAGGGCATGACCATGGTCGTCGTAACGCACGAGATGGCCTTTGCCAAGGAGGTCAGCGACCGCGTGGTATTCATGGACCGGGGCGTCATTCTCGAGCAGGGCTCGCCGCGTGAGGTCTTCGGAAACCCGAAGGAGAGCCGTACCCGCGAATTTCTCAGCCGCTATCTGGAGGACAAAATGGCATGACGAAGAAGATCACCGATTTCTTTGCCCTCGAGGGCAATTATCCCGACTTAGACGCCGAGGGCGCGGTCGCGCGTCTTTCGCAGGCGATCCAATGCAGAACCATCAACTATGCCGACCACAGTCTGACCGACTATAGCGAGTTTGACAAGCTCCACGCGCACATGAAGGCAAGCTATCCCCATGTCATGCGCACGGGTGTCTTTGAGCGGCTCGGCCACCATGCCGTGCTCATCACCCTCCCCGGCAGCGACGAAACGCTGCGCCCCTGCCTTTACATGTCCCATCAGGACGTGGTGCCGGTGGTCGAGGGCACGGAGCAGGACTGGACCTATCCCGCCTTCTCCGGCGCGGTGGCGGACGGCTACATCTGGGGCCGCGGCACGCTGGATATCAAGGAGCAGGTCTTCGGCGTGCTCGAGGCTGCGGAGTATCTGCTCGCCCGCGGCAGGACCTTCCGGCGCACGGCCTACCTCGCCTTCGGCGACGATGAGGAAACGCTCAACACCGGCGCGCTGGCGATCTCCGACCACCTCAAGGCACAGGGCGTGACGCTGGAATTCGTTTTAGACGAGGGCGGCGGCAAGATCGAATCCGGCGCGGCCTTCGGCGCGCCCGACCTTTCCATCGCGCAGGTCGATCTGATGGAGAAGGGCTATGCCGATCTGGAGCTGACGGTCCGCTCCATCGGCGGACACTCGAGCCGCCCCTACGGCGGCACCTCGCTCGCCCATCTCGCCTGCGCCATCGCGGACATTGTCCGCAGCCCCTTCCCCGTGCGGCTCAATCCCGCCATGATGGGCGCGTTTGAAACGCTCGCGCCCTACATCACCGCCGAGCCGCTCAAAACGCTGACGCGGGACGTCCGCGCGAACGCGGACGCCATTGCGGCCTACTACTGCTATCAGTCCCCCGCGCTCTTTCCCTTTGTCACCACGACCATCGCTCCCACCGTCATTCAGGGCAGCAGCAGGGCCTGCAACGTGATGCCGCAGGATATGCAGGCGGTCATCAATTTCCGTCTTGCCGACGGCGACACGGTCGAGAGCGTGATGGAGCACTGCCGCGCGGCGGTGCAGGACCCGACCGTGGAACTGCGCTACCAGCAGGCCAACGATCCCTCCGCCACGGCCCGGCGCGACGGCTACGGCTACCGCACGGTGGTGGACAGTATGCAGCGCTACTACCCCGATGTGGTGTTCGTTCCGTCCATGACCGTCGGCGCGACTGACGCGCACCAATACGAGCAGATTTGCGACACCTGCCTGCGCTGCTCGCCCTTCATGGCGGAGCCAGAGGAGGCCGCCTCCGGCGTTCACGGGACGAACGAGCGCATTCTGGTCCGCGCCTACCTGCAGGGCATCCGCGTGCTCATCGACCTGATGGAGCACGCCAATCTCTGAGACACGACCGCAGCCCGCGTTCCGAGCCGCAAGCACGCAAAAAGAGCCGCGTTCCCTGCGCCGGGAACGCGGCTCTTTCCTTATTTATTGCCTGCGGCAACTTCCTTTACCACGCGGCGACCGCGCCGTCGCAGCGCGGCTCGGTGCCCGCCGTGTAAACGCCGTCCTCTCCGCGCCAGATGATCTGACCGCGGCCCATCGAAATGCGGTCGTCCACGACCGTGACCTCGTGGCCCATCGCGCGCAGCTCGTCGGCAATGGCCTCGCCCGCCTCACGCTCCAGTTCGAGCCTCCTGCCGCCGATCCATTGGATGCGCGGCGCGTCAAGCGCCTCCTGCGGGTTCATGTGATAATCGAGCGTGTTGACGAGGACCTCGGTCTGACCCTGCGGCTGCATGAATGCGCCCATCACACCGAACGGACCGACGGCGGCGCCGTCCCTGAGCAGGAAGCCGGGAATGATGGTGTGGTAGGACCTCTTGCCGCCGGCAAGGCAGTTGTCGCTTGCGGGGTCGAGCGAGAAGTTCGCGCCGCGGTTCTGGAGCGAGATGCCCGTCCCCGGCACGGCGACGCCCGCGCCGAAGGTGGTGTAGTTGCTCTGGATGAACGAGACCATGTTGCCCTCGCGGTCGGCGGTGCAGAGATAGATGGTGCCGCCGCAGTGCGGGTCGCCCGCCCTCGGCTCCAGCGCGCGGTCGGTGATGAGCGC